>Ga0214473_10002306_pt1 | contig 23510 bp, 18 predicted proteins | sample RVTome_7_FD_203509 | JGI IMG/M metagenome (GOLD analysis project Ga0214473, IMG submission 203509) | Soil microbial communities from uranium-contaminated site in the Upper Colorado River Basin, Wyoming, United States - RVT98D197 | ecosystem: Environmental > Terrestrial > Soil > Contaminated >... | reverse complement strand
ATCGTCCGGCGGCATAACGAAATCAATTGCGGGTGCATGGTTGAGCCAGAATGCAACATGATAGGATTTTTTGTGAACGTCAATACCGACGTAAAGTTCGTCGTCTTTCGTGAGGTTAATCTTGTTGAGCCATAACTGTTTTTTTGATAGATTCGTTTTCATAGGTCATCCTTTCAAATAAGGTTAAATTTGCGTTTTTGGTGAATTCACAAATTATAACCATTTGACGGATGACCTTCATATTATCTAAATTTTTAGGGCAGACATGCTGTCGAGGAATTGTTTGTTGTCAGGATATTTTTTAAGCAGTTTAAAGAAGCAGTCCATAGCCTCGCGGGGGCCGTAGTTCGATAAGACGCGCCTGAGTGTAATCAAGCCATGGTTGTGCTGCTCGCTGTAGAGCTTGGCTTCCTTTCTTGTGCCGCTGGCGGGGATGTCGATAGCGGGAAAGATTCTGGCCTCTGCCAAAGCGAGGTCGAGGATGATTTCGCTGTTGCCTGTACCCTTGAACTCTTCGAATATTAACTGGTCCATTCGCGAACCGGTATCAATCAGGCAGGTAGCGACGATGGTAACGGAGCCACCGTTTTCGATGGTGCGCGCCAGGCCGAACAAGCGGCGGGGGATTTCGAGGCTGCCGGCTTCGAGTCCACCGCTCATAGTATGGCCCCGCGGTGTGCCTCGGCGATGACCTTTGCTATTGAAAACTCTTCCAATCCTTGTGAGGCTGTCAATCAGCAGGACGATTTCGCGGCCGCATTCGAGTTCCGTCTGTACGTGTGCGAGCATCAGCTCGGCGAGTTCGACGTGCTGGTCAGCGGTATGGTCGCTGGTGCTTGCCACCACCTCGGCGCACTGCGCGGTCCTGCGGAATTGCGTGACTTCCTCCGGGCGTTCATCTATCAGCAGGACGATGATGCGGGTCTGGGGGGAACAATGGTGAATTGCCTGTACGGTCTGTTCGAGGAGGACGGTTTTTCCGGCTTTTGGCGGCGAGACGATTAACTGACGTGTGCCCTTACCTATGGGTGCGATGAGGTCTATTATCCGCATGCTATCGAGGCCGCAAAGGCTCAGGTCGAACCGTTCGTGGGGGTCGACGGCCACCATATCTGTAAATCGCGGGCGTTTGCGGAAATTCTCGGGGGGCATACCTCCTATGGAATCGACGGATATCAACCGGGCAGCGCCTCTATTTCGTTCGACCTGCCCGGTAACGGATGCTCCTTCGGTGAGGCCGAAACGGCGAGTCAAATCCGGGGAGACTATAATTTCAGCGGGTCCAGAATGAAAGAGGCGGTCGGAAGTCCTAACCGCAAAATGCTGGTTATTAACGCATTTCAGTATTCCGGTAATCGTATCTGCCATAATAATATTCCACGGGTATTTTGTGAGATAATGGTGCTCAAGGATACGTATGCATCATAGCAATATCGAGGAGGATTAGCAAGCGTTTCCCAGACAGATTTGGGGTGGTAAAATTTTTGGGTATCGGGTATAGTATTAGAAAATCGAGAATCGAAAATTGAGAATGACAGGTTGGTTTACGGAGAAAGACAGTGAAGGCGGTACAGTTGACAGGAATAAGGCAGATGAAGTTGGCGGAAATTGCGACGCCAAAGATAGTAAAAGATACCGACGTATTGCTGAAAATCGAGATGGTGGGGATATGCGGGTCTGACGTACATTATTACGAGATGGGCAAAATCGGCTCGCAGGTGGTTCAGTATCCGTATATCGTCGGGCACGAGTGCGCAGCGACGGTTGCAGAAGTCGGCAAGAAGGTGAAGCGAGTGAAGCCGGGGGACACGGTGGCGGTTGACCCTGCGGCGGCGTGTCATAAATGCGACCAGTGCAAGATGGGCAGGGAAAATACGTGCAGGCATCTGACGTTTCTTGGTACACCGGGGCAGGGCGAAGGCTGTCTTTGCGAATATATAGTGATGCCGCAGGAGTGTTGTTTCCCGGTTACGAGCAAGCTGAGTTTCGAGCAGGTCACGATATGTGAGCCTTTCGCGATAGGGGTATATTCGGTAAAACAATCTACGCCGGCATTTCTTACGAAGAATACGAAAATCGCGATATTAGGCTCGGGGCCAATCGGATTGAGCTGTATGGTTGCAGCGAAGGCGGAAGGGGTAAAGGCAATCTATATGACGGACAAATTAGACTACCGCGTGGAAATCGCCAAGAAGAACGGCGCGGTATGGGGCGGCAATCCGGATAAGCAAAATATCGTAAAAGAAATTCTTGGTAAAGAACCTTTAGGGCTTGACGCGGTATTCGAATGCGCGGGTGACCAGACTGCGCTTACGGAAGCGGTGGGGCTACTTAGGCCTGGCGGCTATTTGATTTCGGTGGGCATACCGCGTGAAGACAAGGTGTGGTATTGCATCGACGATTTGCGGAGGAAGGAAATTACGATAGTAAATATCCGCAGGCAGAACGAATGCGAGCAGGAGGCGATTGATTTGGTCGCATCGGGCAAGGCGAAGGTGGATTTTATGGCGACGCATAAATTCAAACTCGAACAAACGCAGGAGGGCTTCGAGACTGTCGCGCATTACAGAGACGGCGTAATCAAAGCAATCATCACAATCGATTAGTTATGAAGAACGCGAGTATCGTCAGCATCGGTAACGAGATTCTGCACGGGCAGACGCTGGACACCAACGCATCATATTTGAGTCACAAGCTGCTTTCAATCGGCATACCGGTAATAAGCTGGCATGCGGCGGCGGACGACGCGGATTTGATAGCGAGGACTTTGCGGCTTGCGACCGAGGATGCGGATATTGTGATAGTTACCGGCGGGCTGGGGCCGACGGACGATGATGTCACGCGGGAGGGGCTGGCGAAATTTCTTTCGGTGAATCTGGAATTTCGCAAGGAACTTTTGGAGAAAATCGAAGCGCGTTTTTCATCGCGAAATACGGCGATGCCTTTGAACAACAGGGGTCAGGCATTTTTGCCCGCTGGGGCACAGGCGATTGAAAATAAGCGGGGCACTGCGCCGGGTATTATGGCACAATTCGGAGCGAAGCTGATTTTTGTTTTACCGGGTGTGCCCGGCGAGATGCAGCGGATGTTCGAGGAGTCGGTTGCGCCGCGACTGGCTAAATTCGCGGCAGGGCAAACGGTAGTGGTACGCAGACTAAGATGTTTCGGGGCGGGGGAGTCGGCGATAGCGGAACTGCTCGGTGACATAATGCGACGAGACCGAAATCCGCAGGTCAACTGCACGGTTTCGGCGGGAATAATTACACTGCACATTATCGCGATGGCGAAAGACAACAACACGGCGTATGAAATGGTTCAGCCCGACGAAAAATTTATAAGAAATATTTTAGGCGACCTTGTTTTCGGTGCGGAAGAACAGACTTTGGCACAGGTGGTGGGGGAGGAATTGGCCAAGAAGAAGATGACAATTGCTACAGCCGAATCATGCACGGGGGGCTTGCTTGGCAAATTGATTACCGATGTCCCGGGCGCAAGCGAATATTTTACATACGGGTGGGTCGCTTATAGTAATAACGCCAAAATCACAGAATTGGGCGTACCAGCGGAACTTATTGAAAAACACGGTTCGGTAAGCGAACAGGCGGCGTCGGTAATGGCGGAGCAGGCGAGGCAAAAGGCAAGGTCCGATTTTGCTATAAGCATTACTGGCATAGCAGGCCCTACAGGCGGAACCAAAGACAAGCTCGTTGGTCTTGTATATATAGGACTTTCCGATGCGCAAGAAGTTCAGACAAAGCGGTTTATATTTTCGGCCGATAGAGAGACTGTGCGGATGCGGGCGGCCCTGACGGCATTAAATGTGCTTCGTTTGAAACTGCGGATTTGACTTATCCATTAGAAAATGGTATAATGGGTTTTATCCGAAGGTTAGGTAAAACGGGGTAGCGAGTAAAGAAGGATTAGGATGGCAAAAACGCGTAAAAGGCTGGGTGAAATACTTTACGGCGCGGGTGTCTTAAAGAAAGAGCCTCTTATCGAGGCGATTAAAACTTCGCATAGCGAACACAAAAGGCTCGGCGCGGTACTGCTTGAGAAAAAACTTATTGATGAAGATACTTTGACCAAGGCGCTGGCCAAACAGGCTGGGATGGAATATGTGAATCTCGACAAGGTGACCATTCCTTCCGACGCAAAAACTCTTCTTTCGCAGGACCTTATAAAACGGCACAGTATTTTGCCGCTCGGCACGAACAATGGGCGATTGAGAGTCGCCATCACTGACCCGGGTAACCTTACGGCGATGGACGAGATTCGATTCAGCCTGAACAAGGATGTCGAATACTGCCTCGCGAGTCCATCCCAAATGCGTTCGCACATTGAACAATTGTTTAGCGTGGAAGAAGAAGCGAGCGACGAAGAAACCGAACGGCTCAAACACAGCATCGACGCGACGGCAGCGGAGCTTGCAGAAGCAGGTCACGACCTGCAGGCTGAAATCCTTCGCGCCAGTTCATCAGCGGATGACGAAGGCCCTATTATCCGGCTGGTGAATCTCATTATCGATAATGCCTATTTCATGCGGGCGAGCGATATTCACGTTGAGCCGATGGCCGACAGAGTCAGAATACGATACCGCGTTGACGGTGTCTGTTTTGAAAAGGACACTATACCCAAAAACATGCAGGCTCCGTTATTGGCACGTCTGAAAATTCTTTCCGGTATGGATATTGCGGAAAGGCGTTTGACGCAGGACGGTCGTATCAAACGCGCCATCGGCGGGCAAGATATTGATTTTCGTGTTTCCGCTCTGCCGGGACATCACGGTGAAAGTATCGTAATGCGTATTTTGCGGCCCGACGCAGTTAACATCGGTATCAAGTCACTTGGTTTTTTGGAAGATGACTACGAACGCTTCCAGAAAATAATCAAGCGACCCAATGGTATTTTCCTCGTAACGGGCCCGACCGGAAGCGGTAAAACGACGACGCTTTACGCGGCTTTGCAGGAACTCAACACACCTGATAAAAAAATCATTACGGCGGAAGACCCTGTGGAATATAACTTCGCCGGTATGAATCAGTGCCAGGTGAAAGAGGAAATCGGGCTGACGTTTGACAGGATTCTGCGAGCGATGCTTCGACAGGCGCCTAACATTATTCTCGTCGGTGAAATTCGCGACGGTGTCGTTGCCGATATCGCAATTCAGGCGGCATTAACCGGACATCTGGTTTTTAGTACCCTGCACACAAACGACGCCCCCAGCGCCATTACGCGTTTGATTGATATGGGGGTCAAGCCCTTCCTTGTCGCAAGTTCAATTCAAGCCATTATGGCACAACGACTTGTGCGAGTTATTTGCAAGGAATGCAAGGCTGTTGACGAGAACCCCGACCCCAAGTGGCTCAAGACCCTCGGTATAAGCGATGAAGACCTGAAAAAGAACCCCGTTTATAAAGGCAGGGGCTGCGGCAAATGTAATAATACCGGCTACAAGGGCCGAATCGGTATATTTGAAATGGTCGAATTGAACAACCAAATACGGGAATTGGCTTTTGTAAAAGCCACAACCACCGAAGTACGAAAAGCATGTCGGGCAAGCGGAATGCGCACCTTAATGGAAGACGGGAAAATAAAGGTTTTCCGCGGCATGACGACCCCCCAGGAAGTAGCCTTGACCGCCCGGACGGAAGAAGACCTCGCAATGGCTTAAGGAATACGGATTTAAGGAAGATTAACGATGGCAGCAATTACAATGGACCGTCTGATGCAGGCCTGCGTATCACAGGGCGGCTCCGACATACATATCGTTGTCGGCAGACCGCCTATTTTCCGAATTGACGGCAGGCTTAGACCGCTCGAAACCAAAGTGCTTGAGCCAGATGACACTGTGACTTTGATGAAAAGCGTCGCGCCTGAAAGAGCCCAGAACGAATACGCAGAGGTAGGCGGATCTGATTTTGCCTTCGCATTCGGTGATATGGCCCGATTCCGCGTATCAATTTTCCGGCAAAAAGGCAATGTGTCGATGGTTTTGCGTCTGATTCCAACAAAAATCCTTGGTTTTGAAGAAATAGGTCTGCCTGAAATCTGCTCTGCTTTGTGCCGCAGACCTCGCGGTCTGTTTCTTGTAACCGGTCCGACCGGTTCCGGTAAAACAACGACACTTGCCACAATGGTCAACTATATTAATGAAAACTTCGACCGGCATATTATAACGGTAGAAGAACCTATCGAATATTACCACAAGCACAAACGATCCATCGTCAACCAGCGTGAAGTAGGTGTCGATGTGCCGACGTTCTCCGAGGCTTTGAGGCGGTCGCTACGTATGGACCCCGACGTTGTCATGGTAGGTGAACTTCGCGACCTTGAGACCATTGAGTCGGCTTTAAGGGCTTCTGAAACAGGACATCTTGTTTTTAGTACTCTTCACACGACAAGCGCATCTGGCACAATTACCCGAATTATCGACGTTTTCCCGCCTGAACAGCAGTCGCAAATCCGGACGCAGCTTGCAAGCAATCTTATGGCGGTTTTGAGCCAGGTTCTTTGCCCACTTGCGACGGGCAAAGGCAGGGTGGCGGCGTTTGAATTCATGGTTGTCACCCCAGCTATTTCGAACCTTATCCGGGAAAACAAGACGTATCGTATCGATTCAAGTATTCAGACGGGCAAGAAGCTCGGCATGCAGCTTATGGATGAGCATATCTGGCAGTTGTACGATGGGGGTAAAATTACGCTGGAGGAGATGCTTGAAAAAGGCCGTTCGCCTGGTGCGTTGCAGGAAAAAGCCGTCGCTAAGATGAAAAGTCAAGGCAAAAAAATCAGCAAAGAGCTTGAAGATTTGGGCCCAGTCCTGAATATTTAGGTCGCTGCCGTTTTTTTCAATATTTGCTCAAATCCCTGCGTGGAAAAGAAGTTACAGGCATTTCCTCGGTTAGCTTAGCCAAATGCTAACCGATTCTTAGCGAAAAGCTACAACTTTTTGGTCCGCATAAAGTCCTAAAAACAAGATGTCCAATTTATAATTTGTTTGCATTGCTGGGGTTAGTGGTGTATAATTACAATAGAAATGGCAGTAGTTGATTGAAAGGCGGAACAATGAAAAAAAGCAGTTTCGTCAAAGAGCTCCCTCCGGTCGAACAGCTCCGCGGCAGACCATTGGGCCGAATACTTATAAAGATGGGCGTTCTGACGAGAGAGAAGGTCCACGAATGTCTGGCAATTCAGAAACAACGGGGGGGCAAAATCAAGATAGGCGAAATACTGGTGGAGCTTGGTGCAATCGATGACGACCAGCTTCAGATGGCCATAGCTGCGCAGCGTGGTATGGAATATGTCAAACTCGACGGATTCGATATACCCGCGGATATAATCGAAAAAGTTCCAGCGCAGATGGCCAATACTTACCGAATCATACCTATTGAATTCAATAAGGAGCACAATGAACTTACGGTTGCTCTGGATAACCCTGGCAATTTTAAGGCCAGTGATGATTTAAGCGCACTAATAGGCGTTCGCGTCACAGCAAAAATCACGGACAGCGAAGCGTTGGAGGCGGCCCTTGCGAAGTACTACGCTGAAAAAGCTGGAAAAGAAGGCATAAGCGATTTGATTGAAGAAATCCAGGGCGACGGCTTCCTGCAGGAATTCGACGGACGAAGCCAGAGTATCGACCTCGACGAATTGAAGGAACTGTCGGAATCGAACCCCGTCAAGAAGCTTCTGAACCTTGTGCTGATGCAGGCAATCCGCGACAAGGCTTCCGACGTCCATTTTGAACCGTTCGAAAATGAATACAAGATGCGTTACCGTATCGACGGTGTTCTTTACGAAATGATACCGCCTCCGAAATATATCGCGGCGGCTTTGAGCTCCCGAATAAAAGTTATGGCCAATCTTGACATCGCGGAACGGCGTCTGCCGCAGGACGGGCGTATTTCTCTGACAGTGCAGGGCAACCCTGTTGACCTGCGTGTAAGCGTTCTTCCGACAATGTTCGGTGAAAGCGTTGTGCTTCGTATTCTTGACCGCAGCCAACTGAGCCTTAGCCTGGACAAGCTGGGTTTCCGCGAGCAGGAACTTACGATGGTTCGCCAGCTCATCCATCGTCCGAACGGGATTATCATTGTCACCGGACCAACAGGCTGCGGTAAAACCACGACGCTTTATTCGGCACTTACCGAGCTTAACGATATAGAGTCGAAGCTTATTACCACGGAAGACCCGATAGAATACGACCTCGACGGTGTCATCCAGGTGCAGATGAAACCGGACATCGGCCTGACATTCGCGAAATGCCTTCGTTCAATTCTTCGTCAGGACCCTGATATCGTTATGGTGGGTGAAATCCGCGACCTCGAAACGGCGCAGATTTCCGCGCAGGCGTCTTTGACGGGCCACTTGGTATTTACCACTTTGCACACAAACGACGCGCCGAGTTCCATAGCACGACTTCTGGATTTGGGGGTCGAAACATTTTTGCTTACGGCGACAATCGAAGGAATTGTCGCGCAGCGACTGGCGCGAAAAATATGCATGAACTGCCGGACTGAATTTACGCCTACGGAGGCCCAGCTTCTGGAACTGAACCTTAAACCAGAGGACGTCGCGGGCAAGAAGTTCTACTACGGCAAGGGGTGCAAGAAGTGCAATAACACCGGTTATAGAGGCCGAGTCGGCCTTTTCGAAATAATGGTTTTCAACGAGGAGATTCGTGAACTAATTATGAACAACGCCTCGACGAACGTACTTCGCAACGCCGCCGTGAAAGCAGGAATGCGTCTTCTGCGAGAAAACGGTCTTGCGGCGATTTATGACGGTGTTACGACAATCGACGAGGTAGTGAAAGAAACTATTCTTGAAGGTGGATAGCGGCGGCGGCGGAATTACAGCAGTTGCCGCAGGAGGTTTTTATTATGGGTCTTTATACTTACGAAGCGCTGGACTCCCAGGGTGTGGTGATAAAAAACGAGGTCGAGGCGGGCAATGAGAAGGACGCCATAAACAAGATACGCAACATGGGCTATTTCCCGACGAAGGTGCGGGAGCGCGGCGCGGTGAAAAAGGCGACGAAGGCAGGCAAACCGGCTGTCAAAAAACGGCGTGGCGCCGGTGGAAGAGTCAAAGTCAGATTTGTCACGCAGTTTGCGAGGCAGCTTTCGACGCTTCAGGATGCGGGTCTACCGATTTTGCGGTCGCTTCGAATTCTCGAGGAACAGCAAAAATCCGGCACGTTCAGAAGAGTAATCGGGTATGTTGCGGACGATATCGAAGGCGGTGCGACGCTGTCCGAGGCGATGGGCAAATTCCCCAAATGTTTCGACCGGCTTCTTGTAAGCATGGTGGCGGCAGGAGAGACCGGCGGAGTGCTCGATTTGATTCTTGCTCGCGTGGCGATGTTCATGGAGAAATCTGAGAAACTCAAAGCGAGGGTCAAAAGCGCAATGATTTACCCGATGGTCGTGCTCAGCGCGGCGTTCGCCATCGTGCTTGGTCTTATGAAATTCGTTATTCCGAAATTCATCAGCGTTCTGACTGACATGCTCGAAGGCGGCAAAATGCACCCGATAACGCGTACGGTACTCGGCGTCAGCGAGTGGATTGCGTTTCACTACGGCTGGGCGGTCGTTCTTGGCGTTCCGTTCGGAATATGGATGTTGATTAAGATTCTAAGGCGGTTCAAACCGTGCAGGTTTGTTCTCGACGCGGTTACGCTGAAGCTTCCTATCGTCGGCAATCTTGTCAACCGTGTATCCATTACCCGATGGACGCGAACCTTAGGTACGCTTATCGGGGCCGGTGTGCCCATCCTCGATGCTCTGAACGTGACGCGTGAGACAGCCGGCAACGAGGTCTTCAGCAATCTGTTGACCAAGGTGCATAATTCCATCCGCCAGGGCGATACGTTCGCGGGTCCATTGAAGCAGTCACGAACTGTTGATGGCATCGTCACCAATATGATTGCGGTAGGCGAGGAAACCGGCGACCTCGACAAGATGCTTATAAAAATCGCGGACAATTTCGACGAGCAGGTTGACGTGCTTGTCGCGGGCCTTATGTCGATGCTCGAGCCTGTTATGATTCTCGTGCTCGGGTCTGTGGTTATGACCATCGTCCTTGCGATATTTTTGCCGATGATTCAGATTATTTCGGGTCTGGGCGGCGCGCAGAAGTAAAACGATTTTGGATTTTAGATTTTGGATTTTGGATTGAAAACCAAAGAAAAAGTAAAAGGGAAAAGGAAAAAATAAAAGGTAGATTGCCGCGTCCGCCACAAGGTGGCGAGACTCGCAATGACAAAAGATAACGAAATTATTTTTAAAGGAGAAAGGAAATGGAATTAAAAGCAAAACAATTTGAGAAAAGGCATGGCTTCACCATCATCGAGCTTTTGACGGTGATGAGCATCATCGTGATTCTGTTCGGGCTATTGGTGCCGGCGATGACCCTTGTCAAGACGTATGCGAAGGTTGTAAAGCAGCAGGCGCAGTTCCACGCCATCGACGCAGGTCTGCAGTTGTATCACGATGACTTCCAAGGTTATCCGCCTTCTGATTCAATGGACCGAGACGATTACGGTAAACCAGTTCCCGGCGATCAAAGCTACCCTGGCGCACTGAAACTCGCCGAGGCCTTAATGGGTGAGGATTTGCTCGGTTTTAATCCGAATTCGGTATTTAACGCTAATGGAATGAACAATAATATGGATGATTCGAGCCTTTACGATGACGGCAAAACTCTTTATCCTCCCATTCCGGCAAATACTACAGACCAAAAACTAATTAACAACATGCGCTTGCGAAAAGGGCCGTATATAGATGTTACTAGAGTTGGTACGGCTGCTATCGACCAATTGTACGCAGGCCTCATGACAAGAAAACCGCTTCTTGTAATCTGCGATGAATTTCCGCGTGTAAGTGTGGCTGGTAGCGGGAAACGGGTTGGATTGCCCGTTCTGTACTACAAAGCGAATGTCTCAAGTATGTTAGACCCCGACCCAAATGGAGGAGATGTTCCTAACGATCCGGCAAACACGGAATATATATACAACTCTTTGGACAATCAGAAGTTTATTATTGATTTGGTACCAGCGTGGGCATCACCGAGCGACACTAAAACATTCAATCCAATTGCGACCGGCAAAGACCCAGGGCCGATGGGTTTCTATACGGCGATACAAAATCCGAAGATTTCGTCACCGCCTAAACCCTACAATCCGGACACCTACATTCTTATGTCCGCTGGCCCGGATGGTCTGTACGGCACGAGGGACGACGTGTTCAATTTCGAGAAGCAGTAAGTGCGGTAAGAGTACGCCTTTTTGGGTTTTTGGAAATCGCGGCAGCGAGGTATCTCGCCAAAAGGCGATTAGAAAGATGGCTTTAATGAAAAGGGTACGGCCGTGAAACGCGAATATTCGGGTATAACGCTGATAGAAATCCTGATGGTAGCGGGGATAATCGTGGTGCTCGCAGGACTGCTAATCCCCGCAATGACGTTTGTGCGTAAGACCGCAAATGTGACCAAGCAGCGTGCGGAACTAAATACGATAGAATTGGCCATAACGACGTTCAAGAACGACGACGGTGATTACCCACCTTCAACCCGCGACCAGAGCTGCGAACGTAATGCTAATGATTATTCCGGTGCGCAGAAGCTGGCCGAGGCACTTTGCGGGTGGGATTTATTGGGATTTCATCCGGACTCGAGATGGTGCAGCGACGGGAGGGACTGTGCCGGTGGTACTGATATATATAGGAGGCCGTTGGATCCTGCCAATAATGCGCAGGACAGGCAGAATCTTCAGGACAGAAGAGGCCCTTATCTGGACATGACCCATGTATCTGCGTTTAGAGTGCAGGATTTATTCAGCAGCACCAATATGGGGCAGTTGGCAAATACTTATGTTCTTTGCGATGTATTCGGTGTAAGGAATGTGGTATCGCCCATCGGCAAGATTGTTAAGGCGGGAACGCCAATTTTATATTATAAGGCAAATCCTGCATCGAGATATTACGATATCGTTACCGGGTGCACCAGTATCACTGATTGCGCAGACCGTATTTATGATTTTTACGACAACCAGGAAGTTATCGACCGCGGCAAGTTGACCCCTAATGGAGCAACAATTACCGGTTATACGTCGCCTCTGGACCCGGGCGATAACGGCATAGCTTTCTACAATTACATTCAAGACCGGAGGATATCGACACAGACGATACAGCGCGGCTGGCCATATAATCCCGAATCATACATATTAATTTCTGCAGGGCCTGACGGCGAATATGGAACGAAGGACGATATCTGCAATTTTCCGACACCGTGACGGCGGTTTTTTGTTTATCTCGGCAAGTGCGAGGCTATGAGAATAAAAAAATGCACGACAGCGTTCACACTTATCGAAATGCTGGTAGTTGTGTCCATAATAGCGGTTCTGGTCACGATAGTCATCAGCGTAGCTACCCGTCTTGACACGCAGGGTAAAATAAGCTCCACTCAAGGCACATTCGCATTAGTTAATACCGCCCTTAGCGAATTTCAGGATTACGGGTTCACATATGCCTCGGGCAGCCAATATGCGAACGCCCATCTGAAATTTCCGATAGACTGCAACGGGTTTTCAGAAACCAACTTCGAAAATGCTCTCGGAAACGCAATTAACAAAAGCGTTTCAATCGACATCCTTCCCAGTTACGACCCGAATTTTTCGGGCACGATAGCGATGTACTTTCTATTAAGCGAGGTGCCACAATGCAGGCAGACGCTTGAAAAAATCGACAGCAAGTTTGTGGTGCGCAACGACAGATTAAGCCGAGGCGATAGATTAGGGCAAATCAGTGTTACCGATGCAGCGGGCACTTTTGACTATCCTTCGATATACGTTGCGGATGCGTGGGGCAGGCCTTTGGGATATAAATACTACTACTTTACGAGCGGCACAAATATCGACACAGATACGATAAAGACTTTTCCGGTAATAACGTCGGCAGGGCCGGATGGAAGATTCGGAACTGGCGACGATATAAAAAGCAGATAGCGAAGATGCAGGAGAGAACCTTAAAATTCGTTTCGACCCCGTTAGATAAGCCTGGAGCGCGAGCGAGCTTGTATACTCGGTGTTATCTAACGGGGTTCACCTTGATAGAGATGATGGTGGTGGTGGCCATTGTGGCGCTGCTTGTGGTTTTCGGGATGCCCGCTGTGCGGACGATGGTAAACTCGTTCCATTCCGAGGGCAATACCCGTGCGATGATAAATTCCGCTCTTGCCTGCGCCCGGGCAATGGCGGCGAAGGAGCAGGCTTACGCGGGAATCCGCTTTCAGTATGCCTATAACCCGAGAGGCAGCGGTGATATATTAGCGATGCCGCAATATATGATTTTTATCGTTAATGAAGAATCCCGTAATATGGGAGGACTTGCAAATGGATTTCGGGCGATTGAAGGAATGGCGCCGATAAAATTGCCGGAATCGGTTGGGGTGATGGATTTAAGAATTCGAAATGGCGCTGTGAATGACAGCACCGATACCGCAGTTGACAATTTGAATATAAGCAATGCGGATGGTTTAAGAAACGCGACGACTTTTTCAATTGTTTTTTCTCCGACGGGCAAGCTTGTGATTCACGATGTCCGGACGAGAAATAAAGATGGCAACGCCAACGGCAATAATTCGAGTGACGACGACATTTTTAATACTCAGACTAATGTTGAGAATAACAACGACAGAGGAATGTTTTATCAGGACGACTATACCGGTTTAGGATTGGGACAGGAAAGAAGCCGGAATAGTTTTATTATTTTCGATGCGAATATACTCAAACGTACAGATACGAATTACAGATGGCGCGATTATTTAAGCACTTTGCAGCCGGTTTATGTGAATCCGTACACGGGAACAATTATAAATAATAAATAGTTATGAGTTCGTAGTTGGTAGTTCATAGAAAAGAAGTGAAGTAATGAGTTTTAAATTTGAAGAATTAACGGTTTATCAAAAAGCTATCGATTTTGTTAATGTGGTTTATACATTGACGAAGAAATTTCCGAGCGATGAGGTGTTTGCATTAACAAGTCAGTTGCGCAGAGCGGCAATTTCAATTTCGCTGAATATTGCCGAAGGTTCCGCCCGAAGCAAAAAGGATTTTGGCAGATTTATCGATATGGCGAGAGGATCGGTTTTTGAATGTGTGACTATACTGAAAATTTCTGTGAAGCAGAATTATATAAATCAGTCGGAATTTAATAATTTTGAAAACGATTTAGTGGAAATATCAAAAATGTTAAGCGGTTTGAAGCGTAAGTTAATTACGAACTAAGAACCATGAACTCTGAACTTAAAACTATCTACGAACAAAGAACTATGAACTATGAATTGCGAGGTTTTTCGCTGGCCGAGACGCTGATAGCGCTGGGGATACTGGCGGTGGGGATGCTTTTTATCGCGGGTGTGTTTCCGGTGGCGATACAGCTTATAACGGTAAGCGCGGAACGGACGACGGCGGCGGTGGTGGCGGAGGAGGCGTTCGCGAAAGTGCAGCTTTACGGCAGCAGAGGGATTAACTACACGAATTTGCAGACAAATTCTCTTACGGATTTTAACGATATTAACACAATATTTAACGCTCCCGCGCCGGACGTTGGCACATACGAATTTATTTACCCGTCGAATGATTCGTCCAATGCCGGTATTTCGCCGAAGCAGTACTGCTGGTCTGCGCTGTGCAGGGAAACTAATGGCGATAATTCGCCGGTGCAGGTGACGGTTTTTGTATGCAGAAAGGCAGGGCGGGCTTCGACATTCCATGAAGCTGATGGCGGCACAAACGGCAACTGGCCCGTACCATGCAAAATAAGCGTGCAGAATCCTACGGGCAACAGGCTTCAGATAACAAACTCGAATGAGAAAACTTACGTTAACGATGATTATACAATTGTAGATGACGATACAGGGCAAATTTATCGAGTGATTAGGCGATTTGCGAATACCGCGACCACCAGCGACGATACAATCCAGCTTGACAGGGACTGGCAGGGCCAAAACACTACAGATGTATGGGTAGTTCCGCCTGCGGTCGGAGGCGGACGGAATCCGTGCATAGCGGTGTACCAAAAAGAAATACTGTTTTAAGAATGCCATTGCGAGGAATGATAATGACGAAGCAATCTCAAACGTCATTCCCGCGAAAGCGGGAATCCAGAGTTAATGCAAGCTGGATACCTGCCTGCGCAGGTATGACAGAATCGGATTGCCGCGTCCGCCATAAGATGGCGAGACTCGCAATAAAAAAAAGAGGATTTACATTAATTGAGCTTTTGGTGGCGATGGCGGTGCTGGCGCTAATGATAGCGTTTGCCAGTATGGTATTCAAGGTCAGCATCGACACATACCGCGTATCTGCGGCGACGGCGGAGATTATGCAGAAATTGCGCGCTGTTACCGACCAGCTTGACGCGGATTTCAAAGGGCTTCGCAGGGACGCACCGCTTTTGATGTGGTTTTCACTCGATGACCCCAACCGCTACGACCAGATTATGTTCTTCGCCGACGGCGATTTCTCGTCGATACAGGTTTATGACAAAACCACCGAGCGGCCGGATTTAAACGGCAGCAAGGTTATCCGGGGCAATATGGCACGGGTTTTTTACGGGCAGGCGAATGTAAATACGCACGACCCCGGCTCCGCCACCGAACCGAGGGACCTGAAAGGGCCAAAGGAACGCAAGCGCATTTTAGCCCGGCGGCAGCACGTATCCGACCCCAATATCGCAAACAAAAATCTTGAATACTGGCCCGAAATTGATTTGTTGGATTTTAGTGAGATATTTGACGGGCAGCCAAAAGAGGACCGGTACGAGCATGACACTTTGACTTTAGCGGAGTGGCAAAGTATAGACGGCTCCGATTATAGCGGCGGCAGTTCCGTAGTTGGCATAAGTTTCGATAACCGCGCAGCTATTAATACATCCGATTCGAGGACCTATCATAAATTGCTCAGCGAAGGCGTTGGGAGTTTTTCAATCCAGTTTGCGTACTGGGACACTCTGAACGGAAATGACAGGTTCTACTGGTTCCCGAGCAGGGACCCGGATGGCGCGGACGGCTTAGCACAATCGCATTTCACACTGAATGATAAGAATAACAGCGACAATATATTCGCTGTTTATTTTAATATTCCCGCTCCAGACATAACGGACACAGACTGGTACAGAATCAATAACGCTGAATACCAGTCCGGGCAGATGTTTGCTCCTGATTTTTTCCCGGCGGCGATAAAGTTTACTTTTACGCTGTATGATTCGAAGGGTGTTATAAGGGACGGAATGGAATTCAGCCATATTGTTTATCTGGAATAATAAAGTGCAGATGAAAAATGCAAAAGGAAAAAATGTTTGGAACTGGCCGCCGGTGGCGAGCCTCGCCAAGGGCGGGATTCCTGCTTTCGCAGGAATGACAGGGAGGGCCGGTTCGGCACTGATTTTGACGGTGGTGCTGACGAGTCTGCTGGCGATTATAGGGATAATGTTCGTGATGGCGGCCAATATGGACAAGCTCACGACGTCGTCGGTATCGATAAACAAGGAGCTTAATTTCGCCGTCGATTCGGTCGTCGCGCAAATATCCCAGCAACTGATTTTGGATGTTCCCGGAGTTGCGCCGAGCACGAACACGGACTATTACGACTACCCGTGGGATAACGACGAGTGGCTGGCAAGTCTCGAACCGAGGATAACAGGCACTACTTATGAATGGCCACAGATAAGCGATGTTACAGGCTATATCGGCTGTCAGACAGGAACAGGCTGGAGCGTACCAGCAGCGGACCGTACTCGAAATATAGAGATAAACAATTCCACCATAATAGAAGACCATGAGGCGATATCTCTGAACAATGGTAACCTGACCGAACAGCTTGCCGACGCCGATGGCGACGGTGTGGCTGACTCGAAATGGATTGAACTCGAGGCCGACAGCAACCAGCCTGCTATGACCAAAAGCGGCAAGCGCATCTACGCCGCCATAAGGGTCATCGACAACGGGGGTATGGTAAATGTCAACACTGTCTATAGCGACCCCGGGACTGCTGACCAGCGCGAGGGTGACAGATTAACCGACATATATATAGATGGCTTTGTAAAAGTTGGAACAGATGCGACAACGAATAATCCTATTCGAATTAACAACTTCATTGATAATCGAGGCGACCCAGGCAGCGCCAATCAATACAATTTGGACGTCAGCCGAAGAATCGAAAATCCTAATACGACAAGCCGTCGGTACACGCTTTATGATATTAGCGAGGAATTATCTTTGCGGAACAGGTTCATGCTTTACAATAAGTTTCTTTACACGCGGCTGGAAGCAAGAGACCCGTCCCCGGGATGTTTATATAATTCTTTGCGAAGCACTAACGAGCAATGGACGCCTGTGGACGATACTACAACGAGTCTTCCAGACTGGAAGGACAGTATGAACCCTGAATACGGCGGTCTTGACCCCAACGATTTCAGCAGCCAGTATGCCTTTCGAAAGCTGCTTACCACCTACAACTTCGACCGGATTATGAATCCCGAAGGGGCCGCGGGTTTTGCTGACGGCAATGAGATGCCAATAAATTATAATTCTGATTATTATACCTCTCCATCTATTTTCGCTCAGGAGCTAAGAGACTTTATCGAACATGCCCTTGCCAATACTACAGGCTCCACGATGCCGGCTACTGACCGCAGCCGAATCGCAACCCAACTGGCGGTAAATATAGCTGACTATACCGACCCCAATACGGACACAGACGTGACATCTCTAAGCGATGGCACCACTCCTTACTATGGCTTTGAGGCCCAGCCTTTTATAAGCGAAATCGGAGTACGAATTGATGCCAACGCATGTAATCTTAACGAGAGGCATTATGCAGTTGAGCTTTATAATCCTTTTAATGTGAATATACCATTGGATGATTTTCAACTGGTGCTTTCGTCAGGCAACACAATCTCGCTTACCGGCCATACCATAAATGCAAACACACGCCTTGTGATTTTGAAAGACAGCGGGACATTTACTGTTGTTGGAGACAGCGTGACCGACCCGCAACTTGTGCTGTCTGATAACTATTCGCCATGCCCCGTTGCTACAGGATGCAGCAGTTTCACCATTTTTCTTGTACGTACAGTGAATAGTGTCCCTGTATATGTCGATCGACAAGACACCGACGCTTCACGGTTTGTAATGCCACCCAACTCATCTCAGTTTTTTGAACGTGACGACGATGGTGGGCATATTCTGTACCAGCACGTTTCAGATCCACCGCTTGCCACCGGCAGCCTCGGTTCAGCAAACAACAGCACAACATTTTCAAATCTCGGCGGGCAATTTAATCTGCTGCCATTTAACGGAAACAGATTTGTTACAGTTGGTGATATAAGCCGTATGCTTACTGTCGGATCGAGTACAGACCCAACTCAGACTATGGGGCGGCAATTGGAGATCGCATCGACTGAAGATACAATCAGAATCAACTTGCGCAACCCTGATTACAGAAATCTCTTTCAGTATTTGACCATATTAGACCCTGCACACGATGGAATAGATAATGACGGCGACGGCAGCACAGATGAACGAAGTCTTCAAGCCCTCGCACAGACGCCCGAAGTCAAAGTCGCTGGCAGGATAAATATCAATACCGCACCGTGGTTTGTAATCGCGCAATTGCCGTGGGTCTATGAAGCCAGCCGCACACCAAACTATGAACTTGCAAAAGCAGTTGTGGCCTATAGGGACAAACAAAATCTAAGTCCCGGCCCCGGTTACACCAGCAGACAAATCGGAACAGGGATAAATAACGTTCGCGAGGACACCGGTTTTGAAAGCATCGGCGAACTGGCTACGGTGATAGACACTTCTGCCGGAAGCCGATACAGTATTGACTACTATGGATATGACGGCGCTGATTTGGCAGCATTTCCTGATTTGACCCCGAGCGATGGTTCTGCTGAAGACTTTGAGGAACGCGATGTTATTTTCTCGCGTATCAGTAATCTTGTTACGGTGCGGAGTGATGTGTTCACGGCATATATACTTGTGCGGCTTGGGGAGGATGGGCCGCAGAAAAGAGTCATTGCCATTTTAGACAGGAGCGATGTTTATCCGAATCCGGGTGGTGGTTCGACAGGCAAGGTGAAAATTGTTGCGCTTTGGCCGGTGCCGGATTCAAGGTAACCATCACTTGTCCATGATTAGTTCCAAAATTTGCGGGTAAACTTTTTTGTTAGCGGCGAGGGCCTGTAATTTTTCGCCGTTATATTTTTCCAAATCTACCGGAAAAATCTTTTCACCGTTCCATTTGCTGACCATCGCTCCGGCAGTTTTGCAGATAATCGCCGCAGCGGCGATGTCCCACAGTTTGGGCCACGGTGTAAGGGTGGCAACGAGACTTCCCTTTGCCACGTAGGCAAACTGCAGGGCAGTTGTACCGAAATTGCGGAACCTTGTGCGGACCATAAGCTCTGTTGCCCATTTTGGGACACCATCTTCCATGTGGCTGTCTAATCCGACGCTCGAAAATGAGTCGAGTTTTTCCTCGCTTGCCTGAATTCGCCTGCCGTTCAACTGGGCGTCGCCGTCTTTTATAGCAGTGAACATTGACTCCGTCGCCGGTTCGAAAATAACACCGACAATGGGCCTACCCTCGAACATCGCAGCGATACTTACTGTAAAGAGCAGAATCTTATGCGCGTAGTTATTAGTTCCATCTATTGGGTCTATGACCCACCAGACCGGCTCGTCGCCCCGCGGCGGCTGTTTGAGGGTTTTGCCGCCTTTTCCTTCCTCGGCGATAAAGCCGTGGTCGGGATACGTTTCCTTGATTCTATCTATGATTATCTGCTGGCATTTGGGGTCGGCCTCGGTAACGAGTTCCGTGCCGTTTTTTATCGTTGTCCTGGCGTAGTTCAACTGCTCCATCGCGTACTGGCCTGCCAGCCTTGCCGCCACGATAGCTGTTTCCAGCATCCTGCTCAGGTCTTCTCGCTCAAGCATCGTAATTCGCCTTTCAATGCGGTTCTTGACACAAATATAACGTTATCCTATTCTAATCCGAATATGCCTGCAGGCCAAATGCTAAATAAAGATAAAGTAATGCTTCTCGCGACACCCCACCAACGGCGTATCGGCGGAATCGTATTTCTATCGATAGGCGTTTTTTTTGCTGTAGCACTGCTGGCGGCACACGGAAAATTCACCCTTTGGCCTTATCCGTGCAGTTTCAAACAGCAATACAATCTTCCCTGCCCGACCTGTGGGATGACGGCAGCGGTTTGCGCTTTTGTGCGGGGGAAAGTCTTCGACGCCTTTTTAATTCAGCCTGCCGCAGCCTTTTTAAGTCTTGCTCTTGCGGTTTCTGGATTTTTAGCTTTTCTTGTTGTGTGTTTTGGAGTATATTTTTCCTTTCTAAATCGTTTGTTTGAAGAGATTAAGATAAGATACATAGTGCTGGCTTTTTTGGTTATTATAACCGCCGGCTGGGCTGTAACGCTGGCCCGGTTTATGGCAATGAATAAATAACGCCGATTAATTAAAAAAGAAAGATTCGAAATGAAAAAGCATAATTATAGAAATTCGATTGTTGGCCTGATTACTTTTCTCATCGTATTTTTCTTTGCGACCGGTTGTAAATACGCACCGCTGGTGAGCCTTCTGGGTACCGAAAGCTACTATGAGGAAAAAATACCTGCGGAGTTCGACCTGAGCAAGCAAATCGACAAGAAAATTCTTGTCTTGGTCGACCAGCCTGCGTGGCTCGGTTCTGAGGTAAATCTTCGATACTACCTGACCAAAGCGCTGCGCCAAAACATTATGATAAAAACCAAGCTCACACCGGAAAATCTCATCAGCTATGACAAGCTGGTTGAATTTCGTTCAAGTGAGCCTAATTTTTCATCCATGTCTCCTGTGGAAATCGGTAAAGCTATGGATGCCAACATGGTTCTGCTGGTATTAATAGAAAATTACAACCTTAACGAAATGGCGCAAAGCGGTTATTTGATGGGTGATTTGGATAGTCGCGCTATTCTTTATGACACACAAACCGGTGAAAGACTTTGGCCGAAAGAAGAAGCGAGCAAAAGCATACGAGTCGGTTTCGAGTGCGAGACCGGCGGCTTTGACAAAGCCATTTCCAGACTGGCGATTGACAGCGCATTTTGCACAACGAGATATTTTTATGATTGCCCCAAAGCCCGGTTTCGAATCGCGGACGACAAAACAAGAATAGACTGGGAGGGCTGGCAGTAATTTTTCAGGAGTTACGCAATGATTAAAATTCTGGTTTCGGACAAACTCGCGCAGGAAGGCCTTGACCTGCTTAAGTCAAATCAGGACATTCAGGTCGATGTAAAAACCGGCCTGCCGGAGGACGAACTTGCCGCAGTGGTCGGCCAATACGATGGCTTGATTGTGCGAAGCGAAACCAAAGTTACCGGTAAAGTTCTGACCAACAGCGGAAAACTAAGGGCCATCGCACGCGCCGGCGCCGGTGTCGATAACATCGATGTTCCCGAAGCAACGCGGAAAGGCATTCTTGTTCTGAACACACCCGGCGGTAATACGCTTAGCGTCGCCGAACATACGATGGCGTTAATTTTAGCGCTTAGCCGCAATGTCGTACAGGCATGCGCGAGTATGAAGATGGGACTGTGGGACAAGAAGAAATTGATGGGTAAGCAGCTTAACAACAAGGTGCTTGGAATCATAGGTCTGGGCAGAATCGGAATGGCAGTTGCACAACGAGCACAAGGGTTCAATATGAAAATCCTCGGCTTCGACCCGTTTGCCGCTCCGGTCGAGGCTGAGAAACTCGATGTGGAAGTTACCGACAATCTCGAAAGAATCTTTAAGGAATCAGATTATATAACCATCCACGTTCCGAAGAATGAGCAGACGCTGAATATGATTGGCGTCGAGCAGATTAAGATGATGAAGCCGGAAGTTCGGCTGATTAACTGCGCACGGGGCGGAATCATCAACGAGGACGCGTTATATGAGGCGCTGTGTCAAAAGTGGATTGCTGGCGCTGCACTCGATGTTTTCTCCATCGAACCGCCCCAGGACAAACGTTTCGCCCAGTTCGATAATTGCGTCGTAACGCCGCACCTCGGCGCAAGTACGGTGGAAGCGCAGGTCGATGTCGCAGTAGAAGCGGCCCAGATTCTTGTCGATGCGCTCAAAGGAGGTCCTGTTAAAAACGCTGTCAACGCGCCGACATTCGACGCGACTGTTCCGCCTATTGTAAACCAGTACGTCGAGCTTGCGCGGCGAATCGGCCGGCTGGTAAGCGCCATCTCGCCGGGCCATATTCACAATATCGGTGTCCAGTTTCGGGGATTAATCGCTGATATGCCGACCAAACCAATCAGCCTCGGCTTCGCAATCGGTTTGCTTCAGCCTCACTTCGAAACGCCCTTGAATATCGTTAATGTCGGAGTGCTGGCAAAGGAGCGTGGCATAAGTATCGACGAAACGAAAAATCCGGAGCCCAGGGACGTGGCCGCAAGTTTCAGCGCAAAGGTCGTCACCGACAAGATTACCCGGACAGTTACGGGCTCGGTCTTCGGTCACAAATTACTGAGGATTCTGGAAATCGATGATTTCAACATCGAAGTCAGTCCGCAAGGCACCGTTCTGGTCATCTTCAACGACGATAAGCCAGGCGTCATCGGTTCAGTTGGAACCGTTTGCGGTAAACATCATATCAACATCGGCACAATGGGTGTCGGTCAGAAAATGGCTGAAGGAAAAGCAATCCTTGCCGTCAGCCTTGACAGGGAACCTGACGCTAAATGCATCGAGGAATTGGGCAATCTCGGATTCGTAAATGAATTATACGTTTGTAAACTGGATTGAGAAAGTTTTTTAATCTCAAGGATGGGAGTTTGTAAATGACAACAAGCAGTACTTTGGCGGTGGCGCAAATGGAATTTGCGTTCGGAAAGCCGCCAATTGAGGAAGCTACGACAAAGATGCGAAAAAGCGATACTAAAAAGGATAAAACAAAGAAAGCAAAATCAAAACATAAGCAGCCAAAGCGTTCTTCAGCACCCCAAGAGCCACCAGCAGCAAAAAAGTTGAAAACAGCACCGGGTACGGCCGAATCGATGGCTGCCAAACAGCGAGTAATAAGCGTAAGCGAATTCTTCGCCAAAAACCGGCACCTTCTCGGTTTCGACAATCCGCGCAAGGCATTGCTTACGGCGGTCAAAGAAGCTGTGGATAATTCACTCGATGCCTGCGAAGAGGCTCAGATTCTGCCTGAACTGCTAATCGACATAAAACCAATTTCCGAAAACAAGTTCGTTCTTACTGTCAGAGATAACGGCCCTGGGATTGTTAAACAGCAGGTTCCGAATGTTTTTGCCCGCTTGCTGTATGGCAGCAAATTTCACACGCTGCGGATGAGCCGCGGCCAGCAGGGGATAGGTATTTCCGCGGCGGGTATGTACGGATTGCTCACGACTGGTGAGCCGGTCAGAATTATCTCGCGGATAAACTCTAAA
>Ga0214473_10002305_pt1 | contig 23516 bp, 20 predicted proteins | sample RVTome_7_FD_203509 | JGI IMG/M metagenome (GOLD analysis project Ga0214473, IMG submission 203509) | Soil microbial communities from uranium-contaminated site in the Upper Colorado River Basin, Wyoming, United States - RVT98D197 | ecosystem: Environmental > Terrestrial > Soil > Contaminated >... | reverse complement strand
TACGCGCGGGAACGTAGATGGGGGGCGGCGCCCGCCGGGCGCCGCCCCCCTTCGTTGTTCACACCGTCCGCGTCGCACCTCTCGGTGCGGCGGCCGAAGCGGAGAGGCCGCTAGCCTAGTTTCGGGCTGCCACCTCTTCCGTCATCTCTTCTCCGGCCTCGTCGGCCAAGCCATCGGCGTCCCGACCGCGCTGTCTACGCCGCTGATACTCCGGGTCGGCGTCCAACCATTCGTGTGCCCACGCCATCTCGTTCTGCCAGATGGGATTGAGCTTGTCCCGCACCTCTGCCGCGTAGGTGTGCAGGCCGGGCTGGAGTTCGTTGAGCAACGATTCTGCCCCCTCGTGGGTGGCGTAGGCGTTGTTGCGCTCGACAGCCTTCTTCATCACTGCCGGGTGATCGATGATCGGGCAGGGACGGAGAAGGTTCTTGCCGAAAGGCTGCATCCGACGTAGATCTTTGAAGAAGTCGGAGCATAGGCAGTCTATCAGCGGCTTCTCTTTGATGTTGTCGACCGCGAAATGGGCAAAGATGCACGGCTCCACGTCACCCTTGTTGTTGATGTGGATGTACTTGCGTCCTCCGGAGAGGCATCCTCCGGTGAGAGTGCCATCGCCCCAGAAGTCGGCCACCAGCAGCGGCCTGGTGTTGCGGATGTGCATAACCCCACGCCGGAGCTGATCGCGCTGTTCCGCGTTGGGCATCAGGCTCAGATCGGGTTCGCGGCCCACCGGCATGTACGAGAAGTACCAGCCGTAGAACGCACCCTTCTGTACCATGAGATCGGCAAAAGCCTCGGAAGTGATCTCGTCGATGTTCTGACTGGTGGCCGTGGCCGAGAACGCAAACATGGCTCCGCGCTCGCGCAGGCGATCCATGGCGGCCATGATACGGTCGTAGGTGCCCGCGCCGCGGCGCGCGTCGGTGGACTCGCGGCCCCCTTCGATGCTAAAGGTCGGACAGATATTGCCCAACTCGATGATCCTGTCGGCCACCCGGTCATTGATCATGGTGGCGTTGGTGAACACCATGAAAACCGACTGAGGGTGGCGCTCGATGACGTCAAGCAGTGGCCGCCACACGAAAGGCTCGCCACCCAGCATGACGAAGACTCGAGAACCGATTTCCTCGCCCTGGTCGATGATGCTCTCGACCTCTTCCTCGCTGAGATCGTCTTCCGAGTCGTACTCGGCGGCATAGCACCCTATGCAGCGCAAGTTGCAGCGCATGGAGGGGCTGATGAGTATCGCCGTGGGCGAAGAGATACCCCGTTCCTTCAGGAGCGACTCAGTGTACTCAGGGTCCCGCATGAAGAAGTTGGCCATCATGCCGGCGACAAAACGCTTACGTACATTAGGATGAAGATGACGAATGTTCTTGAAAAGCGTGTTGCCAGGATTACCGGGAGCCGTGTACTTTCTCAGCCATTCGGCAATCATTCGCTGCTGCGCTGATTTGGCCGTGCGCTTCACCGCCAAGGTGAGACCGCGCATGGCTAGATCGGAACTGCCGACCACGGTCAGGGCCCCCGAGATGATGGAGGCGGTCCGTTCGTAGTCGCGTCGCTCCCGAGCTTTGGTGACAGATCGCTCGGGCATTGGACCTCCCTTCTCTTATTGTCGATTCACCTCCAGTCCATACCATAACATAACCATTGCGTCATTCAGAAGACCTCTGCGATCTATACACCCTCGGCGACGGCCTCTGCTTCCCAACGGCCGTCGGCTTAGTTAGAATACGGGGCTCCAGGGGGCTGGTGGAAGTCACGTCTTGTCGCGCACGGTCGAAGGGAGTCACGTCTGATGAGCCCCACAAAGTACGTCTACGACTTTTCCGAGGGCAACGCCACCATGAAGTCTCTCTTGGGAGGCAAGGGGGCCAACCTCGCGGAGATGACCGGACTGGGCATCCCGGTACCTCCCGGTTTCATCGTGACTACGGCGGCCTGTGTGCACTACTCTACCTCCGGTTCCTACCCCGAGGGACTCGGAGACGAGATCGAGGCGCACCTACGCGCTCTGGAATCACTGACCGGCAAGACCCTTGGCGATCCCAAGAAGCCCCTGCTTCTTTCCATCCGCTCCGGGGCAGTGTTCTCAATGCCCGGCATGATGGACACCGTTCTCAATCTGGGCCTGAACGACGAGACGGTCGAGGGACTGGCCCAAAGCACGGATAACCCCCGTTTCGCTTACGATTCTTACCGCCGTTTCATCTCCATGTTCGGAGACGTGGTCATGGGAGTGGATGCCCAGTTGTTCGAGGATGCGCTCACAGCTAAGAAGGCCGAAGTCGGCGCCGCTCTCGACACTGATCTGTCAGCCGATGATCTGGTGGAGCTCACGATCCGCTTCAAGACCATCTTGAGCGAGCACGCGGGCGAGCAGTTCCCCTCCGACCCCCTGCGTCAGCTGCACATGAGCATCGTGGCGGTCTTCAAGAGCTGGGACAATCACCGGGCCAAGGTCTACCGCCGCACCCAAGGCATCCCCGATTCCCTGGGTACCGCCGTCAACGTCCAGACGATGGTGTTTGGTAACAAGGGGGAGACCTCGGGCACGGGTGTGGCTTTTACCCGCGATCCCTCGACGGGCGAGAACCTCTTCTACGGCGAGTTCCTCATGAACGCGCAGGGCGAGGACGTTGTGGCCGGCGTGCGCCACCCCCGGCCGTTGGAGGAGATGCGTGAAGTCATGCCCGCGGTGCTCGAACAGCTGTACGGCATCCGGGAGGGACTAGAGCGGCACTATCGAGACATGCAGGACCTTGAGTTCACCATCGAGGACGGGAAGCTCTACATGCTGCAGACCCGTAGCGGCAAGCGCACCGCCCCGGCGGCTCTGCGCACCGCGGTGGAGATGGTCCGCGAGGGCCTCGTCACCAAGGAAGAGGCGCTCATGCGGGTCGATCCCGGGCAACTCGACCAATTGTTGCATCCGCGCCTCGATCCCAAGGCGAAATACGAAGTGCTGGCCACAGGCCTGGGGGCCTCTCCGGGGGCCGCGGTCGGTCGGGTGGTGTTCGACGCGGACGAGGCGGAGGAGCGGGGGTCGCGAGGTGAGAAGGTCATCATGGTGCGCTGGGAGACGAACCCTGACGACATCCACGGGCTCATCCAAGCCCAGGGCGTGATCACCAGTCACGGCGGTATGACCTCGCACGCGGCCGTAGTGGCTCGGGGCATGGGCAAGCCCTGCATCGCCGGGGCCCAGGAACTCAAGATCGACACTGAGGCCCGTCGGTTCACGGTGGGCGACACCATCGTCCGGGGGGGCGACTGGATCACAATGGACGGCGCTACCGGCAAGGTGATCCTAGGCCAGGCCGAACTGGTCCCCGCGGCCATGGACGAGAACGTCGACACGGTTCTCGCTTGGGCCGACGAGGTGCGCCGGCTGCGGGTCCGCACGAACGCCGACACGCCGGAGGATGCTCAGAAAGCCCGGGAGTTCGGCGCCGAGGGGATCGGGCTGTGCCGTACCGAGCACATGTTCATGCAGGAAGACCGGCTGCCTCACGTGCGGGCCATGATCATGGCTGAGACCGAGGAGGAGCGGAAGCAGCACCTAACCAGACTGCTCCCCTTCCAGCGTGAGGACTTCCAAGGCATCTTTCGGGCCATGTCCGGCCTGCCCGTGACAATCCGTCTTCTCGATCCGCCCCTGCATGAGTTCCTTCCCAACTACACCGAGGTGATGGTCGAGTTGGAGCGGCTGCGGCTGACCGGAGCCCCGGCAGAAGACGTGGCGAGGCAGGAAGCGCTGGCCGGCAAGGTCAAGGCCCTAGGCGAAGCCAACCCCATGTTGGGGACGCGCGGCTGCCGCCTGGGCATCCAGTGGCCGGAGATCTACGCGATGCAGGTGCGGGCGATCATGGAGGCTGCCTGCGACGTGCTGGCCGAAACCGGCAAGATGCCACACGTGGAGATCATGATCCCGTTGGTGGGATTCGAGGAGGAGCTCAAGCTCATGCGCGCGCTCACCGAGGAGACCGCCTCACAGGTGCTTGCCGAGCGCGCGGTCACTGTCGACTATGCGGTGGGCACCATGATCGAGGTGCCTCGCGCCGCCCTCACCGCCGACGAGATCGCCCGCCAAGCCGATTTCTTCAGTTTCGGCACCAACGACCTCACGCAGATGACCCTGGGCTTCTCTCGTGACGACGCCGAAGGCAAGTTTCTCACCCACTATCTGCGCATCGATCTTCTCAAAGACAATCCCTTCGAGAGGCTCGATCAAGCCGGGGTGGGGCAACTCATCGTGCTTGCGGCCCAGAAAGCTCGCGCGGTGAAGCCGGCCATCAAGCTGGGCATCTGTGGGGAGCACGGCGGGGAACCCAGCAGCGTGAAGTTCTGTCATCGCGCCGGGCTAAACTACGTGAGCTGCAGTCCCTATCGGGTGCCGCTCGCCCGGCTGGCCGCCGCCCAGGCGGTTCTGGAGGAGACCGCGGCTGGTAAGGTGGGCGACTGAGGACGACGGATCACACCGCCCACCGCGGACTCGGCGGCCAAGGCGTCATTCTGAAACGAGCTATGAGCCCGAAAACGTGAAGAGGCCGGTGAGGTTGTGAAGCACGAGAGGGCCGGTAGAGTCCAATTGTCGGCCGACCTCTTCGAGGCGGGGCTCTCTCAGTGGGCGCAGCGTTCGGCAGCCTCTCGAGGCAGGGAGCGCCCAGAAGAGTCGTGCACGCTCCGTACGCCTTATCAGCGCGACCGCGACCGCATCGTTCACTGCAAGTCGTTCCGGCGGCTCAAGCACAAGACCCAGGTGTTCATATCGCCGGAGGGGGACCACTACCGTACCCGGCTGACGCATACCTTGGAGGTGGCCGGCATCGCCCGGACCGTGGCCCGAGCGCTGCGTCTCAACGAGGATCTCGCGGAAGCGATCTCACTGGGGCATGATCTGGGGCACACTCCCTTCGGTCATGCCGGCGAGGAGGTCCTCGACTGCATGCTCAGGCGGCTGGGAACGGGAGGCTTCCGGCACAACGAGCAAAGCGCCCGTGTGGTGGAGGCACTGGAGGACGACGGCCGCGGCCTGAATCTTACCTGGGAAGTGCGGGACGGCATCCGAAACCACACGGGGGGGCAAGAGCCGGCCACTCTTGAGGGCCGGGTCGTCCACTTTTCCGACCGCATCGCCTACATCAACCACGATATCGACGATGCTCTGCGGGCCGGTCTGATCACTTTCGCGGATCTTCCCTCAGGCCCGATCGAGCTGCTGGGGGAGTCGGGCAGTGACCGCATCGATGCTCTGGTCCACGACTTGGTGGATAGTAGTAGCGAGAGAGGGGCCATCGTGCAGACGCCGGTGGTCGGTAGGGCCATGGAAGACCTGAGGACGTTCCTCTTCCAGACCGTGTACGCCCGGTCCCTCCGGGAGGCGGGTGAGCAGAAAGTGCGGCAGCTCATCACCCAGTTGATGGAGTACTTCCTGAACCATGCCGAGGCTCTGCCGTCGTCGCCGCCGAGCACCGGCGACACCGCCGACGACCGGGCGGCGCTCATACAGGCCGTCACCGACCACGTGGCCGGGATGACAGACCGGTACGCGCAGCGCATGTATCTGGATCTGTTCGTACCCAAATGCTGGGCCAACCAGTGAGCCGGCGACTGCGTGGAAACCGACTGCGCCGAGGGAGTTAGCGGCGATGAGCCCCTTCATCAAAGACGCCAGCGTGCAGGCGGTGCTGTCGGCGGCCAACATCGTCGACGTGGTCTCCGGCTACACCAGCCTGCGCAAGCGGGGAGCCACCTACTCCGGGCTCTGCCCGTTCCATCAGGAGAAGACCCCCTCCTTCACCGTGAGCGCCGAGAAAGGACTCTATTACTGTTTCGGCTGCGGGGAGGGAGGCGACATAGTCCGCTTCGTCGAGCGCATGGAGAACCTGTCGTTCGCCGAAGCGGTTGAACAATTGGGCGAGCGCTTCGGCGTACCGGTGGAGTTAGAAGAGGGCGGCGGACTCGATCCCGGCCGCAAAGACCGGGATGCCCGCTTGCTGCAGGCGCTCGAGAAGGCGGCCACGTTTTATCAGCGATTCCTATGGGAAACAGAAAGCGGCCGCGCCGCCCGAGAGTATCTGGAAAAGCGGGAACTGGGACAAGAGGCCTGCCGGACCTTCCGCGTAGGCTTCTCCCCGGATGAGTGGAGGGGGCTCCAGCGCAGGGCGGCTAAAGAAGGATTCACCGACCGGGAGCTGGAGGATGCCGGTCTTCTGGTCCGGCAGTCGGGGAAGACGTACGACCGCTTCCGGGGACGTCTCATGTTTCCGCTGGTTGACCACAGGGGGAGGGTCCTTGGGTTCGGGGGGAGGACCCTCAAGGACGAGACGCCTAAGTACGTGAATTCGCCCGAGGGACCGCTGTATCAGAAGGGGCATCTGCTGTACGGCCTGTACCAGGCCAGGCGGGCTATAGCCGATGGTGACGAGGTGGTGGTCGTGGAGGGCTACACAGACGTCCTCGGACTCGTGCAGGCGGGAGTTGGGAACGTGGTGGCTTCGATGGGTACCGCGCTTACCGACGCACAGGTCGGGCTCATGATGCGCTTCACCGGCAATATCACGTTCATGTTCGATGCCGACCGGGCGGGGACTGAAGCCATGCTGCGTTCGGGTGAGCTGGCGCGGGGTCATTCACTGAGGCCCATGGTGGCCGTTCTGCCGGCCGGCCGGGACCCCGCCGATGTGGCCGCCGAGGGAGGGTGCGAAGCCGTCTCCCGGGTGCTGGCGGGGAAGATCTCCCTCCTCGGCTTTGAGTTACGGCAGGCGCTGGCCCGCGGGGATACCGCGACGTCTGGGGGCCGGGTGAGCGTCTTCGAGGACGTGCGTCAGATCATGGGCCGGGCTTCGTCCTTCAAAGAACGGGAAGAAGAGATTCCCCTGGTGGCCGATCGACTCCGCCTCTCGCCCGACAGTGTCGCCCTGTTGCTCCGTGGCGAAGGGAAGAGACCCGGGCGTCCCATCCCGGGGCGCTCCGCGTCCCAGCCTGCGGCCGCCGGCGCCGATGGAGGGCAGCCATCGCTCGCCCAGCGGCTGCTGGGCAGCGAGGCCGTCGTCGAGCGGGACTTTCTTGTGGCGGCGGCCTGTAACCCGGGCCGGGCTGTAAACATTCTCCAGGCTCTCACCCCCGAACATTTTGCCGATCCTAACAATCGGGAGGTGTTCAGCGGGCTTCGCGAGGCCCTGGCGTTCATGGTGGACGCTCAGGATGACCGGACCGCCATCACCGAGTTGAAAGCCCGCGCCCGGGGCGATTCCGAAGCGGGGCGGTTCTTCGTACGGCTGGTGATGGAGGCAGATCAGGGACGGTATGCACCGGCGGTGCTGGAGGAGCTTCATCTCCGGCTGCAAGAACAGCACCTGGGCCGCGCGATCAGCAGCCTGCGGGGCAACCTCGATCGAGGGGGCGACGTTGAGCAAGAGCAACGCCGCCTCTTCCACCTCGAGCAGCTTCTCCAAACCGTGCGCGCGAGCCTGACCAATCTCGATCCCGAGGAAGGGCAGGTCTGAGATGCAGGAGGAGAACGAACTCACTGCCGAAGTAGTGCAGGAAGTGCTGGATCAGGGACGAGCACGGGGCTCGCTCACCCTGGATGAGGTGGGCGCTCTCGTCCAGGATGCCGACCTGTCCCCGGGCGATCTCGAGTTCCTCTATTCGTTGTTGCTCGACCTTGGGGTGGAGATCGTCGACGAGCGGGCGGAGGAGCTGGACGACTTCTCGGAGGAAGAGGAGTTCTTGGGTCATCTCGATGTGACGATCGACCACAGCGTCGACGACCCGGTGCGTATGTACCTGCGCGAGATCGGCAAGGTCCCGCTCCTGACTATGGAGCAGGAGATCGAGTTGGCGCAGCTCGTAGAGAAGAAAGACGTGGAAGCCAAGCGCCGTCTGACCGAAGCGAATCTCCGCCTCGTAGTCTCAATAGCCAAGCGGTACATGGGTCGGGGACTCCTGTTCCTCGACCTCATCCAGGAGGGTAATCTCGGTCTGATCAGGGCGGTGGAGAAATTCGACTACCGGCTGGGATACAAGTTCTCCACCTACGCTACCTGGTGGATCCGGCAGGCGGTCTCTCGGGCTATCGCTGACCAGGCTCGGACCATCCGCGTGCCGGTTCACGCGGTGGAAACCATGAACAAGCTCCATCGCGTCCAGCGCGAACTGCTGCAGAAGAACGGACGGGAGCCCACCGTGGCAGAGATCGCAGCTGAGCTGGGAGTGCCTGCCAGCAAGGTCAGAGAGATCCAGAAGGCCACCCAGGAGCCGCTTTCCCTGGAGACCCCGGTGGGGGACGAGGACGATTCGGAACTCGGCGACTTCATCGAAGATCTTGACGCGGACCAACCCCTGGAAGTGGTCTTTCGCCAGATCAGGAGAGAGGAGTTGTTCAGAGTGCTGGACAGTCTGCCCACCCGTGATCGGAAGGTGCTCGAGCTGCGGTTCGGTCTGAAGGGAGAGCGGCCACGTACCTTGGAGGAGGTGGGCGAGCGCTTCGGCGTCACCCGGGAGCGCATCCGCCAGGTGGAGGCAAAGACCCTCAATCGACTGAAGAACTACCGCGATGCCCAGGCCCTGAGAGACATCGAAAGCTAACGGAGGGCGAAGTTTCGCTCACATCGTTGGCAATATCCTCGCGCCAAGGCTTGACCCCGCCCTTAGGTTCCGCTACTGTTGCCCGGCGAGTCCGGATTTTCCGGGCCGCGAGCATTAGAGAGGGGTGGGCTCGGGTGCCGCGTCGCCCCGAAACACATGGAGGTTGCAGGGTTGGCTGAGGGGACTGTCAAGTGGTTTAGTCCCGAAAAGGGCTACGGTTTTATCGAGCAGCCGGAGGGAGAAGATCTCTTCGTGCATTTCAGTGAGATCCAGACGGACGGGTTCCGTACCCTCACGGAAGGGCAGGCTGTAAAGTTCGATGTAGTCCAGGGCCCGAAGGGTCTGCAGGCGGCGAACGTCTCGGCTGTATAATCCAAGCGAAGAGGTACGCTCCTCCCGCGATCCGAGCCCCGCTCCGGCGGGGCTTTTTTTGCACCGGAGCTTCAAGTGGGTGAAACAGCCCTAAAGCCCTCGCCGCTCGTGCCGATAGGAAGGACGAGAGTTTCCCATTCAAAACTCTCCTTTCTCCTCTCGGGCGCCTGACGAAGGCGCCCTCTTTTTTCGGCTATAATCCTGCGGGCCTGCGCCGCCGCGGGCCGCAGCCGCCCGTGGGGGGGCGCGGTCACGCCGTCTAAGAACGAGTAGCAGGGAGAGCTGCACGATGATTTCCCGGCAAGAGGTCGAGCATGTGGCGCGACTTGCGCGCCTGCATTTCGATGAAGAGGAGCTCGCCCGGCTGCAGCCGGAGCTCGGTCAGATCATCGACTACGTGCGGCAACTATCCGAGTTGGACCTCTCCGGCCTGCAGGCCACATCCCATGCAGTGGCGCTCAAGAATGTGCTGCGGCCGGACGAGCCGGTCGCCGGCCTCACCCAGGAAGAGGCGATCAGCAACGGGCCCGATGTCGAGCGGGGCCAGTTCGTCGTCCCCCGGATAGGGTAGGGGCGGCCGTGATTGCCGACACGGGCGACTGCGGGCGTGAGCGCGCCGGGGATGGGTCCGTCCTTGACGTCACCACCCTGACCGCCTACCGCTGCCGGCAGTTGTTAGAGGATGGAGAAGTCTCAGCCACCGAGCTGACCCGCGCCTACCTGCACCGTATCGAAGCCGTGGATGAAGCCGTACAGGCGTACCTTCTGGTAGACGGGGCGGGCGCGCTGGGCGCTGCCGCGGCTGTGGATGCGAAGCCCCGCGCCGAGCGGCTTCCCTGGGAGGGGGTGCCCATCGGCCTCAAAGACATCTTCTGCGTCAAGGGCATGGAAACCACCTGCGCGTCACGGATCCTCAAAGGATACGTCCCTCCTTACGACGCCACCATCATCGCCAAGTTGCGGGCCGCGGGCCTGATATTCCTGGGCAAGCTCAACATGGATGAGTTCGCCATGGGCAGCTCCACAGAGAACTCGGCCTTCAAGACTACTCGGAATCCCTGGGACCTCGACCGGGTGCCGGGCGGCTCCAGTGGCGGCTCTGCCGCCTGCGTCGCCGCCGCCGAGGCTCCCTGGGCGCTCGGCACCGACACGGGCGGCTCCATCCGTCAGCCGGCTTCGCTGTGCGGCGTGGTGGGGCTCAAGCCCACCTACGGCGTCGTGAGCCGCTACGGCCTCGTTGCTTTCGCCAGCTCGCTCGATCAGATCGGTCCCATCACCCGGGACGTGAAAGACGCCGCCGCCCTGCTCGACATCATCGCCGGGCGCGATCCGCGGGACTCCACCAGCATCGGGCTGTCGGATCCGATAGGGGTGCCCAGCCGCGGGGATCTGGAGGGGCTGCGGTTCGGGGTCATCAAGGAGTTCGTCGGTGGCGCCTGCGATCCCGGCGTGCGCGACGTGTTCGACTCAGGTGTGGACGCCATCAGCATGCTCGGCGGGGTCTGCGAGGAGGTAAGCCTTCCCAGCGTGGAGCGGGGCATCGCCGCCTACTACCTCATCGCCCCATCGGAGGCCAGCTCCAACCTGGCTCGCTTCGACGGCGTGCGCTACGGCCACCGTGCGGCGCATAGTGAAGACCTGCTCGAGATGTACACCCGCACCCGCAGCGAGGGATTCGGTGTGGAGGTCAAGCGCCGCATCATGATCGGCACATACGCCCTGTCGGCCGGGTACTACGACGCCTACTACGCGCAGGCTCAACGGACCCGGACGCTCATAATCCAAGATTTCGAGCGCGCCTTCAGCCGTTTTGACTTCCTGGTGTCGCCCACCTCGCCGACGGTAGCCTTCAAGATCGGGGAGCGGACGGCGGACCCGTTGGCCATGTACCTCTCCGACCTGTGCACCATCCCGGTCAACCTGGCCGCTCTACCCGGAATCAGCATACCAGCAGGCTTTTCGGCCGGGCTGCCCGTAGGCCTGCAGATGATCGGACCGCATTTTTCCGAGCGAGGGCTGTTGAATGCGGCTCATGCGGTGGAGCAGAAACTGGAGGTCGACGTCGTCCCCCCGCTCGTGGAGGTGGCCGGATGAGCACCAAGCCCACGAAAGGCGGGACCGGCATGCAGCGCGACGGCTGGGAGGCCGTCATCGGCCTGGAGATCCATGTGCAACTCAACACCCGCACCAAGATGTTCTGCGGCTGTGAGGTCACCTTCGGCGAGCCGCCGAACACGCACGTGTGCCCCATCTGCCTGGGGCACCCGGGGGTGCTGCCCGTAACCAACGAGAAGGCGATCGAATACGCCACTCGCATCGCCCTGGCGTTCGATTGTCGCATCGCCGATCACACCATCTTCCACCGGAAGAACTACTTCTATCCCGATCTTCCCAAGGCCTATCAGATCTCGCAGTACGACCTGCCTTTGGGCATCGGCGGGCATTTGGACGTGGAACTGGAGGACGGGAGCAACTTGCGAGTGGGCATTACCCGAGTCCACCTGGAGGAAGATGCGGGCAAGCTGATCCACACTGGGGGAACCTCGGGCCGCATCGACGGGGCCGACTATTCGCTGGTGGATTTCAACCGGGGCGGCACACCGCTGGTGGAGATCGTCAGCGAGCCCGAGATCTCTACGCCCGACCAAGCTCGGGCCTTCCTTACCCAGCTGCGCAGCCTGGTGCAGCAACTGGGCGTCTCCGACGTCAACATGGAGGAGGGGTCGCTACGTTGCGACGCCAACGTCTCGGTGCGCAGGCCGGGGGAACCCTTCGGCACCAAGACAGAGCTCAAGAACATGAACTCCTTCCGCTTCCTGCACCGGGGACTGGAGGCCGAGATCGAGCGTCAGATCGACGCTCTCGAGTCGGGCGAACGCATCGTACAAGAGACTGTGCATTTTGATCCGGGTACCGGCCTGGTCTCGACCCTGCGCAGCAAGGAAGAGGCGCACGACTACCGGTATTTCCCCGAACCCGACCTCACGCCCATCGAACTGGACGATACCTATGTGGAGCGGGTACGCTCCGGCCTGCCTGAGCTGCCGGCCGCCCGCAAGGAACGCCTGATGGCCGAATACGGCCTTCCCTCCAAGGATGCCGCCCTGCTGGCCGCGAACAAACCTTTGGGCGACTACTTCGAAGCCGTAGCCGCGGCCACGGGCGACCCGCGCATATCCGCCAACTGGGTCATGGGCGATCTCTCCGCCTATCTCAACGTTGCCGGGCTGGAAGTGAGCGAGTGCGCGGTGAGCGCGGAGAGTCTGGCCGAGTTGCTGGGCCTGGTGCGCGACGGCACCCTTTCCGGGAAGATGGCCAAAGAAGTGTTCGAGACCATGACCGCCACCGGCAAGAGCGCCCGGACCATCGTGGACGAGAAGGGACTGGGCCAGATATCCGACGCCGGGGAACTGGACGCGATCGTGGCCCGCATCGTGGCGGCGAACCCCGGCCCGGCAGAGGAATTCCGGCAGGGGCGTGACCGAGTGCTCGGTTTCTTCGTTGGGCAAGTCATGAAAGAGACCCGCGGCCAGGCCAACCCGCAGGTGGTGAACGACCTCCTGCGAGCACATTTGGCATAAAGCCGGCGTAAGGTTGAAAAGCCGGTTCATGTCTGGTACCTTGCCTTACCTTTCTAACGCTCCAACATCCCAGGAAGGTGCAAGCGTCGTGCAATCCACAGATGCCCACCCGGAATCGTGCCCCGTTCTGAGAACAGCCGATATCATTTCGGGCAAGTGGACGCTCCTCATCCTGCGCGATCTCTCCAAGGGCATCAACCGCTTTAGTGCTCTGGAGCGCTCGCTCGCCGGCATTAGTCCCAAGACTTTGTCCGAACGGCTCAAGGGACTGGAGAAATCAGGTATCGTCACTCGCAAGAGTTACGCCGAGGTGCCACCCAGGGTCGAGTACACTCTCACCGGAATGGGCTGGGATCTCATCCCCCTCATTGACCACATGCGCGATTACGGCACCAAATGGCTTAGCGACGGTCGCTCCTCTGTTGGCATCGCCCCTGATGACGACGCGCGCGGAGCGTAACTCCATCGCCGATAGCATCGGGCCCGGAGGCGTCAATTGACCGGGACCCCCGCGTCGGAAGGCTGGATCATCAACCTTGAAGAGGTCGATGGGCTGATCGAGCTCGGCCGCGGACGGGGTTTTGTCACCACTGAAGACATCGCCGAAGTACTGGCGGAGATCGATCTCACCACCGAGCAGATCGAGCTGATGTACACCACTCTCCTCGACCAGGGCATCGAGGTCGTGGACGTATCGTGCGCGGAAGATGCCGAAGAATTGGAGCTCGATGCCCGCGGGGAGCAACTCGATTGGCGCCGCGCGTCCGACGAGCTGGACCTGAGCGTAGATGTGCCCACCACGGATCCGGTACGCATGTACCTCAAAGAGATCGGCCGGGTCAAGCTGCTCACCGCTCAACAAGAGGTCTCGCTGGCCAAGCGCATCGAGCGAGGTGATATCCGGGCCAAGCACGAGCTGACGGAGGCCAACCTGCGCCTGGTCGTGTCCATCGCCAAGCGCTATCACACCGATGGAATGAGCTTTCTCGACCTCATCCAGGAGGGCAACCTGGGCTTGATCCGGGCGGTGGAGAAGTTCGACTATCGCAAAGGCCACAAGTTCTCCACGTATGCCACTTGGTGGATCCGGCAGGCCATCACCCGGGCTATCGCCGACAAAGCTCGTACCATCCGCATCCCCGTGCACATGGTGGAGAAGATCAACAAGCTCATCCGGGTGCAACGCCAGCTCCTGCAGAACATGGGCCGGGAGCCGGCGCCGGAGGAGATCGCGGCGGAGATGTGCATGACCGACATGGAGATCCGGGAGATCCTGCGCATCAGCCAGACCACTGTCTCGTTGGAGACGCCCATCGGCGAAGAGGAAGATTCCGAGCTGGGCGACTTCATCGAGGACGAGGATGCCGTTCGGTCTTTCGACGCGGTGGCTTCCCAGCTGGACCGGGACGGAGTCAACGAGGCTCTCAACATGCTCCCCTACCGGGAGCGCAAGGTCATAGAGTTACGCTTCGGGCTCAAGGGTGAGCACCCGCGGACCCTGGAGGAAGTGGCCAGACGTTTCGGCGTCACCAGGGAACGCATCCGTCAGATCGAAGCTAAGGCTCTAGCCAAGCTTCAGGCTATCGATAAGACCCGTAACCTCCGGAGCAAAGTGCAGTAGTACGAGCGCTTCGGGCGGCGCCGCGCCGGTCCCCGCCACCCCTAGCCTGAGATCAGCCTCTTTCCTGTATTCCGGCAAACATTCGCGCTGCTCCTCATCTCTCGTGAAAGCGTCCTCAGCCCCCCAACCTGGATAGGCTGATACATAGTCTAACCCCACCCCCAGGGGTGTCAGAAGAGTTCTCCAGCGCTCATGGCGGGATCCACCTCGCCGAGATGCCGATCACCTAAGAAACCTCTCACCGCGGTCTCATCGTGGATTCAGGTAGATTTGGCATCATTTGGCCTCAGGGACAGGGGATGTGGCCGCATGCGTCTGTCGCGGGCAAGGGTGATCCTTCCCGCCCACGGCGGAACGAGTATCCTTAGACGAGGTGATGGCAGTGAATTGGTCCAGACACATGATGCTGACGATGGTCGCCGGTCTGCTGGTGGTAGCAGCGGTCGCCGCCGCTTGGGCAGCCGTGTCGGGGTTCGGGACGCGAGCCGACGCCGGTAGTCTGCCCCTAGTGGCGCTGGGTAGCGCGACCACGGCCAGCGGGCCGGGCACTTCGACGCCCAGCCCGGGTTCGAGCTCGGTGGCGCAGATGCCTGGGGCTGCCGGCGGGCGGCTGGTGCTGAGCCAATCCCTGCGGATGAACTCCGGCCCGATGAACCCCGGCGCCCCAGGAGGCGGCGGCACGATGATGACCTCACCACCCACCACCGCCACGAATGGGACACCGGGGACCACCATGCCAACCGGTGCCGGCCCCGGCGGCATGAGCACCGGCTCCGCCGGGGCAGGCATGGGCACGCAGTCCACGACTGGGACAACCGCACACGCCGGAAGCGGCGGGATGATGGGCACGACTTCGACTACCCCCGGACAGTCTTCCGTGCCGACGACCACCGCGACCTCCCCACCGAACACCACGCGCACCACCACCTCTCCCTCCGCAACGCCGAGTACCACCCACATGGGCGGTGCAGGCGAAACCATGGGAGGCAGCGGCATGGGCAGCACGACCACGCGCTAGAGACGGCGGGAGGCTCTCGGCCATGCGCATCCTGGTGGTGGAAGACGAACCGCGAGTGGCCTCGTTCATAGCCCGCGGGCTCGATGGTGCTGGCTACGCCACCGAGGTAGTCCGCACTGGGGGCCAAGCGGTGGAGCGCATCCTCGGAGGCGAGCCGGTCGACCTTGTGCTGCTCGACGTAGGGCTGCCCGATCGCGACGGGTTTAGTGTGCTCGCCGACGTGCGCACAGTCGACCGGAGCACGCCCGTCATCATGCTTACCGCCGAGGGAGACGTGCCTTCCCGTGTGAGGGGTCTGGACTTGGGGGCGAACGACTACCTGCCCAAACCCTTCGACTTCGACGAGTTGCTCGCACGCATTAGAGCCCAACTACGCCAGACCCGGCAGCCGGCCTCTTATCTACTGGCGGTGGGCGATCTCTCCCTCGACCTCAAGACACGACAAGCGATGCGCGGTTCCGTCCGCGTGGAGCTCACCACCCGGGAGTTCTCACTGCTCGAGTTCCTGATGCGCCATCCCGGGCAAGTGGTCACCCGATCGCAGATACTCAACAGCGTTTGGGGTTACGACTTCGACCCCGGAAGCAATATCGTGGATGTCTACGTTGGGTACCTCCGCCACAAGATCGACCGGGAAGGGGAGGAGTCGGTGGTCGAGACTGTGAGAGGTGGGGGCTACCGGTTGCGAGCGGCGACGGAATACGGACCGCCGGCGTGAGGCGACGGCTCACCCTGTGGTTCGTCCTCGGGTTGGTGCTGATGACCGTGGCCGGGGTGAGTGCCACCCGCGCCATCTTGGCGCAACGGATGCTCGCAGACCTCGACGCCGAACTGAGCCAGCAACTCTCCGACTTCAGCCGGATGGCTGTGGGCGCGACGACGCCGGCAGCGCTCTACGACCTCACCCGCCAGTACCTGACCGGACCGCAGTCGCAGGCTCTCGGGCAACGGGGCATCGTCGTCTCGCTCAGATTATCGAACGGAGCAGTGGTCTCGAACGCCAGCACTCTGCGCCTGGAGGAGCTGAGCGTGAGCCAGCCCCTGATCTCCAGTGGCGAGCGCGTTCTAGCCAGTATCGACTCGCCCACCGGGCCGTACCGGGTGGCAGGCACACCCGTCGTCCAGGGCCAAGAGCGGGTGGGCGCAGTCGAGGTGGCCGCCCCACTGCAAGGGGTGAAGACCACCCTGCGGCGGGTGCTCGTCCTCTTCGGCGCGGCGGGATTGGTAGGCATCGTGGTCGTCGCCTTCGGCTTCTGGTTCCTGGTCGGCCGGGCCCTGGATCCCGTCCGGCGCATCTCTCGGACCGCCGCGGCCATCTCGCGCGAAGACCTGACCCGGCGCATCGGGCACGAAGGGCGTCACGACGAGATCGGGGAGCTGGCCGAGACCATGGACGCGATGCTGGATCGCCTCCAAATGGCGTTCGAAGCACAGGAGCGATTCATCTCGGACGTGTCCCACGAGCTGCGCACCCCTCTCACCATCATCAAGGGACACCTACAGGTGCTCGACCGGGGGGAGAACCTTGACCCAGCCCTGGTCGGCCAGGAACACGCCCTCGTGCTGGACGAGATCGATCGCCTGAACCGGCTGGTGGGCGATCTGCTGACCATCGCTCGATCGACGCGCGCCGACTTTCTACGCAAAGAAACCGTACCGCTCGACCAATTCATCCGCACACTGGTCGAGCAGGGCCCACACCTGGCCGACCGGGCCTGGACCATCGAACAGCTCCCCGGGGGATCGTTGCTTGCCGACCAGGACCGGCTCACGCAGGTGTTTCTCAACTTGATGCAGAACGCGGTCACCCACAGCGAAACGGGCCAGGTGATCGCCTTGGGTGGCTCGCGGGAAGACGGCTCGGTGCGGCTGTGGGTGCGCGACGAGGGCCGAGGCATGTCCCCCGAAGTGCAGGCCCGGGTGTTCGAGCGTTTCTACCGAGGCGCCGAGGAGACTGACGCCCCCGGAATGGGTCTCGGTCTTGCGATCGTACGGGCCTTGGTGGTCGCCCATGGCGGAGAGGTCACCGCGCAGAGCGCGTTGGAAGCGGGCACGAGCTTCATCATCTCGCTGCCCGGCCAGACGGATGCGCCCTCGGGCCGCATCTAAGAAAACTCTCACCGCCTCCTCACCGAGGGCTCATCGCGGCCCCCTAAACTGAGTCCTGCAGAGGCGGACTTTAGGCGATCCGTCCCGAGGATTTGCCATGGATGGTCCGGAAGCCAAGGAGGAAGCACATGAAAGTACGACACAAGGGGGTGACCCTGCTTGCAGCCGCAGGGATGGCAACCCTACTGTTCACCGGAGTGGCGGTGGCAAGCCCAATGGGCGGAGGCATGAGTGGCGGCGGCATGGGCTGGACCCCAGGAACAACGATGATGCAGCCCGGCACGGGCATGGGAGCCGGTATGGGCGGGACCCCGGGAACGACGATGATGCAGCCCGGCACGGGCCCGGGGCCCAGCCACATGTTTAAGGACGTGGCGGCCGGCGACTGGTTCGCCCAGTACGCCCAGAACATGGCCTCCAAGGGCTTCATGAGTGGTTTTGACAACGGGACCTTTGGCGCGGAGCTGCCCATAACCCGGGGGCAGTTCGCCGGTATCCTCGGTCGCATGATGAACGTACAGCCCGCCGCCGGGACGACCTTCCCCGACACCCAGGGCTTCTGGGCCGCCGGCATGGTCGAAGCGATGGCACGCATGGGCATTATCTCGGGACACAATGACGGGAACTTCGGCCCCTACGGCTCGATCACACGCGAACAAATGGCGGCCATCATGGACCGCGCCTGGGAGGCGATGCACGGGGGCACAACGACGGCCGATATGGCGAACGCGATGGCGGGCATGATGCAATTGGTCCACGACGTCTCGGGCAGCTGGGCCGCCCCCCAGATCGCGCGCATGATGCAGATGGGAGTCTTCATGGGCGATAACGGGATGTTCCATCCAACCGACACGGCCACGCGGGCGCAAGCCGCCGCTGTGATGTGGCGCTGGTTCATCGCGGGGCAGGCGCCGCAATGAGGCGAGCCGATCTCAGAACCGTGGGCGAACCGTAGGTGCGGATTCCCGCGGAGGAAGATTCCGCTCAAGCCAAATCGGGAAGATAGACACCATTCAGCTCGAAGACACAGCTAAGGGCAAGAAATCAACGCAAGGAGGATCATCATGATGGGGGGTTGGGATAACGGTTGGGGCGGCGGAGGCGGGGCGGTCATGGCGGTGGTCATGCTTGCAGTTCTCGTCTTGATAATCGTTGGCGTCATCTATCTGGTTAGAGGCTTGACCAGGCACGACTATTATCAGCCGGGCCCGCCTCAAGGACCTCCGCCCGGTCCCAGTAGCAGGGGTGCACTCCAGGTGCTTGAGGAGCGCTATGCCCGCGGCGAGATCCAGAGGGAAGAGTTCCTGCAACGCAAACAGGACCTCCTCGGGGGCTAGGAGGTCGGGTAGTGAGCCGAACCACCAGATGGAACACTCAGGCGACGCTAGGGCTGATTCTCGTGGTGCTGGGGTTGGCGGCGGCGGCCGCCCTGCTCGCCCTGTCGATCCCGGACGGTGCTCCGCTGCATCCCGGTGGCTCCCCTGTCCCGACCGGTCAGGTATCGGGCGCCGGCTTGGGTGAGCGAATATTCCTTTCGGGAGCCAACGAGAACGGCCGTCTGATCCCCCGTTCGGGAGTCACGGGGATGATGGGCTCGCGGGTGGCGTGCGCGAATTGCCATGGCTCTGATGCCCGTGGCCGGACCATCCGGATGATGATGAGCCGGGTAGACACGCCCGATATCCGTTGGAGCACGCTGACAGCGCCGCCGACCGACCCGGCCGACAAGGCCTTCGATCCGGACAGCTTCTTCCTGGCCGTGACCCAGGGGATCGATCCGGACGGAAGTTCACTCGAGGTGTTCATGCCCCGCTGGGAGTTGACCCGAACCGAAAGCGCCGCGCTCATCGAGTATCTGAAGACGCGCTAGGCGACCTCAGCGTACGATCGCCTCCCTCGCGAAGCAGCGGCAGGCAATTGAAGGGGGTCGCGGTCTCCCGCGACATCCGCTGGGGTGCGCTCAGTCAGCGCATGCAAAAGCCGGAGAGGCCGGGAGTTACCGGCGCGCCAAATCTCTTAGGGCCCGGGGCACGCCCCGGGCCAACCAGCGAGTCCTTGGTGCATACCCGGGTTCATGTCCTTGCCAAGCATGCCTGCTTGAGCACAGGCCGAATGATGCTCTCCGAAGCTTGTTCCGACGCCGTCGTCAGCCGGAGTAAGCGCCGTGGCGCCGACTGTGAAAGTGAGCAATTGAAACAGGGCGAGGCTGAGTACCAATAGCGCGCGGAAGCAGCGCGCGGAAGCGCATCGTGGGTCTCATCGAACCTCCATTTGGTAAGAGCGACAGTAGTGCTTCTTGGGACTGCCCGATTCTTGTGCTCGAACCTGGAGGAACCCTAACCAAGCGGGCCCTCTCAATGAGAATCCCCGATGGGCTTTACAATATCTTAACCTCCCGTTAACCGTGCCTTCAACAGCGGACTCTAGATTGGAAGCCGTTGTGTTGCGCGACGAAGATAACGAACCCCCGTGGGACTGATCCAGCGGACAAGCCGCCGCATGGGCGCTATCAGGCACCCAAATTACGCTTCCATTGCGCTGGGGAAACGTATGGCTATATGCATGCTGGCGGTAGCCGTTTTCGCCGGTCTCGCGTCCTTTCTCACTCATCCAGGACTCGGCATGGGTACTGCTATTGCAGCCAATTCGAGTCTGGAAGCTGCCAAGACTGAACTGAAGGACGCCAAGGGGGAGCTAAGAGCTCTGCAGGCGAAGCTCGATAAGCTGGCTCAGAGGGGAGAGCAGACCGAGGCCAAGCTCGACCAGACTCGAGGCCGCATCGAAGACGTCCAGACCAAGATGAGCAAGGCGGAAAAGGACCTGGCCAAGAGTCGAGAGCAGTTGGCCGGCCGACTTGTCGACATGTACAAGAACGGCGGGTCAGAGGCCTTGAATGCGCTTAACACCATCTTCAATGCTAACGACATGTCACTGACCGCGGTGGCCCAACGGATGGCTTTGGTCGGGCGCATCGCCGCCCAGGACCGTGACCTGGTTGCGGCAGTGGAGGCAAAACTTGGCGAGCTCCGACAGCTGGCATCCGACCTTCGGGATCAGAAAGCGGCTGAGGAGAAAGATCTAGCTGAGTACATGGGCGCTCACGATGATGCCCTTACAGTCCTTGAGGCGTCTAAGAGCGAATACAGCCGGCTTCAGGCCCGGGTTGCGCTGCTCCAAGCCGAGGAACAAAAGCGCCAGGAAGAAGAGCGCAAGCTCGCGGAAGCTCGGGCTGCCGCGAAAGCAGCGGCAGCCGCCAAGACTGCGGCCGCTGCAAGGACCGCGGCCGCGAATGCCTCTAGTGCGCCGAAGAAGGCGCCCGGACCGGCCGCTGGCTCAAACCCGGTGGCGAACACGAGTGCCGGGTGGATCTTCCCCGTCCAAGGACCCAATAGTTTCATCGATAGCTTCGGCGCCCCAAGATCCGGGGGCCGGACTCACAAAGGTACAGATATCATGACCCCGCGGAATGCTCCCGTCGTGGCGGTGGTTAAAGGCGTCATCAGCAGCACGAATCCGGTTGAAACAGGGCTGGGCGGGATTACCGTCCATCTAAGGGGAGATGATGGAAACACTTATTATTATGCCCACCTCACCTCCGTCAAGAGCGGTATCACGGGGGGCGTGCATGTGTCAGGGGGAGAAGTCATAGGCTTCGCTGGAAACACAGGGAATGCCCGCGGGGGCGAAACCCATCTGCATTTTGAAATACGTCCCGGCGGCGGAGCAGCGATTAACCCCTACCCAACGCTGGTCAAATACCGGTAGATCTTGGGGCCTTTCCCTTTCACCAGGCTGAACCGCCTGCCCGCCTGAGAGCCGGCTCTCCTGCGGTGTGCCATCCGATCGATGACCGGGTGCGATCTGTCTGTAACAGAGACGTGATCCCCGCCATCCGTTCCCCGAAGTCGGCATATCGACCAGCCCTGAGATGTTGATACATCCGCGGCAGTCGGCAGTGTAAAGGCTTCGTTAACCTTTGGCTCCGCCTACTATACAGCGTAGTAGTCAGACGGTAGTATGAGCAATCATGGGTCGGTCAGTCCGAAAAGAACAGCAGAATAGTGCCCGCAAAAGCCGGCGCAACCGCACACGATTTCGCACCCTCTTAGGAGTCGGCGCCATCATCGCTCTCGTCGTGCTCGCCATCCTGGTCGACGCTGCCGTCTACTACAACAAGGTGCACGCCGGGGTCAGCATCTCCGGCCAAAATGTGGGGGGCCTCACGCGCGAGGAAGCCGCTGCCGTGCTCACCGGGCTGGTCGAGGACGCCCAGGGCGGCGCGATTGTCGTTTCTAGCGGCGACAAGACCTGGAAGGTCATGCCCAGTGACGTGGGGACCAAGATGGACGTGGCTGGCGCGGTGTCCGCCGCGATGGCTGTTTCCCGGGAGAGCAGCTTCTTCGTCGATCTGGGGCGGCGTTTCAAGCTGTACTTTAGCCATAGGGACGTGGCGCTCAAGGGTACGATAGCCATCGCCCTGATGGATAAGGTGTTGGGGGGGATAGCTCAGGAACTAGATGTCGCCCCCGTCAACGCCGGGCTGGCCATCGAGGGAAGCAAGATCAAGGTCATTGAGGGTCAAGAGGGCCGGGTGGTCGATCAGGCCACCCTGCGCGAGCAACTCAAGGCGCCGCTGCTCACCTTGCGTGCCACTCAGTTGGCGGTACCTCTGGTGACCAAGGAGCCGGCGGTCCAAGCCCAGGACAACGAGGAGGCCCAAAAGCAGGCCGAGACGATGATAAGTGCCCCCGTCAGCCTCACAGACGGAGACAAGAGCTGGAACCCTGACCCCTGAGCAGATAATCGGGTACATGGATTTTACATCCCAGGATCAAAACGGCGTCTCCACGTTGGTCCCCTATCTATCGGCCCAAAAGATGGGGCCCTTCTTCGACAGCATCTCGGCGGACGTAGCAACCCAACCGCTCGACGCTACGTTCAAGAGCGACGGGGAGAAAGCCTGGGTGGTCCCAGGAGTCCCGGGCAAGGCGCTAGACCCGGAAAAGACGGCCGAGGCCCTGACCGGGGCCTCCGTTCAGACGACCGGACGGACCGCTCAGGTGGCGGTGACTACCGCCGAGCCGAAGCTGACCACCGAAGCGGCTGAAGCCATGGGCATCAAAGATAAGCTGTCCAGCTTCACCACCGAATATGTGGGCACTCCCAACCGCCAGGTCAACGTCCGTATCACAGTGAAGTACGCCAGCGATGTGATGCTCGCGCCGGGCGAGGAATACAACTTCGAGAAGCAGATCGGGCCGCGTACGCCCGAGAGGGGATACAAGCTCGCTCCCGGCATCGTCGGCCCGGGCAAGCTGGATGACGTTTTCGGCGGTGGCATCTGCCAGGTATCGACCACGCTCTTTAACGCGGTCTTCTTCGCCGGCCTGGAAGTCACCGAGCGGGTGAACCATTCCATCTACATCGACCACTATCCCAAAGGCAGAGACGCGACAGTCACCGCCAACGGAGCCAACCTGCGCTTCAAGAACGACACGCAGAACTACATATGGATCAGGGGTAGCTCTAACGGCATCACCTCCACCTTCACCATCTATGGCACTAGTGAGGGCCGCAAGGTTTCGTACACTACCAGTGACTTCTACAATGTGGTGGGCCGCACTGACGTGACTACTCTCAACCCATCCCTAGGCCCGGGGACTTCGGTAGTCAAACTTCCCGGTCAATCGGGCAAACAAGTCAAAGTGGTGCGCACCGTGAAAGGAACGGACGGGTCGGTGATACATAAGGACACCTTCATCAGCACCTGGCTGATGGTCCCGCGGCAGATCGAGGTGGGCACGGGCACTACGACAACCACCACGACAGTCCCCCCGTCGACGACCTCAACGACGGGCACTACGCCTACAACCAGCTATTAGGCCTTCTCTAACCCGCGCACGAGGGGCGCTTGCCTTCAGGCCTGGCGGACTGCTCTACTGCCCCTGTGCCGGAACCGTGGACATCGTGGGATTCTTCTGGAGCACATTCTGGTAGCCTCGAGGCACCCAAACTTCAAGATCGGCCTGCGGCACGAACACCTGGTCACCGCGAACCTCGGCGGCCACCTCCTCGGGGGGATAATCGAAGCAGCCGCCGCCGATGCCAATCAGTGTGCTCAGGTCCCAACGGGTGAAGCAGACGTCACACACCAACTGGTTGCCTTCGAAGTGAAAGGTCGTCGAACGGCAAGGTTCACAGAAAGACGTAGCTACCA
>Ga0214473_10002304_pt1 | contig 23517 bp, 27 predicted proteins | sample RVTome_7_FD_203509 | JGI IMG/M metagenome (GOLD analysis project Ga0214473, IMG submission 203509) | Soil microbial communities from uranium-contaminated site in the Upper Colorado River Basin, Wyoming, United States - RVT98D197 | ecosystem: Environmental > Terrestrial > Soil > Contaminated >... | reverse complement strand
TGGTCCTGCGCCCAGTCCAGGACCGTGGCGGCGATCCCCTTGATGAGGTTCGGCGGCGGCTGGAACTCGGAGATGAAGACGACGAGCTGGTCCCCGTCCTCCGCGCTCTGGCTCGGGCCGGCGTAGATGCGGACGGGGTTCATCGGCTTCCCGTCCCGACCGAGGGAGACCGTCGGGAAGTACGGGGAGTCCATGATCCCGATCTGGACGAGGCCGAGCGCGTTGATCAGGTAGTTCGCGACGATCGACGAGACGAGGCCGACGGACGGGAAGCCGTCGATGACCGTCGCTCCCCGGAGGTCCATCTTCCGGAGCTCGTAGATCTGGATTCCCTCGCCCATCGGGCCGCCAAACCGGGTGTGCGCCTTTTAAAGGTATTCCCGAGGGTGCCGCGGTTGATTCCGTACCGCGTTCCGGCGGCTCACTTCTCGATCGCAAAGCTCGTCGTGAGGTCGACGCCGGCGCGCTTCAGCATGATGGAGACGGAGCAGTACTTCTCCTGGGAAAGGGCGATCGCGCGCTCCACGTGCTTCTCCTGGACGTCCCCGCGGAACACGTACCGCAGGTGGACTCGGGTCAGGACCGCCGGGGGGCCTTTCGCGCGCTCCGACTCGATTTCGATGCGGAACCCCTTGAGCGCCTCCCGCTGCTTCCTCAGGATATCCACGACGTCGCTCATCGTGCAGCCGCCCGCGCCGAGGACGACGAGCTCCATCGGCCCCGGGCCGACGCGCGCCTCGCCCTCCGCGGGGAGGTGGATCGGGACGACCGCGCCCGTGTACCCCGTCGCGCGGAACAGCTCCGGCGTCACCATCTCGACCGTCGACTTCCTCGCCGCCATGGGGGACCCATCCGGGCGGTGGGTTATGAACCTCCCCCCGCAAGTCTATGTAGAGGCGCCCGATGCACGGCCCGTGGCCCGGCCCCACGTGATCGTGAACTTCGCGATGTCCATGGACGGGAAGATCGCGCTCCCGACGCGGAAGCAGACGCGGATCAGCGACGAGGAGGACCTGCGGCGCGTCCACCAGCTCCGCGCGACGTGCGACGCCGTCCTCGTCGGCGTGGGGACGATCCTCGCGGACGACCCGAAGCTCACGGTGAAGCCGGAGCACGCGACGGGCCGGAACCCGCTCCGCGTCGTGCTCGACTCCGAGGGGCGGACGCCGCCGGAGGCCCTCGTGCTGAACCGGGACGCACCGACGTTGATCGTGACGGCCGCGGACTGCGAGAAGACGTTCCCGAACGCGGAGGTCGCGCGCCTCGGGAAGGACGCCGTGGACCTGCCCGCGCTCCTCGACTACCTCGGGGAGAACGGCGTGAAGCGCCTCCTCGTCGAGGGCGGCGGGGAGACGATCTGGTCGTTCCTCCACGCGCGCCTCGCGGACGAGGTGAAGGTGTTCGTCGGGAGCATGGTCATCGGGGGGCGGACGTCCCCGACGCCGGCGATGGGCGCGGGGGCGCAGAGCCTCGAGGAGGCGGTGCCGCTGAAGCTGGAGTCCGCGAAGCCCTTCGGGTCCGGGGTTCTCCTGGAATACGCCGTGGTGCGATGAAGTTCCTGTGCGACCACATGCTCGGCACCCTCGCGAAGTGGCTCCGCTTCCTCGGCTACGACACCGCCTATCCCGGGCCGATCGACGACGGGGAGCTGAAGGCGATGGCGGCGCGGGAGGAGCGGGTGCTCTTGACCCGGGACCGCGAGCTGAGCGGCCGGGTGCCCGGGGCCGTGTACGTCGCGAGCGACGACCTCGACGAGCAGTTCGCGCAGGTCGTGGGCGCGTTCGGGCTCACCGCCAAGGACGCGATGTCCCGGTGCTCCGTGTGCAACGTCCCGATCGAGGCGGTTCCCAAGGAGGTGGCGAAGGGCCACGTGCCCGACGGCGTGTACGACCGTCACCAGGAGTTCTGGCAGTGCCGCCAGTGCGGGCGGTTCTATTGGCCAGGGAGCCATTTCGACGCGATGTGGACGAAGTTCCGGGAGGTCGCCGCCAAGACGTGACCTCGAGGCGGCCGGACTTGGTTGTTAGGTCGACGAGGACCGTCACACGTCGTAGCCTGCGCCGCGTTCGAACAGGTCCGTCACGAGGACCTCCTTGCCAGCGACCGCGTAGACCGCGCGGTATCGCCCGATGCGCAAGCGGAAGAGGTCCTGCCGCCCGACGGTACCGCGGAGCCTCCGGATGTCCGCCCCTGATCGGGGAGTGAATGGATCGCCCTCGAGAGCACGAAGCCCGCGTCGAACGCGGGCGGCTTCTTTCGGGGCCATCGATCGGAGGGCCTTGAGCGCCTTCGGATGGAGGAGCACCCGGTACGACGTCATGCCTCGTCCAGAGGGACGAACTTTGATCGCTCCTGGAGCCTGCGGTACTGCTCTTCCATGTACTCCTCATACTCGACGCGGTCCATCAGCGCCTCCAGGATCTCCCGGTACGTCTGCCCCTTCAGGCCGAACCGCTTCAAGCGGTCGCGTGTGTCGGGAGGAATCTGGATCGTCGTCGTGGCCATTACAGACTATGGATAACACATGGCAGCATATAGTGGTTGTGGTTCCCGACGTCGGTCCCGGATGTGGCGCAATCACACACACCCTCCCCCGCATCTGTCGAGGGGCGACATGCGGCGAACGAGAGGTGGTACGGAGGAGAAGAGGAGGAGAATCGGGGGAAGTGGTCGAATATGAGACACGATTGGAGAACCGTGAGGGAACGATGAAAGCCGGACTGGCGGTTCCGAGGCTGGTCGCAGACACAAAACCTAATATGCAGTCCGCATAGTCGGTCGAAGGTCGGCACCGATGCAGGGTTCCCTCGTCTTGGAGGACGGGACCGTCGTCGGCGGCCTCGTTTTCGGCGCGACCCGCACGGTCTACGGGGAGCTCGTCTTCAACACGAACATGACGGGGTACACGGAGGCCCTCACGGACCCGTCGTACCGAGGCCAGATCCTGATGATGACGTACCCGCTCATCGGGAACTACGGCGTCGACCCGACCGCGGTCGAGTCGTTCGGGATCCAGGTCACGGGGTACGTCGTCCGGGAGGCGTGCCGCACGCCGAGCCACCCCACGAGCGCCATGGGCCTCGACGCGTTCCTCCAGCGGCACGCGGTCCCGGGGATCGAGGGCGTCGACACCCGGATGCTCACGCTGAAGACGCGGACGCGCGGCACGATGCGCGCGGCGCTGGCGGTGGAGGGCGAGGACCTCGACGCGGTCGCGCGGACCGTGCGGACGATGCCGTTCCCCGACGCCGCCCGGAACCTCGTCGCGGAGGTCTCCTGCAAGGCCCCGGTCCGCGAGAAGGGGAAGGGCCCCCTCGCCTTCGCGGTCATCGACTGCGGCGTGAAGCGGAGCATCGTCGACCACGCCCTCGCCTTCGGGGACGTGACGGTCCTCCCGTGGGACGCGACCGCCGACGACGTGTTGGCGGCGAAGCCGGACGGCGTGATCGTCTCGAACGGCCCCGGCGACCCCGCACACCCCGACGTCGTCGCGCACACGGTCCGCACCGCCAAGGAGCTCGCGGACCGGCACGTGCCCCTCTTCGGCATCTGCCTCGGCCACCAGATCCTCGGCCTCGCGATGGGCGGCCGGACTTACAAGCTGAAGTTCGGCCACCGCGGCGGGAACCAGCCCGTGAAGGACCTGCGCACGGGACGCGTGACCATCAGCGCGCAGAACCACGGATTCGCGGTCGACCCGAAGTCCCTCGAGGGCACGGGCTTCGCGCTCACGCACGTAAACCTGAACGACGACACGTGCGAGGGGATCGTGCACCGCGAGCTGCCGATCTTGAGCGTGCAGTACCACCCGGAGGCGCACCCGGGGCCGCACGACAATGCGTACCTGTTCACGGAGTTCGTCGACGTGATCCGCGGGCGGAGGTCCGCCTGAGATGCCGAAGCGCGAGGACATCCGGACCGCGATGGTGATCGGCTCCGGCCCCATCGTGATCGGCCAGGCCGCGGAGTTCGACTACTCCGGCTCCCAGGCGTGCCGCTCCCTCCGCGAGGAGGGCGTCCGCGCGGTGCTCGTGAACTCGAACCCCGCCACGATCCAGACGGACCCGGACACGGCGGACGCGGTGTACGTCGAGCCGCTCACCGCCGAGTTCCTGGAGAAGATCCTCGCGAAGGAGAAGCCGGACGGTATCCTCTCCGGCCTCGGCGGGCAGACGGGGCTGAACCTCAGCAGCGAGCTCGCGGAGAAGGGCATCCTGGAGAAGCACGGCGTGCGCCTTCTCGGGACCGTCCTCGGGGCGATCCAGGCGGGCGAGGACCGCGAGAAGTTCCGCGACCTCATGCTCCGCATCGGCGAGCCGATCCCGAAGTCCCGGTCCGCCTCCTCCGTCGACGAGGCGAAGGCGGTCGCGGCGGACCTCGGGTACCCGGTGATCGTCCGCGCGGCGTACACGCTCGGCGGCACGGGGAGCGGCGTGGCGCACGACGAGGAGGACCTCGAGCGCGTCGCGTCCCAGGGCCTCCACCTCTCCCGCATCCGCCAGGTCCTCGTCGAGGAGTCCGTCCTCGGGTGGAAGGAGTTCGAGTACGAGGTGATGCGGGACGCGGCGGACAACTGCATCATCGTGTGCAACATGGAGAACGTCGACCCGATGGGATTCCACACGGGCGAGTCGATCGTCGTCGCGCCCGCGCAGACCCTGACGGACCGCCAGAACCAGGAACTCCGGGACGCCGCGATCAAGATCATCCGCGCGCTGCAGGTCGAAGGCGGGTGCAACATCCAGTTCGCCGTCCACCCGAAGACGGGCGAGTACCGCGTGATCGAGGTGAACCCGCGCGTCTCCCGGTCGTCCGCGCTCGCCTCGAAGGCGACGGGCTACCCGATCGCCCGCATCGCCGCCAAGATCGCGATCGGCCTCACGCTCGACGAGATCCCGAACCCCGTGACGAAGCGGACGAAGGCGTCCTTCGAGCCCACGCTCGACTACGTCGTCACGAAGATCCCGCGGTGGCCGTTCGACAAGTTCCCGACCGTGGACGCGAAGCTCGGGACGTCGATGAAGAGCACGGGCGAGGTCATGGCAATCGGGCGGACGATGGAGGAGTCCCTCATGAAGGCCGTCCGCTCCCTCGAGGTGGGGAAGGCCGGCCTGGAGCCGGAGCCGTGGACGGACGAGGAGCTCGCGGAGGAGCTCGAGCGCCCGACGGACAAGCGCCTGTTCGCGGTCGCGGAGGCGCTGCGGCGCGGGTGGGCGGAGGAGCGGGTCGCAGGGCTGTCGAAATGGGACCCGTGGTTCGTCCGCAAGGTGCGGAACCTCGTGGACCTGGAGGCGGAGGTGAAGGCGAACCCGACCGCCGAGGTCCTCCGCCGCGCGAAGGTGTGGGGCTTCGGGGACGAGTACCTGGCGGCGCTCACCGCCAAGACGGAGGAGGAGGTCCGTGCGCTCCGCGGGCGGTGCACGTTCAAGATCGTCGACACGTGCGGCGGCGAGTTCGAGGCCGCCACGCCGTACTATTACAGCACGTACGAGGCGGAGGACGAGCTCGCGCCGCTCCCCGGGAGGAAGGTGCTCATCGTCGGCGGCGGCCCCATCCGGATCGGGCAGGGCGTCGAGTTCGACAACTGCTGCGTCCACGGGATCCTCGCGCTGGAGGAGGAGGGCGTCGGCGCCCTCATCGCGAACAACAACCCGGAGACGGTGAGCACGGACTTCGACATCTCCGACCGCCTGTTCTTCGAGCCCCTGAACCTGGAGGACGTGCTGAACATCCTCGAGGCGGAGGACCCGGACGGCGTGATCCTGCAGTTCGGCGGCCAGACGAGCGTGAACCTGGCGCTGCCGCTGAAGGAGGCGCTTGCGCGGCGGAGGCTGAGGACGAAGATCCTCGGGACGCCGCCGGAGGGGATGGACCTCGCGGAGGACCGGGAGAAGTTCGCGGCGCTCATGGAGAGGCTCGGGATCAAGCAGCCGAAGGCCGCCGCCGGCCACTCGTTCGAGGAGGTCCGCGCCCTGGCGGCGGTGATCGGCTTCCCCGTGCTCGTGCGCCCCTCGTACGTCCTCGGGGGCCGCGCGATGGAGCTCGTCCACAACGAGGAGGAGCTCGAGTACTACATGCGGAGCGCCGTCCGAGTCTCCCGGAACCACCCCGTGCTCGTGGACAAGTACCTCGACCACGCGACGGAGATCGACGTCGACGCCGTGTGCGACGGGCGGGATGTGTTCATCGGCGGCATCCAGGAGCACATCGAGGAGGCGGGCGTGCACAGCGGCGACGCCGCGTGCGTGCTCCCCTCGCAGAACCTGCCGGAGCCGGTCCTCGTCGCGGTCCGCGACATCACCGCCAAGATCTGCGACGCCCTCGGCGTCGTCGGCCTCGTGAACCTGCAGCTGGCGGTGAAGGACGGCGAGGTCTACGTCCTCGAGGCGAACCCGCGCGCGTCGCGGACGGTCCCGTACGTGTCGAAGGCGATCGGCGTGCCCCTCGCGAAGGTCGCGACGAAGGTCATGCTCGGCCACTCGCTCAAGGAGATGGGCCTCGTCGGGGAGGCGCGGATCCCGCACGTCGCGGTGAAGGCGCCCGTGTTCCCGTTCCAGAAGCTGACGGGCGTGGACGCGATCCTCGGGCCGGAGATGAAGAGCACCGGCGAAGTCATGGGGATCGACGCGACGGTCGGCCGCGCGTACCACAAGGCGATGCTTGCGGCGGGGAACGGACTCCCGCTCGAGGGCGGTGTCTACATCACGGTGCGGGACGAAGACAAGGGCGAGCTCGCGCCGATCGCCGCCAAGCTCGCGGAGAACGGGCTCCGGCTGTACGCGACCCGCGGGACCGCGGCGCACCTGCGGGAGCATGGCGTGGAGGTGACGACCGTGTACCGGATCGCGGAGAACCGGCCGCCGGACGCGCTCGGCCTGATGCGCCGCGGGGAGATTCGCCTCGTAATCAACACGCCGACGAGCACGAGCGGGGCGCGCCGGGACGGGTACATGATGCGCCGCCTCGCGATCGACCTCGGCATCCCGTTCATCACGACCCTGCGCGGTGCGGCGGCGGCGGCCGCGGCGATTGCGGAGGTTCGGTCCGCGGATTTGGCGGTGAAGTCGCTGCAGGCGTTCGCGAGAGAGAACACACTGATGGCACGGACGCCCGCGTGAGGAAAGCTTCATGCGCTCGGACGCCTGAGACGGATGGGATGCGGCGTCTCTCCCTCCTCGCCCTCGCCTGCCTCGCTGCTGGTGTCGCCCTCCTTGCGTACGGTGCAGCTACGGGCCAGGGGCAGGTCACCCTGTTCATCATCTTCCCGATGTTCACCGGCACGGGCCTCGCGCCTCTCGCGGGGATGCTGTTGATCGTGGCGGCGATGTTCCTGTGGTTCGCCTCCCTCGCGGGTTTCACCGCGGGGTCGGGGGCAGGACCCGGATCAGCCGCGCCCTCGACGCCGCCGCAGCAGTCTGCCCCTCCCGCCGCGTCGCCCTCGAGGAAGTTCGGCGGCGTCGTCTTCCTTGGTCCCATCCCCGTCGTCTTCGGTTCGGACGCGCGCGTCTCGAAGTGGATGCTCGTCCTGGCGGTGATCATGACGCTCGTCCTCGTCGCGTTCTTCTTCCTCGTCCTTACCCTACCGCCATAACCGTTAAGGCGGCCTCGCCCGTCCCGACGACCATGAAGATCCTCGTCTCGGACGGATTGGAGGCGGAGGCGGTCGCGAAGCTCAAGGCGAAGCACCAGGTCGACGTGTCGGAGCCGTCGCCGCAGCAGCTCCTCGAGATCTTCGGCGGCTACGAGGCGATCATCGTCCGGAGCCGCACGAAGGTCACCGCAGACGTGATCGGGAAGGCCGCCAATCTGAAGGTCATCGCGCGCGCGGGCGTCGGCGTCGACAACATCGACGTAGCCGCCGCCACGAAGCGCAAGATCCCGGTCGTGAACGCACCCGCCGCGAGCACGATCTCCGTCGCGGAGCTCGCCCTCGGGCACATGCTCTCCCTCGCGCGCTACATCCCGCAGGGCACCGCGAGCCTGAAGGCTGGCAAGTGGGAGAAGAAGCTGTTCGAGGGCACCGAGCTGTTCGGGAAGACGCTCGGCCTCGTCGGCTCCGGCCGCATCGGCGCGGAGGTCGTGAAGCGCGCGAAGGCGTTCGGGATGCGCGCGATCGCGTACGACCCGTACCTGCCGCCGAAGGCCGCGGAGGAGCGCGGGATCCAGCTCCTGCCGACGCTCGAGGCCGTCCTCCGGGAGGGGGACTTCGTGAGCGTCCATGCGGCGCTGACGGACGAGACACGGCACATGATCGGCGCGCCGCAATTCGCGGCGATGAAGAAGTCCGCCTACCTCGTGAACTGCGCGCGCGGGGAGATCGTGGACGAGGCCGCCCTGGCGGCAGCGCTGAAGGCGGGCACGATCGCGGGCGCGGCGCTCGACGTGTTCGAGAAGGAGCCGCCGGTAGGGAGCCCGGTCATGGAGGCCGGACACGTGTCCTTCACGCCGCACCTCGGCGCGTCGACGAAGGAGGCGCAGGTGCGCGTCGGCGAGACGGTCGCCGAGGACGTGCTCCGCGTCCTGGCGGGGCAGATGCCAGAGTTCGTCGTGAACCGCGAGGCGCTCGGGTGAACGCCCGGCCCCGCCCGGCTCGGTTAGGCGGTCGCCGAACGGCCCCGAAACGTTCTTCGGTCGAGCGTCGGCTGTGCGCGCGGTGACCCGTCGCGAGGCGGTGGAGGCCGCGGCCGTGGCGTGCGGCACCGCCGGCGTGTGGGCGTACACCGCGTACTTCTGGTTGGCCGCGACCCACACGATCTGCCTCTTCGCGATTCCCCCCTGGTACTACTACCTTCCCCAGTACATCGTGGCCGTCGCGGCCCTGCTGTCTGGGAGTTGGGCGACGCTCCGCGCGAAGGCCCTCCTCCGTTCCGTGGACATCGGAGCGCGTAGCGCCGCGTACCTCACGTTCGCCGTCGCGCTCTTCGCGGCGGCGGGGATCCGGCTCTTCTTCGTCGTGGGCAGCCTGTCGATGTGCTTCTACCCGCCGTGAGCGTCCAGTGGGGCTAGTCCGCGCCCTCCGCCGCAAGCGCCCTCGCCGCCGCGACGAGCCCCTGCCCGTCCCGTTCCGCGCGCTTCCGCACGCGCGCGATGAGGCCCATGTAGTCCTCGAACGTCCCGTGCTCCTGCCGCACGACCCGTCCGAGCGACTTCTCGAACGTCTCGTTCCCGTGCTGGTCCCTCACCGCCTGACGGAGCAACGCCGCCGCGGTCGCCTTCACTTCCACTCCTCGCAGACCTTGAGGAAGTTTCGGAAGATCTCGGACCCGTGCTGGGTGTCCTCCACCTCCGGGTGGAACTGCACGCCGAACAGCGGCCGGTCCGTCGCGCGCATCGCCTGGCACGCGCAGTACTCGCTCCGCGCGAGGTTCACGAACCCGGGCGGCACGACGGAAACCTCGTCGTTGTGACTCTCCCACACCTCGAACGTCTCCGGGAGGCCCTCGAACAGCACGTCTCGGTCCGTCACGGAGATCCGCGCCTTCCCGAACTCCGGGAACTTCGCGGGCTTCGCCTCGCCGCCGAGATGGAGCGCCATGAACTGGTGCCCCGCGCAGATCCCGAGGACCGGCACGTCCGCGCGGTCCAGGTACTCGCCGTTCCGCCCCATCGCCGTCGCATCGATCCCCACGCGGGGCGCGCCGCCGGAGAGGACGAGGCCGTCGACCGCCCCGAGCTCCGCGAGCGGCGTCGTGTTCGGGACGATCGCCGTGTCGACGCCGAGGTACTTCAGGACGCGGTACTCCCGGTGCGTCCACTGGCCCCCGTTGTCGATGACGAGGACGCGCATCGCCGAGACGTTACCCTCGGCCCGCCATAAGGGCTTCGGTATCTTCTTGTAACGCGGGGGCCATGCGCCCTCCATGTACCCGTACCCGTATCCGGCGTACCCCGCGTACCCGATGCCGGTCTACAGGCCCTCGCCGCCGAAGACGCCGGAGGGCGTGAAGTGGTCCCTCGTCGGCCTCTTCCTCGGCCTGGGGTACTTCCTCGGGCTCATGGCGGTCGCCGCGCTCTACGCGAGCACGATCGCGAGCCTGGACCCGAACAATATCGGACAGTTCTTCTCCTCCCTCATCTGGACGGCCATCGCCGGCATCCTCACGGGCGTCATCGGTCTCCTCACGTTGATCTTCTACTTCATCGGGTTCGGGTTCCTGTACGCCGGGCGCAACGAGTTCGGTCCCACCCACGCCCGGAACCTCCAGTTCTCCCTCGTCCTCGCGATCGTCGCGCTCGTGATGTACGTCGTGGCCGCCATCGTGGGCTTCATCGCGAGCATCGGCGTCATCAGCTTCACCGGCGGGACGATCACGATCAATGCGAACGCCCTGTACCTGTCCGCCGCGCTGAGCATCGTGCTGGGCATCGTCGTGTCGGCCCTCGTCGCCGCCCACCTCGTGCTCACGATCCGCTCCCTCGTGCGCCCGGAGCGACAGAATGTGCTGAACGTCGCCGCGGCGCTCGGGACGGCGACCCCCGGAATCGCGGGCGCGCTCGGCTTGATCCAGATGGGGCGCTACCTCGAGCTCCTCCAAGCGTGGGCGGACCAGCAGGGCGGTGGGTTCTTCTTCGCTTCGCCGCCGATCTCCCCGATGTCCGGTCTGCCGGAGGTCGTGAGCGCAATCCTCGCCGTCGTCACGATCCTGCTGTTCGTCCTGCTCTACCGGGAGATCGGCCTCCGGCTCCGCGTGGGAGAACTGAAGCCGATCCTGCCGACGCCTCCCCCGGCTCCGAACTGGATGCCCGGCCCCGTCGCGCCCATGGCGCCGATGTACCAACCGTACGCGCCGCCCCCGCCGGCGCCGACACCGCCCCCGCAGTCGCCGCCGCCGCAGTCGCCGCCGCCCGAGAACCCGCCGCCGTGATCACTCCCACTCGATCGTCGCGGGCGGTTTGTTCGTGATGTCGTAGACGACGCGGTTCACGTGCGGCATCTCGTTCGTGATTCGCGAGGAGATCCGCTCGAGCACGTCCTGCGGGATCCGCGAGTACCGAGCGCTCATCCCGTCGACGGACTCGACCGACCGCACGACGACGGTCCACCCGTACGCGCGCACGTCCCCGTGCACCCCGACGCTCCGGACCGGGAGGAGGACGGCGAAGTACTGCCACGGCAGGGTCATCGTCCCCGCCGCCGCGGCGGCCTCGATCTCCTCCTCGACGATCGCGCACGCGCCGCGCACGACGTCCACCTTCTCCTCCGTGACCTCCCCGAGGCACCGCACGGCGAGCGCGGGACCGGGGAACGGCTGGCGCTCCGACACGCGGAGCCCGAGGACGCGGGCGACCTTGCGGACCTCGTCCTTGTACAAGTCCCGGAGCGGCTCCACGAGCGTGAGGTTCATGACGTCCGGGAGGCCGGCGACGTTGTGGTGGGTCTTGATCCGGTCCCGGAGCGCGCCGCCGCTCTCGATCCAGTCCGGCGCGATCGTCCCCTGCACGAGGTACCGCGCCCCGAACGGCTTCGCCTCCCGCTCGAAGATCTCCACGAACTTGTTCCCGATCATCGCGCGCTTCCTCTCCGGCTCCTCGACGCCCTTCAGCGCCTCGAAGAACTCCGCGTGCGCCCCGACGATCCGGTGGTTCACGCCCATCTCCTTCAGCGTGCGGTCGACGTCCGCCGTCTCCCCCTTCCGCATCATGCCGGTGTCCACGTACACCGCCAGGAGGTCCGCGCCGAGCGCGCGGCCCGAGAGGACCGCGGCGACCGTGCTGTCCACGCCCCCGCTGGCGGCGAGGATCGCCCGCCCCTTCGCCTCGCGGCGGACGTGCTCGACGGCCTGTGCGACGAACGCCTCCGGGTCGAACACGCGTGGACAAGGTCGGGTCCCGTAAAAGACCTTCGCGCCCTACGACTTCTCGAGAGCCCTGTTGTCCTCGAGCACCCACTCCTCCAGCTTCCGGCGGTGCTCCTGGAGCTTCTTCGCGAGATCCGGGTTCCCGAGGGCGAGGATCTGCACCGCGAGGAGCGCGGCGTTCTCCCCCCGGTCGAGGCCGACCGCCGCCACGGGGACGCCCGGCGGCATCTGCACGACGGAGAGGAGGGAGTCGAGGTTGATCTTCCCGCTCACGGGCACGCCGATCACGGGCTTCGTCGTGTGCGCCGCGATCGCCCCGGGGAGGGCCGCGGAGAGGCCCGCGATGGCGATGATCACCTTGGCGGGGGTGCTCTCCACGATCGATTTCAGGTGGCCCGGCGTCCGGTGTGCGGACGCGATCACGATCTCGTGGGCCACGCCGAACTGGCGGAGCATGTCCCGCGCCTTCTCTCCGACCTCCGCGTCGGACTTGCTCGCGAGGACGATGAGGACGTCCGCCATCGGGGTCCGATACGGGACGCCACGAATATAACTTTGGCAGCGGTTTCCCCGCACGTTTATAGGCCCGGCCGGCGTGCGTGCGCGGAGGCGATTCCGTGGGAAAGATCGGTGCGGTCGCGGGCTTGGTCGGGATCGTGATCGTCGCGGCGGCGCTCGTCGGGCCCTGGTGGACGTTCTCGGCCTCGATCACCGTCATCGGGTTCGAGTCCGACGTGGACGCGGAGTTCGGCCTCTTCGGCGGCGTGGCGCGCCTGACGACCCCCGCCGGCTCGTCGACGGAGACGCTGAACTACTCGGAGAGCCCGAACATCGGGGCCGTCTTCACCTCGGGCATGGTCTTCACCGTCTTGGCGGTGGGGTTCGGCGTCCTCATGGTCGTACTCTCCGCAATGTCAGGCGCTCGGCCGAGGCTCGGCAGGGCCGCCGCACTCATGGGCGTGCTCGCCTTCGCGCTCGCCCTCGCCGGGCCGATGTACGTGATGAACGCCCTCCCGGCCGCGGTGAACGCGGACACGGGCGGCGGGGCGACGACCGGCTACACGTTGGAGGGATTCTCCGGCGCCGAGTCGACGACGGTGCTGGGCAACACGGTGTCGGTCGCCTACGGCGGTGGTTGGGGCTGGTACCTCCCGCTCGCGGGCGCATTCGTCCTCCTCGTGGGCGCCGTCGCGTCCCTCCGCGCGCCGAGGGCCTCGGCGGCCCTGCCTCCGCCGCCGGGATACGCGCCGCCGCCGTGAGCGGGAGACGCAGGCACGAACCTCAGAGACGGCGTCCGTCCGCGACTCGCGTCGGTCCGGCTCAGCTCTTCATGATCGCGAGCAGGAACAGGCCGATCGCCGCGCCCGCGCCGATGAAGGCGGCAAGGAGGACGCCGATCGACTGCACGACGACCTCGAACAGGCCGACGTCGATGATGTTCATCGAGCCCGCCAAGAGGATCCACAGGATGCCGAGCGCGAGGCCGCCCACCAGGAGGCCCGCGCCGATCTTGCGACTCTTCCCGCTCCCGAAGTAGGCGGTGAACGCGCCCGCGAGGAGGAGCACGAACGAGAACGTCAGCAGCAGGATCGTGACGAAGATTGCCGGCGCGAACGCGGAGAAGTCAGCCATCTGCGATCCTCCTAGAACTTGATGCCGGTCAGGGTCTTCGTGTCGATGACGCCGGGGATGGAGCGGACCTTGTCCACGACGACCTGGCCGAGGACGTTGAAGTCTGCCGCCTCGACCTTCGCGATCAGGTCGTACTCCCCGAAGAGCGGGTGCAGCTCCACGATCTCCTTCACCTTGAGGAGTTCGTTGTACACCTCGTGCTCTTTTGCGGGGGCCGTTGAGATGAGGACGAAACCGATAGCCATCCCTGGTCACCCTTCGGCGCCCGAACCGGATGGGCTCTCATAAACCTTTCCACCCGCGGGGGAGCCCCCCGTCCTAGAAGGACGCGAATCGGGACGCGCGTCGCACGACGTCCTCCCAGCGGGGCACGTTCGTCTGCGTGCCCTGCGCCTCGACGGCGAAGCTCGCGGCCGCGCTGCCCAGGAGGCCGCACCTCTCCGGGTCCAGGCCGCGGCTCATGCCCGCGTAGAAGCCCGCGCGGTACGCGTCGCCCGCGCCCGTCACGTCGACGACGCGCCTCGGGGGCACCCGCGGGATCCGGTGCGCGCCGTCCTCGCGCGTGAACACGACGCTCCCGCGGCGGCCGAGCGTCATCGCGACGAGCCCCACGTGCTCGAGGAGGTCCGCGGGCTTCCGGAGCCGGGCGAACCGCAGCGCCGTACGCACCTCCGACTCGTTCCCGAAGAACAGGTGGGCGCGCCGCAGGATCGGGAGGAACGACTCGCGCGAGTACGCGTACGTGATCTCCTGCGACGGGTCGAAGGCGATCGTCTTCCCCAGTTTGGCGGCGAGCCGGGCGACCTTCCCGATGTACGCCGGCCGGCCGGTGCCGAGGTGGACGACGGCCGCGCTCCGGACCGCGTGCTCCGGCAGGGCCCGGCGGTGCGCGTCCCACATCGGCCCCTGGTCGATCACCGTCGTCTGCTTCCCCCGCGGGGCGGTGAAGATCCACGCGGACGGCGTCGTCGCGCCGCGGACGACGCGGAGGTCCGCGAGGTCCACGCCATCCGCCGCCAGCGCGCGGCGGTACGCCTCGGGGAAGTCCTCGCCGACGAACGAGGCGAGGGCGGTCCGGACCCCGAGCCGCGCGGCGAACCGCGCGACGTTCCCCGCGGTGCCGCCGAAGTGGTCGTTCCGGTCGAGGACGCGGACCGTCGCATCCGGCACCGGGAGGCGGTGCACCGCCAGGATGTGGTCGAGGACGACGTGCCCGTACACGCCGAGGAAGTTCCTCACCGCCATTCCGCGAGCCTCCGCTGCACGTCCGCGAAGTCCCGGTACGCGACGTGCTCCCGGCCGTGCCGGACGCACAGCCGTTCCAGGTCCTCCTTCGCGAACACGAGGTCCGCCTCGAGGGCGGGGCAGATGTCCGAGATCCCGTTCCCGACGTACGCGACGCGGTACCCTTGCGCCCGCAGCCGAAGCACGCGCCCCATCTTGCACGCGCCGCACAGGGTGCACGCGGGGTCCCCGTGCGGGTAGGTCAGGAGGACGCGTCCGTCCGGGAACTCCGCGTGGTTCGTCCGGTACGGGAGGTCGAGGCCCCAGCGCCGGAGGAGGTGGCCGAGGTACGCGTCGAATCCCTCGCTCACGATCTCCAGGTGGACGCCGCCGCGGCGGCACCACTCCACGAACGGCGGGAAGGTCGGGTCGAGCTCCGCGAACCGGTCCGCGGCGGCGAGCAGCTCCGCCTCCGACGCGCGCACGAGGTCGAACTGGCGGCGGAGCGTCTCCCGCGTGCCGATCACGGGGTGGAGCGCCTCGATCTCCCGCCACGCGTCCCCCGTGAACTCCTGGAGGAGGAGCTCCGCGACGTCCCGCTTCGTGATCGTCCCGTCGAAGTCCGAGACGACGGCCCTCACCGCGCCCACCCCTCGAGGATCTCGGCGGCCTCCCGGAGGTCCCGCGCGACGCCGTCCGCGAGCGGGGACGCCCTCCCCGCGCGCACGACATGGACGGCACGCATGCCGACCGCCTTCGCGCCGTCCACGTCCCGGCGGGCGGAGTCGCCGACGTACGCCGCCTCCTCCGGGCGCGCGCCCGCCTTCTGGAGAGCGAGGCGGAACGCCTGCGGGTTCGGCTTCCCCACGCCCGCCTCCTCCGACGTCGTGATCGAGTCGAACCGGCCCCGGAGGCCGACGACGCCGAGCGCGAAGTCGAGGAAGTCGATGTCCACGTCGGAGAGGACGCCGAGGTGCACGCCGAGCGCGGCGGTCCGGTCGAGGCACTCGTCCGCGTCCGGGTACGGGCGCATCACGTCCCGGTGGGCGTCGAGGTACGCCCGCCAGAACTCGTCCCACGCCCCCTCCGTCGGGTCGCGGTCGTACGCGCGCAGGATGCGCTCGAAGGACTCGCGGGTGAGGTCGCGGAGCGGCCGCCACGCGCCGGGCTGCCCGTGCCAATACGGCGCCATGAACTCCGTGTGCCGCCGCCAGAGGGCGTCCCCGTCCACCGGGAGCCGCCACGCCTCCGCGGCCCACGCGAACGCGCGGCGGTGCGCCTCGTCGTCCGTCGCCATGTCGAGGAGCGTCCCGCCGAAGTCGAACAGGACGGCGCGCAGCGCCATTGGGTCCCCCCTACGTGCCTTCCGTCCAGGAGGCGAGGTACTTCCGCTGCGCCGCGCTCAGCCCGTCGATCGCCACGCCCGCGTTCCGCAGCCAGAGTCGCGCGACCCGCTCGTCGGCGTCCCGCGGCACCGCATGCACCCGCGCCTCCATCCCCTTCCCCTCCCGCGCGAGGATCTGGGCGCACAGCGCCTGGATCGAGAAGCTCATGTCCATGATCTCCACGGGATGGCCCTGCCCGGCGGCGAGGTTGATCAGACGTCCCTCCCCGAGCACGTACACCGTCTTCCCGCCGCGGAGCGCGTACTCGTCCACGAACTCGCGGACGCGCCGCTTCCGCCGCGCGTGGCGGTCGAGGTCCTCCATGCTCACCTCGACGTTGAAGTGTCCCGCGTTCGCGAGGACGCACCCGTCCTTGATCGCGTGGAGGTGCTCCGCGGTCACGATGTCGCGGTCGCCCGTGGCGGTGACGATGAAGTCCGCCTCCTTGGCGGCGTCGATCATCGGGAGGACCTCGAAGCCGTCGAGCTTCGCCTCGATCGCCTTGATCGGGTCGACCTCCGTGACGACGACGAGCGCGCCCATGCCCCGCGCGCGCATCGCGACGCCGCGGCCGCACCAGCCGTACCCGGCGACGACGAACCGCTTCCCGGCGAGGAGCAGGTTCGTGGCGGTCAGGATCCCGTCGATCGCGCTCTGCCCCGTCCCGTACCGGTTGTCGAACAGGTGCTTCGTCATCGCGTCGTTCACGTCGAAGACGGGGAACCGGAGCTTCCCCGCGGCCTCCATCGCGCGGACGCGGTGCACGCCGGTCGTCGTCTCCTCGTTCGCCCCGACGACGCCGGGCAGCAGCTCCTTCCGCCCCGTGTGGAGCCGGTAGATCAGGTCGCCGCCGTCGTCGATCACGATGCCCGGCCGGACGTCGAGGACCCGCTGGAGGTTCTCGTCGTACTCCGCCTCCGACTCGCCCTTCTTCGCGTACACGTCGAGGCCGTCGTCCGCGAGCGCCGCCACGACGGAGTCGTCCGTGCTCAGCGGGTTGCACGACGCGAGCCGGACCTGCGCGCCCGCCTCCCGGAGGGTCAGGGCGAGGACGCCCGTCTTCGCCTCGACGTGGAGGGCCATCGCGATGCGCGTGCCGCGGAGCGCCTTCGTCCGCCGCAGGTCCTTCCCCACCGCCGCGAGGACGCCCATGTGCGTCCGCGCCCACGCGAGGCGGTCCCGTCCCCGCTCGAGGAGGTCGGACACGCGCCGCCGATATCCGGCGGGCTACATCTAGCTTCGTCTCATGGCTTGCGGGCGACCCACTTCCGACGCTGCCATGCGCCGAAGACCGCCGCAAGACCCGCGACGACCACGACCATCGAGACCGTGTCGAGCGCCGGCGTTGCCGGCGGCGTCCCTCCGCGCCCCGCGACCTCGATTGCCGTCGTCGCCCGCGCGTCCTCGTACCCCGGCACGGACACGGACGCGGTGATCAGGAACCGCGTCGCCGCCGCCACGCTGGCGGTGAACGTCGTCTCGAACTCCCCGGTCGCGTCCGTGACCCCGGAGACCGCGGCGAGGGTGCCGCCCGCGTCCCCCGGCTCCAGGGCGAGCGTGACGTTCCGGCCCGCCGCGGGCGCGGCGATCGTCTCGTCGTAGACGACGACGCGGACGGTCGTCGTGTTCCCCGACGGCATCTGCACGTCGCCCCGCGACACGGAGACGGAGAACGTCATCACGCGCGGGTTGACGACGATCGTCCGGCCGCCGCTCGCGCCGACGTATCCGGCCTTGGCGGCGTCGACCGCGATCGGGTACTCCCGCGGCGCGGAGACGTCCGGCGCCGCGAACGTGAGGTCGAACTCGCCCTGCGCGTCCGTGACGCCCGCGGCGTCGGAGAGCCCCTCCCCGGAGAACTCCAGGTCCACGCCCTCCACGGGATCGTCCCGGGAGTCGACCACGCGGACGACGACCGTCGTCTGCCCGCCGGAGCGCAGGGTCGTCTGCACGGCGTCGACGCGGACGGAGAGGGGCCCGCGCTGCGTCACGTGCACGGACAGGAAGGTCCAGAAGTTCGCGATGCCGCCGAGCATGTGGACGTATCCCTCGAACGCCAGCCGGTCGTACGAGAAGACCGCGCGCTGGTGGACGATCGGGGCGAGCGGCGCGTTGACGGCGATCCAGCCGAGGGCGTCGACGACGGCCCGATGCCGGGCGGAGGAGTCGATCGCGTCCCGAGCCGCCTCGAGGAGCGCGTCGAGCTCCGGGGACGCGAGGCGCACGAGGTTCCGCGAACCCGCGGAGTGGAACCGCTCGAACAGGAACGACGGCTCGCCGCCGACCTCGAGGACGTCCACGTACAGGTCGAACGCGCCCGCGGCGACCGCGGCGGTGAGGTTCGCGGGCGCCATCTCCCTCTGCGTCACGTTCATGCCGATCGACTGGAGCTTCGTGATCATGTCGAGGTACTTCGCGACGCGCGCGTCGGTCGCCTGGTCCAGCGTGAGGAGCGTGAACGAGAACGGCGCGCCGGACGGGTCCTGCCGGTACCCGTCCCCGTCCGTGTCGAGGTAGCCGGCCTCGTCGAGGAACGCGTTCACCTTCTCGAGGCTCGGGTTGACCGCGGTCCCGGCCGGGACGCGGTCCACGCGGTACCGGGGCACGGTCCCGTTCGCCCAGGCCTCGTTCGCCCGCGTGACCACGGAGTCCGCGATCTCCGTCTTCGGTTCGATCGCCTGCGCGAACGTCCCCGCGATCAGGTCCCGGTCGATCGCGCGCGAGAGCGCCTGCCGCAGGACCGGCTGCGTGAGCGGGGGACGCTGCGTGTTCATCCCGAGGTAGAGGAAGCGAAGCCCGGGGTCCTCGGCGACGGCGGAGTGGGGCATCGTCTTCGTCGCGTTCGGGTTGAGGAGGGTGCGGTTCGTCCCGTCCGACCAGCCGCCGAAGCCTGCGGTGCAATCCCGCTCCGTCGTGAGGTCGTTCTGGGACGTGGGCCAGCCGATCAGGTGCACCTGTCCCTTCAGGAGGGCGCACGCGGCGTCGTCCGCCCGCGTCGTCCCGTCCGGGTTCCGCGCGAGGGTGAAGGGGTGGCGGAACGAGACCCGGTCCACGTACGGACGCCCGCCCCAGTGGCGGTCGTTCGCCTCCAGGTCCGTGGCCGCCGCGGTCTGCGACGCGAGGACGAAGGGGCCGTTCGAGGTCGGGACGTCGCTCCCGGACTTCCACGCCACGGGGAGGAGGGCGGCGTTCCCGAGGAATTCGCCGCCGCCGGAGGTGAACGTGAAGAGCACGGTGTCCGCGTCGACCGCCGTCGCGGTGAGGCCGCTCGCGGACCCGCCCGCGAGGTGCCGCTCGAAGCTCCACGCGACGTCCTGCGCGGTGATCGCCGTCCCGTCCGTCCACGTCGCGGCGCGGAGGTCGAGCGAAATCGTGCCCGGGCCCGGAATCCAGGACTGCGCAAGCCCGGCGGTCGGGAGCTGCTCCGCGTCCAGCCGCGTGAGGGAGTCGTAGGCGAGCCCCTGGACCATGCGGTTCGCCTCGAACTGGACCGGGTCGAGGCTCGGCTGCGCGGACAGGGCGACGCGGAGCTCCCCCCCGTACATGCCGCCGAGCGGGAGGCCTCCCGCGGGGACGGCCGAGACGAGGAGCGCAAGGGCGACGGCCGCGAGTGCGAGACGGCGCACGGTCCTCCTCCTACCCCCAAGATCAGGAGCATCGGCGGGTAGGCAGGGCCCCCATAAAAAAGGTTCTCCCGAAGGCGTCCCACCTAGAACGCGAGCTTCGCGCCCCGCAGGGGCCCCGCGGCGACCCAGGAACACGCGTCGGGGTCGAACGCCTCGACGGCCGCCCGCCGGACCGCGTCCGGGTCGAGGCCCCGCACGATCCCCGGGTACCGGTCCAGGAACTCGGCCCCGAGGCCGTAGTACTCGATGTCGTGGAGCGCCGCCGCGTAGTCCGGGTTCCGCTCGAGGTTCACGTGGAGGGCCCCGACGAGGTGCTCCTTCCCGTCCGCGATCTCGCGGTCCGAGAACGGCTCCCGCCCCAGGCGCTCCATCTCCGCGCGGATCGCCGCCATCGACTTCGCGAGGTTCGCGGGGTTCACACCCGCGCTCACGTACCAGTGCCCGGCCGCGTGGCGGGACTCCAGGCCGGTGAAGGAGTAGTACGCGAGGCCGAGGTTGTCCCGCACCTGGGCGCCGAGCCGCCCGTACAGCCCGATGCGGCCGAACAGGAGGTTCGCGAGGTTCGTCGCGTAGTACCCCGGGTCCCCGCGCGCCGGGGCGAGCGCCCCCGCCACGAAGTCCGCCTGCGACTTGTGGGGCATCGGGACGAGCGCGCTCCGGACCTCGGGGTTCCGCGGCCGGGGGACCGGCACCGGGGGACGCCCCGGCTCGATCCGCTCGAACGCCGCCGACACCGTGCTGCGGAACGCGGCCTCGTCGAGGTCCCCGCTGAACGCGACGATCAGGCCCGCCGCCCCGTAGTGCGCCCCGTGGAACTCCCGCGCGTCCCGGCGCGTCAGGCGCGCGACGGTCCGCTCGTCGCCCTTCGGGTCCCGCCGGTACGGGTAGCCCGCGGGGTAGACGAGCTCGACGAGCCGCCGCATCGCCGCGCGCCGCGTGTCGTCCTGCTGCGCCCGGATGTCCGCCAGCACCTCCCCCCGGACCTTCCCGACCTCCGCCGCAGGGAACGCCGGCTCGGACAGGCACTCCGCGAGGATCGCGAGGACCGTGCGGAGCGTCTCGCGCGTGCACCGCCCGTCGATCGACGCGGACTCCACGCCGTTCGCCACGGCGAGCGCCGCGCCGACGTCCTCGATCGCGTCGCTGATCTTGGCGGCGGACCGCCGGCGTGTGCCGCGGAGCAGGAGCCGGGCCGCGAACTCCGCCGCGCCCGGCGCGCCGTACGCGCCGCCCGCGCGCACGCTCCCCCGGAACGCGATCGACGGGTTCGCGTGGTCCTCGTGGAGCAGGAGGACGGCGCCGTTCGCGAGGGAGAGGCGGACGAGGTCCCTCATCGGGGTCCCCCTCGCGCGAGGAACGTGCACACGGTCCGCCCCGCCTCGCCCAGGTACGCCTCCGCGACGCGCTGCACGTCCTTGGCGGCGACCCGCTGGCATCGCGCGACGAGGTCGTCGAGCAACCGGTGGGAGGCGGCGACCTCGAGCCACGTGAGGAGGAGCGCATGGGCGGTCGGCCCGTCGAGGTCGTGCGCGGTCCATGCGCGGACCTGGCGGACCGCGCGCGCGATCTCCGCCCGCGTCGGGGGCCGGCGGCGCATCGCCTCGACCTCCGCGACCGCGGCCTCCTCGACCCGGGCGGCGTCGACCCCCTCCCGGACCGTCGCGTCGATCGTCAGGAGCCCGGGGTCCGCCTGCATCCGGTGCTGGGCGGAGACGTCCGTCGCGAGCTTCCGGTCCACGAGGCCCCGGTAGAGCCGGTTGCTCCGCGACACGAAGTGCCCCCCGAACGGGGAGAGGCCCCGCCACCCGCCCAGGATCGCCTGGAGAACGAGGAGCGCCGGCGTGTCCGCGTGCGCGAGCCCCGGGACGCGGTATCCGATCAGGACGTGGTCCTGCGTGCCCGGGCGGCGGACGACGCCCCGTCGCTCCCCTTCCTGCGGCGGCTCCGTCACCGCCAGCGGCGGGGGCTGCTCCTCGGGCCGGAAGCCGCCGAAGTGCGCGCGCACCTGATCCATCGCGTCCCCCGGCTCGAACCGGCCCGCGATCACGAGGACCGCGTTGTTCGGCGCGTAGTGCTGCAGGTAGTACGCGTACAGATCGTCCCGCCGGATCCGCTCGAGGTCCGCCCGCCATCCGATGACGGGCCAGTGGTACGGGTGGACGTGGAACGCGAGGTGCCACATCTCCTCGGAGAGGAGGTACTTCGGGGAGTTCTCCGCGCCCTCCCGCTCGCTGAGGATCACGCCCCGCTCCGCCTCCGTCTCCGCCGGGTCGAAGGCGGCGTTCCGCATCCGCTCCGCCTCGATCATCAGGGCGGTGCCGAGGTGCTCCGGCGGGAGGGTCTCGAAGTACACCGTGAAGTCCGTGTCCGTGAAGCCGTTGTACTTGCCGCCAAGGCGGCCTACGAGATCGTCGATCTCGCCCTTCTTGAGCTTCCCGCCGCCCTTGAACAGCATGTGCTCGACCCAGTGGGTCGCGCCCGTGATTCCGGGCCGCTCGTTCCGCGAGCCGACCTTGTAGCCGGCCCACACGGAGACCGCGGGGGCGGAGGGGATCGGGCGGAGCAGGACCGTGAGCCCGTTGTCGAGCGTGTGGGCGGTCGTCTCCAACGCCTCTCCCCGCGGGCGGGGCGAACGTCCGTCCGTAGATAAGACTGCGGGCGCGGCGGGCGGGAGGTTTATCCGCGGCGGACGGCGTCGACGGGCCGTGCTCGACGAGTCGGAGGTCCGCGTCCTGGCGGCGGTCGCCTCCGTGGCGACCGTCGGTGCGCTCGTCCTGATCGCGCGGGCGGAGCGCGGGCACGGGCCCCGGCGGTTCCGCGCGGACGAGAGCCCCCCGTCCGCCGTGCAGGCCCTGTGGGGGGCCCTGAACTTCGTCCCGCAGGCCTACCCGTTCCTCGTCGCCGCGCTCCCGGAGACCTTCTACGCGGGGCTCCCCCGGTTCGCCTTCCCCGGGGACTCCGCCGCGCAGGTCCTCGGCCTCCTCCTGTGGGGCGCCGGCGGCCTCCTCGTGATCTGGAGCGGCCGCGCCCTCGGGCGGTTCATGACGATCCGGATCGCGGTCGCGGCGGACCACGAGCTCGTGCAGGCCGGCCCCTACGCGCGCATCCGCCACCCGACGTACGCGGGCCTGATGCTCCTCACGGTCGGCCTGACGCTCCTGTTTCTGAGCGTCGTGCTCCTGGCGGTCTCCGCCGCCACGATCGCGATCGCGCACTACCGCGCGTCCAAGGAGGAGCGGCTGCTCGCGTCCCCGCAGGGCCTCGGGGAGGCGTACCGCGCGTACATGGAACGGACGGGGCGGTTCCTGCCGCGGCCGTGATTCCGCGAGCCCCGCGGCGAAGCCTTATCAACGCCGCCGCGGATGCCCGGGCCTCCGGGGGAGATCGTGGCCGTGGACGTCGTGTTGCCGGGCGCGCTGCGGGAGTACTCGAAGGGCGCGGGGACCGTGCAGGGGAAGGGCCGGACGTTGGCGGCGGTGCTCGCGGACCTCGACGCGCGGTTCCCGGGCATCCGGCAGCGGGTCCTCGAGGACACCGGCGCGGTCCGGCAGTACGTGAACGTGTTCCTGAACGGCGCGCACGTCGAGGAGTCGGACCCCGCGCGGGTGCGCGTGAAGGACGGGGACACGGTCCACATCCTCCCCTCGGTCGCAGGTGGCTAGATGACGACGATCCCCAGGGGCAGCACGGTCGTGTTGGTCGGCACGCGGAAGGGCCTGTACGTGGTCCACGGGAAGGACCGGGAGCGGTGGAAGCTCGCCGGGCGGTACTTCGAGGGCGTCCCCGTGCACAACGCGCGGTACGACCCGGCGGAGGGCGTCGCGTGGGCGGCCGTGAACAGCTTCCAGTGGG
>Ga0214473_10002303_pt1 | contig 23522 bp, 17 predicted proteins | sample RVTome_7_FD_203509 | JGI IMG/M metagenome (GOLD analysis project Ga0214473, IMG submission 203509) | Soil microbial communities from uranium-contaminated site in the Upper Colorado River Basin, Wyoming, United States - RVT98D197 | ecosystem: Environmental > Terrestrial > Soil > Contaminated >... | reverse complement strand
ATCACACGAGCTACTCCCATCGCGGCCGGTACTATGCACTCGATGAAGTGGCCCGCTTCGATGAGCGGGGGCTTTGGACCTATCGCGACGTCCATTTCTCGCGATTGGGCTCGCTGGTGGACACCAGTGAGCGCTTCGTCAACGACTCCGAGCAGGGACTGTTCGCCTCCGAGCTTGCGCAGGTCGTTCGGGTGGACGTGGACGAGCCACTGCTGGGGCTGGTGCGCGAGCAGCGCCTGGCGCGCGAGAAGTTGTCGGGGGCGTATCTCTACTGCGCGAGTGATTCCGCCCGGCGGAGGGCCCAGCTCCTGGCACGTGAGGTCGGCGGAGCGTCGGAAGGGCAGCAACGCCAGCTCGCGCTCGACCAGAGCAAGGCGGCTCTGGTACTGCTCCTCGGTCTGCTGGATGAGCGCCAACGCCGGCTCTTCGCCGGTCTGGAGTCGATGTTGCTCGGCTGGGGTGGGGATCGACGCCTCGCGGAGATGACGGGCCTCGACGTTCATACCGTCGCCAAGGGGAGGCGGGAGTTGCTCGAAGCCAAGCTGCTTGCCGAGCGCATCCGGCGTCCTGGCGGGGGACGCAAAGCCGTGGAAAAAAAACGCCCGGGGTGATCGCCGAGATCGAGAAGCTGATGCGGGACGACACCGCCGGGGACCCGATCAGTGGAATCAAGTGGACCCGCAAGACGTCCGAGAAGATCAGCCGTCAACTGCGCCGGGTGAGGATCTGGGTCAGCGCCAGCAGCGTCCGGCGACTGCTCAAGAAGCTCGACTTCCATCTTCACGTCAACAAGAAGACGATCTGCAGCACCCGCTCCGCCGATCGCGATCGGCAGTTCAGACGCATCCAGCGTGCTTGCGCGCGATTCAAACGCCGAGGACTGCCCATCATCAGCGTCGACACCAAGAAGCGGGAGATGATCGGACGGTTCAGGAACCCGGGAGCCAAGTGGGCCAAGGCCGCCACTCCGGTCAACGACCACGACTTTCGCACGGACGCCGTGGGTGTGGCCATCTCCTACGGCATCTACGACCCCCAGGCCAACCGCGGCCATCTCTTCGTCGGCACGTCTCACGACACATCCGAGTTCGCAGGCGACGCCCTCGCACTGTGGTGGAACCACGAAGGACGTGACCGCTATCCTGACGCCGACCGCATCCTCATCCTCGCTGACTGCGGTGGCAGCAACGGAAACCGCGTCGCCGCCTGGAAGTGCGGCCTTCAAGAAAGGCTCTGCGATCCCTTCGGCCTCAAGGCGACCGTCGCACACTACCCACAGTCCTCCTCTTGTTTTCGTTCATGGTCATCTCGGCGCAGCTTCGACTGGGCGGCTTCTACCCCTGGGTGACGCTGCGGCTGGCCGAGCTTCCGTTGTCGCCCGCCCTCCTCGCCGCCGTCGTGTTCGTCGTCGCTGCGGTCTTGAGCAACGACATCGTCTGCCTTTCGGTCGCGCCTGTGCTGGCTGGAGCGTGCACGAGGCGGGGCCTTGACCCGGTCCCGTACTTGCTCGCTCTCGCATGTGCCGCCAACGTCGGCTCCGCATTGACCCTGATCGGCAACCCTCAGAACATGCTGATCGGCGGCGCCCTGGGGCTCTCCTTCGCAGGCTACGCTGGCGAGGCCGCGCTGCCGGTACTGCTCGGCCTGGTGGCGACGTGGGCGATCATCGCGCGGCAGGCTCGCGGCCGCTGGGCTCTCCCGACTGACGCGAGGCTCCTGGACCCAGGGGACGAGGAGGCTGCGCCGCTCCATCGGTGGCAGTCGGCCAAAGGCCTCGTCGTGGCCGGCGTCCTGTTGCTCGTCTTCCTGTTCTCGGCGTGGCCCCGTGACGTCGTGGCCCTGGCGGGCGCGGGCATGCTCCTGACGAGCCGCAGGCTTCACTCGCGCAAGATGCTCGGGCTCGTGGACTGGGAACTACTCGTGTTGTTCACGGGGTTCTTCGTCGTCAACCACGCGTTTGAGAAGACCGGCCTGCCGGCCGCGTTCATGAGTGACTTGGCACGCGGGGGCGCCCACTTGGACCGGCCATTGCCTCTCTTCCTTGCCACTCTCCTTCTCTCAAACACCGTCTCCAACGTTCCCGCCGTGATGCTGCTCCTTACTGCGGCGAAGCACGCCATGGCCGGGCCGCTGCTGTCCCTGGTCAGCACGCTCGCGGGCAACCTCTTCATCGTCGGCAGCATCGCCAACATCATCGTCGTGGACGCGGCTGCGCGCTGCGGTGTGCGGATCGACTGGAAGGCCCATGCGCGTGTGGGCGTGCCCGTGACTTTGACGACGCTGGCGATCGCCGCCGTCTACCTGGCCGTCCGCATGTGACTTCTCGGGCGCTTCGTTGTCCTCGAAGCCCCCCGCGCCCACCCGCCGCGCGGCCCCCTGAGCGGGCCTTCCCCCGCGGTCGCATCGCGCGTCGTCATCTGAACGAGGGTGCCCTCGCGGCTCCTTGAGCCCAGCCGTGAGTCACCTCGCCCGCGAGCGCACCGTCGTTGCGCGCGCGGCGCTCGGCAGAGAGTCTCAGGCGACGTCCGCGGCGCGAGGCGTTGCCGAGTCGGGCCGCCGCCGGCGCTTGGAGTAGCGGTGCCAGCCGCTGGACCGCGCGAGCGATGGAAGAGAGCGACGTGCGGATCACGCGGATGTCCCGGCCGACTCAGTTGCGATGAGGCTTCCCCACGGGCCCTCCCTCCAACGCTGTTGGCGGCGGATGGTAGCCCGCGCCCGTCGGGTGCTGGCAGTGCGCGCTGCGCGTCGGGCCTCGGGGATGCTCTCGGTTCCAGGAAGTCCCACTCGGTTTCAGGATGTTCCGTCCAGGATGGACAAGAAATGGACAAATCGGCGGCCTCGCCGATTCGCTGTCTCGCTAAGTTATTGCTGGATTTGGTGGAGCTGATGGGGATCGAACCCATGACCTCGTGAATGCCATTCACGCGCGCTCCCAACTGCGCTACAGCCCCACGCGAAGACTTCCTATGCTAGCAGGCGCCCCGGGTGGGGTCAACGAGTAGTGGCGGGCCCTTGAAGCAGCGTCGCGACCGTGGTGGTGAGCGCGCGCTCGAATGCCTCGACGTCGCCGCGGTGCTCACCGACGATCCCGAGCTGACTGCCGGCGACGCGGAGCAGCCGCACTTGTCGGCCGGCCACCCGGCGCGCGAAACCTTCCTCGCCGTGGAGCGAGCCCGGGATCACGAAGAGCGAGACGTGGCGGCCGTCGGCCGCGTAATAGAGGTGCACGGCGCGGCGGTCGAGCAGCGGACAGTAGCGGCCGCCAACGAGGGCGAGGCCGCCCGCCGAGTGGGGCAGCGGCGGCAACGCCGTGCCTCTGGCCTCGAACCACGGCGCCAGGCGAGCGACCTCGTCGCCCCAGACCTGCGCCGGAAGCCGCGCCCGGCTGAAGCACTTGGCGTGGTCGAGCGTGAGCTCGAAGGCCACGAACGGAGCCGCGCCGCGCCCCCAGAAGACGAGCGCCGAGAGGCCGGCCGCCAGCGGCAGCGCCCAGCGTAGCCGGCTCGGCCGCCGCCGGCGAATCGCCTGGCGCAGCGCATCCTCGAAGCCGGGCCGTGGCTCGGGGGCGGGCAGTGCGCGGAGGCGCTCCCGTGTCTCGCGCTCGAAGGCCGCTTGCTCGCGGCAGCTCGGGCAGTCCGCCAGGTGCGCCTCCACCTCACGGCGCGTGGCGGCGTCGAGGACGCCGTCCACGTAGCCGGTGACGTGCTCGGACGGACAGCTCACCGCGCGCTCCCGGACAGCGCGTTTCGCAGCAGCGCCCGGCCGCGGTGGATGCGCGACATCACCGTGCCGATGGGGATGTCCAAAGTCTCGGCGATCTCCTGATAGCTCAGCTCCTCGACGTCCCTCAGGATCACCGCAGTACGAAAAGCCTCGGGCAGCCGCGAGAGCGCGCGCTCGAGGTCCTCGGCGCCCGTGGCCAGCGCGTCCTGCGCCGGCGGCACCGCGGGCCCGTCGCCGTCGAGCTCAACGGTGAGCGGCCGGCGCCCGCTCCGGCGCAGCGCGTCGGTACGCACGCGGTGCAGGATCGTGTAGAGCCAGGCCCGGATGTTCGTGCCTGGGGTGTAGCGGTCGAACGCGCGATGGGCGCGCAGCAGCGTCTCCTGCACCAGGTCCTCGGCGTCGTGGGCGTTGCGCGTCATCCGATAGGCCGTCCCGTAGAGGGACCTGGCGTGGGGCAGCGCCTCGGACTCGAAACGTTCGTCCCGATTCAAGACCTGGCGCCAGGGCGCTCCCGTTCACCCGGAAGAACGCCCGGCGTGTCCTCCCAATTCCTGGTTCGAACGCCGGCGCTGCATTCTGGCATGGTCACCCCCTCGGGGAATACGGGGTCTTCCCGCAGGCCGATCGGGAGGCGCGCTTCCGTAGTAGAATATCCTTGAGTTCATCGCCCACCTGGCCATGAAGTACCTCACGACCCTCGAGGTGGCCCACGAGCTCCGGATCAGCAAGCAGACCCTCCTGAATTGGCTCTACGCGGGCAAGGTCCCGGAGCCGCCGCGTAACCGCAAGGGCTACCGGCTGTGGAGCCCGTCGCGGCTGAGCCTGATCCGCACGCTGATCGTGGACGGCCGCCTCCACAAGCGCACCGTCGTGCACCGTGAGGCGTCGAGCCACCCCGAGGTGCTGACGGAGTTCGTGCGCGAGGTCAGCCAGTTCCTGCGCGACGGCAAGGTCGACCCCGACGCCTTCCTGCGGGAGCTGGCGCGCGTCAGCCCCGCGATCGGCCGCCGCGTGCGCCTGCGCTCGCGCGGCGCGTGATCCGTCGCCCGCCGCGTGTCACTCCCAGGGGATGTCCGGCATCAGCAGGCGCTCGAGCGGCTTGCCGTCGCGCAAGTGGGCGGCGCAGATCTCTTCGAGGTCGGCGTCCACGACGCCTGCGTACCACACGCCTTCTGGATAGACCGCGAGCGTGATGCCGCGGCTGCAGTGCTTCAGGCAGCTCGTGCGGCTCACGATCACGCGGTCCTTGAGCCCGCGCTCGCGAACCAGGTCCTTGAGCCGCGCGTAGAGCGCCTCCGAGCCCTTCTCGGCGCACGAGCCCTTCGGGTTGCCCGCTGGGCGCGCGTTGAGGCAGACGAGGACGTGTCGCTCGGGCTTTGGCAAGGGCTCTGCTCGCGGTGAGAGTATAGCCGCCGTGCTATGCTGGCGTCCCGCGCCCCCAGCGCGAGCCGCGCCGGGCGCTCGATTCCTGAAGGAGGTCTCCTAGATCATGTCTGCACTCAAGCGGAGCTTCGCCGCGGCAGGCGCCATGCTGGCCCTGGCCGCGCTGCCGGCGGCGGCCCAAGACCTGACGATCGTGTCGAAGGTGACGCACAACAACGAGCCGCCCGCGACCGCAACCAACTACATCGCGAGCAGCCGGATGCGCATGGCCAACCCCGACGGCGGCGAGTTCATGGCCGAGTTCGCGAGCGGCCAGATGACGATCATCGACAACAAGAAGAAGCAGTACTACGTCGTCACGCGCCAGGAAATGCAGGCGGTGACGGCCCATATCCAGGCCCAGATGAAGCAGATGGAAGAGCAGATGAAGGGCATGCCCCCAGCCGTGCGGGAGAAGATGGCCGGGATGATGGGAGGCGTAGCCCAGGCCATCGACGTCCAGAAGGGCCAGGGTGGCCGCAAGATCGCCGGCTACTCCTGCGAGAACTGGGTCGTCACGTTCGGCGAGATGGTGCGCCAGGAGCAGTGCCTGACGATCGAGCTGCAGTATCCCGTTCAGGTCTGGGATGCCCAGAAGGATCTCGCCGCCAGTATGGGCGGGGTCGGCGGTCCCATGGGCGAGGGCATGGGGAAGATGTACGAGAAGTTCAAGCAGATGAAGGGCATGCCCCTGGCGAACACCTCCACCACCAAGATCCTGGGCAAGACCTCGACCACGACGACGGAGGTCACCGAGATCAAGAAGGGCCCGATCCCGGCCTCGGCCTGGGAGATCCCAGCGGGCTACAAGAAGGTCGACTCGCCCGCGGCGAAGATGCTCAAGTAACGCCCTGGAACCGATTGTCTCGACCGACTGGCTGGCCGCGCGGCAAGGCGCGCCCGACCTGCGCGTCGTGGACGTGCGCTGGTACCTGGATCCGGCGCGCCACGGCCGCGTGGCCTACCGGTCGGGTCACATCCCGGGCGCTGCGTTCCTCGACGTGGATACAGACCTGTCGGCGCCGGGGGGTCGACGCGGCGGGCCGCTCGGCCGTCATCCATGGCCGTCCGAGGCGCAGGTGAGCCGTGTGATGGGCGCGGCCGGCATCGGCCCAGGCGTGCAGGTCGTGGCCTATGACGACCAAGGCGGCGCCGTGGCCGCGCGCCTCTGGTACGTCTTGCGGGCTCACGGCCACGACGCAGCAGCCGTGCTCGACGGCGGCATCGTCAAGTGGCTGGCCGAAGGGCGTCCCGTCGAGACGCGCGTCCCGCCGCCCGCGGCATGCGAGTTCGAGGCGCGGCTCCGGCCGGGCTGGGTGGTGACCAAAGACGAGATGGTCGGCCGCGACGCAGAGGAGCTCGTGCTCGATGCGCGGGCAAGTGAGCGGTACCGGGGCGAGCTCGAGCCAATCGATCCGCGCGCCGGTCACATACCCGGCGCGCACAGCGCCCCGTACACGGGCAACCTGACGCGAGGCGATGTCCCCGTGTTTTTCCCGCCCGCGGCGCTGCGCGAGCGCTACGCGGCGCTCGGCGCCGACCGGCGGCAGCCGATCGTGTACTGCGGCTCGGGCGTTAACGCCTGCCACGACCTGCTGGCGCTCGAGGCCGCCGGACTGCGCGGACGCCTCTACGCCGGCTCGTGGAGCGAGTGGTGCGCGGATCCGGCGCTGCCTGCGGAGACGGGCGAAGGATAATCGGGCATGCGGCGCTGGGTCTGGGCGCTCGTGGCCGCGGCCGCAGTCGCGGGGACGGCCTTCGTGTGGCGGCAGGGCGGACTCGGTCTGAGACACCGGGGTCCCCGCAATCTGCTGATCGTCACCCTCGACACGCTGCGCGCCGATCGCCTGGGCAGCTACGGCTACACCGGCGCCCAGACGCCGCGCCTCGATGCGCTCGCCGCGGGAGGCTGGCGCTTCACCCAGGCCACGACGGTCGTCCCCCTCACGCTGCCCGCCCACACCTCGCTCTTCACCGGGACGTTCCCCGGCACGCACGGCGTGCGCGACAACGGCGGCTTCTACGTCGCGGACCAGCAGGTGACCCTGGCCGAGGTGCTGCACGAGAAGGGCTATCGGACCGGCGGCTTCATCGGCGCTTTCGTCCTCGACTCGCGCTGGGGGATTCATCAGGGCTTCGACCGCTTCTTCGACGACTTCGATCTCTCGAAGTACGAGGGAGTCGGCATGGACGCGGTGCAGCGTCCCGGCTCGGACGTCGTGCCCAAGGTGCTCGAGTGGCTCGATGCCGACAGCGAGCGTCCGTTTTTCGCCTGGGTGCACTTCTACGATCCCCATACACCCTACGAGGCGCCGGAACCTTATCGCTCGCTCTTCCCACGCACGATGCAGGGCGCCTACGACGCCGAGGTCGCCCACACCGACGCCCTGGTGGGCCAATTGCTCGACCACCTGTCGGCTGACGGTCGGCTCGAGGGCACGCTCGTGGTGGTCTTGGCGGACCACGGCGAGTCTCTGGGCGAGCACAAGGAGCAGAGCCACGGTTTCTTCATCTACGATGCGGCGGTGCACATCCCGCTGATCGTGTCTGGTCCAGGGATTCCCTCGCGCGTGATCCGGGACCAGGTGCGGATCGTGGACGTGATGCCCACGGTGCTGGAGCTGCTCGGTGTGCCGGGGCCGCCCGTCGTGCAAGGCCAAAGCCTGCTGCCGCTGCTGCGCGGCGAGCGGCTGGGGCTGCTGGCGCTCTCCGAGAGCTGGTACCCGCGCTATCACTACGGCTGGAGCGAGCTGCGTGCGATCCGCGACGGGCGTTACAAGCTGATCCAGGCGCCGCGCGCCGAGCTATACGACCTCGAGCAGGACCCGGGCGAGCTGGACGACCTCGCGGCGCGCGAGCCGCAGCACGTGGCCTACCTCCAGGGCGCGCTCGAGCGGCTGGCCACGCGCGTGGAGAGCGCGGCTGCGCCCAAGGGGCCCCAGTCCGTCGATCCCGAGGTGGAGGAGCGCCTGGAGGCCCTGGGCTACGTCGGCGGCAGCCTGAGCGCGGCGCGGCTCGAGGATCGCCCGCGTGGCGACCCCAAGGACAAGATCGAGCTCTACAACCTGCTGAAGCTGGCCGGGGGCCAATCGCTCGAGGGGCGCGTCGACGAGGCCATTGCGACCGTACAGAAGGCGCTGGCTCAGGACCCGGAGATCGTCGAGGCCCACACCCTGCTCGGCAACTTCCACGGCAAGGCCAAGCGCCACGAGGCAGCGGTGGCCGCCTACCGGCAAGCCCTGGAGCTGGACCCGGAGCATCAAGGGGCGCTCTTCAGCCTGGCGCTCGCCTACAAGAACATGGGACGCCTGGCCGACGCCGAGGCGGGCTTCGAGCGCGCACGCCAGCTCGACCCGCGCAACGGCAAAGTCCTTTGGCAGATCGCCGACACCTGGATGCAGCAGGGCGCCCTCGATCGCGCCGAGGCCGTGCTGAAGGAGGCGATCCAGCGCAAGGTGGACGTGCCGCGCTTCGAGCTGAAGCTGGCGGAGTGCTACATCGAGATGAAGCGCTTTCCCGAAGCCGAGTCGCTGTTGCGCGACGCGCTGCGACAGAAGGCCGATCTCAAGACCGCGCACTACAACCTGGCGCTGGTGCACGAGGCGCGCGGCGAGCTGCCCAAGGCCATGGCCGAGTACGATGCGGAGCTGCAGCAGAGCCCGAAAGGCTACCGGGCCAGCTTCAACCTAGCTCGGCTGCTGCTCAAGGCGGGGCGGACGCGGGAGGCCGTCGAGCGCTTCCGGAGCGCCGTCACGGTCAGCCCCGACTTCGCGATCGGGCATCTGTATCTGGCGAAGGCGCTGCTCGATACCGGGGACCTGACGGGCGCGCAGGCGGCGGCGCGCCAGGGCCTTGCCGCCAAACCCGAGCGCAAGACGGCTCCCCTGGGGCACTACGTCCTGGCCGACATCTACACACGGCTGGGGCGCAACCGCGAGGCCGCGCGCGAGGTTGCGGCGGCCAAGAAGCTCGAGCGGGGCGGGTAGTCGCGCGAGCTCGCGGCCGAAGCGACCGGTGGCGCGCAAGAATGGACGTCCGAAGCCGGAGACCGGGCCGGTTTCCTCGCGCGAGGTCGCCGGCCCGCGCGGATGGGCGGTCGCGGATTGGCTCGCGCTCCTGGGTACGCTGCTCGTCAGCGTCGCCGCGTTGCACGGCGTCTTACGCAACGGCTTCCTGAACTGGGACGATCAGGCGGCGCTGGTCCAGAACGAAAGGCTCGCGGCCGACGACGTCGTCGCGTGGGCGTTCACGACCACGCACATGAGCCACTACCAGCCGCTCTCCTGGCTCGCCTGGGCGAGCGTGCGACGTGCGCTGGGAGCCGGGCCAGCCGTGCACCACCTCGCGAGCCTGCTGGCTCACCTCGCGGCCACCGCGCTCGTGTTCGCCCTGGCCTGGCGGCTCGCGTCGCTCACGGGTCGCGCGGCGGCCACCCGCCGCGCTGCGGCGCTGGCAGCCGCTCTCGTCTTCGGCGTGCATCCACTGCGCGTCGAAGCGGTCGCCTGGGCCAGCGGCCTGCCGTACCCGCTCTCGCTCGTGCTGCTGCTACTGTCGGCGCTGGCGTACCTCCGCTACGCGGACGCCACGCCGGAGGTGCCGCGCTTCCTCACCCTCTCGGCGGTGCTGTACGCCGTGGCCCTGCTCTTCCGGCCCGTGGCGCCCGGGTTTGCCTTGCTGCTCCTGCTGCTCGACTGGGGGATCGGCCGGCTCGGCCGCGTCGGCTGGCGGCGGGCGCTGGCCGAAAAGCTTCCCTTCGCGCTCCTCGCGCTGCTGGCGACCGCCGCCGAGGCGAGCGCCCGAAGCTTCGCCCCGCTCGAGCGCGTCAGCCTGGGCGCGCGGATCTCGCAGGCGGCGCTGGCGCCCCTCGTCTACCTCTGGCGCACGCTCTGGCCCGTCGGGCTGTCGCCGCTCGACCCCCTGCCCCTGGAACCGCGGCTGTCGTGGCCGGCGCTGCTGCTGGGCCTCGGGCTGCTCGCGTGCGTCAGCCTGCTGGCGTTCCGGATGCGAGCGCGCTGGCCCGCGCTCTGGCTGGCTTGGCTCGCGTACCTGCTGCTGCTCGCGCCGGCGCTGGGCTTAGCGCCCAGCGGCCTGCAAGCGACGGCGGATCGCTACACCTATATCCCTGGTGTCGTCGTGGCGCTGCTGATCGGCGCAGGGTACGCTGGTCTTTGGGCGGGCCCACGGCAAGCGCCCGCCGCGGTCGTGCTTGCCCTAGGCGTGGCGGCGCTGGGGGTGCAGAGCTTCAAGCAGGTCGGCTTCTGGCGCGACTCGGTGACGTTGTGGACGCGGGCGATCGACCTCGATCCGAGCAACGACGTCGCGCTCTACAACCTGGCGCTCGCTCTGGACGAGGCCGGAGACGACGCGGCCGCGGAAGCGCGCTACCGCCGGCTGCTCGAGCTGATTCCGGAGCACGACCTGGCGCGCCGCAATCTGGGCGCCCTCGAAGCCGCTCGTCTCGAGCGCGAGGCGGGCGCCCTGGCCGCGTCCGGCCAGCTTGTCGAGGCCGTGGCGCTCTATGGCCGCGCGCTCGAGCGCGACCCGCTGCGGCTGCACTCCCGCCGCAGCCGCGGCATGGCGCTGGCGCAGCTCGGCCGCTTCGACGAGGCGCTTCCGGACCTGCGCGCGGCGGCATCTGCCCAAGTGCCCGAGGCCGCCGTCGCGGGCGCGCTCGCCTTCGCGTTGGCCCGGAGCGGAGAGCTGCAGGAGGCGATCCGCGTGCTACGCGAGGCCCACGCCCGTCATCCCGAGGATGTGGGACTCGCTGCGAACCTGGCCCTGCTCGAGCGGCAGGCTGCGCAGGAGGCGTTGGGCGCGCGCTGAGCGCAGGCGGCAGGATAAAATCCCGCGGATATGACCGAGCTCAAGCGCGTGGTCGGCCGCACCGACCTGGTCTTGCTGTTCGTGGTCGCGATCGTGAACCTCAACGTGGTCCCCGTGATCGCGTCCGGCGGCGCCGTGACCGTCTGGCTCTGGCTGCTGGCGCTGGCGTTCTTCTTCCTGCCGCAGGCCGTCGCCGTGATCGAGATGTCGCGCCGCCAGCCGGGCGAAGGCGGCGTCTATCTCTGGGTCAAGGGAGTCTTCGGAGACTTCCACGGCTTCGTCTCGGGCTGGTGCTACTGGACGAACAACGTCTTCTACGTCCCGACCGTCGTCCTCTACCTCGTGGGCATCTCGGTCTATGTGGCTGGCCCCGAAGCGGCCCATCTCGCAGACGACCACCGATTCGCCGCGGTCGTGTCGTTGGCCCTGCTGTGGGTCCTGGTCGCCGTGAACGTGCGAGGCCTGGGCGTCGGCAAGTGGGTCAACAACCTGGGCGGGATCGGCACCGGCGTGGCAGCCGCGGCGCTCATCGGCCTCGCCCTGCTCGTCGCCCGCACCCAGGGTGTCGGCCTCTCCGCAGCCGATTTCCGGATCGCCGACGCGGACTGGCGCTGGATCTCCTCGTTCGGTGTGATCTGCTTCGGCCTCGTGGGCCTCGAGCTGGGCTCCGTGATGGGCGACGAGATCCGGGACCCCGCCCGCACGATCCCCGGAGCCGTGGTTTGGGGCGGCGTGCTGTCGGGCGTCCTCTACCTGGGCGCGACGCTCGCGGTGCTGCTGGCCGTGCCGGGGCAGGACATCGGCGTGGTCCAGGGGATCCTGCAAGCCGTGAGCCGCATGGCCGCCGACACGGGGCTCACGGCGCTCGTGCCGCCCCTGGCGTTCGTGCTCTCGGTCTCCATCGCCGGCATCGCCTCGGCCTGGCTCGGGGGCTCGGCCCGCATCCCGTTCGTGGCCGGCCTCGACGCTTACCTGCCGCCGGCGCTCGGGCGGCTCCACCCGCGCTTCGCCACACCCTACGTGGCGCTCCTCACCCATGGAGCGCTGTCGTCGCTCTTCGTGCTGATGAGCTTCGTGGGGTCGACGGTCAAGGAAGCCTACATCACGCTGCTCGACCTGGCCGTGGTGCTGCAGCTCGTGCCGTTCCTCTATCTGTATGCGGCCCTGATCCGGCTCGCGGCGCCCGCCGCGGTCGAGCCCGCGTTCTTCCGGAAGGGCACGTTGCGCCTCGCGGGCTGGTGCGGGCTGACCACGACCGCGCTCGGGATGCTGGTCGCGTTCGTCCCCTCACGCCAGGTCTCCTCGGTCTGGCTGTTCGAGCTGAAGATGCTGCTCGGCTGCGGCTTCTTCCTGGGCCTTTCCACCGTCTTCTTCTTCACGTCGAAAAGGCGTCGAGCCGCACCCGCGGCGCCCTGAAGCGTCGCAGCCGTGTCTGGGGTCAGGACGACGGCGCCGATTCGGCCCGACGCTTCACGGCGTCCAGCCACATTCTCCGGATCAGCGCGCTGCCGGGATAAATCAGGCGCCAGTAGACGGCGAAGCGGCGTCGCGAGGAAGCGTCGGTCGCGAAGACTCGCGTCTGTGTCGTCAGATGCGACGAGGCATGGGTCTCGGCCCTCACGGTGAAGTTCATCACGGCCTTGGCGTAGCCGGGCCGGTCGAGGGCGATGAACCCCGCCGCATCGCGGACCGGCGCCGGACCGCAGCAGACGAGCGTGCCGAAGACGATCTCGCGGTCGGGCTCCTCGGCCAGCAGCAAGAAACCGGAGGCGAGCGCTACCTGCAGGATCGGCTTGTCCGCCGGGGCGTCGAGGATGTCTTCGCGGCGCTTCGTTCCCGGCAGGCTGGGAGAGCGGATCCAGGTGAGCAGCCGGAACAGGCGGATTTCGGAAGCCGTGACGGCCTTGATCGCCGCGAACACGCGCGCTGGCGACGCCTGGACGCGGATCTGGTGGAGCTCGTCGAACTGGTAGACCGGTACGATCGCGTCGAGGCGTGTGACAGCGCGGGCGACCCGGATGTCGCAGGCCGGTAGTGCGAAACCGACGCCCGCCAGGACAGCGGCCGCGGCCAGGAGCTTGACCGCCGCGCGTCGCGTGCGCACGCGAAGCACGGACAGCGGCCGGATCAGCGACAAAAGACCGGCGACGAGTCCAGCGAGACCCGCATAGACGAGAGCGACCTCGACCAGGATCACACCCAAACTCTATCGGAATGAGGCCACGGCGCGAAGCGCGGCCAACTGCCGGAAAGCGAGGCCGGGATTTACTCCCGGCCGAGCGGCGTGGGGGGGGAGGCCCAAGGCCGCGTGGGGGGTCCGTTCGAGCTCAGGACCCCCCCGAGCTCACGACTAGAACCGGAACTTCGCTCCCACCATCAAACGCCGCGGGTCGAGGAAGAGCGTGGGCTGGCCGAAGCCCTCGTTGGTCCCTTCCCGGGCCGCCACCGACTCGTTCGCGTCGTTGTTGAGCAGGTTCAAGGCGTCGGCGAACACCGCGACGTGCGCCTTGCCGCCCAGGCTGAACTCCTTCTGCAAGCGCAGGTCCAGCAGCTTCCAGGCCGGCACGCGGCGGCTGCCGTCCACCTTCTCGGCCAAGAACTCGACGGGCACGCCCAGGTCGGTGCGGATCGTACGCGCCCAGGGGCGCCCGCTTTGATAGACGAAGTTCGCTCCCAGCGTGAAGCCGGCGGGCGCCTCCCAGACGAGCTGCGTCTTGAAGACGACGGGCCGGTCCTGGATCAGCCGCCCGTCGGTGTTGATGAAGTCGTTGGGGTTCTTGCCGAAGTCCTTGCCGTCCCCGCGGACGCCGCTGCGCTGGGCGGCCTCGAGGTCGTTCAGGCTCGAGGCCAGGCGACCCGTAGCGCGGGACAGCGTGAGCGCGCTGGTGAGCTGCCAGCGGTTCGACATGCGTTTGGTGAGCTGACCGGTCACCGCATTGACCCGCGAGTAGAGCCCGGCGGGGTTGGTCAACTGGAACAGGCTCTGCGAGGGGTCGCTAACGAGTCTCTGGACCGTGAGGGTCTTCCCGCTGGACTGCGGCCCGCCGACCTCCTGGTCGTCCACGAGCGGTTCGGAGACGTACATTCCGCGGGCGTCTCTCCAGGCGCCGTATTTCTCACCGCGCTTGTGGACGTAGTGTAACGAGAAGCCCAGGTTCTTCACGATCTCGCGCTCCAGGCTCACGATGAACTGGTCGGTGTAGGGGCTCTTGTATTGGCTGTCCACCCGCAGGTTCGAGGTGTCGGAGATCAATTCCAGGTTCTCGAGCTGCCCGGTGTCGAAGTTGTAGTCCCCCAGGAAGACCGGGCTCACCGACGGCCCCGTGCTCGAGAACTCTCCGGTGATGACGCCGCGGTAGTAGCGGCCGTAATGAGCGCGCAGCACGCTCCTGCCGTCGCCGGTCAGCTTCCAGTTGAACCCGAGCCGCGGCGAGACCGTGTTCCAGGTGTAGAGCGTTCCGAGGTCCTTGCTGCTCGCCCCGGTTTCGTTGCCGTCACGGTCCAGGATCGGGAAGGACGGGATGCTCGCGCGGCTGTTGTCGTAGCGCAGGCCGACGTTGAGCGTCAGCCGGTCGCTCACGCGGAACGTATCGTCCACGTAGGCCCCGACCGACCGTACGTTGCCGCCGTAGTGATAGGGCAGCTGGGTGTAGCCGTAGCCCACCGGATAGGTCGTGGACTGCCCGTAGTAGTCCGTGTAGGTGTAGTTGTAGGTGTAGATGTAGTCGTTCGGGCCCGTGGTGTAGTCGCTGCCGCCGCTGTTGTACTGGACGCCGAACTTGAAGTCGTGGCTCCCGCCGAGGAAGCTGTCGGCGAAGTGCGACAGCTTCAGCGTCGCGGCGTTCTTCCAGATGTCTCCGTCGTACCAGTAGTAGATGCCGCCGGTGATGTTGCCGGTGTCGAAGTCGTAGAAGCGCGGGTTCACGCGCGGACCGCCGTTCAGCGGGTCCGCATGGTCCTTGCCGTAGAAACCCGAGTAGCGCGCCTCCACGTAGGTCTTGTCGGACAGCACGGAAGTGAACGTGACGCCCGGCGACGGGTTGTGGCCGCTCTCGAGCTGGATCGAGCTGGGCGCCGTGAAGGCCGTGGCCTGGAACGGCAGCTCGTAGTAGTCGTCGTGGTAGGCGATCTGCAACTTGTTCTTCGGGTTGATCTGCCAGTTGAGCTTGCCGAACACACGGTCCGCTGCCTCCTTCACCGGAAACGCAGGGTCGACGCCGGGCTGGGCGCGGAAGTCGCGCTGGTATTGGTAGGAGGCGAAGAACCACAGCTTGTCTCTTACGATGGGCCCGGAGAGCTGCAGCGTCAGGTCGTTGTATTTGTTCCGGTTGTAGGGACAGCGGCGGTCCGGGGTCGCTTCGGTGGGACAGGCGTCCGCGAAGAACGACGTGCCGTCGGAGAGGGTGAGCTTCTTGTCGTTCGTGTTGTTTCCGGTCAGTCCCTGGTCCTGGAAGTAGAAGTTGGCGTCGCCGTGGAAATCGTTGCCGCCCTGCCGCGTGACCACGTTGAACACGGCGCCCTGGAGGTTGCCGTACTCGGCGGGCGCCCCGAGCGAGAGCACCTCGATCTCCTCGATCGCGTCGGTGTTGGGGTAGGGCCAGGCCTCCCCGGTCAGGGGCGCCGTGAAGTCGGTGCCGTCGAGCTGGTAGGAGTTCTCGTCGGTGCCCGAACCGAAAGAGCTGCTGCTGGCGTTGCTGAAGCCGCCGTTGGTGGACTGGGTCACGCCGGGTGCGGCGTTGATCAAGTCGAAGAACGAGAACCGGCGCACCGGCGCGTTGCGCACCCAGTCCTTGTCGTAGTTGGTGCTCACGGTGTTGGTCTGAGTGTCTACGACCGGCGCCTCGCCCACGACAGTGATCTCCTCGGTCAACTGCGTGACCTTCAGCGAAGCGTTCTCTTCGACCGTGGCGCCCACGCCCACGCGGATGCCGGTGCGGTTGAGCGTGCTGAAGCCGCTCAAAGCGAAGCTGAGGTTGTAGGCGCCGGGCGGCAGGGCCGCGAAGCGGTAGCGACCCTCGGCGTTGCTGGTGGAGGTCTGGATGCCGGCGATCTGCTCGCCCTTGAGCGTGACCGCGACGCCGGGCAGCACCCCGCCCGACTCGTCGGTCACGGTGCCCACGATCGTGCCCGTTGTCCGCTGGGCGAAGGCGGGCTGTGTTTCAGCGACGAGGACGAAAAGGCACGGAATGGCCGGCAGCAGGCTTCGACGGCGCATAGGTCTCTCCTCCGGGATCACGGAAACGCGCGGGCGGGCCACAGGGTGCATCGGGCCTCGGGCGGGAGCGATAGAACCAACCAGGGCAGACGGGGGGAATTTAGGCTTCGGCGCTCTGGCTTGTCAACCGGTGTGATAACAAAAAAGCCCCGGGGGCGAGGCGCCCCCGGGGCCTGTGCGGCGGTTCGAACTAGAAGCGGAGCTTCGCTCCCAGCATCAGCCGCCGCGGGAAGATGAACCGGGCGGGCCTGCCGAAGTTGTCGGCCGTGCCCAGACGGCTCTCGACAGTCTCGTAAGCGTCGTCGTTCAGCGTGTTCAGCAGGTCGCCGAACACGGCGAGGTTGGCGCCGCCGCCGAGCCGGAACTCCTTCTGGAGCCGGAGGTCGAGCACCTTCCAATCCGCCACCCGCCGGCTGCCGTCGATCTCGTCCGCCAGGATCGTCGTAGTTCCGGCGACCAGGCCGGGGATGCGCGCCTGGCGCGCCCAGGGGACGCCCTTCTGGTAGGTGAAGTTGGCGCCGAGCAGGAAGCCCCAGGGGGCCTGGTAGACGAGCTGCGTCTTGAACTGCACCGGCCGGTCGCCGACCAGCCTGCCTTCAGTGTTGACGAAGTCGTTCGGGTTGCGGCCGAAAGTGCCCGCCGTCCCGCTCTGCAGCCCGGTCGGGCTGTTGAGACTCGATCCGATCCGACCTTCGGATTTGCCGAGCGTCAGCGAGCTGACCATCTGCCAGTTGTTCGCCATGCGCTTGTTGACTTGCAGGATCACGCCGTCGTAGCGCGTGAACATCCGGTCCGGGTTGCCGAGCTGGAAGAGTCGAGAGCTGGCCGGGCTCACCAGCTCCTGGAGCTGGATCGAGGCACCGGTGGCGTCGGCCCCCTCGCTGTCCACGAAGGTGAAGGGCACGTACTGCCCGCCGATGTCGGTGTAGCCGCCGTAGCGTTCCCCGCGCTTGTGGGTGTAGTGGAGCGAGACGCCGAAGTTTGCGAAAAGCTCTCGCTCGATGCTGGCGGAGAACTGATCGGTGTAGGGCGCCTTGAAGTCGGGGTCGATCCGCAGGTTCGTGTTGTCCGAGACGACTTCCAGCGAATCAGGGAAGAAGCTGTTGGTCTCGAAGTCCCAGAGCCCCAAGAAGAGCTGCGGAACCGACGGCGTGAGCGGGGCGAACTCCTGGGTCACGATGCCGCGGTAGTAGCGTCCGTAGTGGGCGCGCAGGACCGTGTGGCCGTCGCTCGTCAGCTTGTAGTTGAAGCCGATCCGGGGCGAAACGTTGTTCCACGTGAACAACTTGTCCACCGCGGCCGTCTGCTGGCCGGTCGGGCTGCCCAGCTTGTCCAGGATGTCGTAGGCGGGAAACAACCCCTTGCTGTTGTCGTAGCGCAGGCCCAGGTTCAGCGTCAGGCGGTTGTTGACGCGGAAGGTGTCGTCGGCGAAGACGCCGAGATTGCGCATTTGGCCGCCGTAGTTGTAGGGCAGGCGCGTGTAGCCGTAGCCGTAGCGGGTCCCGTAGTACTCGTAGGTGTAGATGTAGTCGTTGTAGCCGAGCGTGTACTCGCTTCCGCCGCTGTTGTACTGGACGCCGAACTTGAAGTCGTGGCTGCCGCCCATGAAGTCGTCGGCGAAGTGGGACACCTTCCCCGCGAAACCCGTCTTCCAGGAATCGCCGTCGTACCAGTAGTAGACGCCGCCGGTCGTCCGGCCGGTGTCGAGGTCGTAGAAGCGAGGCTGCACGCGGAGGTTCTGCGGACAGGGGTAGCTGTCGCAGCCGGCGTTCAGCGGATCGCCGTGGTCCTTGCCGTAGAAGCCCGAGTAGCGCGCCTCGACGTACGTCTTGTCCGACAGCACCGACGTGAAGGTCACGTTGGGCGACGGGTTGTGTCCCGTTTCGATCCCGATCGTCGACGGATCGGAGTCGGCCGTGCCACGACCCGGGATCTCGTAGTAGTCGTCGTGATAGGCGAAGAACACCTTGTTCTTGTCGTTGATCTGCCAGTTGAGCTTGAAGAACACGCGGTCGGCCGCCGACGCCGCCGGGAACTTGGGATCCGTGCCCGGCTGGGAATCCGAGTCGCGCTGGTACTGGTAGGACCCGAAGAACCAGAGCTTGTCCTTGAGGATCGGTCCCGAGAGCTGGAACGTGGCGTCCTTGTAATTGTCCCGGTTGTAGGGCAGCCCGCTGTCCTGTTCCTCGGTCGTGTTGCGGTCGGTCAGGTCCTGGCTCTGCCAATAGAAGTTCGCGTCGCCGTGGAAGTCGTTGCCACCCTGGCGGGTCACGACGTTGAAGACCGCCCCCTGCAGGTTGCCGTACTCGGCCGGCGCGCCGAGCGTGAGCACCTCGATCTCCTCGATCGCGTCGGTGTTGGGCCAGGGCCAGGCCGCGCCGGTGAGGGGCGCCGTGAAGTCGGTGCCGTCGAGCAGGTAGGAGTTGTCGGTCGTGTTCGAGCCCAACGAGGTCGAGCGCGAGCTAGTCGAGGTGCCCTGCGCCACGCCTGGCGCCGCGTTGATCAAGTCGAAGAACGTGAAGCGGCGCAGCGGGGCGTTGCGCACCCAGTCCTTGTCGTAGTTGGTGCTCACGGTGTTGGACTGCGTCTCGATCACTGCGGCTTCGCCGGTGACCGTGACCTCCTCCTGGAGCTGGCTGACCTTGAGCGAGACGTTCTCTTCGAGCGTGCCGCCGATGCTGACGCGCACCGCCTTGCGGGTCGTGGTCGCGAAGCCCGAAAGCGTGAAGGTGAGGTCGTAGCTGCCCGGGGGCAGCGCCGCGAAGCGGTACAGGCCGCGCTCGCTGGTGACGGAAGTTCGAGTGCCGACGATGGCCTCGCCGCGGATCGTCACGGTGGCTCCGGGCAGGACGCCACCGCTCTCATCGCTGGCGACGCCCACGATCGTCCCGGTTGTGGTCTGTGCGAAGAGGGCCGCCGACAGACTTACGGTCGCTAGCACGCTTAGCAGCGTGATCAGACTCCTGCGCATACAGGTCTCCTCCACAATAGGTCCCGCCGCGTGGCCTGCGGCCGACCTCGCAAGGACGTCCCGAACAGAGCGGTACCGAACGGTCGCCGTTCAAGAATTTGGCTGCACTCTAGGCGCGGGCTCCCGCGGTTGTCAAGCGTGGTGCAAACTCGAGGCCAGGGCGTGCCCCATCCAAAACAGCCGCCTTTGCCGAGTTTGCTCCTGCTGCGGCCGGCCGGGGATCCAGAAGGTTGGATCTCGGCTCCGAATCGATGTAAGTGACTGGGAGTCAGAAACTATACGCGAAGCCCACTCGGACGAGGCGGGGCCGCACGATCTCGCGTGGCCGGCCAAAGGCCGGCAACTCGACGTCTCGCGGCAGTTGGAGGGTGGTCGAGCGGTTCAGCAGGTTGAAGATGTCCGCCTCGGCGACCAGGGTTCCACGGCCCAGCCGAAACCCGCGCGCGAGCCGTGCGTCGAACAGCAGCAGACGCGGAAGGCGGTAGGAGCCCAGGCTCGGCGAGACCAGCACGTTCTTGGCGCCACCGGTCGGGTCGCCGGTGTTCGCCACCTCGAAGTACGGCACGGGGAAGCCGTCACGCGCGTGGGCGAGCAGGGCGGCCTCGAGCCGCCACGGCAGCCGCCCCTGCACGGACGCGCTGGCCGTCCAGCGTGCGCTGACGAAGACGTCGCCGCGCCCAAGGCCGCCTGGACGAGCCGCCACGAAGCCTGCGTTCCGCAACGGCTCCGTGTCCAGGGGCGTCGGGTCCTGGATCGAGCGCTCGGGGTCGTCGAAGCGCTCGCGGAAGTCCAGCCACGCCCCCCAAGCCTCCCAGTCGACGCGAGAGCCCACACTGCCGCCCAGCATGCCTTCCAGCGTGAGCGCGTCCTGGTGGTAGCCCTCGCGATTGGTGAGCAGTCGCCCGTCTCCGGAGACGATCTGCGATTCGGAGGCTGGCGCGAAGTAGACGACAGCGTACTCGCGGTCGAACAGGCGGCCGCGCACGGAGCCGCGCGCGACGTAGTCGGGGAGCCCGAGGTTTCGCAGCGGCCGCCACAGCGCGCGGAGGTTGCGCCGATAGGAGAAGCGAAGCCCCGCGGCCAGGACACGGCCGAGGTCGGCCTCGACTGCGGCCGCCCACTCGTGGGTGCGCGGCGAGCGGAGGTCGGGGTCGATCACGTTCGGGCTCGTGGTCGAGGCGGGGTCCTCCGGGTTGAGCCCGCTCGCTAAGAGTTGGCCGCGCAGCGTGTCCAGCTCGTCGCGCTGCACCGAGCGATCGCCGTTGCGATCGATCCAGTAGTAGCCGAGCGTCGCGTAGTCGCGGCCAATCGGGTTGTCGAAGCCGATCTCGCCGGCTCCGAGAGGGCCGGCGTAGGCCGCGTACGAGAAGAGGGCGCGCAGATCGCCGTCGCCGGTCACGTCCCAGGCGAGCGCGGCGCGCGGCAGCGCGTCGAGCCAGCGGAAGGCGCGTGGCGCTCCGGAATAGCGGACGGCCGGCAGCAGCTCCGGGACGACCGGATTGGCCGCCACGGCGCTGTCGAGGTTGCGGCCGGCCAGCCGCTCGAGACTCAGGCCGAGGTCCAGCGTGAATCGGCCCTTGCGCGCGCGATCCTCCAGGAACAGCTCCGCTGTGTCGTGAACGGAGCGCGCCCGGAGATCGCGCGTCGGCAGCGCGAAGCCGGTCAGTCGGAAGGCGCGGAAGAAGACGCTCTGGCGCGTGAGGCCGAGCACCTGGTTCCCCGGCCACGAAAGGCGTGTCGAGACCGGCATACGCCTGTAGCCGGCGCCGGCCAGCAGCTCGTGGTCGAAGCCCAGGAAGCGGCTTCCGCTCGTGGCTTCGACCATGGCCTGCAGCCGGTCGCGATCGGTCCGGTACGTGTAGTACGAGCCGCGGAAGACGCCGCGGGCGTCTTCGTAGGGATCGGCGGCGGCGCCGCCGTTGGGCTCCAGACGGAAGCCTGCGTCCAGGTACGCAAGGCGCGCGTGCACGGCGAAGCCGCCGATCTTCCGTTGGTCCCGCAGGGAAAAGAGGTAGGCCGGGCCCGATTGTCTCCAGCGCGCTTCAGGGGCAGCGTTCACGCCTGTGTCGCGCTCCTCGTGGACCTTCTCGCTCCGCAAGGCGAGCAGCGTGAGCTGGCCGTCAGCGAGGCGCAGGCGTGCCTTCAGTGCGACCGACGTCGTGCTCAGCCTCTCCGCATGTTCGGTGAAGGTCCGCTGGGTGAGCGCGTTGCGCGATGCCGCGCCCCACAGCCACAGACGCTCCTTTCTTACGGGACCGCCGATCTCGAAGCCGGCTTCGAGCAGGCGCGTCGTCCGGTTCCGGAAGAAAGGGCGGCCCTCGAGCGACGCTGGCAGGTTGTCGGCCTGCAGCGCGTCGTCGGTGCCACGCAGGTGCGCGGCGGCCGAGAGCGCCGCCGGCGGGTCTGGCAGCACGAGGCCCACCTGAACCCCTGGTGTGCGCACGCGCACGTCCAGAGCGCTGGTGCGCGCCTCGATGGCCGCGAGCGCGTCCGTGTCGGGATAGAGCGCCGTGAAGCCGAGCGAGGCCGGGTCGGTGATGTCGACGCCGTCCAGGGTCCAGACGGCGCCCGTGCCGGGATCGCCATGGCCGAACAGCAGCGACTGCTGGGCGGTGTCCGAGCCGCCGACGTTGACGCGGTCAAGCACCACGCCGGGGACGTCCCGCAACACGGACCAGACATCGGTCGGTCGCGGGAGGCCGCCGCGGCGCCGCTTGTCGAACGTGAGGCCACGCTCCCGCCAGGGATAGCCGGCCTCGCCGGCCACTGCTCCCGAAGGCGCTCTTTCGATCTGCGCTGGACCCGCGTCTGGCGCCGGCGACGGAGCAGGATCCTGGGGCGGGTTCTCTGCAAGCGCCGGCGGCGCCAGCGCCAGCATCAAGACCAGCGCCGTAGGGACCCGCGCCGTACGCCCTCTCCTATGCTCGCTTCTTGAAGATGTAGAGCGGCCGGCGCCGGCCTCCGTCCTCCGTGGGCACGAAGTCGCCGGCGAAGTAGCCGCGGCTGAAGTAGGTTTGGAAGGCGCGGCGCACCTTTCCGTGCCAGTCTTCCGCCATCCGCGGCGCGGCCCCGCACAACACATCCCAGTCCGGCGGGATCTCGAGCAGCAGCTCGGGGGCGTCGAGCTCCAGGCGGGGCTCCGAGGAGACCGGCCAGCCGGCCTGCCACTTCACGTCGTTGATGCGCGGGTGCGCCGGCGCGACCGCCGTCGCCGTCGGCTCGCCCTCGGCGAGCCGGGCAAACACGCGCGCGGAGTTGAGCTCCCAGTGCACGAGCAGCCGATCGGTGGGCAAGCCATGATGCAGCGTCGAGCTCGTGATGCCGTAGAAGTCCGGAACGAACTCGGTGGCCACCGCGCCGAGCCGGCGCAGGTTCAGGTGGGCGTTGCGCGCTTGCAGCGGGTCGTAGGTCCAGGTGATGAGAGAGATGCCCTGGGCCAGCGCGTCGTCGCGCTGCGCCCATTTGAGGCGCACCCCGAGCCCCCGCTCCTGGTAGTCGGGAAGCACCGCCAGCATGTCCGAATGAAGATGCGGTGTCCCGCCGCGTAGCGCCGGGAAGGCGTAGGCGAACCCGACGCAACGCCCCTCCAAGGTCTCGGCGAGCAGCAACGAGCCGCCGGCGTGGGTGGTGGCGATCAGCTGGATCGCGCCCGTGACCTCCAGGTCGGAGATCCCCCAGACGACCTGCTGCAGCAAGACGCAGGCGTCGAAGTCCGCGCGCTCGCGGGCCGGGCGGATGCGGACATCCTCGTTCATTCCGCGCTGGAGTCTACCATCGCTTCCGCCTTACAATCCGCGTCCATGTCCAAGCGAGAGACGCCGGGGTCGGCCGACTTGGTGCGCGGCCTCGGCGCCTGGGACGGCGCGCTGCTCACGATCGGGTCGGTCCTGGGCACCGGGATCTTCATCACCACCGGCGACATCGCCCGCGCCCTTCCGCACGCGGGACTGATCCTGCTGCTGTGGCTGGCGGGCGGCCTGCTGACCCTGGCCGGCGCCCTGACGTACTCGGAGCTGGGCGCCATGTTCCCGCGCGCCGGCGGCCAGTACCACTTTCTGAAGGAGGCCTACGGGCCGCTCTGGGGCTTCCTGTTCGGCTGGACGGCGTTCTTCGTCATCATGTCGGGAGGCATCGCCACGCTGGCCGTCGGTTTCGGCGAGTACCTGGGCGCGTTTCTGCCGTTCTTCTCGACCCGGCACGTGCTGATCTCGGCGCCGCTCGGCCCCTGGACCTGGTCGCTGAGCGGCGGCCAGTTGGCGGGTGCTGCGGCCATCGTGCTGCTCTCGGCGATCAACTACATCGGCCTCAAGGAAGGCGCCGGCGTGCAGAACGCGATCACCGCCGTCAAGATCGTATCGCTGCTGGGCC
>Ga0214473_10002302_pt1 | contig 23524 bp, 25 predicted proteins | sample RVTome_7_FD_203509 | JGI IMG/M metagenome (GOLD analysis project Ga0214473, IMG submission 203509) | Soil microbial communities from uranium-contaminated site in the Upper Colorado River Basin, Wyoming, United States - RVT98D197 | ecosystem: Environmental > Terrestrial > Soil > Contaminated >... | reverse complement strand
CCCTATTTTTTTGTAAGTGTTCATTCTACGGTGGTTAGTGGGAAAATTTGCGTAAGTGTTGAAACTGCACGGGTTAAAGTCGTTTGTTTCCAACGCGCGGGTGGTCACTCTGTAGGTGTTCATTCTAAAGGAGATTAAGTTTAGTGTTTGCAACACTTGCGGACCCTGTCGTCTAGTCGCTCTCCAGGTGCCTTTCCTGGGAGGTTTCGATCGTGGTGCGGACGCTAGAAGTAACACAGCATCGAGGCTCAAACTCCATTATACCAGGGAGGTCAATCGGCACGATTCGGCGGGCGGCTGTGTGACGGATATCCACGTCATCAAGGATCGCGAGTGAAGCTCACCAGATGGTTTGGATTCCGGCGGCTTGGAGACGGCGGTCGCGGGTAACGAGAGGAAGACCCAGATACAGGGCAGTAGCGGCGATGATGCGGTCGGGCATATCGGGAACGACGTTTCGCGGAATACCTCTTAGGACGCCAGCGACGTTAGAATCTAGGGGCACAACGGTGAACGCTGGGTTTTCCCGGCCGAGTTCACCAATGAATCTGCCGAAAACATCAGCGGCAATGCGACCGCGCTCCACCAGGTAGACAACCTCAACCAGCGAAAAGACCCTCTGGGATAGACTCATTGCGTCGAGCAGGTACCAAATGGCTGCGTGGGTATCGAGAACGACAGGCATCAGGAGATGTCGCGGGGAAAGTTTCCCCACATCTCGCGACGCGCCTCAGCGATGTCCTCTTCCGTGATGTGAATGTTGAGATCCTTCCACAATCCTCGCAGACTGCGGCGAGGTGCCTTCCGGCCGTTCTTTTCCTTGAGGAAGTCTACAAAGTCCAATACTTCCTTCTGCTTCTCGGGGGGCAAATCACGGAGTTTTTCGAGGACTTGTTCTTCGATGGTCATGGCCAGCCTCTTCGGTGGTATGGCGTTATTATACGCCTGATGACGGCCATTCCGGGAGCGGTGGAAGGCTACGGAAAGGCCACGCCTCTGAGAAGAGGCGGGCTATCGTTATCGTGGATAGGCGCGGGATTTGCGCAGGGAGCGAACTAGCGCAGACGCCGACCGAAAGGGGCCACGTACACGGCCCTTGCGGATGTCCTCGAGACCCTCGGCCAGGCGTTTTTCAATGAGCGCCTTGGGTGTCAAAACTACCCGGTCGCCTATCAGTTCGACTTCCAGATAGTCTCCCGGTTCCAGTCCAAGCTGGTCGTGAATCCTCTTGGGAATGGCCACTTGCCGGCTCACGCCAACTTTGACCACCGCTGTGGAGCGGTTCGGCCTGGATTGTGTTTTCATATATTCGTATTGTATGGCTTTCAGCCAAGCTGTCAAGGAACCGTTCCTTCTAGCGGGCCAGGAGACATCAAGACCAGGTTAACGATACACACCCTGCTTAACCCGATGTCAGCAAGCGAGAGCGCCGGTCTTTCAGGGGTCATAGTCCCTACCGTCAGACCAAAGTATAGCTTCTCTGCCGGATGATCCAGATACGGAGAACCGTGAATCTACCGCAAGCGGTTGAGGTAGAGGGCCATGCCTACGGCGGCGTTCATGTTGAGGCGCTCGAGGGCGCGGACTTCGCGGCGGCTGCGGATGCCGCCGGCGGCGGTGATGGGTAGCGGAGTGGCGCGGCGCAGGGCGCGGAACCAGTTGAGATTGGTGCCGCGCATGGTTCCTTCGGCGTCCACGTAGGTGCATAGGAATTCGGAGGCGTAGCGGGCGAGTTCCGCAAATACTTGTTCTGGGCGCAGGCGCAGCTTCTCTTGCCAGCCGCGAACCAGGATTTGGCCGCCGTCGGTATCCACGGCGACGATGATGCGGCGGCGTCCGACGCGGGCGGCCAAGCGCGCCAGGAAGGCGCGATTCACGCGGCCGCCGCGGAAGGCGGCGCTGCCGACTATGATTTTTTCCGCGCCCGCGGCCAGGAGGCGCTGGGCGCGCGCGGTGGTGCGGATGCCGCCGCCTACGCGCACGCGCATGGGGGCGCGGCGGCAGAGCTGGCGGACCAGGCGGGCGTTGCTTCCCTTCCCCATGGCGGCGTCGAGATCAATCACGTGGAGCAGCGGGTAGTCGCGGAACCGGTCGAGCAGGCCGAAGACGTCTTCGACGGCCAGGCGCCGCTTGCGGCCGTGGACGAGCTGCACGGCACGGCCGTCCTGGAGATCAATACAGGGGATGATCATTTGCCTAGCCCGGTGCTCTCTCCCAAAGTTTCAGCCCAACCTGCGTTGGCGCGACTTCGGGCCAACCCCCGCACCTTTTACAAGGCCGGTAAAGGGTGCGGCACCCGCGCTGTACTCAGGGCGCACGCGACGCCTTCGGTCGCGGGGCCCTGAGGGTCTTGACCTGCCCTCGAGATATCCACAGCGTTGTTCCAGCAGATGTCACCTGGCGATACCTCGGGGCCCCCGGCAGGAACCGCCGGGGCACCCCGAGCTACAAGAAACGCTAAAAGCTGCGGAGGGCCATCCCGAAGATCGATGCAGGGAATAATCATCAGACGAGGCGGATGGGCACACCGCGCGAGGCCAGAAAACGCTTCAATTCGCCGAGGCCCTGCACGGCGTCGTGAAAGATGGAGGCGGCCAGGGCGGCGTCGGCGCAGCCTTCGACGAACACATCGAGAAAATCAGACGGGCTATCGGCGCCACCGGAGGCGATGACCGGCACGGTTACGGCGCGGGAGATGGCGGCGGTCAGCGGCAAGTCAAAGCCTTTGCGCGTGCCGTCGCGGTCCATGGAGGTGAGGAGAATTTCGCCGGCGCCTCGCGCGACGCCTTCGCGAGCCCAGGCCAGGGCATCCTGGCCGGTGGAATCGCGCCCGCCGCGAACGAAAGCTTCCCAGTGGCCGTCCGCGCGCTTAGCGTCAATGGCCAGAACGACGGCCTGCGAGCCGAACTCGGCGGCCAGCTCGGTGAGCAGCTCGGGGCGGCGGAGCGCGGCGGTATTGACGGTGAGCTTATCGGCGCCGGCGCGCAGGACCGCGCGGCCCTGGTCCACGGTGGAGATGCCGCCGCCGGCGGTGAGGGGAATGGCCAGCTCGGCGGCCACGCGGCGGATGGTTTGGACGAAAGTCGTGCGGTGATCGCGAGAGGCGGTGATGTCCAGGACCACCAGCTCGTCGGCGCCTTCGCGGTTGTATCGCGCGGCAAGAGCAGCGGGGTCGCCAGCGTCGCGGAGATTCACGAACTGGACGCCCTTGACGACGCGCTCGCCGTCGGTATCGAGACACGGGATGATTCGCCGGGCGAGCATCAGCTAGTTCCCTTCCCAGTGGTTCGTTCCGCCTTGACGGATTCACCACTTACCGCGCGGGCGACGAAATTTGCGAGCACGCGCGCGCCCACGTCGCCGGATTTTTCGGGATGGAACTGCACGGCGAACAGATTGTCCTGCGCCAGCGCGGCGACAAAGGGGGCGGCGTGATCGCAGATCGCGACCGTGGCTTCACCGGCGTCGAGCGCAGCGTAGGTATGCGCGAAATAGAAATAGGCACCGGCGGGCACGCCTTCGAACAGCACGGACTCGCGGACGCGCCGAAGCTGATTCCAGCCCATGTGCGGCAGCTTGGCGGTGGCGGGCAGCGCCGTCACCCGGCCCGCGAACAGGCCCAAGCCGGGGTCGCCGGGCGCTTCATCGCTGGCGGAGAAAAGCGCCTGCAGGCCCAGGCAGATGCCCAGAAGCGGCTTGCCGCGGGAGATGGCTTGGCGCAGTGGCGCAGTCAGTCCGCGAGCGCCGAGTGTGCGCATCAATTGTCCGAAATGCCCCACGCCGGGGAGGATTAGTGCTTCGGCGGCTTCGATGGCGTCTGGCGTGGCGGCACGGACGGTCTGAACGTCTTGGCGGGCCAGGGCGCGTTCGACTGAGGGCAGATTGCCGGCGTCGTATTCGACCAGGGTTATTTTCACGGGCACCCACCGACAAACCAAAGAATGAGGGATTCCTCGTCGAGGACTCCTCGGAATGACACCGAAAGTGAATCGCCAGTGCTCATAGGAGGCCCTTGGTGCTGGGCAGTACGCGCTTCAATTGCGGGTCGCGCGTGACGGCAAAGCGCAGCGCGCGGGCGAAGGCCTTGAAGAGAGCCTCGACCTGATGATGCGTGGAGCGGCCGTAGAGCAGACGCAAATGGATATTGGCGGCGGCGGCCTGGGCGAAGCCGCGAAAGAAATCTTCCACCAGCTCGGTTTGCAGATCGCCCACCTTGCGCGCAGCGAATTTCCATTGGCAGACGCAGTGAGAACGTCCGCTGAAATCAATGGCCACGGAGGCCAGGGTCTCGTCCATGGGCATGAGGAAATATCCGGCGCGCAGGATGCCGCGCTTGGAACCGAGCGCGCGGCGCACGGCTTCGCCCAAGGCGATGCCCAGGTCTTCCACGGTGTGGTGCTGATCCACGTCCAGATCGCCGCGAGCAGTGATTTCCAGGTCCAGGGCGCCGTGCCGCGCGACCAGATCGAGCATGTGATCGAGGAAGCGGATGCCGGTAGAGACGTGGGCGCGCCCGCGGCCGTCGAGATTGAGCCGGACGCGGATGTCGGTTTCCTTGGTGGTGCGCTGCAGGCTGGCGCGTCTCATTTCCAGTGCCTTTCGAGTTCGTTAACATCGTGCAGGATCAGGCGCGCGCCGTGGCGGCGCAATTGAGCGGCGCGGACGCGGTGCGCATCGGAGCCGTGCGGAAGCACGGCTAGAAAGGGCACGCGGGCATGGCGCGCGGCGAGCGCGTCGTCGAGAACATCCCCGAGGTACAAGGCGTTGCGCGGCGCGACGCGGCCCAGGAGATAATGCAGGCCTTCGGGATCGGGCTTGAGCCGCTCGACATCGTCCATGGTCACGCTGCGGCGAAACAGGTGCGCCACGCCGAAATGATCGAGCGTGTGGCGCAGCTCGCGGCGCGTGCGGCCGGTGAAGAGCGCGAGTTCGGCGCGCTGCGCCCAACGCTCCAGACGGCGCAGGGGGACGAGCCAGCGCTCGCGCCAGACGTTGCCGCGGGTGCCGTCCAGGCCCCAGTAAAATTTCTGGAACTGGCGCTTGACGCGAGCATAGGGCACGGGATGGCCGAGCGAGGCCAACCAGTCGGTGGTCAGCTTCCAGTCATCGTTGTAACCGGTGCGGCGCTTCCACTGCTGGATATCGGCGTAGGTCATGCGCCGGCCGGTGAAATGGCGCACGGTATCCAGGATGCTGCGGTGGAAGGAGCCGCGCACGTCCACCAGGACACCGTCCACGTCAAAAATAATCAACTGCGGAGCGAATTTCACCACTCCTCCTCGATGGCCCGCAGAAGGACGCGGGTCTGCGCTGGCGTGCCCACGGTGACGCGCACGAACCCGTCGCGGCCCAGCTCTCCGGCGCGATCGCGCAGCAGGATTTTCCGCTTGGCCAGGCGGCGAACCAGGCGCCCGCCGCCGGGGCCAAAATCTACGAGCAGGAAATTGGCGGCGCTGGGAAAGACGCGCGCGCCGAGCCTTTCGAGGCCCTGCGCGAGGTGCCAGCGGCTTTCTTTCACCTGCCGGACATAGCGCTGGAGGAAGCGCCGGTCACGCATGGCCGCTTCCGCAGCAACGAGGGCCGCGGTGTTGACCGGGAACGGCGTGCAGGCGCGGCGCATGGCGTCGGCCAGCTCGGCGCACGCGAAAAGCGTTCCCAGGCGGAGTCCGGCCAAGCCGACGGCCTTGGAGAAAGTGCGCGAGACGATGAGATTGGCGCGACGGCGGATCCAGGGCAGAACGGTGACACCGGAAAATTCGTAGTAGGCTTCGTCCACGAGGACCAGCGTGCGCGGCGCGGCGTCGAGGATGCGAGCAAGTGCAGCCTGATCGAGAAGCGTCGCAGTGGGATTATTGGGATTGGCCAAACAGAGCAGGCGCGGCGACCGGCGGAGGGCGCGCAGGATCGGCTGCAGAGGAAAGCGCATGTCGGCGTCGAAACGCTCGGCGACGACGCGCGCGCCGGCAATTTCGGCGTAGAAGCGATACATGGTGAAGGTCGGCTCGGGCAGGAGCACCGTGCTGCCGGGCTCGACAAAAGTATCCATCAGCAGGCGCAGCGCGTCGTCCACGCCATTGGTGAACAGCATCTCGGAAGGCCGCACGGCGAAATGGCGCGCCAGGCGCCGCTTGGCGGCCTCGTATTCCGGGTAGATGGCCAACTGCTCGGAGGTCATTCGGCGCAGCGCTCGCAGTGCGGAAGGAGAACAGCCAATCGTGTTTTCGTTGAAATCGAGGCGCAGCTTGCCGGCGCGGCCTTCCTCCGGTGCGACGTACGGCGCGAGGCGCTTCACGACCTCGCGCACGGAGATGACCGGCCGGGCAACGGCACGCCGGGAAGATTTCGGGCGGCGCGGGGATATCTTCACCGGCGCACCTCGACGGCGCGGCGATGCGCCGTCAGGCCTTCGGCTTGGGCAAGTGCGGAAACGACCGGCGCCAAGCGTTGCAGGCCGGCGCGGGTGAGTTGCTGCACGCTGGTACAACGCACGAAATCCCAAGTGGAAAGGCCGCCGCGGGAACGGGCTCCTCCACCTGTGGGCAAGACGTGGTTGGTGCCGCTGGCGTAGTCGCCCACGCTCTGTGCGCTCCAGGGGCCGATAAAGATACTTCCGGCCGAAGAAAGCTGGCGGAGCAGGACGCGGTTGGAGTTGGGCAGGCTGAGGTGTTCAGGGGCGAACAGATTGGCGAAGCGCACCGCGGCCGCGGTGCTGGGCGCAATGAGGATGGCGCCATTTTCGGAAAGCGAGCGCCGCGCCGGATTCGACGGCGGCAAGGCGCTCAACTGCTCAGAGACGCTATCGCGCACGTCGGACGCCAGCTTGCCCGATGTAGTGACCAGCAGGGCCACGGCATCGGGGTCATGTTCTGCCTGAGCCACCAGGTCGGCGGCGATGTAGCGGGCGTTGCCGCGTGTGGCGAGGACGAGCACTTCGGTGGGGCCCGCGAGCAAATCCACGGCGCAGTTGGCGCTGACCAGGCGCTTGGCGGCTGTAACGTAGCGGTTGCCCGGGCCGAAAATCTTGTCCACCCGCGGGACAGAGCGGGTGCCGTAGGCCAGCGCGGCGATGGCTTGCGCTCCGCCGATGCGGGCGATTTCGCGAACGCCCAGGAGGCGCGCCGCAGCGAGCAAGGCAGCATTGGGGCGCGGGCAGGCCACGATGATGCGTTTGATGCCGGCGACCTGCGCAGGCACCACGGTCATCAGCAGCGTGGAGACGAGCGAAAAGCGGCCGCCGGGAACGTAGCAGCCGATGGTTTCAAGCGGCGTGACGCGCTGGGATACGCGCACGCCGGGCTCGACGGTTACGCTCCAGGAGCGCGGGCGCTGCTCTTCGGCGACGCGGCGGATATTGCGCGCGGCGTGTGCGAGCGCGTCACGCAGCGCCGGCACAACGTCGCGCCAGGCGTTGTCGTACTCGCGCCGCTCCACCCAAACGGTCGCGGGCGTGAGGCGCAGGCCGTCCAGCCGGCGCGACCAGGAGAAGAGCGCGGCATCGCCGCGGCGGCGCACGTCGTTGACGATGCGGGCGGCGACGCGGCCGGCCGAAGCGTCTCCGCTGCGGCGAGCGGCGAGCAGCTTGCCGGCGAGAGCATCGGAAAGTGTGAGCAGACGCATCACAGCACGATCTTGTTCAGCGGATATTCCACGATGCCTTGCGCGTGAGCAGCCTTGAGGCGCGGGATGATCTGGCGAACCACGCCCTCATCCACGATGGTGTTGATGGCCACCCAGGCCGGGTCGGAGAGCGTGGACACGGTCGGGTTCTGCAGCGCGGGCAGCACGCCGAGGACGCCGTCGAGGTGTTCGCGGCGCACGTTGAGCATGAGGCCGACCTTGTTATAGGCGTTGATGGCGCCTTGCAGGAGCAGAACGAGATTGGACATTTTTTCCTTCATCCAGGCATCGGCCGAGGCGGCGCGATTGACGATGAAGACGGTGCGGGACTCCAGAACCGTGTCCACAATGCGCAATCGGTGGGCGCGCAGGGACGAACCCGTCTCCGTGGCTTCGACAATGGCGTCGGCAAGCTGCGGCACCTTGACTTCCGTGGCGCCCCAGGAGAACTCGACGCGGGCTTTTACGCCGTGCCGAGCGAGGTATTTCTCGGTGAGACGAGTGACTTCGGTGGCGATCACCTTGCCCTCGAGATCGCGCGGCGAGTGAATCGGGGCCTCTTCGGGAACCGCCAGAACCCAGCGGACCGGAGCGAGGCTCTGCTTGGCGTAGGGAAGCTCGGCCAGCTCGACGACGTCGGCGCCGGTTTCGAGCACCCAGTCGCGGCCGGTGATGCCGGCGTCCATGGCGCCCGATTCGACGTAGCGGGCCATTTCCTGGGCGCGGACCAGCATGCAGTGAATTTCGGGGTCGTCTATGGAAGGATAATAGCTGCGCGAGCCAAGGGTGATGCGCCAGCCCGCGCGCGCGAACATTTGTAGTGTAGCGTCCTGCAAGCTGCCTTTGGGCAGGCCCAAACGCAATATGCTCATGGCTTCGAACTCTCCTTGTACACCGCGGCCGGATCGAATGTGCGGCCGGCGAGTATCGTGGTGGCGCCGGCGGCGTCAAGGCTTCGGAAGAAGCAACTGCGATACCCTTCGTGGCACACGCCCGGACCGACGGGGTCTACACGAATCAACACCGTGTCGCCGTCGCAATCCACGCGCACTTCCCGCACTTTCAGGACGTGGCCGCTCTGCTCGCCTTTGCGCCACAGCTTGTTGCGGGTGCGGCTGAAAAAGGTGACCTCGCCGGAGTCCCGCGTCTGGCGATAGGCCTGTTCATTCATGAAGCCGAGCATGAGCACTTCCCCGCTGGCCGCGTCCTGAACGATGGCGGGCACCAGACCGTCGAGTTTGGCAAAATCGAGTTGCATCAAGCCTCCTGAAAACAAAAAACCCGCTGGGCTCTGCTGCGCCAGCGGGTGGATGAGTGCTTGGTCTTGCCGGCTACTCAGGCCTCCGCGGGCACGGTACGGCACCGTGATGATGATGGCCGTGACGGTGTGCGCAGAGCGCCATAACAGGCAATAATCTAGCGGAAACCTCCGCCGGCGTCAAGAACTTCAACGAAAGGGCCGTGAGATTGTGATGTACACTCTCACAAGCGCTGACATGAACACCGGGTGTGGTCAAGAGGCGCTTGAGTGGTGCGGTTGCGTCCACCGACGTGCATCCTGAGGAGGGGGGATGAAATGCGTGCAACTCTCTTGATTGTCGCGGCGAATCTCTTGCTTGTCCTCGGTGGATGCAAGCCTCCAGCCCCGGAATACGTGCCAACGAGCACTGTCAGAGAACTGATGGACTCCATCCTGGATCCCAGCGCGGACTTCCTTTGGGGCTCCGTCTCGACGATAGTCACCGCAAAGGGAGTGGACAGGAAATTTCCGCGCACAGATGAGGAGTGGAAGGAAGTTCGGAACCATGCTGTGACCTTGGTTGAATCCACGAACCTGCTACTCGTGCCCAACCGGCGCGTCGCCAAACCCGGCGAAACGGCCAATAACCCGGACGTCGAGCGGGCACCTGAAGAGATTGAGGCGCTCATCGCCAAGGATAGGGCAACGTTTGAAAGCCGGATACGCGGGCTTCGGGATGCAGCCATGAAGGCACTGGCGGCGATCGATTCCAAGGACGTTGCGGCGCTGGAAGAATCCGGCGACGGCCTCGATAGGGCTTGCGAGGCTTGCCATGAGACTTACTGGTACCGCGAAGAATAAAGCCGCCAGAACAACCACGTCGATAAACCGGCTTCCCGGGAAGGTCGCCCACTCCCTAACGTGCTAGCGAGAACCGACCCCGGCCAGGCTTTCGCGGCAGGCGGCTGCGGTGCGGGCGATGTCTTCTTCGGTGTGGGCGGCGGAAATGAACAGGGCTTCGAATTGCGACGGCGCCAGCAGAATGCCCCGCCGCAGCATGGCCTGGAAAAATGCAGCGAACGGGCGCGTATCCGATTTCCGCGCGTCGGCGTAGTTGCGTACGGGATCGGCGGCGAAAAACAGCGTGAGCAGCGAGCCGACGCGGGCAACGTGTCCGGTGATGCCGTTATCCGCGAGCGCCTGGGTGATGCCCGCGGCCAGTTGCGCGCCTTTGCGTTCCAGTGATTCGTAGAAGCCGGGCGCCGAGAGACGCTTGAGGGTTTCTATACCCGCGCGCATGGCCAGCGGATTGCCCGAAAGAGTGCCGGCCTGATAGACGGGTCCCAGGGGCGCGACGCGTTCCATCAGATCCTGCCGGCCGCCATAGGCGGCTACGGGCAGTCCTCCACCGATGACCTTACCAAGCGTGGTCAGATCGGGCTCGATGCCGAAACGAGTCTGCGCGCCTCCGAAACAGAGCCGAAAACCCGTAATCACCTCGTCAAAAATGAGAAGAGCGCCGTGACGCCGCGTGAGGCTGCGCAACCCTTCGAGGAATCCGGGCTCTGGCGGAACGACGCCCATGTTGGCAGCCACAGGCTCGACGATCACCGCGGCGATGGCGCCGGCGTGCGCCTGGAAGATGCTCTCCACCGCGGCCAAGTCGTTGTACGGGGCGTCCAGAGTGAGCTCCGCGAGAGCCTGGGGGACTCCTGGGGAGGCTGCGATGCCCAACGTGGCCAAGCCCGATCCGGCCTTGGCGAGAAAACTATCTCCGTGGCCGTGGTAGCAACCCTCGAATTTGATGATGAGATCCCGCCCGGTAGCGGCGCGCGCCAGGCGAATGGCGCTCATGGTGGCTTCCGTGCCGGAGGAGACGAATCGCAGGCGCTGGAGCAAGGGCAATGCGCGCCGCAGCATCGTGGCCAGCTCAACTTCCAACTCGGTGGTCATTCCGTAGCTGGTACCGCGACGCGCCTGATCGGCCAGCGCCGCTGCGACAGCCGGATCGGCATGACCGAGGATAAGCGCGCCCCAAGAGCAAACGTAATCAATGTAGGAATTGCCGTCGGCGTCCCAAAGCTGCGAGCCCGCGGCGCGGTCCACAATCAGCGGCGTGCCGCCGACAGCGCCAAACGCACGCACCGGGCTATTGACTCCGCCCACAAGAACGTCGCGGGCGCGGTCAAAAATATGTTGCGAGCGGCTAGGTGTTTTCTCGTCTGATGCTTTCACTTTGTACTGCCTCAGGGTCAACTGGACTTGAGCCAGCGCGCCACGTCTTTGGCGTGATAGGTCAGCACCATATCGGCGCCGGCCCGCTGGATGCCGGTGAGAATTTCCATCACCACGCGCTGCTCCTCGAGCCAGCCGTTGCGCACGGCCGCCTTGACCATGGCATATTCCCCGCTGACGTTATAGGCGGCGACCGGGACGTCAAATCGCTCGCGCACGCGGCGGATGATGTCCAGGTAGGCCAGCGCGGGTTTCACCATAACCAGGTCGGCGCCCTCGTCAAGGTCGAGTCGCACTTCGCGCAGAGCTTCCCGCGCGTTGGCGGGGTCCATCTGATAGCTGCGGCGATCGCCAAACTGCGGCGCGGACTGCGCGGCCTCGCGAAAGGGGCCGTAAAATCCGGAGCAGTACTTCGCGGCATAGGCCAGGATGGGCAGCTCGGCAAAGCCGTGGGCGTCGAGGGCTTTGCGGATGGCTGCGACCCGGCCGTCCATCATGTCGGAGGGTGCGACCATGTCGGCACCGGCGCGCGCGTGAGACAAGGCTTCCTCGGCCAGCAGCGGCAGGGTCGGATCGTTGGCCACTTCGCCCTTTTCGATCACGCCGCAATGGCCGTGACTGGTGTACTCGCACAGGCACACGTCGGTCATCACCACCAGGTTGAGCTTGGCGTGCCGGATGGCCTCGATGGCCCGCTGCACCGCTCCGGCCGGCGACCAAGCTTCTGTGCCTCGCTCGTCCTTGTGATCGGGAATGCCGAAGAGCATGACCGCCGGAATGCCCAGCGACTCCACTTCCCTGCACTCTTCGACCAGGCGATCCGGAGACTGGCGGTACACGCCCGGCATGGAGCTGATCTCGACGCGCACGCCGCTGCCCGGACAGACGAACATGGGATAGATGAAGCCGCGCGTGGTCAGCCGCGTTTCGCGCACCAGGCCGCGAATCGCTTCGGTGCGGCGCAACCGCCGAGGACGCTCAACAGGAAACATCAGGACCTCCCTTTTCCCGCGGCGGGCAATTGGAAATGACGTTCCAGCGCCGCGACCAGCGCAGAAGCCGTGGCCTGGGCCGCTTCCACCGCCACGGGCAAGCCAGCCTCGCGAATCGCGGCGGCGGTGACCGGCCCGACCGCCGCCAGCGCCACACGCGAGCTCAACCGCAGCAAGGCCTCGCGGCCAAAAGAATCCACAAAATGACGGAAGGCGGACGGGCTGAAAAAAGTGAGGGCATCGGCCTGGCCCCGGCGAAGCGCCTCGAATACGGGACCGCCAGTCGAGTCGGGCTGGGCCGTGGAATAGGCCACGACGTCGGTCACCAGAGCGCCCGCAGCGCGCAATAGCCGCGGCAACTCGTCGCCGGCCTGGTCGCTGCGGGGCAGAAGAATTCGCCGGCCCGCCACTTCAGCGTCAATCTCCGCGGCCAGGGCTTCGCCGCGAAATTCGCGCGGGGCGATGGCCGGCCGCAGGCCTTCGGCCTCGAGTGCGTCCTGTGTGGCCGGTCCGACGACGGCCAGGCGCAGCGACGGCTGCGGCCAGCGTTCGAGCTCGCGGCAGCGGGCCAGGAAAAAACGCACGGCGTTGGCGCTGGTGAAGAGCAGCCAATCGAACTCTTCGAGAACGCGGATGGCCTGGTCCAACTCGGCGGTCTGCGGCGGCTCAGTAAATTGCACCATGGGCAGAAGGAGGACCTCGGCGCCCAGTTCCTCCAGTTTGCGCGTAAGCTCGGCGGATTGCTCCGGTGCGCGGGTGACGATGATGCGCCGCCCGGCGAGCGTTTTGACGTCAGGAGCCGGCACGGCTTCGCCCTCCGAGCGCCAGCAAGCGGCCGGCGCCGCCATCGAGCAGCGCAGCGGTGACGTCGCGGCCGAGGGTTTCGGCGTCGCGCGGCAAACCGGCGCGCCGTACGCGCACGGCTTCGGTTCCATCCACAGAGAGCACGCAGGCGTCCATCACCAGCTCGCCCGATTCTTCGCGCGCCCAGACTCCAAGCGGCACGTCACAGCCGACGGAGAGTCCGGCCAGCACAGCGCGCTCCGTACCGACCGCCAGACGCGTCTGGGCGTGATTGAGAAGCGCCACTGCCATGAAAACCTCCCGGTCGGCGTCGTTGACAGGGGCGCGCGATTCGATGCCGATGGCGCCCTGCCCGGCTGCGGGAAGGCAGACCTCCGGAGTAAGAACTTCGGTGATGCGATCTGACAGTTCCAGCCGTTCGAGCCCGGCTTTGGCCAGCACCACGGCGTCGAATTCGCCGCGCGCCACTTTCGCCAGGCGCGTATCCACGTTCCCGCGCACATCCACCATTTCGAGGTCGGGGCGCCGGTGGCGCAACTGCGCCTGCCGCCGCAGACTGCTGGTGCCCAGCCGCGCGCCCCGTGGCAAATCATGCAGCGCCAAGCCCGCGCGCGAGACCAGCACGTCGCGCACGTCATCGCGGCGGCAGATCGCGGCGATCACCAGGCCCTCCGGCAGCGCGGTGGGAAGATCTTTCATGCTATGCACGGCCAGGTCCACGCGATTTTCGAGCAGTGCGCTTTCAATCTCTTTGGTGAAGACGCCTTTTCCGCCAAGAAGACGGAGCGGAGTTTCCAGATCGCGGTCGCCCGAGGTGCGGATGAGCACCAGTTCGGCGGCGCAACCCACGGCGGCGAGTTTTGCGCGAACGCTCTCCGCCTGCCAGCGAGCCAGCGCGCTGGCGCGGGTGCCGATGCGCAGCGGCTTCAAGGCTCGTCCCGGTCGAGCCGGAAGAGGTCTCGCAGGGCTTCCACGTTTTGGAGCTTGCGGCGCAGGTCACGCTCGCCCTTCAGTTGCTCGACCCGCTCCAGAAGCACGCGGTTCAGCAGCTCGTCCATGAGCTGAGCCATGCGGCTGCGGTCTTCCGGCGAGAGGTGCGGCCAATCGGCCAGGCGCTCGCGCAGGAATGCCTCGCGCTCGTCGGCCAATCGCGCGCGCAAGGCCGAGATCACGGCCCCGGCTTCGACGCCGGCCTGCCAATTCTGGAATTTCTCCACCTGCTCCTGGACGATGGCTTCCGCGCGCGGCGCTTCGGCCTCACGCGACTTCTTGTTCTGCTCGACGATTTCGGTCAGGTCATCCAGATCATAGAGATAGACGTTGTAGAGACCGGCGGCGCCGGGCGCCACGTTGCGCGGCACGCCCAGGTCCACCAGCAGCAGCGAACGATTGGAGCGCGCGGCCATGGCGCGCTCCAGTCTCTGGCGCGAGAGCACCGGCTCCGGGCTGGACACCGACGAAACGATCATGTCCGGCCACTCCAGCGCGGCGTCCAGAGCTTCCCAATCCACCACTTCGGCGCCTGTGCGCGCGGCCAGCTCCTGCGCGCGTTCCCGCGAGCGGTTGGCGACGCCCAGGCGGGAGATGCCGCGGTCGCGCAGATGGTCCATCACCTGCTCGCCCGTGGCGCCGGCGCCCAGGATCAGCGCGGAATGTCCGCGCAGGCTGCCGAAAATGCGCTCGGCCAGTTTCACTCCGGCGAACGCCACGGAGACCGGCCGCTTGCCGATGTCGGTTTCCGTGCGCACGCGCTTGCCGACTTCGAGCGCGTTCTGAAACATGCGATTCAGCACCGGACCCGTGGCGCCGAGGTCCAGAGCGATGCGATAGGCCTCGCGCACCTGCCCCAGAATCTCGGCCTCGCCCAGCAACATGGAATCGAGGCCGGCGGCCACCCGGAACAGGTGCCGCACGGCCTCCTGGTCGCGCCGCCGGTATAGGCTGGCATTCAGCACGACGGGGTCAATCTGGTGGAAGCTGGCCAGAAAAAGCTCCATGGCCCCGGCGCTGTCGGGCGCCGATTCCGGCGGGACGCCGTAGAGCTCGCTGCGATTGCAGGTAGAGAGCACCAGCGTCTCCGAGAGGACGCCGCGCGAGCGCAACTGCTCGGCCGCTCGCTGCGCCTGGTCGGGAGTGAAAGAGACGCGCTCGCGCAGCTCGACCGGCGCCGTGCGGTGGTTCAGCCCGATGAGCACAATTTCCATCGGCGGCTAGCGCTCCTCCCTGCCCCGAGAATGGCTGGAGCCGAGCATCAGAAAAATCGGTGGAAGTCCGAGAGATAGAGATTGACGACGCTGTAACTGAAAAGCACCACCAGGAAATTCACCACGCACAACATCGAGGCCCGCGCCCCGCGCCAGGCCGTCGTGCGTCCCAGCCACAGGTAGCCGGCATACACCGCCAGAATCACCAGCGTGACGATCTCCTTGGGATCGCCGCTCCAGTATGTGCCATAGAGGCGGTTGACCCACAGCAGTCCAAACGCCATCCCGACCAACAAGGAAACCAGCCCGACCGCGACGCTGCTGCGGCTCATTCGTTCCAGCACCTCCAGCGCCGGAAAGCGCCAGACAATGCTCTTCAAACGATGATGCCGCAGCAGACGATTCTGGATCAGGTAGATCACGCTCCAAACAAACGAGAGCGCGAATGCCGCGTACCCCAGCACGTTCAGCGTAATGTGCAGCGCCAGCAACGGCCCTCCCGCCGGGAGCGGCATCGGCGCCGCCGGCGGGCGCATCTCCGATAGCGCAAAGACAATCAGGACCACCGGCATGACCAGCGCTCCGACCGAGCGCTCGCGATGGAAAACCTCCAGGAACAGGTAGGTCGCCGCCAGCAGCCAGGCGAAAAGCGAAAGCGAACCGTACAGGTCGTTGTAGGGCACGCTATTCTCCCAGCGCGAACGCTCCAGAAGCGCCAGATAGTGCAGGACCAGGCCGCCGACCACGAGCAGCGAAGCGACACGGCCCAGTTCGCGCCGCGACGTGGCCAGGAACCCGGCATAACCGCCGAGGGCGGCCGCATAGCAAAGCGCGGTGGCTATGACCAAGAGGCTCATCGTAACTCGGGAGGCAGCTTGGAATTATACAGCGGATACGGGCATCGGTGTACGGATCAACGTGCCCACCGGTAATGGGCCACTTTCCAATAAGACGACTTATCAGGAGCTATCCGACTGCGATGCGACGGTCTGGTACGAGAATAGCTTCCGAGTGCGCGACGATTCGTCTAGAACCTCGTCATTCGCCTTCCACAAGCCCGTTTATGGCAGAGATGGGCCATCCGCGGATTGCCGGCTATACTGGTCGCTGGCAGCGCCGAATAAAACTGCCACACCCCCTCACCCTCATGCTTGGCGGTAACTACCTTGACTGCGGAATCGTGCAGAGATAGCATTCGCGCAGAGTCCCGCTGGAGTGGCGGTGTCCACGGCCAACCGAGACTCCGGCTCAGGAGGCAGACAGCATGGGCAGGATCGCCGCGTTTCTCTATGGGATCGTCGCATACCTGATTTTCTTCGTGACGTTTCTCTACGCCATCGGCTTTGTCGGTAACTTCTTCGTTCCCAAATCTATCGATTCCGGTGCGGGAGGTTTTTCCATTGCAGCCCTGGGAATCGATGCGATTTTGTTAGGCCTCTTCGCTATCCAGCATAGTGTGATGGCGCGCCAGTGGTTCAAGCGCGCATGGACGAAGTTTGTTCCCCACTCCATCGAACGGAGCACGTATGTCCTGCTCGCTAGTCTCTGCCTGGACTTGCTCTATTGGCAGTGGCGACCCATGACCGGAACTGTGTGGAACGTCCAGAACGCTGCTGGGCAGTGGATGCTTCTCGCCCTTTTCGGTCTTGGCTGGCTCACCGTTTTAGGAAGTACCTTCATGGTTAGTCACGCTGATCTCTTTGGTTTGCGGCAGGTCGCACTTTACCTGCGCGGTCAGCGCTATGAGCCGATTGAATTCAAGACGCCAATGCTCTACGAAAAGGTTCGCCACCCGATCTACCTCGGATTCCTCGTCGCCTTCTGGGCCACGCCCAAGATGACTTACGGCCACTTGCTATTTTCTGTCGCGACGACGGCTTATATCCTCTTGGCCATTCAATTTGAAGAACGCGACCTGGTCTCTTTCTTCGGGGACACCTACAGGCAGTACCGCCTGAAAACCCCGATGCTCCTTCCATTCTCGAAGCGCTCAAGATGACCCTGGTGCTTATTCCCCAGTGACGGCGTACTCGGAAGTGACCCTCTAGCCCTCCCAGAACCGGATAACTCCTGAGTGGAAAAGATGCGCATTCGCCACCGCAGCGAGGTTTACGATGAGTGAGGCGCAGAATCCTTCATGGCCGGATGGCCCACCCATGCTTTACTCCTACGAAAATCCTCTAGGTCGTCTGGAGATGAGGGGCTCGAGGGCCCATTTTCATCCTTCGTTGTGGTCCCAGCGGGACCATGCTTTACTCGCATGAGATAATAGAGTATGTACTCCGAAACTTCACCTCGCGGCGCTGCCACACCGCGCCAACGCCGCGCCGTGTCCCCGCCTGCGCCATGCGTTTCCGAATCACTTTCAACTCTCACCTTTCGGTTGTTAACTGCCTTCTTCTCACATTTTTCCGCATTCCCTGAAAAAGCGCCCCTTTGTTTTCATATTCTTACGAACACTTTCCCCCGCAACTTCTTTCTTTTGACATCCTTAACAAAATTGCCGGGTGTCACCCTGCCGATTTGCAACTATAAGAACCAAAACAAGATAACTCCAGCCGCCGCAGCGCCGCCTTGGCCGCGCCGGCGGCCGCTTCATGCGCCTTCGCCGGGGATTTGTTATCATGCTCGTGCAGCCGCGCACGGGTGCGGGCTGTACTTGCAGCCCGCCGCAAACAAGGAAGAATCTCATCGCCACACTAAACGCCAAACCGGTTAGCATGCACTCCGGGGCCACCACACTCAGCCCCAAGGCGCTATTTCTGCGCGCCTGCCGTCACCAGGCCGTCCCGCGCGTGCCGGTGTGGATGATGCGCCAGGCCGGCCGCTACCTGCCCGAATACCGCGCCATCCGCGAGAAGCACAGCTTCCTCGAAGTCGCGAAAACGCCCGATCTGGCGGCGGAGGTTTCGCTACAACCCTATCGGCGCCTGGGCGTGGACGCAGTGATCGTCTTTTCCGACATTCTCATTCCCGCCGAAGCCATGGGCGCGCCTATCGAATTGGGCGATGCGGGACCGGTGATTCATTCCCCGGTGCGCACGGCGGCGCAGGTCGAAGCACTCGCCGAATTCGATCCCGAGCGCGAGACGCGCTTCGTCGGCGACGCAATTCGCCAGCTCTGTCACACACTCGGCCCGGACGTGCCGGTGCTCGGTTTTGCCGCGGCGCCGTGGACACTGGCCTGCTACATGGTTCAGGGCGGCGCGCGCGAGGGGTTCCCGGCGGCCAAGGCCATGCTCCTGCACGAGCCGCGTACGTTTCGGCGGCTGCTGGAGAAAATCGCCCGCGCCACCGCGGCTTATCTGAAAGCGCAGATCGCCGCCGGAGCGGCGGCCGTGCAACTGTTTGACACCTGGGCCGGCGAACTCGATGCCTCAACCTACCGCGACTACGAGTTGCCGGCGACTCAGTTGCTGCTGGCGGAGCTGGCCGCCGGAGACACGCCCGTGATCTTGTTCACGAAAAACTCCGGCCATCTGCTGGAACATCTCGCGCAGGTTGGGGCGGACGTGCTGAGCGTGGACTGGCGTGCGGACCTGGGCGCGCTGCGCCAACGTTTTGGGCGGCGATTCGCGCTGCAAGGCAACGTGGATCCCTGCGTGCTCCTCGGCCCTGCCGAGTCCATCGCCGGCGCCGTGCGAGCGGCCGTCGAGCGCACCGGCGGTCTGGGACACATTCTCAATCTCGGTCACGGCATCCTGCCTGAGACGCCTGTGGAGAACGCTTTGGCCTTTGTGCGCGCGGGCCAATCGGCGCCGGTCCGAGCCGAGGAAGCCGCGCCCGCTTCTCTGAAAACACCATGAGCGGCCCGCACCAACACGAACTCAGTATCGAGCTCAACGGAGAGCGCTTCCACATCTCCGAGGAGTTTCTCACGGGGTACAACCGGCCGGGGCCGCGCTACACCAGCTATCCCACGGCGCCCGTCTGGCGGGACGACATCGGCCCGGACGATCTCGAGCAGTTCTACGCGCAGGCGGAAACGGCGCGCACGCCCGTGTCGCTCTACATGCACTTGCCGTTCTGCGAGAACCTGTGCCTGTTCTGCGCGTGCAACGTGGTCATCAACAAGGATCACGGCGTGGCCCCGCCCTATCTGGCGACGCTTAAGCGCGAAATCGAATACGTCTCCCGGCACGTCTCACGCCAGCGCCGGGTAGCACAGTTTCACTGGGGCGGCGGCACGCCCACCTATCTCACGCCCGCGCAGATGGAAGACCTGTTCGGATACGCCTCCGAGCGATTCACTTTCGCGCCCGATGCCGAAATCGGAATTGAAGTGGACCCGCGCGTCACCAGCCAGCAGCATCTCGAGAGCCTGCAGCGCCTGGGATTCAACCGCCTGAGCCTGGGCATTCAGGATTTCGATCCCGAAGTGCAGCAAACCATTCACCGCATCCAGCCTTTCGAGATGACGCGCGACCTGATCCATTCGGCGCGCGCATTGGGCTTTCCCAGCATCAATGTGGACTTGATCTACGGACTGCCGCATCAGACCGCGGAGCGATTTGCGCGCACGGTGGATCAAGTGTTGCAGTTTGCGCCGGACCGCGTGGCCATGTTCAGCTACGCGCACGTGCCCTGGCTGCGCAAACAGCAGGGCGCGCTGGCGCTGCACTTGCCCGAAGGCATGGAGAAATTCCGCATCTTCTGCGCGGGTTTGGGAAGATTTCTCGGCGCCGGTTATCAGTACATCGGCATGGACCACTTCGCCAAGCCGGATGACGAACTCGCGGTGGCGCAGCGCAACCGCACGCTGCACCGCAATTTTCAGGGATACACCACCAAGGCCGGCGCGGACCTCTACGGAATGGGCGTGAGCGCCATCAGCGGCATCGGAAACGCCTACGCCCAAAACTATCGTGACCTGCCGCAATATACCGAAGCGGTCGAGCGCCGCGGTCTGGCTACTATGCGCGGCTATCGCCTGAGCGAAGATGATCGCTTGCGCCGCGCCGTCATCAGCCGTCTGCTGTGCCACGCGGTCATCCGCAAGGACGAAATCGCGGGCGAATTCGGCGTGAATTTTGACGATTACTTCGCGCCGGAGATGGAGCATTTGCAGCCGTTCGTCGCGGACCGGCTGGTGCGGCTCACGCCCGGCGAGATCAGCGTCACGCCCCTGGGCCGCATATTCATCCGCAATGTGGCCATGCTCTTCGATCCTTATCTTGAAAAGCAGCGCCTGGCCGAGCGTCCCTTGTTTTCCAAGACGCTCTAGACCCGCGCGCAACCTTCACCCACCGTGCCCGCCTCCCCAAACATCCTGGTGATCGGCGGAGGCATCTCGGGCCTGGCCTGCGCCTGGCGGCTGCACGCTCTGAACTTGCCTGTGTTGCTGGTCGAACGTAGCGGTCGCTTCGGCGGAGTGATTGACACCATCGAGAAGAATGGTTTTTGTTTTGACATCGGCCCACAGAGTTTTCTCAGCACCGCAGCACTCGAAAAAACCATCGGCGAGCTGAATTTGACCGCCGAACTGCTCCGCGCCGACCCTCGCGCGCCGCGCTACATTCTATCCGGCGGGCGCCTGCTGGCGGCGCCGCTCAGCCCGCTGGCGCTCTTGCGCACGCCGCTGGTCGGCTGGCGAACCAAGCTGCGCCTGCTGTCGGAACCTTTTCGCCGAACGCATCCGCCGGAGGCGGACGAATCCATCGCCGCCTTCGTTCGGCGGAAATTCGGCGACGATCTCCTCGCCAACCTCGCCGCACCGTTCATTTCCGGCGTCTATGCGGGCGATCCGGAAAAGCTGAGTTTGGGCAGCGCTTTCCCGGCCGTGCGCCGCTTCGAGCAAGAGCACGGCAGCGTAATTCGCGGCGCACTGAAAACCAGGCGCAAGAGCCGGCGGAACCGCGCATCGCTGTGCAATTTCCGCGCGGGCATGGTCACACTGACTCGATCGCTGGCGGCAAAGCTGGGCGACCAAGCCAGGTCCGGCGCCGAAGTGGCCATGATCCGGCGCAGCGCTCGCGGTGAGTCAACTGGTTTCAACGTTGCGTTGAGCTACGGCGGCACGATCGAACCTCTACGGGTTTCCGCAATCGTGGTTGCCACGCCGACAGACCAAGCCGCCCGGCTCCTGGCGGGGATCGAGCCGCGATTCGCGGAAGTGCTTGGCCGAGTTGAGTATGCTCCGGTGGCCCAAGTCAGCGCGGGGTACCGTCTGGCGGAGATCGCTGAACCCAAGCTGCGCCAAAGGGGCGGCTTTGGTTTTCTCATCCCGCGCAGCGAGGGTTTGCGCTCGCTCGGAACGGTGTGGAATTCTTTTCTTTTTTCCGGGCGCGCGCCGGACTCCCCAGAAAAGATGGCCAGCTTTACAAGTTTCCTCGGCGGCGCCACTGATTCTGAAATCCGCAACTGCCCGGAAACCGAGATTGCCGCGACCGCACACGCCGAACTCTCCCGCGTCCTGGGCATCCGCGAGTCGCCCGTGGTGCAGCACGTTTCACGCTGGGAGCGCGCGCTGCCGCAATACAATCTTGGTCACGGCGCGATCATTCGTTCACTCGGCGAGATGTGCGCGGACATGCCAGGTCTATATCTGGCGGGAAATTATCTGAGCGGACCGTCGCTGGGCGCGTGCGTCGAGCAAGCGAACAAAGTCGCCGAGGCCGTCGCCAGGTACTGCGATGGGAAGTGATGTCGCAAGATGCGGATCCCTCGTCCGCCGCGCCGGATTCGGGATGACAAGCAAACGGCATTTTGTGACAAGGTGCTAATCCGACTTGTAACGGTGGGCCAGGCGGGTCTTGCGGCGGGCAAGCGCTTCGCGGTACCGCCGGCGGTCTTGCGCTGTTTCGCAGGAAACGGCAGGCACCGATTGCGGCTGGCGATTTTCATCCAGCGCCACAAAAGTGAGATAGGCGCTGGTCGTGTGGCGCCGTTCGCCGGTCAGCGGATTCTCGGAAAACACTTTCACGCCGACTTCCAGGGACGTATGAAACGCGCGGTTGACGCTGGACTTCAGGATGATCAACTCGCCCACTTGAATGGGACTGCGAAAATCAATGTGGTCCACCGACGCCGTGACCACGGCGGCGCGGCAGTGGCGCAGGGCGGCAATCGCGGCCACCATGTCCACCAGGTGCATGACGCGGCCGCCCAGCGCCGTACCCAGCGCGTTGGCGTCCTGCGGGAGCACGACCTCGACCATTTCCGTGCGCGAAGCGCTCACCGGACGCCCCGCCGAATTCGCCGCCGCTCCGCGCTTTGCCTTCCGCGCCACGAATAGGCTCCCTCGCGCCCGGTTTGGTGCACGCCGGGCGACAGGCTATAATACGCGCTCCGAACCCATGACCCAACCACAGAAGAAGACACGCCGCCAGATGCTCGAAGAATTCGCGGCCGCGCACCCCGCTGATGCGTTTGCGCAGTATGGCCTGGCCATCGAATGCGCCAACCAGGGCGATCACCAGGCGGCCATCGAGAATTTCGAGAAATTGCTGGCGGACCACCCCACCTACGTCACCGGCTATTTCCAGTTCGGCCAACTACTGGCGCGGATGTCGCTTACCGAGGAGGCTCGCGCCACCCTCACCAACGGCATTGAGGCCGCCCGCCGCTCCGGTGATGAACACGCCGCTTCCGAGATGCAAGCCGCGCTGGCACAATTGTGACCCGTCTGTTTTTCTCCGTTCTCCCGCTTGATGACCTTCCGGGACCGAACACAGGGCGTAGGTTTGCACTCGGGCTTATAATAAGAGAGGGCATTATGCGCCCGGACCACACGGAGAATCGGGGACCTTGATGGCGACCACAGTGAGAGCAGCAACGCTGGGCGAGTGGCGGCAAAATTCGGGCGGGGCACCCGCCCTGCGCAGCGTGAAAAATGAGATGCGCGCCAACCTGCTGTGCAAGCTGGAAACCGGGGCGCCGCTGTTTGCCGGCGTGCACGGATATGAGGAGACGGTCCTGCCACAGGTGGTCAACGCAATTTTGGCGCGCCACAATTTCATCCTGCTGGGGCTGCGCGGGCAGGCCAAGAGCCGCATCCTGCGCGGCCTGGTGGAATTTCTGGACTTGGAGATGCCCTATATTGCCGGCTGCGAAATTCACGACCATCCGCTCAGGCCGATCTGCCGCGCCTGCCGGGAATTGGTGGCCGAGCAGGGCGACCAGACGCCGCTGGCCTGGCTGCCGCGCGACGAGCGATTCGTCGAAAAGCTGGCCACGCCGGACGTGACCATCGCGGATATCATCGGCGATGTGGACCCCATCAAGGCCGCGCGCGGCGGCCACAATCTCTCCGACGAGCTGACCATTCACTTCGGCCTGCTGCCACGGGCCAACCGCGGCATCTTTGCCGTCAACGAGCTGCCGGACCTGGCCGGGAAGATTCAGGTGGGCCTGTTCAACATCATGCAGGAAGGCGACGTGCAGATTAAGGGCTATCCCATCCGCCTGCCGCTCGACGTCTTGCTGGTGTTCAC
>Ga0214473_10002300_pt1 | contig 23536 bp, 21 predicted proteins | sample RVTome_7_FD_203509 | JGI IMG/M metagenome (GOLD analysis project Ga0214473, IMG submission 203509) | Soil microbial communities from uranium-contaminated site in the Upper Colorado River Basin, Wyoming, United States - RVT98D197 | ecosystem: Environmental > Terrestrial > Soil > Contaminated >... | reverse complement strand
CCTCAAAGCATACCCCGCTGCCGGCGAACCAGTTGTCGCAGCAGCGCCCGGCGCAGCAGTCCGTCGAGTCGCTGCAGTCACGGCCCCCGATCGGCAAGCAGCACTTCCCGGCGTCGCAGAAGATGTCGTTCCCAGGGCAGCAGTCCTCGTCCGTGGAGCACCCGGTGGCGCCAAGCTCAACGCAACACTGGTGGAGGAAGGGGGCGATCAGGACGCAGCTCCCGGCGCAGCAGTCCTCGTTGACCGAGCAACTAAACGTCTCGAGGGGAAGGCAGGGGTCGATTTGACCCATGGCCGATGGACCCTGCGACCACCAGATGAGCGCGAGCCCCGCGGTAAGAATCCTGATCCCCGATCCTCTCCGACCCGCCGCGGCCCTGTATAGCACAGTTCGTAGGAGTGAGTTTGACAAAAAGATGCGTTTGGCGTTCATTTCAGTTCTTCCTTTCTTTCCAACGATCCAATGGCACAAGCCATTCTTTCGAACAAGGGGTTGCCGACCGACAACGATGATGCGTTTCATGGCCCGAAGTTCCTTGTCGGGCCTTCCCGACACCCTATAAATGCGTACACGGTCCGACCGGGGCGTCACCAAACGGAAGAAAATTGCTAGAATCGGGGTTACGGGAATTGAGGAACGGTGAGTTTGGAGGAGGGAGGAGCGATTTTTCAAAACCGGTGACGCCGTGCGGCGAGTTTTGTCGCATTTGACATATGAACGATTATGATGGACGGACTGGAAACGAAACCAACGAGTGACGGCCAATGGTCGGGTCAGGTGACCCGCCGCGCAGCGGCGCGGCCCAATGTTAGTCTCGATCAACATCGCTTCATTCTCCGTTTCCGGACCCCGCGGCCAACGCCGCGTTCGTCGCACGGTGGTTCGAAGGGATATGCGGAGGCACTCCGTCTACGCGCTGCATTCACACTTGACGGCCCAAACAGGCCCTATGTTACCGATTTCGCTGCCTTTACTCAACACTTGAACCGGGGACTACGGTTTTCTCCAAGGTTATCGCATCTGATGTTGCTAAGGACTTCCGACGTCCGAAAATCGTCAATCTCCACGACAGGACGAACTCGCGCTGCGACGCGCGGGATGTCCCCGCATCGTGCGGCGCGAATCTTCCTCCCAGGAAAGTCGGACATCTGTAGTCCACCCGGGGTAACCACACGAGGGACAAGCAGGCACAGGAGACTCCGGCCCACCGGGTCAGCGTCATCAAACCGGAGGGAGGATGTCGGAACATATCGTGGCAGCCGATCTGCCGGACCTGGTCGGCTTGGTGACTGCCCTTGCGGTTCCGACCAACTCGGCTGGCAGGGAACTTGCACTTCCAAAACGCATCACATGCCTGGTAAACCAAAAGGGCGCGACGCCTATTGGTCATCGCGCCCTGATTGGTGATTTCTCCGCGGTGTTTCGCCATTCACCGCTGCCACATTTCAGTCAACATGCCCAGCTCAAGGTCCCGCCGACGGGCAAACCGGAATATTCAGGTTCAGCCACGGGTCGAACGTCGAGGCGCCATTGAGCAGGTCGATCGTGCGAAGGATGTCCGGCGGTCCGCACACGGCGCTGGCGTCTACGTCACACTGGAAGATCTCGCAGGTCCGAACGCCGTTCAGGCAGTCGATCAGCCACAGAATATCCGGAGCAGACGAGGTCCGGTCGTTGGACACGTCCGCAGGCAGCGCGCCGAGGCACGCCTCCAGCCCCAAGACCTCCACACACGTCCATGCCCGCAGCGGGATAAAGGCATCCAAGCCAACGTTACACACACTGCCGACGCAGTTAATGTCGGAAACGCCGGGGGCCACGCCGTTCGTCACCGTGACCGAAACATCGCCGGCAGATAACCCGCCCAGGGCGCAGGTTCCGCCAAAGGTCATTTCAATGGTATTCCAACCCCTCGGAACGGTGCCGTCGGGTCTCGACGGCTGACGGGCGTCAATCGCGCAATTGGGCGGATCGGTCAATGCCAAGGTGCACGGCGCCGCATCGGTCACTTCGATCGTCAGGTTGAGGCCGGACACCGGCGTCACTTCCTCCACCACTAGATAATCAATGCCGGGTGGTTGAACCTGCTTGATCGCGTTGGCGAAGATGCTCGAGACGGCAAGGGTGTGGAACCCCTTGGTGTTCGGCGCCGTCAGACTTCCCTCGGCGATGACGATCTCGCTGTGCCCTAGGTTGAGAACGACTGCGCCGATGGGAAACGGGGCGTTGCCGGCGGTGTTGTTGATGGTGTTCTGGCCGCCGCCGCACTGAATCAACTCGCCTTCATGCTCTGGAACGTCCGTCGTTCCGCCGAACCCCGCGGGGTTGCCAATCCCTTCCGGGCTGACGAAACTGGCCATCTGCGCCCCGGGTGCAACCTGAGGCAAAACCACCGTGGGCAAGGCGAGATCGAATCCGATCAGCGCAAGCCCCTGGTTGTTGGTGTCCGTCAGCACTCCGAGAACCTGGTAGTTAACCGTCTCTCCAGGGCCGACTTGGATGGAGTCTGAATTGTTAGACACCACGCGCATGTTCAACCCGCTCGCCAGCGCCGTAGAACCAAACAGCGCGACCGCCATTCCCGTTCCCAAGACACGTTTCATTGCCAATACTCCCCGTTTTTGAGAAAGCCTTCGGTTTTCTGTCGCCCAGTGAGCGAACTTCCATCGTCATAGATCGATCGGAACGAACCTGCCATGCACCAAACCCTTGCGCATCACGGTTCCCCGAACCCACACCATATTAGTCGTTGCCAGTTGACCGCGGCGCGAGATTTTTACATCCGCTCCATCCGATAAACTTAGAATTCATCATCACACTGGAAAAAATGACTATGCGCCTAACGTATAAGATACAAAACTGCATTTTCGCTTTACGAAATCAGCCTGTTTGACGGAACATCCCTGTCCGACGACCCTAGGGTGAGATGAATCCGCTCCAGCTCACCAGAAGCGTCCAAGGATTGAACCGCCTGCGGGTGATCGCCCAGGTCTTGACCCGACACGGGTTCGGGTATGTGGTCGCTCAACTCAATTTGTCGCGCTTCGTTCCGCTCGGCTTGTTGCGGCGAAAAAGGACGATTCCAACGGGCGAGGAAGGTCCCTCGTCGGTGGGCCGGCGTCTCGTCGATGTGGCTTCTGAACTGGGTCCGACGTTCATCAAGCTCGGACAGATGCTCAGCACCCGCCCCGATGTGCTTCCCCCCGACGTGCTGGCGGAGTTGCGATTGTTGCAGGACGAGGTGCCGCCGTTTTCATCCGACCAAGCGCGGAACATTATCCAAAAGGAGCTAGGACGTTCGACGGCCGATTGCTTCGAGGAATTCGCCGACGAGCCGTTCGCCAGCGCTTCCATCGGTCAGGTCTATCGTGCGACGCTCAAGGACGGGACGGCCGTGGTCGTCAAGGTTCGCCGGCCAGGCATCCAACGGACGATTGAACTGGATATGCTCGTGCTTCGCTGGATGGCGGATTCCCTTGAAAGCCTGATGCCGGAAATCAAGAGCTATCGCCCGGTGATGCTGGTCGACGAGTTCGAGCAGGCCCTTTTTCGCGAGCTCGATTATATCAATGAGGCCTCGACCACGGAGCGTTTCGGCAGAGCGTTCCGCAATGATTTCGGGTTCCGCATACCCCAAGTGTATTGGGAGTTCACGGCGCCCTCCATCTTGACGCTGGAATGGTTGCCGGGAAAGAACGTGGACGCCTTGTTGGGCCAGGCGGATCGCGATTCCACGGTGATGGATCGGCGTCTGGTGGCGCGGCGGCTTACCGAAGGATATTTGAAACAGGTGTTCGAGCTCGGCACGTTTCACGCCGACCCGCATCCGGGGAATGTCCTTATCGATCCGCCGGCCACCGTGGGTCTGATCGACTTCGGGCAGATCGGCACTCTTTCCACGGACCTGATGACGGAACTGGTGGTGCTGACGTATGCGTGCGTGAATCGGGAAATCGACATGGTGGTGGATACGTTCGCGGACATGGAGGCCCTTTCCCGCGACACGGACCGACGAAGTTTGCGTCGGGCGTTGCAAATGCTGCTCGACAAGTACTACGGACTCCCGATCAAACGATTGGACGTGGGCACGTTGTTTTCGGAATTCAGTGACGTCATTCGCCGGCACGATGTGGTCATTCCCCGGGACTTCGCCCTGCTCATCAAAGCGCTGGGGACGGTGGGCAGCACTACTCGACGTCTGGACCCGGATCTAAACCTGCTCGAACTCCTCGGTCCGAAGGTGAGAAAGGCGCTGCACGAACGGTTCTCCACGGGCGAGGTGGCCCGGGCGGCGACGCTGGTCGGCTGGGACTTGTTGAGCATCGTTCGGAAAGCACCTTCTCAACTGCGGTCGTTTCTACGGCGGTTATCGAGCCACGGATGGGAATTGCACGTTCGCCATGAGAACATCGACAAGCTCATTCAGGAATTGGACCGTTCCAGCAACCGAATCGCGTTTTCGGTGGTGATCGCGGCCATCATCGTGGGTAGCTCCGTGGTGTTCAGCGCCGCGACGGACATGACCGTCTTTGGGTTTCGTGTGCAGTATTTCGGAATCTTGGGCTATTTGGTCGCCGGGTTTCTGGGCCTGGGATTGAGCTGGGCCATCTTTCGCAGCGGACGACTTCATTGAAGCTCATTCCGATCACGTGGTTAACGGCAATCCATTCCCGCTTTGCATCGGTCGCATCAGCCCGACCTGGATAACGACGTCGCCGACGGCTGATTGGTCTCCTTGGGCGTTCGGGCATCTTGGTTATGGGTCAATTGACTTCCGAGAACTTGACCGTTTTGTTTCTTTCCGTCGGAGTGATCCTGGCCACCGCCAGAATCGGAGCCGAATTGGTTCAACGGTTTGGACAGCCGAGCGTGCTTGGCGAGATCCTGGCCGGCATTCTCCTTGGACCGACCTGCCTGGGGGTTATCGCTCCCGAGTGGTTCAGGTTTCTATTCCCCAGGGAGGGTGTCACTCCGGCCGTGCTGGAGGGTTTCAACACCATCGGTCTGGCCATGTTTCTGCTGGTGGCCGGACTGGAAGTGGATTTATCCACGATTTGGCGACAGGGTCGGGCGGCGATGTCGGTGGGGGTCGCGGGGATCGCCCTGCCGTTTGGATTTGGGCTGGCCGCGGGGATCGTCGCCCCGCGGCAATTCGGAATGGCCCCGGATTCCGATCCTTTCACCTTTACGTTTTTCCTGGCGACGGCGTTGTCCATTTCCGCCCTGCCAGTCATCGCCAAGACGCTCATGGACCTGAATCTTTATCGAACCGATCTGGGCATGGTGGTGATCGCGGCGTCCGTTTTCAATGACCTGATCGGCTGGATTGTCTTCGCCATAGTGCTGGGCATGATGAAGACAAACAGCGCGGCATCGGCCCTCAGTATCTCCACCACTATCGTTTTGACCCTGGCCTTCGCTATCGTGTTGTTGACGGCGGGTCGCTGGGCCATCCATCGGAGTTTACCCTTCATACAGGCCCATACTTCGTGGCCAGGGGGCGTGATGGGATTCGCTTTGGCGCTGACGCTGCTTGGGGCGGCGTTTACGCAATGGGTGGGAGTGCACGCCATTTTCGGGGCGTTTCTCGTGGGAGTGGCGGTGGGAGATTCCCCGCATCTACGCGAGCGAACTCGCATGACGATGCATCATTTCATCTCCTTCATTTTTGCACCGCTCTTCTTTGGAAGCATTGGATTGAGCGTGGATTTCGGGAAGAACTTCGATCCCCTGCTATGCACGCTGGTGCTGGCGCTGGCGTGTGTCGGGAAGGTGTTCGGTTGCGCGATCGGGGCGCGGCTCGGGGGCATGGCCCGGGCCGAGGCGTGGGCCACCGGGTTTGCGATGAACGCGCGCGGGGCGATGGAGATCATCCTGGGACTGCTCGCCCTACAGCGTGGGGTGATCGACGAGCGGATGTTCGTGGCATTGGTAGTCATGGCCATCGGCACCTCAATGCTGAGCGGACCGATGATGCGCCTCGTGCTGCGCCTCGAACGTCCTGTTCGGCTGGCGTCACTGCTGAACGCCAGGACCTTCGTTCGCCAATTGGCAGCGACGGATCGAATGGATGCGATTCGGGAGCTTTGTGCGTCCCTGACGGCGGTGGGGCTTGATCGGGATACGGTGGAACAGGCCGTGCTGGAGCGTGAATCGGTGATGCCGACGGGGATCGGGAACCGGGTGGCCGTACCCCACGCCCGCGTCGAAGGTCTTGCTTCGCCGCTGGCGGCCGTGGGGCTAAGCGAACAGGGCATCGATTTCGACGCCCCGGACGGCGACCGGGCGCAGATCATCTTCGTGATTCTCACGCCGCGTCACGACGACGGGGCACAGGTCAAGGTGCTGGCGGATATCGCTCGGACGTTTGCGCACCCGAAGGTGCTGGATGATCTGCTGAACGTGCAGTCGTTCACCGAGTTCTTAGCAACGCTCAAGACCCACCGGCACGCGGAGGGCGAGTAGGCGTCCCAACAGAGTGACTTGTCCCGAGCCCGAGAGCCAACTCAGAAACTGAGTAGCGATGCCGCGATTGGAATTTGTCGAAGCACTGGCGGACAAGCCGCCAGTGGCACCCTTTCGAGCGATACACAAATACCGAGTTTGCACTATACGCCGAAATGAAGCCGGAACTGAGTCAAGGATGGCGGCGGTGTCGAACGATCTCGCCCGTCGTCAGGAACACCACGTCTTCCGCGACGTTGGTGGCGTGATCGGCGATGCGCTCGAAGTTCTTCGCCACGGAAAGGGCGTCGAGAATGGAGGCCATCATTTCCGGCGACTTGGCCGTCTGATCGACGATGCCCCGGATGACCTGTCCATACAGGGCGTCAACCGCTTCCTCATCGGTGTAGACCTGACGAGCGATGCCATTGTCCTGATGGCCGTAGGCCTGGATGGCGTTGCGGAGCATACGCCGCACGATGGGTTCCATCGGCCTGATGTTTTCCATGTGCGTCGTGACGATGTCGGGCTCCAGGTGCCGGGCCCGCTCCGCGATGTTCACCCCGCAATCGGCGATGCGTTCCAGATCGTTGTTGACTTTCAGGATGGCGCAAAGGAGACGAAGATCGCTCCCCACGGGCTGATATAGGGCGAGCAGCCGGATCACCTCCGACTCCACTTTGACCTCTTCCGTGTCTACTTCGGCGTCGCGCTCGATCACCCGAGAGGCCAGCGCCTTATTGGATTCGAACAACGCCTCGCAGGCCTCCTGGATCACGTCCTCGACAAGACTGGCCATTCGAAGGGAGCGGCGTCGCAGTTCCTCTAACATGTGCACGAAGTGGGCGGTCATCGAATCAGCCGAATCTTCCCGTAATGTAATCCTGCGTACGTTTTTTCCCGGGTCTGGTGAAGATGACGTTGGTGGCGTCCACCTCCACCAGTTCGCCCATGTACATGAACGCGGTGCGATCGGAGACCCGGGCGGCCTGCTGCATGTTGTGCGTCACCAGAACGACCGTGAACTGCCTTTTCAGAGAATCGATCAGGTCTTCGATTCGCGCCGTGGCGATGGGGTCCAAGGCCGAACAAGGCTCGTCCATCAAGACCACGTCGGGCATCAGAGCGATCGCGCGCGCAATGCACAAGCGCTGCTGTTGTCCGCCGGATAACGCCAAGGCGCTTTCCCGGAGCTTGTCCTTGACCTCATCCCATAGGGCCGCCTGGCGCAACGATCGTTCCACCAGTTCATCGATGTCGCCTCGATAGCCGTTAATGACGGCGCCCCAGGCGACGTTTCGGTATATCGACTTGGGGAACGGGTTGGGCTTCTGAAAAACCATTCCGATGCGGCGGCGCAGGTCCACGGCGTCGCACCGAGAGTCGTATACGTCCAAATCCCGATAGATCAGCCGTCCGGTGGTGCGAACGTTGGGGATGAAGTCGTTCATACGGTTGATGGCGCGGAGCAGCGTACTCTTGCCGCAACCCGAGGGACCGATAATGGCCGTCACCTGATTACGGGGAATGGACAACGTGACGTCACGGACGGCGGTGAAATGGCCGTAGTGAATGCCCAAGCCTTCGGTGCGAATGACTGAATCCGCGGAGCTTGTCACCCCCAGGTCGCTGCGGGAACAGGCGATCGGCGGTGCGAGAAACGGCTCCGGAGGCGGTACGTCACGCGCGGTTTTCGGCTCCACGACGCTCACCATGTCTTCCTCCGCTGGTGCCAGGCGCGAATGCCGATCGCCAGCGCATTCAGGGGGAACAACATGCCCAGCAAAACCAGGATTCCCGCAGCCGCAAGCTCTCGAAAGACCTGTTCCGGCTCTTCGACCCAGTTGTAGATCTGAATCGGCATCGCCGTAAAGTCGTCTCGCAAGCCCTCCGGAACGAAGGCGATATACGTCAACGCGCCGATCATGATCAAGGGCGCGGCCTCTCCGATCGCCCGCGAAAGCGCCAGAATGACGCCGGTCATGATACCGGGAAGCGCCGGCGGAAGCACGTGCGACCAGATCGTTTGCCAGCGCGTCGCCCCCAGAGCGTACGCCGCGTAACGGAAGGAATCCGGAACCGCGGCCAGGGCCTCCCGGCTGGCGATGATAATGACCGGCAAGACGAGCAACGCCAGGGTCAGGGCCCCCGCCAGGACGCTACGTCCCAGATGCATCATTCGCGTGAACATCGCCAGCCCGAGAATGCCGTACACGATCGAAGGCACGCCGGCCAGGTTCGCTATGTTGAGTTCGATGAACCTCGTGATGCGGTTCCGCAGCGCGTATTCTTGAAGATGGATGGCCGCGGCAATTCCGAGAGGCACGGCGGTGAGTCCCGTCAGCCCAATGACCCACGTCGTCCCCCAGATCGCGCTCTTGATCCCGGAAGACTCCGGCGCAAGGCGGGACGGATAGCGGGTGAGAAAACCCCAAGACAACCGATGGGCTCCGAGGTCTGCGACGCTGACCAGGAGAACGGCCAGGACGCCCAACCCCAGCAGGGTCATGACCAGGCAGATCGCCGCGAACAACGCGCCCTTTCGCCTCCGGCCCCGGAGATTAGGGGCAAACATTCCTTCGTCGCCGTTCACTCGTACACCTCCCGAAAACGACGAAGAACCTGTTGCGAAATGATGTTGAAAACCAGCGTCACCAAGAATAACAACATGCCGACGGCGAAGATCGACTGATATTCAATCGTGCCGTGCGGCGTGTCGCCCAGACTGACCTGCACGATGTAGGCGGTCATAGTCATGACGCTCTCAAACGGATTCAGCGTCAACTTGGGGGTCGCCCCGGCCGCCAGGGCCACGGCCATAGTCTCCCCTATGGCCCGGGCGAAAGCGAGCAACGTGGCGGCCACGACGCCGGACATGGCCGCGGGCACCACGACCCGTGCGGACACTTCGAGCTTGGTCGCGGACAAAGCGTAGGCGGCCTCGCGCAACGTTCCGGGCACGGAGCGAAAGGCGTCATCGCAAAGTGAAGCAATGGTCGGGATAATCATCACGGCCACCACGATGGCGGCGCTGGCTGCGTTGAAAATCTCCGTCTGCGGTCGAAGCCATTGCAATAGGTACGGGGTGACGAACATCAGGGCGAAATAACCGTACACCACGGTGGGAATGCCGGCCAGGATTTCGAGCATCGGCTTGAGAAAACCCCGGAAGCCGGGTTTCGCGTACTCGCTCAAAAAAATGGCCGCGCAGATTCCCACCGGAACCGCCAGAACCAGAGCGCCGGCGCCGACCAGAAACGTTCCGCAAACCAGCGGGAGCACGCCGAAATCGCGCGGCTCCAACAACGGAGCCCACCGCGTTCCCGTGAGAAAGCCCAAGACTGAAATCTCTTCATGCTTAAAGAAATGGTAACTCTCGACCGCGAGCGTCCAGATGATACCGATCGTCGTCACGATGGAGACTGACGCGCAGGCCATTAGCAGGTAGCGAATAGCGCCTTCCCTTACCTTCGCCGCGTTCGTAGGCATCGTATTGGATTCGCTCCTGATCGTCTTGCCGCGACGTCCGGACGTTTTCGCGTCATGCTACGCGGCTCAGGATCGTACTCGATTCTCCCATTCCACGGAAAGCGGGCACCATCGGGTGAGCGACCCAACCGTGCCCGAGTGTGATTGAATCAAAGCCGTGTCTGTGACTCGCGGCCTTCCAGCATCAATACTTCGTGAAGATATCCGACAGACTCACCGCGCCGTGAGAGGCGTGTTCCATGGCCGAGCCCGTCTTGCCGGCCTCGATTCTCTGCCAGGCCAACTTGTACAATTCGTCGTCCAGCGCCACGTAATTGACCCGCGGATGCTCGACGATCATTTTGGCGTTCTGGAAGAAGAACCCAAGAAAAGCCTTGACTTCGGGCCGCTTAAGCGCTTCGACGTTAACGTAAAAGAACAGGGGCCTGGCCAACGGCGAGTAGGTCCCCGCGCTGATCGTCCCCATGTCGGGCTTGATCGGCTTACCATTGCCGTCGTCGATGCCTAGCAGCTTGAGCTGATCCTTGTTGGCGATGTAATAGGAGTACCCGAAATACCCAAGCGCCCCGGCATCGCCCGCCACGCCGCGAACCAGGACGTTGTCGCTCTCGCTGCCCGTGTAATCGCTCCGCGAAGACTTCGCTTTACCCACTACGACTTCGGTGAAATAATCGAACGAACCGCTGTCCGTTCCCGGGCCATAAAGTTTCAGCGGAAGATCGGGGAATCCTGCCCGAACCTGGCTCCAATTGCTGATTTTGCTGCTCGGCTCCCATATCCGCTTGAGCTCTTCGACCGTCAAATGATAACAGAAACCGTTCGACGGGTTGACGACGACGGTCAGTCCGTCGATGCCCACCGGCACTTCAATGAACTGCACCCCAAGTTTCTTGGCGCGTTCCAACTCCGGCGTCATGATAGGCCGCGAGGCATCGCTGATATCCGTCCGCAGGCTGGGATCCTCATCCAGAAATTTTTTGAAGCCCCCGCCCGTCCCCGAAATTCCGACGGTGACTTGCACCCCGGGCTGCTTGGCTTGAAAGATCTCCGCTGCGGCCATCGTAATCGGCGCCACCGTGCTCGAGCCATCCACCCGAACGCGCCCCTGTAGATTCTGTGCCCGGAGCTCCGTCGATCCGATCGCAAGGACCCCGCCAATCAGCAGCGCATAGAATCGCGCCGCCATGTGAATTCTCTTCGGCAAATGCATGGTTTCGTTCCTTTTCCTTTCGGCGTAGCATCCCGCCGTCATTTGTCCTTGTCACTGCAAAACGAACCGGTTCATGATGCGGGATCGGCACCGAAGGCCGATTCCACCGCCTGTTCGACCACAAAGGTGCCGAGGGCGACCGCGGTGTCCTTGGCCGTTGCGGTGAGAAATCCCCGAAGTTCTTCGCCAAAGGTTCCCTGGACGCAGCCTGACACCAATCCGGTCATGGCCACACAGCCAATACAAAGCAACCTAGCGTGCCGATGTTTCATGTGCAATTCCTCCACCATGTTCCTACAAGTTTATCCGACACTTCAGTGCCGGAGGGAAACGGAAACGTCCGGATTTCCTTGCGTTGCTTGCATTCCGCCACTTTCACCATCTGCCAACTCGAATCAGAATGCAATCTGCACTCTCGTTTGAAATATGCTGACATCCCCGCCGTGGGAAAAGAGCGCCCCACTGTGGGTAGAATTCGCGTAGCCGTAGTTCCACATGACTCGCACACTCGGATTCAAATACCAGTTGAGCCCCAGCGTGAGCTCTCTGAGGCGCCCTCCCCGAAAGCTCCCGTCACCAAGATCAAGGTGTGAGTACCGAGTGGCCACTTCCCACGCTCCCCAACCATCGTCTTCACGGAAGTTGTGAAGCGGCTTCACTCGATCAAAGATCCCGAATTCCTGGTTGTAGGGCCGGTGTTCGCCGGTCAGAAAGTAGCCGGCCTGAACGTATCCCCCCCAAAAATCCGGGTCCCCCGCAAAGGCGCCCTCGCCGTTCAAGGCGGCATGCATGACCTCGGCTTGCAATGAAAACGGCCCGTAGACCAGCGCCGCCTCCGTGCCGATCAGATCGCCATGATCGGCCAAAACATTGCCGGTGTCGACGAGGCGGGGCGCAAGATGCGCTTCGGGACGCGAGCTGTAGCGGATGGGATCTTCGTATTCCTGGTAAGAGTAGGCCAGTCCCAGATGCACCAGCTTCCTGCCTTCCTCTTCATACCAGGGCAATCCGGTCAATCGTGCGGTCAGATGATAGTTGTGATCGCCGGCGCCACGACCGAAATCGTCCGAGGAGCGGAACACACCGAATGAGCCCGTCATACGATCGGAACAGAACGTGTCGTAGGCCATCACACCGACTTGCCTTGCCGGAGAGAAGGCATTGGCAAGACTGCGTTCCATAAACGTGATGTAATTGCTGCTAGTAAGTTCTTCCAGACTGAACGGTTCCTTGAATTGTCCGATTCGAAGGTTTCCGACATAGGGAAGGTCCGTAAATCCAATGAACACGTCCTTGAATTCAGGATCGCCTTCTGCAAAATCGTACTGGGCCTTGAACTCAATGCCGCCGCGAATGTCCCCCTCCAGGTAAATGCGGGCGCGACGAAACTCAACGCCGTCTTCGAAATCGCCCCCGAGGCGGCGCTCCAGATCACCGTTTTCTGCAAAGAAGGCGGCATCCGTCTGAATTCGACCACCGATCTTCAGTTTGACGGACCCGTCATTGGACTCGAATCGTAGGCCGTCCTTCCAGAACGGACGCATCGTCAGTGAGTCCCCCGCCCACTTGTTGAATTTTGCGATGGCCTCGGGACTCGGCTGTTCCTTCTTGATGTTCTCCACCGACTTTTCCAGTTCCTGGATCCGCTGCTGCGTTTCGCCGCCGGCTCCCCGTCCTTCCAGTTGATTGACGCGATTCTTGAGCTGCTCGACCTCGGCCTTCAATTCCCGAATGAGCGTCTCTAGTTCCTCCTCCCGCGATCGATCCTGTCGATCCTGTGCCGCCCCGATCCCCGCCAAGAATCCCACGCAACACCATGCCAGAAGAAATCTCGATCCCAGGCGCATTCTATGCTCCTCTCGTGACGCGATTGAAATCATGGACGATGACTGCCAAGCCAGTTGGTCTGGCAGTCACCCACAAGCCACACCGGATTCTGGAAAGAGTATATTAAGGCGTGATGAGGTGAAGGTTAAGGTTTCGTTAAGCACACCGGATTCTGAGATATCACAAATTCACAGTCAATGAACCGCGTGAGGGCGCCGTATCGATCGTCCTCACGACAAGCCGGGACTTCGTCATGACGTTTCGACCGTAGCCGCCATGCCGCCCGAACTAACGGCGGGCCCGCGTCCGTGGCGTCCCAACCATACCCCGCGCCGTGAATCGTGGGCACGCCATGAGATTCCGATCCCAGCTTCTAGCGAAGACCGGCCATGTGAACATCGAGTCGTCGAAGACGCAGCGAATTGAGCACCACGGTGATCGACGAGATCATCATGGCGCCGGCCGCATAGGCGGGGGGAACGCACCCCAACGCCGCCAGGGGAATCGCCACGATGTTGTAAAAAAAGGCCCAGAAAAGATTCTGCCGGATGATACGGACGCTGCGCCGAGCCAGCGTAATCACCGTCGGCAACCGTCGGAGATCGTCGTGGACGATGGTGATCGCCGCGGCCCCGACGGCCGCATCGGTCGCCGAGGCAAACGTGATGCCCACGTCGGCGGCGGTAAGCGCCGGCGCGTCGTTGATGCCATCGCCCACAAATCCAATTCTCCGTCCCTGCTTCCGCCGTCGTTGAACTTCCGCCAGTTTGTCACTTGGCGAAAGCCCGGCCAGGACTTCTGGAATCGCTAACCGATGACCGACGGCGCGGGCGGTGACTTCCTGGTCGCCGGTGAGCATCGCGATTTGGACACCCAGGTTGCGAATCTCCTGTACGGCCTGTACTGCGTGCGGTCGGATATCGTCCATTAGCGCAATCAATCCGACGCAACGGTCATTCCGGCCGACGGCAACTACGGTTCGCCCGTTTTCCGACAATTGTTCGGCAACGCCACGGATTTCCGCGAGATCCACTCCCGAGTCACTGAGGTAGGCGAGGCTTCCCACCCGAACGACATCTTGATTAAGTTCGGTACGAACACCCCGACCGGCCTCGTTCACAAATGCCGTGGGACCAAGCAATGGGATGTTTCTTGAACGAGCCTCTTGCACAATCGCCCGGGCGAGCGGGTGTTGAGCGAACTGTTCCGCGGAGGCCGCCAACTGAAGGACGTCCTTTTCCACAAATCCGTCTGACACCGCGCGTCCCCTCCCGCCAGGCGGAACCACGTCCACGACGCATGGCTGCCCTGCGGTTAACGTTCCCGTCTTATCGAGCAACAAGCAATCGATCCGGCCGGCCGATTCCAACGCCGCCGCGTCGCGTACCAGGATACCCAGCTTGGCGGCTGCGCCCGTCGCCACGATGACCGCGATCGGCGTTGCCAATCCCATCGCACAGGGACAGGCGATGACCAAGACGGCAACGGCGCGGCGTATGCCCTCCCCCCAGTCCCAGGTGGCTGAGAATCCCACGCCAATCCCCGTGAGGAGGGCAAGGGCCAGGACAATCGGCACAAAGACGCCGGCCACCCGGTCGGCGATTCGCTGCATGTCCGTCTTGCCGGATTGCGCTTCCTCGACCGCGCGGAGTATCCGCCCGATGGCCGATTCCGATCCGATACGCGTGGCTGTCACCGTGATGAGCCCGTCACGCACGATAGCACCCGCGAACACTTCATCACCTGTCCCCTTGTCCCGGGGCATGGATTCACCCGTTACCGCGCTCTCATCAATGGCCGCGCGCCCCTCCCTTATCACGCCGTCAACGGCAACGACGGTGTCCTGTGCCATACGAACACGATCGCCTAGTCTAATTCTCTCGATGGGAACTTCATGAACTCCGTCCTCCGTGACAAGTTGTGCCGTCGCAGGCATGAATCGCGCCAGGGCGGAGACTGCGGAGAGGGCTTGTCGCCTGGCGCGGAGCTCGATATATCGACCTACGTTGACGAGGAGAAGGATCATGGACGCGGCGTGAAGGTGATCCGAATGTGGCGCAGCGGTAATCAACTCGGTGACGCCCGCCACGAACGCCACGCTGACCCCCATCGAAACGAGCAAATCCATATTGGCGCTTCGATGGAGCAAGGCTCGCAGCCCTCCGGCCAGAATCGGAGCCCCCGCCGCCGATCCGAGCATCATCGCCAGCAAGATTGCCTGCATAGCTTGGGGCCATACGTACCCGGCCGCGTGCCCGGACTGTAACCACGGCGCCGACCAATGTAGGGCCATAATCGGGACGGCGGTGGCCAGTGATTGCCAGACGGCCTGCCTATGTTCGCGTAGGCGAGCGACGTGCGTGATCTCATCCGTTGCAGTGCTGCGATCACCCGGTCGCGCCGTGTCGGCGTCGTAGCCGGATTGACGAACGGCCTCAATCAGTTGTTGGCGAATGTCGTTTGATCCCGCCCATTCGATCAACGCCATCCCCGTGGCGAGGTTCACGCGGGCGTGCTCCACGCCGTCGACGCCGCGCAGCGCTCGCTCTACACGGGCGACACAGCTTCCGCAGGTCATGCCCTCGATTCGCAAGCGAATCGTGTTCTTGGGGGACGTAGATGAATCCATTCCGATGTTGGCCGGGATGACTCAGGCAAGGGCGGCTTCGGAGAATCCGGTAATCTCGTACGCTCCCGCCCGGCGGACGGCGGAAAACAATGCCGCTTGGCTGGCGGGTTCATGATAGGTCACCACTGCCCGACCGAGGGACACCTCACATGATAACACTCCCGCGATTCCGCGAAGGGCCGCAACCACCGCTTGAACGCAATGGTCACAGCTCATTCCGGAAATCGAGAGGATAACGGTTTTCATCTTCTCAAAATCGAGAAACCAGCTTTTTAATGGGAAGGCCTAGCGCTCCAATTCGATTCTAGTGAGTTTTTCACCAACTGGAAGCGGGCGACCTTCGATCGCAAACCCGTCCGTTGCCTATCTTGAGAATAGGCTTCGCACACGCAAGCCGCATAGATTTTCAATTCGATTCACATATCAAGGTATTCTGGTCCGGAACTTGCAGGGCGATTCTCGGCGGTCTGGGGATCGGCTGCATCCAGGAGGGGCAGGCTGTTTGAAGCTTTGGAGCCACTCCGACCGCCGAACCTAACGTGCGATGAGAGCCCGTGATAGGGCTTGGAGGTCGCGATGCGGCGAGATCGGCGGATTCCGGTCACGAAAAATCCTCTCTCCGGCCCGAGAAGTGACAGGTCCGCCGGTCTCGCCCGATTTTTCCGCCTCCCACGTCCTTTCTGAAGACGTGGAAAAGACTTCTACGAAGTCCTGAGGCGGCGGGAGGCCGACGATTCAAGCCAACGCCGCCATTTACGGGCCATGCGCCTGAGCGATTCATCCACGCAAAGATCGTTCAGCTCCTCAGGTGTGAACCAGCGCAAATCAACGGATTCGTCGCTGATGCGGCATTTGCCCACTCCTTCGGCCTGTAGCAGGAAACGAATATCAAAATGCGTATGTGCCGGCTCCCCGTCCCGCATCGGGATATCGTGAACATCCAGATCAAAAATGTCTTCGTTGACCGGCCTGATCTCGGAAAGCCCCGACTCCTCCTTCGCCTCGCGCAACGCCACTTGAAGCACATCGGCGTTGCCATCCGCATGACCACCAAGTTGTAGCCACATACCCAGCTTGCGATGGTGGGTAAGCAATACTCGATCGCCCTGCCCGTCGATCAGCCAAGCGGACCCGGTGATATGGCCAATGGATAATGATCGTAAAAAACACCTGGGGTTTGCGCCGACGAATTCAATGATGCGTCGAAGACTCTCCGACTCCCGCGTATCGAAGGGCCGGTAACCCGTCAGCTTGACCAGCAGATCGTTTCTGTGCATCAAAAGGCCACCGGCATCGGGGCAACACGGTAAGGCGGTTCATCGAATGGCCCCATAGCCTCGCGTTCCCGCGCCTTGCCCTGCCCCGCCGTCCGAGTACACTACAGCGCGACCTCAGAACGGAGCAAGAATGATGAGTAAGGTGGGGATTGATTACGTTTTTATTGGGTTGGGGGGGTTGATCCTCATGGTGTCGGGCGCTTGTTCAACACCGGTTAGCCGTGCGGGGATCGGTTATGCCGAATCGAGCCGGGATTTGCCCGGAGTGACCAATCTTTCGCGCGATGGGATGATTTATTTTGCGGGGCAACCGTCGCGGCAGACATTGGAGGCGGCGTCCCAGCGCGGTGTCAAGACGATCGTGAATCTCCGCACCGCGGATGAAATGCGCTCCGGCGTCGACTTTGACGAGGGCGAAACCGTTCAACAACTCGGTATGAAGTACGTGAACATCCCGGTGACCCCAGAGTCGTTTGCACCGGCCGACGCGGATCGCCTTCACGAGGTGCTCGGCCATACGACCGACCCCGTGTTGATCCATTGCGGTTCCTCGAACCGTGTCGGCGCCCTCTGGGCGATGTACCTGCATCGCCGGCGGGGGTTGACCGTCGACGAAGCGATTGAACGCGGTCGCCGCGCCGGCCTGAAGAGCGATCAATTGACCGAGTCGATTCGCAAGGCCTCGCAACCCTGAATCGGAAACAGGCCATCTTCCCCTGTGCGTCGGCAGCCCTTGGCCACCATCTTTACCCTTTGACGGCCGGCGCTTCCGTCGTCGGTCATCCTCTCTTCTCGACAATCTTTGCAGCGCAATTTTCAGCTTGCCGTTCGTAAAACATTCCTTAATCACGTATGATTTCGAACCGGCAACGAATCGGGCATCGCTGAAACTCGAGAGAGGCAATGGTTACTGTCCCAGGTCGTGGATTCACGCTGATCGAGCTGCTCGTATCGATCGCCATCATAGGGCTGCTGGTCTCCATCCTGATTCCGGCGCTATCCCGCGCCCGTCAGATGGCCAAGAGCACCGTGTGCCTGACTCGCCTCCGTACGGCGGGACAGGGGATGGTCCTCTATGCCAACGAGAATCGTGATACGCTCGTTCCGGGTCGTCTGCCGGGACTGGATGACGACCATTGGCGGGTCCGCGTAGTCGGCGGGCTGAAGTATCGCCCCAGCTTCCTCACCATGATGGAAAGCCAGGTGGGCATCCCACCGTTTGAGGAACCGTTGCCGAATCGAACGATGGTGGACCGTCACGGCCAACCGGGCGATCGGCAAAACTTCGCCAGTGAACAATACGTTTGTCCAGAGACGCCCGATTGGGTGGACGAACGGAACGGTTCCTACGGATACAACTATCAATTCCTTGGAAACTCGCGCTTGCGTGACGAAAGCGACCCGCTCTCCTACAAAAACTGGCCGGTGAAGTCCTCGCGAGTGCGGAATCCGGCGTCCTGCGTGGGCATGGGCGACAGCATGGGGACGGCCGCCTCGTTCCCGCGTCATGAGCGCGGACCATACGAGGACAATGCCATTGGCGACGCTCGTTCGGGCCGATCCGTCCATGCCTACGGCAACGAAGGCTTCAACCTCGATCCGCCGCGCGTCGACCCTCACGATGGTGAAATGGCCGACTTGGAGGACGGACATCGAACCGCGGTTCACGATCGCCACAACCGCAAGGGCATGGTGTTGTGGATGGACGCCCACGCGACGGGGGAAACGCTCGAAGCCCTGGGGTATCAGGTGGATAAAAGGACCGGCGTCGTCGGTTTTGAAGGCAATAACAAGTTCTTCAACATCGACGGCAGAGACGAAGCCTGGGTGACTAAGCCAGAAACGACGGATTAGACCAGATCGTCAAAACCCAACTGAGCGAGCCGCGTCCTTTAACCCGCACGGTGATTCGGACGCGATCACTTCTGCTTAGCATAAGGCTCCAATGACCTAATCTGATAGCGATTCAATGCCCGCTGCCAGAGATCGTTGGGTATCAGACGTCGGGTCATTCCGCGCGACTTGAAGTTCGCGACTCGCCCGTGAACGTTTGCGCGGCTTCGATTTCCACCGCCGGTGAATCCACAGATATTGCTCCGGCGCGACCCGCACCATCTCCTCAATCGCGGCGGTGTACGCTTGCGTGATCCAATCAAGCGGATCGGATTGAACTTCCCATTCGGGCGGACGAATGATCCGCGTCGCGCCCACCGCGTAGCGGGCGACTTTCCCCAAACGACGAGCGTAGCCCACGATGATCGGACGCTGCGTCGTCATAGCCAGCAGACCGATCGACTTGTACGCCGACGCCGGCTGACCGAAGAAGTCCACGAAAACCCCCTTCCGTCCCGCGTCCTGGTCTCCGACGAAGCCCAGCAAATGGCCATCCTCCAGCATGGCCTGAGCCTGCGTCGACGCCCCCTTCTTGTCCAGAAGTTGCAATCCGTGTTTGCGGCGGCTTCGCACGATGTACGAGTTCAGAAACACGTTGTCCAAGGGCCGCATGACCGCTACGGTGTCGAAGCCCAGCGCCGCGAGCAGGTGACCGGTCACTTCGAACGAGCCAAAATGTCCGGTGACCAGAATCGCTCCTCGGCCCTCGAGTATGACCCGCAGCGCGTCGTCAAAGTTTTCTAACTGGATGTACCGGCTCCAGGTGAAGGCGTTCATGAGGCGGGGCAGGCAAACGGCCTCCACCGCAAACATGGCCGCGTTCTCCAGACACCGGCGAGCAATCCGATGGATCTCCGATTCCGGCAGGGCGTCGCCGAAAGCCAGGCGAAGATGGGCCACCGCCCGGTCGCGGTGCCGCGTGGTCAGAAAGGGCCACAGGCGGGCCAAGATGCGGGCGGTACGCAGATTCCAGTGGATCGGAAAGATTTCCATGATTGCGAAGACGACGCGCACCGCCAGGTAGGTCAGAAAGGCGATAGGGCCCGTGCGGGACTTCATACCGGTCATCGTAACGCAGTCCATGCGGGTGGGCCAACCCGCGGCGCTTGACCGGCGGAGCATGGGACAGGATACCTGATGTTCATGATGAACGACGTCGTGGTTTCGCCGCCCGCGCAACTCAATCGCCCGAAGTTCCCCATTACGCAGCTTGACTACGAACTGCCGCGGGAACTTATTGCTCAACACCCCACCGAACGGCGCGATGAGGCGCGGATGCTAATCGTTACACGAGACTGCGGAGTTCTGCTGGACAGCGCGGTCTTAAATTTGCGGGAGTGCCTGCAACCCGGAGACCTCCTCGTGCTCAATGACACCAAGGTTCTACCGGCCCGGTTCGCCGCCCAACGCACGACCGGCGGTCGTGTTTCCGGATTGTTCATCGCCGAGGAATCGCCCGGACATTGGCGGGTCATGCTGGAAGGATCGCGGCGATTCCGGGTGGGTGAATCCCTGATCGCGCCCGCTCTCGATGATTCCGCGCACGTAATCATTACGCTGACGGCATACGACGGCGGCGGGTCATGGACCATTGCCATCGATCCGACCCCCCTCGGATTACCTGCGAATGCCGGCGCCAATGACATCTTACAGCAAATAGGCGTCGCCCCTTTGCCCCCCTACATTCAGCGAAAGCGCAGTTCACGGACGCACAATGTCGAAGACCGCGAACGCTACCAAACCGTCTACGCGAAGCATTCCGGCGCGGTGGCCGCCCCTACGGCGGGATTGCACCTCACCACCGAATTGCTCGAAGCGCTCGACCGACGTGGCGTTGGAATCGCATACGTCACGTTGCACGTGGGTTTGGGAACGTTCAAACCAATCGAGGTCGCGGACCTTTCCCAGCACGTCATGCATGTGGAACGATTCCATGTACCCGAGGAAACCACATCAGCGATTCGAGAATGTCGTGGACGCCATGGGCGCGTAGTGGCCGTGGGAACCACGTCGGTTCGAGTCTTGGAAACGGCGGCGGTCGGCGATCGGTTGGTGAAAGCGGGGTCCGGGGAAACCAGTATCTTCATTTATCCGCCGTATGATTTCCAGGTGGTAGACGCCATAATGACAAACTTTCATCTACCGCGAAGCACGCTGCTCGCCCTGGTGATGGCCTTTGCGGGAGTGGAACAGACGCGACGGGCGTATGAACACGCGATCGCGGATCGGTATCGGTTTTATAGTTACGGTGATGCGATGCTGATTGATAGACTTATGTCAAACAAAAACTCAATAAGAAGTCAGGGCTGAATCGTGCTTGGCAGGATCGCATGATTGACTTGCACAGCGAGAAGTGCCGTGCCAGTATGGGATGACTTAATCGCGTTGACGCTCATCGGCCTGCTCACTGGCGTCGTTGGTGGCATGCTGGGCATCGGCGGCAGCATCGTCATGATTCCGGCCATGACGGAAGTATTGGGCCCGGACCAGCACCTGTATCAATCTGCGGCGATGATCGTAAATTTCTTCGTGGTGGTACCCGCCGTGCTGCACCATAAACAGGCTGGCGCCTTGCAACCCGCGACGCTCCGCCGATTGGTTCCGCTGGCGGCCCTGTTCGTGGTGTTCGGCGTCCTGCTGAGCGAACTGCCGGTCTTTCACAACGGCGGCGAACGACGGTTGCGCGGACTGTTCGGCCTATTTCTCTTGATGGTCGTGTTGGCGGATTTATGCCGCCTGTTGCGACGTCGCCGCGAGGGTTCCTCGATGATACCCCAGGCATCCACTGCTTCCTCTAAGAGGATGGAACTCAAACCCGTTTCCCCGAACGACGTTGAAGCTGATGGTCAGCTTCGAAACGCCCCCTGTACGTGGTGGCTGGCTTTGGCCATCGCCCTTCCCACGGGGTTGACGGCCGGGCTGCTCGGCGTGGGAGGCGGTCTGCTGGCCGTGCCCCTTCAACGTCGCCTTCTGAATACCCCCATTCGCAATGCCATTGCCAATTCCGCCGCCCTGATTGTGATTCCCAGCCTGATCGGCGCGACTGTCAAGAACTACGCTTATCTTCGGACCCATGCGGGCGACTATGAGTCGTTTGTCCTTGCCATCGTCCTGATTCCCACGGCCATGCTGGGAAGCCTGGCGGGAAGCCGCCTGACGCATCGCGCGCCGCTGGACGTCGTAAAAGGAGCATTTTTTGTTTTGTTGCTGGTCGCCGCTTTGCGGCTTGTGTACGGGGCCCTTCTTCCGGGAGGCGGCTAGCTCCTAGCGAGGCGCTTTCACGCGCAACACGTGCGCTTGATGATTCTCGTCCACGCCTTCCGCAGGCTCATTCTCGGAAGCGGGCCTCAACTTTTCCAACAGCCGCTTCCGATAGCCCTGATGCACGCGGATTGATTCGACAAACCGCTCGGACTCCGTCGCGCAGGGGATACGACTATGATTCGGCAAATCTTTTGGCGACTTTTCAAACGACGAAGTTCCCTTGCCGTCTCGGCGCTCGTCGCCTTGGCGCTTCAGGGCGGCTGCACCACCGGGCGAGATTTCCGCGACGCCGCTCTGCCCAGTCTCAAGACAGGCATCAACTCGATTCTCGATGGGTTGGTGGAGGGGATTTTCGCGGCCATCGAACCCGAACCGCAAACGGAATAAGGATGCGACGCCTTGCTTGTTCAAAGGCCCGTTTGCACAGCAAAAACGCGAAGCGCGAAATCAGCCGATCGATGCGCCGACATTGCCGAAGGGGTTCATGGACTCAAAACAATCGCGATCCATTTGCAGATGAATGAGACGGTGGGCGCGACTCGATCCGCCGAATCGGTGAAACTCTTCCCCTCGCATGTGGAACCCGACGGCCAAATAGCAGCGAATGGCTGGAAGATTGCCAGGGAATACGACCAGAGAGACTTTCCGCACGCCGCGCTCGCCAAAGGCGTGACGTAAAAGTTCCACCACCAGCACACGGCCGATGCCCCGCCCCCGTTCGTTGGGTCGGACGATCAGATGTCCGAGCCAATCGTGGTCACGGTAACTGCGCATGGGGTTGATTTCCCCGTATCCGACCGGCGTAGCAACATCGCGATTCGTGAGAACAAAGGCCCGCCCGCCCGGCTTGAGCCATTCGTTCACCACGTCCGCGGTGATAGGCCCCGACGCGCTTGGTGAAACCCATCGCCTGGTTTGTGCGGAATCGACCCAGGCGGCAACGATTCCCGCGTCCGCGGAAGTGAACTGTCGTAAGGTGTAGGTTGCCGTAATGGCAACGGTTGTCGCGTTCAGCGGCGGGGCCGTTTCAAACAACCGGTCGGGATATGCTCGACCCGGCGACTTTGCCGAGTTTGAAACCCCCTTGAGGTTTCTCGACCAATGGGCGGGAGCTTCTAAACCTTCGTTTCCGCCAGGCTGTCGGAGTAGAGAGAGTATTGTCGAATCGAGGCTTTGACCGTTCATGAGCGATTTAACCCATGAAAGAGGCATTACTCCCCATTGCCCGAGAGAGGACTCGAACCTCCACGGCCTAACGGCCACAAGCACCTCAAGCTTGCGCGTCTGCCAATTCCGCCACCCGGGCTGCTCGCCGGGATGCAGTGTAACCGGGCGCAAGCATCGGTCAACGAATGGAGGTCCTTTAGGAACGAAGTTTCAGCGACGAGCATGTCCCGTGAATAGTTGAAAAAGAAGCGGTTCTCCTTGGGAGCCTGCCACGGTGGTAAGCTCCGCATTCAGTGGTCTTTGGCAAGAAGGAGAAACCGCTATGGCAAGAGAGT
>Ga0214473_10002299_pt1 | contig 23542 bp, 20 predicted proteins | sample RVTome_7_FD_203509 | JGI IMG/M metagenome (GOLD analysis project Ga0214473, IMG submission 203509) | Soil microbial communities from uranium-contaminated site in the Upper Colorado River Basin, Wyoming, United States - RVT98D197 | ecosystem: Environmental > Terrestrial > Soil > Contaminated >... | reverse complement strand
ACTGTATTCTGCAAGCGTGGCGGCAGGGGCGAACCTTCGGGGCGTGAGCAGGGTGGGGGGGATCGGGAGCCGGCGGCCAGCGCCAGGCCGCCCCATGTCTCGGTCCGTGCCCAACGCGAAACGGCCGCCCGAAGGCGGCCGTTCATCGCGCGAGAGGTGGTATGGTTTCTGGTATGGTCTTGGTACGGTTTAGGCCCGGATCGGCCCTCCACCGTGCCGGAGCGATTCCGGCTTAATCGTTGTAATCACGGCATTTTCTCGGGATCACCACCTGACCCCCACCGAAATGGGGTTCAGGGGGTCGCCGGTTCAAATCCGGCCGTCCCGACTGGTTGGAATGAGGCCCTGCAACGAGTTCGTTGTGGGGCCTCATTGCGCATGCCCAATCACGCTCCCACCTGGCCATGTCCCCTGCGGATCACGAGCTCGCTCGTGCGGAACCGATGCCGGGCAACCAAGGGCATGCACATGGCTCTCCTGCGGTTGTCCATCGCGAAACCAACCTGTATGATAGGCCGATGCATGCAGGTTCCCTTCGTTCGCTGACGGCCGGGTGCCTGGTCGTATTGCTCGGTGTGCTTCACACCGGGCTGCCGTCGCACAGCCATGAGGTTGAGCGGTCGGATGCACATGATGATCATCCCGGCCTGCGTGCGGATCACCACGGACACGGCACGCTGCTCGTGGAACAGGCCGCGCGGGTCCAGTCCTGGCCCGTCCAGTTGGCCGCGCCCGCGATCAGGGTCGAAGGCGTGACGCTCCCGCCGGTCCGCCACCCTGCCATGCACCACACTTCCCCGCTTCGCCCGCTGGAGCGGGCGCCGCCGCCGGGCGCTCCACGCGCACCCCCGCTCTCGACCTGACCTGACTCGCGCGGCCAACCGCCGGGCGAGGTTCCCCACATCGAGATCTGACTCCGTCCGCAAGCCGCGGACGAGAAACGCACGCACGGGAGCTGTGTCCGTGATCGACATCTATCGTCCCATCAGGATACTGGCCGTGGCGGCCGCACTCCTTGCCGTCGCACCGTCCGGCGCGCGGGGGCAGGCAGCGCCCCGACGCGTCACACTGGAGCAGGCGCTCGCGCTGTTCGCCACCAACAACGTCGCGTTGCGCGTGGCGCGTGCAGAGGCGGCGGAAGCGGCTGCGCTCGCCAGGCAGGCCGCCGCGTACCCGAACCCGGAGCTGTCGGCGTCGCATGAGCCGCTCGCCGGCGCCGGCCGCAGCTATGCGGAGAGCTACCTCAACCTGTCGCAGCGCTTGCAGTGGCCGGCGACGCGGAGTGCGCGTGAGTCGGCGGCGGAACGCATCGCCGCTGCGGCATCGGCGCGCCTGGTTGCCGACAGCGCGCGGCTGGCGTTCGGCGTAAAGCAGGCATGGCTGACGGCGGCACTCGCCGAGCGCAGCGCGGCCCTGCTCGAACGCGTCACCGGCGTGTTTCGTAGCGCCGAGCGGAGCGCGGAAGTAAGGCTGCGTGAAGGCGACATCTCCGTATACGACGTGCGCCGCATCGCGGTGGAGCGGATCCGCTACGAGAATGCGCTGGCGGAGGCGGCGCTGGAGGCAGCGAGCGCGCGCCGCATGCTGGCACTGATGGTCCTGGCTGAGGCGGACGAGCTGGAGCTTGCGGCGGCTGATACGCTCGGCAGCACACCGCCTGCGCTCGACTCCGCCCGCGTCGTGTCGGCAGCGCTGGCGCGACGAAGTGAAATCGCCGCTGCCGCCGCCGAGCTCGGAGCCGCACGCGCCGATGCGCGCGTCGCGCGTTCCGGGCGTGTACCCGACGTCACCGCCACGGGCGGCTTCAAGCGCCAGTCTGACGGCCTGTCGGGAGCGTACCTGGGCATCTCGATACCGATGCCTGTCTGGGATCGGCGCGCAGGCGCCATCGACGCCGCCGGGTCGCGGGTGTCCGCAGCGCTCGCGCGACAGGCGGACACAGAGCGCAAGGTACGCAACGACGTCACGCGGGCGCTCCTGGCCTTCACCTCCTACCAGGCACGAACGAACATGCTCGGTGATCCGCTTACCGAGGCGGGCGATTTGCTGACGATCGCCCAGGTCGCCTACGAGGCGGGCGAGATGGATCTGATCGAGCTCCTGGATGCTGCCGACGCACTGCGCGAGGCGCAGGCACTGGAGACGCGACTGCGCGCGGGGTTCTGGACCAGCTACTTCGATCTGGAACGGGCGGTCGGCGGTTTCGCCGGCTCGCTGGACAATGAGGAGGACGCATGATGTGCGCACAGACTCGTGGCGCCGCCCGCTCGAGCGCCGCCCTCGGCCTCGTCGCAGCTCTCGGCCTTGCCGCCGTGAGCGCCTGCGTCCGAGAGCCGGACGCCGTGGACGAACCGGAGCATGAGAGCGTCGTCATCACCCAGTGGAACGATTCGACCGAGCTGTTCCTGGAGTATCCGCATCTCCTGGCCGGTGAGGCCATGGGCAACTGGGCGATTCACCTGAGCAGCATGAAGGATTTCAAGCCGATCCGCTCCGGCACACTGACGGTGCGTTTCCTCAACGCCGACGGCGCGGCCGAATCGTTCACCATCGACGGCGTGGCACGTGACGGCATCTTCCTGCTCGATCCCGTCGTGGCGCGGCCCGGGATGTACCAGGTGGAGCTGGCACTGGAATCGCCGCAAGTGAGCAGCCGGCACATGCTAGCGGAGGTGCGCGTGTTCGCGCAGGAGAGCCAGATCCCGCGCGCGACCGAGGAGGCGGCCGGCGGCATCGCGTTCCTGAAGGAGCAGCAGTGGCAGATCGCGTGGGAGGTGGTGCCGGCACGCGAGGACACCGTGCAGAGCACGGCCGCCGCGCCGGGCGAGGTCGTGGCACCGGACGGTGCGCTCGTCGAGATCAGCGCTCCGATGGACGGCATCGCCGACGCGGCCGCGAACCGTAGCGCCCCCTCGGTCGGGCAGAGCGTGCGACAGGGCCAGGTTCTCGTCGTGCTGTCGCCTACCGCACAGGACGGAGGGTTCGCGCAGGCACGAGCGCGCCTCGAGCGGTTGGAACGTGAAGTCGAGCGTGATGAGCGGCTCTACGCCGCGGGGGCGATTCCGCGGCGCAGACTCGAGGAGGCACGCCACGATCTGGAGGTCGCGCGCGCCGAGGTAAACGCCATGGGCGCCGGTGGCGTCGGCGGCGATTACCGCTTGCGACTCACGTCGCCCATCAACGGTGTCGTCGCGCGCCGCAGCTTCGTGCCCGGCGGCCGGGTCGAGGCCGGGACTCCGCTCTTCACGATCGTCGATCCGCGCACCGCGTGGCTGCGCGTCCAGGTGCCAGCGGCGGTTGCGTCGGGGATACCAGCGAACGCCCGTGCCACCTTCACCACCGACGGCTCGCGGCAAGTGCGCTCTGCATCGCGGCTGGTATCCGTGGGCAGTGTACTCGATCCACGTACGCGCACGGTTCCAGTTGTCTTCGAGGTCGCGGACGCCGGCGGCCTCTTCACATTCGGCCAGCTCGCACAGGTTGCGGTGCCTACCGGCGGTCAGGTCACGGGTGTAGTGATCCCGAATCGCGCGATCGTTGATGACAACGGCACCCCCGTCGCGTACGTCCAGACAGGCGGAGAGACCTTCGAGAGGCGCGTGCTCTCGCTCGGCGCGAGCGACGGCGTCAGATCCCACGTCGTCTCAGGTATCCGCCCCGGTGAGATGGTCGTGACGACAGGTGCATTCCAGGTGCGCCTCGCCTCCATGTCCGGCGACGACTTCGCCGGCGGCCACGCCCACTGAGGAGGCGCCGATGCTCGACAGCGTGATTCGCTGGTCCATTCGCAATCGGATGCTGGTAGTAGCGGCCGCGGCACTCCTCCTGGTTGCGGGCGCGGTCACGGCCGCCCGGATGCCCGTGGATGTCTTCCCCGACCTCACGGCGCCGACGGTCGCGGTGCTCACCGAGGCGCACGGCATGGCGCCGGAGGAAGTCGAGACGCTCGTCACGTTCCCCATCGAAACGTCGGTGAACGGCGCGACAGGCGTGCGCCGGGTCCGTTCCTCCACGTCCCAGGGCATCAGCATCGTGTGGGTGGAGTTCGACTGGGGCACAGAGATCTTCCGTGCGCGGCAGATCGTGAACGAGCGGCTGCAGCTCGTCGGCGCGTCGCTGCCTGCCGGAGCCGGCCCGCCCGTGCTCGCGCCCATCTCGTCCATCATGGGCGAGATCATGCTCATCGCTGTGACCGGCAACGAGCCTGTGTCGCAGATGGACATGCGCTCGGTAGCTGACTGGACGGTGCGACGTCGTCTGCTCGCGGTGCCCGGCGTGTCGCAAGTCATCCCGCTCGGCGGAGAGGTGCGGCAGTACCAGGTCCTGGTCGATCCGCCACGCCTTGCCGCCTACGATGTCGGCCTCGCTGACGTGCTGCGCGCAGCCGCAGGATCGAACGCGAATGCGTCCGGTGGCATGTTCATGGACGCGGGGCAGGAGTATCTGATTCGGGGCACGGGGCGCGTCAGCAGCGTCGATGACATCGCGGCCACGGTCGTCTCCGTGCACGATGGCACGCCGGTGCTTATCGGGGATGTGGCCGATGTGCGGATCGGAGCGGGAGTGCCGCTCGGCCGCGGCTCCGCCAACGCTCGACCCGCCGTGATCCTTTCGGTGCAGAAGCAGCCGGACACCAACACGCTGGAGCTTACGGAGCGCATCGATGACACGCTCGCGGACATCGCGGAGACGCTACCCCCAGGGATGGAGATCAACCGAGGCATCTTCCGCCAGGCGAGCTTCATCGAGACCGCCGTGGACAATGTCCTCAAGGCTCTGCGCGACGGCGCCATCCTCGTGGTGGTGATCCTCTTCCTGTTCCTCTGGAGCTTCCGAACCACGTTCATTTCCGTCCTCGCGATTCCGCTCTCACTCGTCACCGCTGTGTTCGCGCTGAAGCTGCTCGATATCACGATCAACACCATGACGCTGGGTGGCATGGCCATTGCCATCGGTGCACTCGTGGACGACGCGGTCATCGACGTCGAGAACGTGTTCCGACGGCTGCGCGAGAACCGGCATCTGCCAGTGGCCACGCAACGCCCTTCATTCGACGTAGTCTTCAGCGCGTCGAAGGAGATTCGTGCGAGCATCGTCACGGCAACGCTGATCATCTGCATTGTCTTCGTTCCGCTCTTCTTCCTCAGCGGCATCGAGGGACGCATGCTGCGCCCCCTCGGACTCGCGTACATCGTCGCGATTCTCGCGTCGCTTGTCGTCGCGCTGACGGTAACGCCGGCCCTGGCTGCCTACATGCTCCCCTCTGCTCGCACGCTGGAGACGGAGGAGGAGAGCTGGATCGTTCTCAAGCTGAAGGCGGCGTATGCGCGTACGCTGGACCCGGTGCTCCGTCATCCATGGGGAGTCATGGCCGCGGCCGGGGCGCTCGTGGTCGCCGCCCTTGCCGTCGTGCCCCTGCTGGGCCGTTCGTTCCTACCTGAGTTCCAGGAGGGAACGCTCGTCATCAGCGCAATCACGCTACCCGGCACGTCGCTGGATGAATCGGACGCGTTGGGACGGAGGATCGAGCAGATCCTGCTTGGGCACCCGGCCGTGGAGGAAACGGGACGGCGTACCGGCCGAGCGGAGCTGGATGAGCACGCGCAGGGGGCGAACGCGGCGGAAATCGATGTGCGCCTCGACCTCGAGGGTCATGACTACGACGAGGTGCTGGAGGAGCTGCGTATCGCGCTGACGGCAGTGCCGGGCACGCAGATCACCATTGGTCAGCCGATCGGTCATCGCATCGACCACATGCTATCGGGAACTCGCGCGAGCATCGCTCTCAACATTTTCGGTCCCGACCTGCAGACGCTGCGGAGCGTGGCAGGCCAGGTCGAGGCGGTGGTGGCCGGAGTGCCTGGCACCGTTGACGTTGCCACCGAGCAGCAGGCCGAAGTGCCGCAGATTCGCATTGCGATGAACCGTGCGGCCATGGCGCGCCACGGCATCACGCCTGGGCACCTGGCGGAAGCGATCGATGTGGCGTTCGCGGGCGAGGCCGTTTCGCAGGTGGTGGATCAACAGAGGAGCTTCGACCTCGTGGTGCGTTTCGCGGATCCGTATCGAGGCAGCATCGACGCCATACGCAACGCGCGCATCGGCACGCCGGCCGGCGGTCAGGTGGCCCTCGCTGAACTCGCCGACGTGCGCCGCGACGTAGGCCCGAACGCCATCTCGCGGGAGAACGTTCAGCGCAAGATCGTCGTGCAGTCCAACGTGGCCGACCGGGATGTCGGCAGCGTCGTGGAGGACATCCGTGCGCAGGTGCGCACGGCGGTGGCCATGCCGCCGGGCTACTACATCGAGTATGGCGGCCAGTTCGAGTCCGCCGAGGCCGCAACGCGCCGCATCGCCCTGCTGTCGCTGCTCTCGCTCGCCGCCATCTTGCTGCTGCTCTACATGGAGTTCGGCACAGCGCGACAGGCGCTGCTGGTCATGGTCAACCTGCCACTTGCGCTCGTCGGCGGTGTGTTCGCCGTACTGCTCACGGGCGGCGTGCTGAACATCGCGACGCTGGTCGGCTTCATCACGCTCTTCGGGATCGCGGTGCGAAACGGCATCCTGATGGTCTCACACTACAACCAGCTGATCAAAGAGGGCGTGACGCTGCATGAGGCGGTGCGCCGCGGCTCGATGGAGCGGTTGAATCCGGTCTTTATGACCGCGCTTACCGCGGGTCTGGCATTACTGCCGCTGGCGCTCGCCGGCGGCGAGCCCGGCAACGAAATCCAGAGCCCCATGGCAGTCGTCGTGCTGGGCGGGCTGCTCACGTCCCTGGCCCTCAACATGGTGGTGGTGCCGGTGCTTTACCTGCGGTACGGCGCGACCGGCCGCGGTGATGCTCACCCGGTCGGCCCGATGCCCCGGCCGCCTTAACGCCCCTGCCGCCCCTACCGTCTGTTTCCCCAGCCCAAGGCCCCCTGTCCGTCCGCGCATGGAGGACGCTATGAAGAGGATCGTCTGTGGCCAGCGGAGCTGGCGGCGACGCGGCACGTGGGCCGCGCTATCCCTCGTGCTCGCCTGCGGGGGTGGCACCGTGACCGATCCCTCGGAGTTCGGAATCCGAGCTGTCCCCTGAGGTGAATGCCGCGGTCCGGGTGATCAATTGCGCTGTGGGCGGGCACGCGATCGAGCGCTGGAACGATGCGGCGGAGGATGCCGACCTGTGGGATCGCTGTGTTACCGAAACGCTCCCGGCGGCAGGGGTCCGCCCGGACCAGGTACGTGTGCTCTGGCACAAGGCCGCCAACCAGTTCACGGTCGGCGCGGGCGGCGCGCCCATGCCGGCCTACCCGGCGTCGGGAAGCGACTACGACGCCTTCTTCGATCACCTCGGGACGTTCGCCTCGCGGGTGCGGGCGAAGTTCCCCGCTGTTCAGGCCGTGTACACATCGTCCCGTAGCTATGGCGGGTTCGCCGGCACGGTAGGCCGAGGCGAACCTCTCAGTTACGAGGAAGGCCACGCCCTCAACCAGTGGCTGCGCGCCCATTCGACCGTTGACGGCGTGTGGTACGGATGGGGAGGGTACCTGTGGGCGCCGGCCTGTTCGACAGGCATGACCAGTGCGACCGGCACATGTTACGATCGGGAGGACTTCGTGGCGGACGGAGTCCACCCGAGCAACGCGGGGCAGGCCAAGATCAGCGCAATCCTCCATGCGCGGTTCCGGGAACATGCGTGGTACAGGCCGTGACGGCGGCGGCGTGCACGGCATGTGCGGCTACCACGCGGCGTGCTCCGCGCTGCGCCGCCCCTGAGCCGTTGCGCCACGACCGGTCCTCGCGATCGTTGCGGTCGCAGGACGTATGATATACCGTTTGGATACCATGGACGAACTGGATCTGGCCATTCTGGCGTGCCTGCAGAGCAACGGGCGCATGTCGAACGCGGAGATGGGCCGCCGCGTTGGACTCGTGCCTTCCGCCGTCTACCAGCGTGTGCGCAAGCTGGAGGAGCAGGGGGTCATCCGGGGCTACGGGGTGGAACTCGATCCCGTTGCCCTGGATCAGGGGCTGCTGGCCTTCGTTACCGTGCGCACCTCCGAAGGCGCCCGCGCCCCGGAGACCTCGGCGGCGCTGGCCGCCATCCCCGAGGTGCTCGAAGTGCATCGCGTGGTGGGCGAGGACTGCTTCTTCCTCAAGGTCCGTGTGGCCGACACCGCCGCCCTCGGCCGCCTGCTCGACGAGACCATCCAACCGCTCAAGCAGGTGGCGTCCACGCGCACGACCATCGTGCTGTGCACCGCCAAGGACGCACCGGGCGCCATGGTGCACGTCCCCACGCCCGCCCCCGTATTGACCAACGAAACGTTCTCGGAGTCGGCCTAGCTGCAACGATTCGTTCCTCATAAATCCTGGCGCTAGTCACAACGTGTGGTCCTGACGCGTTTGTATAATAGAACGTGCTCGGATTTGTGAACCCAGCCCAGGAGTAACGCATGCAGCGCGCAGGACCCCTCCCGGCCCACGTCGCACGGACACTGCTACTGATCATGGCGGCCGCCGTGGCCGGGTGCGGCGGCGGCGACAGCCCCACGAACAACAACGGCGGCGATCCCACCGGGAGCATCCAGGCCACCGTAACGGCCGACGCCGCCGCCCGTAGCGGCGTGACCGTGCGCGTGCTGGACGTGGGCGCCACCCAGCCGCGCGCCACGCAGACCACCAGTTCGGCCGGCACGTCCGTATTCGGCAACCTGCCGGTAGCATCCTATGACGTGGACATCACCGTGCCCACCGGCCTCACGCTGGCCAGCGGCCAGACCGCGAGCCGCCGGGTGACGGTGACGGCCAACAGCCAGGCCACCGTGGTCTTTGCCCTGGTGGCGGCTGGCGGCGGGGGCGGTGGGGGTGAGGGAGGTGGCGAGCAACTCATCAGCATCCAGGGGAACTCCTTCAGCCCCAGCGACGTGACGATCACCCGGGGCACGACGGTCCGGTGGATGAACCCGGACAATGTGCTTCATACGGTCACTCCCGACGGTCATTCGGAGTGGGCCAGCGCGAACCTGTCCTCCGCCGGCAGCACCTTCAGCCACACCTTCGACGACGCCGGGACGTACGCCTACTTCTGCATACCCCACCAGGGCGTAGGTATGACCGGCATCATCCGCGTCCAATGAGAAACTCAGCCCACCATCACGCGCTGCCATGGGCGCTCGCCGCCGCCCTCGTGCTGGCGAGCACGGGACCGGTCGCCGCCCAGGCGCTGACGGAGCGCCCGCCCGGTCTGGACGACCCGTGGACGGTCGCGCCCGGGGTGCTCCAGTTCAACTTCGTGCACCGCTTCGAGGCCACGGCGGCGCCGGCTCGTAAGGTCCTGAACAGCCCCACCTTCCTGCTGGCGACCGGGGTCACACCGGGCGTCATGGTCGGCGCCCGCTACGCCACCAGTTCGCTGGTGCGCACCGGCGTGCCGAACGAGTGGGAGTTCTTCGGCCGCTGGCAGGCGGTCGGTCGTGCCGCGGGCGCCCCCGTGTCCGTGGGGCTGCACGGCGGCTGGAACCACGCCGCGCGCAGCGTGGACGGGGAACTCTCCCTGGCGGGCCATGTGGGGCCGCTGCGCCTGCTCGGGGCCGCGCGCGGCTTCAGTGACGCCTTCCACGGCGGGGAGGCCCGCGTGGCACTGGCCGGGGGTGCCGTGCTGCGCGTGCACGAGTGGGTGGCGCTGGCCGCCGACGCGGCCTCCATGCTGGACGGTGACGAGGACGCCGCGTGGAGCGCGGGCATCCACGCCCGGCTGCCCTATACTCCGCACACCCTCTCGCTGCACGTCTCCAACGCGCGCACCACGACGCTGCAGGGTGCCTCCCGGGGCGGCGACGCGATGTGGGGCTTCGAGTTCACCATTCCGGTCACCCTGAGCCGCTACCTGGGCGGCGCGGCCGGTGCCTCCGGCGGGGCCGCCGGGGCGGACCCGCAGGGGGACCAGGGACCCGCGGCGGCGGAGGTCACCATGACCAACACGCTCCGCTTCCTGCCGGACACGGTGCGGATCTCGGTGGGTGAGCGCGTGCGTTGGCGGAACACCTCCGACGTGATGCACACGGTCACGGCCGACCGGGAGAAGGCGGCCGAGGCAGGCAACGTCCTGCTGCCGGCCGGCGCCGCGCCCTTCGATTCGGGCGACATGCCGCCCGGCGGCGTGTTCACCCACACCTTCACGCAGGCGGGCACCTACCGCTACGTCTGCCTGCCGCACGAGCTCGCCGGCATGCTGGGCGTGGTCATCGTGGAGGACGCATCATGAGGATCCCCCGACTGCAGGTCCTGCTCTGCACCACCCTGCTGGCGGCGTGCTTCTCCGATCCGCCCGCGGGGCCCGAGGACGGCAATGGAGAGGCGGTGGTGGTGCGCATGACGGACCAACTCACCTTCGAGCCGGCCACGGTGCAGGTGACGGCCGGGGAGAGCGTGCGCTGGGAGAACGTCTCGACGTTTCCCCACACCGCCACGGGTGACCCCGCCCTCGCCGCCGATCCCGACAAGGTGGAGCTGCCGCCGGGTGCGGATGCGTGGGATTCGGGGATCTTGACCGAAGGCGGTACCTACACGCGGACCTTCACCACGCCGGGCACGTACCGCTATGTGTGCCTGCCGCACGAGTCGGGCAACATGGTGGGCACGGTGGAGGTGGTGGCGGGAAGCTGATACGAAGCGGGCCCCGGCAGCGGCCGGGGCCCGGTTGGGGGAACGCGGGGCCCGTGGATCGGGACCCCGCCGGGATCAGGCGACGCCCGCAGGGGCGTGCGGGGCTACCGTCGCCTGAAGCTGGACAGCCGCGGCTGGATGGGCGCGGAGGATGGGGAAGTACTTGACGATCACCAGGTAGCCCATGATCTCCGCCGCCACGAGCCCCACCGTCACGGCGAACTCCGGGAGTGCCGGGAAGTAGCTGTAGCCCGCGCCCGGGTTGAAGGCAATGAGATAGGTGGAGAAGCGGTACAGCGCCCCGCCCAGGACCACCGCCACCGCTCCGAGCGCCAGGCGCAGCGGCCCCGCGCCGCGCCGCCGGAAGAGCAGGAGCAACGCGGGCACCAGCAGCAGGGCCATCTCCACCGCGAAGAGCCCGCTGTAGAAGTCCCCCGCCAGGATCAGCCCCAGACGCCCGCGGTAGACCAGGTCACCTATCCGGAGTACGCCGTAGGCCAGCAGCACCACCGCGATCGGCGCACCCAGCGCGCGCAGCATCCGCGTCTCGGCGGGCCGCTTGAAGACCCGCGCGGAGAGCATGGACTCCACCGTCACGATGGCGTAGCCCATAGCCACGCAGGAGATGAGGAAGAGCGCCGGCAGCAGCGGCGTGTGCCAGAGCGGATGCAGCTTCTGACCGGCCAGCATCATGAGGCTGCCGAGCGAGGACTGGTGCATGGTGGGCAGCACCATCCCCAGCGCGATCACCCACGGCATGGCCCGCTCCAGACGGGGCGTGAGTGCCAGCGCGGTGCGGCGCAGCGCCAGCCGCTGACTCGTCCGCCAGCGGTCCAGGAAGGCCGGCGCCACCTCGATCCACAGCACCATGATGTAGATCATGATGCACAGCGCCACCTCGAGGAGGATGGAGTTGAAGTTCCAGTCCCAGAAGTAGAGCGGGATCTTGTAGAAGTTCCACGGCCGCCCGATGTCGATGAGCACGCTGATGCCACCCAGCGTGTACCCCAGCGCGCTCGTCACGACCGCCGCCCGCACCAGCGGGTGATACTTCCCCTTGTTCAGCAGATAGACCAGGAGCGCCACCGCGTAGCCGCCGCAAGCCAGCGCCGTGCCGGTGACCACGTCGAAGGCAATCCAGAGCCCCATGGGATAGGCGTCGCTCAGGTTGGTGGTGGCCCCCAGGCCGGCGCCGAAGCGCCACAGGACCGCCAGCACACCCACGAGCGCCAGGGCGCCGAGCGTGATGAACGGCCAGGTGAAGAGCCGGCCGCCAACGGGCGTGGACACCTCGTGCGAGGCGGCGTCCGCGCCGTCGGTCCGCTCCGCCGCCCGGGCATTGCGCCGCACGACCAACGCCAGGGTGCCGAAGAGCGCAAGCGGTGCCACGAAGCCCTTGTAGAGGGTATGCTGGATCTTCTCTGGCAACGCCGCCACGGACGCCTGGCCCAGCTCCGGCAGACCCATTTCAGCGAACGAGACGCCGGCGCGGGCCAGGTAGAGCGCCTGGGTGCCGCCCCCGTCGAACTCGCCGTACACCCTGGGGTTGTAGCCGTCGGGATCGGACGCGATACGGCGGTGGGCCACGTCGAGCATGTCCCGGCGCGTGCCGTAGACGAGCGCGCCACGCTTGCAGTTGGCCACGCACGCGGGCGGCTTGCCCTGGGCGCGCAGCTCCGGGCAGAGCTGGCACTTGGCCAGCTCGGGCACCGGCGTGTCCCACTCGAAGCGCGGCACCACGTACGGACAGGCGATCTGGCAGTACCGGCACCCCACGCACAGGTCGGCGTTCCACACCACCGCCCCCTGCGCGTCCTTGTGCATGGCGCCCAGCATGCAGGCGCTCACGCAGGCCGGATCCACGCAGTGCATGCACTGCGTCTTCAGGTACGCGTGCCCGCCGTCGGCGCAATCGTGGCGCGTGAGAATGCTCAGCACATCGGGGCTGAGATCCGTGATCGCGTCCTCCGGCGTAGTGCAGCCGTTGACCTCGCGGCACCCGCGCACGCAGTCCTTACAGCCCACGCAGCGGGTGGAATCGTAGAGGACGCTGACCAGTTCGTCCGTGGATTCGGTGGCCGGGCGGGCCCGCACCCGCCGCGGCACCGTGACACTCACCCCGGCCAGTGCCAGGGACTTCAGAGCGGTACGCCTGCTTATGGGCATGATTCGCCTCCCCTCTTCGCGCCCATGGATCCCGGTCGTGATGCCGGGTCAGGAGCCGATGACGAGGTTGTGGCGCTCGCGCCGGGCCTGCCGCTTGTGAGAAGCGCTGTCGATGCCGACCAGCAGCGCTGCGATTACTATGAACAGGACGTATCCCATGACCGCCTCCGTCACTGGACGGGCCGCGGAGCCTGCCGACCCATGCCCCGCCCCGGGCCCCTGGCCGGCCCCCCGAAGGGGTCGCCCCGTCGGTTCCGTCCGATTCGCCTCCAAACCCGGGGCGGAGCAGACTGGAACGTCCGAGTTTCTTTGTCTGAATCAATAATAGTATGACGGTAACTATTACGCAAGACAAATATCACGATTGGATTCTTTCCGGCGGTGGGGCGCGAACGCACCAGGGGGGCGCCTCTGGAGGCGCCCCCCTGGTCTCCTGCTTCTATGGCACGCGCGACCTTACGCGCGCGCGAGTCTCACCTCATTCCCCTGATCAGGCGCTCCGCGCCAGGTCCAGACGCTCCGCGCGCCGCATGGCGGCGGCCAGGTCATCCATGACCGCGTACATACCCAGGAGGGCACCGTCCGTGTTCTCGGGCAGCACCTCCAACTCGTACAGGGCCTCGAAGAGTGCATGGGACAATTCGTCCCTCATGGCTTCCAGCCGCTTCGCCTGGCCCGCATCGGGACTGACAAACCGCCGCAGCATTGCCGTCCTCCCGCATTCCGCCACCGGCCGCTCCGGAGAGCCCCGGTGGCCCGGGGTGCGCTCGGCCGCCGCGCCATGCCTCAACACGCGGCGGGGGCGAGCACTGATCTGAACGTACCTTCAATATCGGGTACCGGCGAGAAAAAGGCAAGAGAAATCGTGATTTGTTTCACGTTTTGGGCAATGCTGTCCCAAACGGCGCTCGGCGGTCGTTTGCATGGAACCATTGCGGACAAAAATGTCCTCAATGTATATTCTACCCCTGTAGATAGATTACGCGGGAAATCCCCATATCATCTGGAGCGGTTCGCCCATGACCGAGCAAGCGAAGACCGATCTCATCCGGCAGGTGATGGGGGCGTCACACATCCTCTGTTCGACCGTGACCGAGATCATGGAACGGACACTGGACGATGTGCACGAGGAGCAGCTAGCGCTGTCCCAGTTCAAGCTGCTGCTCCTCATAGGCCGCGCCGGCCACCGCTTCAAGGTGAGCGATGTGGCGGCCTTCCTGGACGTGACGAACGCCGCCGCCAGCCGCTCCACCGATCGCCTGGTGCAGCGCGGGCTGGTGGATCGGAGCGTCTCCAAGGAGGATCGGCGCGCCGTGGACCTTTCGCTCACGCCGGCCGGACGGGCGTTGGTGGACCGTTTTGCCGAGGCCAACGATGCCTTGCTTGAGAAGGCGCTCGGAGGGTATTCGGAGCAGCGGCTCCGGGAGGTCAAGGAGCTCATCGACGAGCTTTCGACCAGTCTGCTCGATGTCGAGGAGGCGCGCTGGAAGAAGTGCCTGCGCTGCGGCGTCCATTTCCACTCCGGCTGCGTGATGCGCGACCTGATGGGTGAGAACTGCGCCTTCGCGGACCGCCTCTACGGGGACATGAACCCCCCGGAGCACGCCGCCTCCACCTGAGCGGGACTCGCCGGTGGGGATGAGGGCGGGGCGTCCACTGGCAGCGTTGCCCGGCGGACGCCCCGCTCCCTTCATCCTTTCGGGGCCGCTCAGTACTCGCTGCCCAGCCGCTCCAGGATGGACGTCCAGCCCTTCGTGTGCTCAGCGGCCTGCGCCTCTTCGGGGAAGCCCTCGTGGCGCAGGATCACCTCCGTGGCACCGCCTCGCTCGTGTAGTTCCACCGTCACGATGGTATCCGTGCTGCCGCCGTGCTCCGGCTGCTCCTCCCAGCGCCACGTGAACACCAGGCGACCGGGCCGATCGATCTCCCGGTACGTCCCCGTGGCGGTGTGCACGGCGCCGTCGGGCGCCCGCATGCGGATGCGGAAGGCGCCGCCCACACGCAGATCCACCTCGGCCAGGGGGATGTCCATCCCCTGGGGTGCGCACCACGCCTGCAACCGCTCGGGCGTGGTCCACGCGTCGAAGACCCGCTCACGCGGCGCATTCACCATCTGCACCACCCTGAGGGACGCTCCCGCACTGGCGTTGGTCATGTTTCCTCCTCCTGTTCGAGATAGCGGGCCAGCGCACCCAGGCGCTCCACCCAGAAGGCGCGGTACCGTTCCACCCACGCCGAAGCCGCTTCGAGGGGTGCCGGATCCGCCTTGCAGCGCGTTACCCGGCCCTCGGCAAAGCGGTGCACGAGCCCCGCACGCTCCAGCACAGCCAGGTGCTTGGAGATGGCCGGCCGGGACACGGCGAATGGCTCGGCCAGTTCGCCCACGGTAGCGTCCCTGTCCGCCAGCCGCTCCAGGATGGCGCGCCGTTTGGGATCGGCGAGCGCCGCGAAGACGGCGTCCAGGTTCGGAGCATTCAGCCTATTGGTAACCATATGGTTTCCAATATGAGATGGCGCGAGCCCGCGGGCAAGGGGTCCCGGGTAGGCCCGCGATACAGCCTGGCGTGTGGCACGGCGTGCTGTCCGCGCGAGGCCGGCACGGCACGGCACGCCTTTCGCCTGCCGATGACATCGACTGGCACACCGAGGCCCACGCGGAGGAAAGCATGGTGAAATGGCGCAACGCCCGACGTAGCGGGCGCATCGAGGATCGCCGCGGCATGAGCGGCGGACGTCTGCTGGGCGGGGGCATCGGCACGCTCGTGGTCATCGTGGGCGCGCTTCTCCTGGGCGTGGACCCGCGACCCTTGCTGGAGGCCGGTGCCGGCAGCGGCGGTCCACCGCAGCAGGAGGTCGTGCCCGGCTCGCCGCAGGATTCGGCGGGTGCGTTCGTGGACGCCATCCTGGGGGACACGGAGCAGACGTGGACCAACCTCTTCGCCAGTAGCGGCACCCGCTACGAGCCCACCTCGGTGGTGCTCTTCACGGACGCGGTGCGGAGCGCCTGCGGCACCGGGCAGGCCGCCATGGGCCCCTTCTACTGTCCCCTCGACCGCAAGGTCTACCTGGATCTGTCCTTCTTCCGCGCGCTGGACGAACGGTTCGGCGCGCCCGGAGACTTTGCGCGGGCCTATGTCATAGCCCACGAGGTGGGCCACCATGTGCAGACGCTGACGGGCATCTCGGCCGAAGTTCGCCGCAGCCAGGAGCAGGTGGATGCCACGCGGGCAGCCCAGCTCTCCGTGGCCATGGAGCTGCAGGCGGACTGTTACGCGGGCGTCTGGGGCCATCACGCGGAGGAGGGCCGGGATCTGCTCGAGGCCGGAGACGTGGAGGAAGGGATGGCCGCGGCCGCGGCCATCGGTGACGATCGGCTGCAACGCCAGAGCGGCGGCGAGGTGCGCCCGGAGACGTTCACGCACGGCACCTCGGCGCAGCGCGTCCAGTGGTTCCGCCGCGGCCTCGAGACCGGCGACCCGGCGGCGTGCGACGCCTTCGCGGAGGCCGGCTGAGCCTCAGCCCGCGCCCAGCGCCAGCGGCACCAGCGTGTACGCCACCACCATGATCAGCGCAATGAAGAGCAGGTTCAGCCACACGCCCGCGCGCGCCATCTGCGGCAGGGTCACGCGGCCGCTGCCGAAGACGATGGCGTTGGGAGGGGTGGCCACCGGCATCATGAACGCGCAGCTCGCGGCCAGCGCGGCCGGCACCACGAAGAGCAGCGGACCCTCCCCCAGGCTGACGGCGAGCGGGCCGAGCACGGGCAGGAAGGCGGCGGCGGTGGCCGTGTTGCTGGTGAGCTCCGTCAGGAAGATGATCACGGTGGTGACCGCCAGCACGAGCAGCCATACCGGCAGCGCGCCCAGCCCGCCCAGCGCCTCACCGATCCACAGCGCCAGGCCCGTGTCCGAGATGGCCGCCGCCAGGCTGAGGCCACCCCCGAAGAGGACCAGCACGCCCCACGGCAGCTCCTCGGCCGTTTCCCAGTCGAGCAGGCGCTCCCCGCGCACGCCCGCCGGCGTGAGGAAGAGCACCAGCCCCGCCGCGATGGCAATGCCCGCGTCCGAGAGTCCCGGCACGAGCCCCGCCACCAGCGGCCGGACGATCCACGCCAGCGCCGTAAGCACGAAGACCACCGCCACGCGCCGCTCCGCCGGCGCGACGCGCCCGAGAGCGTGGAGCGCCTCCCGCACCACCGCGCGGCCGCCTGAGAGTTCGGCCGGGTCCAGCCGGAAGAGCACGCGCGTGAGCAGGAGCCAGGCGAGCGGCAACGCCACGGCCACGAGCGGCACGCCCACCAGCATCCACTGCGCGAAGCCGATCTGCACGTCGTAGGTCTCGCTCATGTAGCCGGCCATGAAGGCGTTCGGCGGCGTGCCAATGAGCGTGCCCAGCCCGCCGATGCTCGCGCCGTAGGCAATGGCGAGCATCAGGGCGGTGGCGAAGGACGCGGCTGATGCATCGTCGCTTGCCGCCGTGCCGGTCAGCGTGATCACCGAGACGCCGATGGGCAGCATCATGACGGTGGTGGCCGTGTTGCTGACCCACATGCTGAGGAAGGCGGTGGCCAGCATGAAGCCGAGCACGAGCCGGCGCGGGCCGGTGCCGACCGCGGCCACCACGGTCAGGGCAATGCGGCGGTGCAGGCCGGAGCGCTGCATGGCGCCCGCCAGCAGGAAGCCGCCCAGAAAGAGGTAGATGATGGGGTTGGCGTACGGTGCGGCGGCGTCCCCGATGGGCGCCACGCCGAGCAGCGGGAAGGCTACCAGCGGGAGCAGTGCCGTGGCCGGGATGGGCAGCGCCTCGCTCACCCACCAGACGGCCATGAGCACGCCCACCGCGGCGGTCCGCCAGGCGGCGGGCTCCATCCCCGCCGGCGCCGGGAGGAGGAGCAACAGGAGGAAGAGCGCCGGGCCGAGCGGCAGGCCGGCCCGGCGGCGGAGGGAGACCGCGCTCCCTCCGCCCTCCGGGGGCTGGCTCAGTGCCACCCGCCCGGCCCGGCCAGGCCTGGCGCCCACTGCTCCAGCCAGCGCATGGCCGGCTCCCCGATGGGCGCCCCGGGCGGGGCGCTCGGGGCGCTCGGGAACGCGTAGCCCTCGGGGTCCTCGATGAAGCGCTCCATCTCCTCGGCCAGGAGCGCGGCGTGCGCCGCCTGGGCGTCGGTGCCGCTGCCGGCGGCCGCCAGCTCGGTCTGGCGGGCGCGCACCCGCTGCATGGCCAGCGCCCGCGCCTGCGGCATGTCGGCGTTGGCCGCGATGCCCATCACGCGCGCCAGTGCCACGCGCTCCACGGCGCGGCGGATCTCCGCCTGGTAGGGGTTGGCCGCGGGCGCGTCCGCCACGGCGTCGATGAGGCGATCCAGCACCTCACCCAGTCCCGGGAGTGACGGGTCCACGGCGTTCTGCTCCACCAGGCGCGCGGCCTTGCTGTTGTCCAGGATGTTGCCCACGGTCAGCTCGGCGGCCACCACGGCGGGCGTGATGACGTCGAACGTGCTCCCCGTCCAGCGCGGGAACATCTCCCGGTGTCGCCCCCAGCCGCTCGGGCGCGGCGGCAGGCGATCCACCACCACCCGCGGCAGCGCCAGCACCTGGGGCGTGAGCGTGGCCAGCAGCGCGTCGAGCACCTCCCGCTGGTGTGCGCCCGACACCCGCTGGAAGGGCATGCGTCCGTCGCCGCGGAAGCTGTAGATGTACTCCTGGCCGCCCAGCGCCGAGCCCGCGGCGTCGAGCTGGTAGCGATGCCACAGGTAGAGCGGCACCAGCACCTCCTCCATGGTGGCCAGCGGCGTGCCCGCCTGGATGGCCCGCTCGCCGAAGCGGTCGAGCGCCACGCGGCGCACCTCCATCAAGCGGCGCAGCTCCACCGCCCCGTTCACGCCGTTCGACCACTGGTCCACGCGCGGGTGGACGCTGATGTCCTGGTTGGACAGGTAGCGGATGTCCCGCTCCCACGCCGCGTCCAGGATGCCGTCCAGCGCCGCCCGCTCGTCCACGCCGGGCGGGAAGTCCTGGTAGCCCCACGCCACGGCCACGCTGTCCCACTCGCCGATGCCGTGCTCGTAGACCTCGGAGTGGTCGAAGGTGCCATCGCTGTTCAGGGTGACGAGCGGGTGCGGGTAGTCCAGCACGGAGATGCGCCCCGCGTTGCTGTCGTAGTAGTTGTGGCCGAGCCCGATGGTGTGCCCCACCTCGTGCGCGGAGAGCTGACGGATGCGCGCCACCGCCCACGCCTCCAGCTCCGGCGGCCGTTCGTAGCCGGTCTCGTAGGGCGCCAGGATGCCCTCGGCCAGCAGGTAGTCCTGGCGGATGCGCAGCGACCCCAGCGTCACCACACCCTTGATGATCTCCCCCGTGCGCGGGTCGGTGACCGAGCTGCCGTAGCTCCAGCCGCGCGTGGAGCGGTGCGCCCAGTTGATGACGTTGTAGCGGATGTCCAGCGGGCTCACGTCCTCGGGCAGGATCTCCACCTGGAAGGCGTTCCGGTAGCCGGCGCCCTCGAACGCCTGGTTCCACCAGCCGGCCCCCTCGAGCAGCGCCGAGCGTACGGGCTCCGGCACACCGGGATCCAGGTAGTAGACGATGGGCTCCACGGGATCGCTCACCGCCGCCGTGGGGTCCACCTTCTCCAGCCGGTGGCGGCGGGTAAAGCGCTGCGTCATGGCCTCCCCGAGTGGGGCCGAGTAGTCCTCCCAGCCCACCGACCCGTAGCCGGAGCGCGGGTCGAAGATGCGCGTCTCGTAGCCCTCGTCCGGCAGCTCCACGAAGGAGTGGTGCAGGCGCAGGTTGGCCGCCGCGCTCGTGGAGGCCACGCTGCCCACGCCCTCGAAGAACGCGCCGCCGCCGCCGCCGCCGCCGCCGCCGGGCACGAAGGTGAGCTCCACCTCCATCTCCGTGTTCAGCGGGAAGTTCTGGATCATGGGCTGCCAGAGGCGGCTGCGGCTGGCCTCGTAGCGGTAGCCGCCCATGCGGTTGCCCATGTTCTCCGAGTCGCGCAGCAGGAACTCGTTCATGGGGATGAGCACCCGCTCACCGGTCACGGCCGTGATGGGAAAGCCGTAGAGCGTGGAGCGCGCGAAGGCGTCCGCCACCGCCTGCACCTCGGCCGGGTTGCCACTGCTGGAGCGGAAGCGGTAGTTGGGCTGGATCATGAGCACGCGCGGCCCCGCACGCTCGAAGAACACGATCTCCGAGCCGGTCAGGCTGCCGCGATCGATGCCGATGTCATTGGAGCCCAAACCCGAGCCCATCCCCGCTACGTGGAGCACTTCCTCGTTCCAGCGGTCGATCTCCATGAACAGCTCGCCCGCCTCCCGGTCCAGGTAGAGCGGGAAGAAGCCGTCCAGCCGCTCCATGTCCTCGGTGTGCTCCTCGATGGTGGGCTTTTCATCCCCCTCATCACGCTGCGCGCTGGCGGCCGTGGGGAGGGCCAGGAAGAGCGCCGCCGCCAGGGCCGCGCCGCGGTGGAGGGCGCGCGGCTGGCGCCCGGGCCGGGTCACGAACATGCATCACCTCCGCAGGTGTCACGGATCTTGAAGGAAGGCAGACAGTGTACAAGCCGGATGGCCGGTGGGCCAATAGGCGGGGAGCGTCTGCCGGCGCTGCCGCTGCCACCCGCGCGGCCGTTGATCCGCACCGGTGCCGCCGTTGACGACGCTCCGCCGCGCCGCGAGCTTCGGGCGCCCGCGCCGTCCGGCGGCGCCACCCCAGCAACCCGGGACCATGCACCGCTCCATCGAATCGCTCCTGGCCGACGCCCGCGACTCGGGCCGCCCCCTGCCCCGCGTGGTGCTCGACGCCGAGATCGAGGAAAGCGGCCGCACCGAGGAGGAAGTCCGCGGGCGCATCACGCGCACGCTCGAGGTCATGCGCGGCGCCATCGCCGAAGGGCTGAAGGGTGAGGTGCGCTCCCCCTCGGGCATGACGGGCGGGCGCGCCGCGAAGCTGCTGGCCAACGGCCGCGGCCTGCTCGGCATGCGCGTCACCACGCTGCTGGCCCGCGCCATCGGCACGCTGGAGACCAACGCCGCCATGGGCCTCATCGTGGCCGCCCCCACCGCCGGCGCCGCGGGCGTGCTGCCCGCCATCCTGGTCACCGCCGGCGAGATCCTGGACGAGCCCGAGGAGCGCCTGGTGGACGCCATGCTGGTGGCCGGCGGCGTGGGCGGCGTCATTGCCCACCGCGCCTCTCTCTCCGGCGCCGAGGGCGGCTGCCAGGCCGAGACGGGCTCCGCCGCCGCCATGGGCGCGGCCGCAGTGACCTGGCTGGCCGGCGGCACCGACGAGCAGGTGGCCACGTCGGTGGCGCTCTCGCTCCAGGGCATGCTCGGCCTCATCTGCGACCCCATCGGCGGCCTGGTGGAGATCCCCTGCATCTACCGCAACGCTTCGGCCGCCATGCAGGCGCTGGCCGCCGCCGAGATGGCGCTGGCCGGCCTGGACTTCCCCGTCAGCGCCGACGAGGTCATCGACGTCATGGACGAGGTGGGCCGCCGCATGCCCGTGGCCTACCGGGAGACCGCGCAGGGCGGCCTGGCCGCCACGCCGTCCGCGCGCAACCTGGTGCAGATCAAGCCGTCGGCGCAGCCCAGCGGGTTCAGCACATGAGTTGTAAGCGACGTCTCTTTTCTGCGTTGCCGGAGTACCGCATGCGTCCTGTTTCGTCACGCCTGCCTGGCCCGATCGGCGCCGGTGGCGCCGCTGGCGGGCGCTCGGGTTCGGCGCATTTCCGGACTGGAGGCTGACGCATGGTCCACCTCTTCGACATCCTCGGCCCCGTCATGGTCGGCCCTTCCTCCTCCCACACCGCCGGCGCGTGCCGCCTGGGCCAGATGGCGCGCGCCATCCTCGGCGGTACGCCCACGCAGGCTCGCGTGGAGCTGCACGGCTCCTTCGCCGCCACGGGCGAGGGTCACGGGACGCACCGGGCCATCGTGGGCGGGTTGCTCGGCCTGGCCCCTGACGACCTGCGCCTGCGCGACGCCTACGCCCTAGCCGACGAGGCCGGCATGGACTACACCTTCGAGCGCGTGGATCTGGGTGAGGACGCCCACCCCAACACGGCCGTCTTCAAACTGGAGGGCGGCGGCGAGGACGTGGAGGTGCGCGGCGCCTCGGTGGGCGGCGGCCGTATCCAGGTCACCGAAATCGACGGCTTTGCCGTGGACCTGGGCGGCGACCACCACACCCTGGTTCTGGTGGCCGACGACCGCCCCGGCACCATCGCGCGCGTCACCAGCCTCTTCGCCGAACACGACGTCAACGTGGCCACCATGCGCGTGGACCGCACCGGCCGCCGCAAACACGCCCTCATGACCATCGAGACGGACGAGGCCGTACCCGAGCTGGCCGCGGAGGCCATCCGCGCCGAGCCGTGGCTGCACGTGCTGCGGCGCGTGGAACGAATCGCGGACTGAAGCTTTATAGGGAGGATGCTCACACGAGGCATCCCTTTCTTTTTGGCCGTCTCGGTTCTGGTGTCGACCGCCGCGCCCGCTGCCGCGCAATCGTTGCGCGGCAGCGTGGTCGAGGAGGGCACCGGCGCGCCGATCGCCGGGGTCACGGTGGCGCTGCTCGATTCGGCGGGGGCGCGCGTTTTCAGCGCCGTGAGCGACGCCGCCGGCCGCTTCTACATGCCCGCCGCGGGCGGCACCTACCGCCTGGAAGCCACCCACATCGCCTATGCCACCGTGCGCCTGGACACCGTCCGCATCGCCGCCCAGGAGCGCCTGGAACTGACCATCCGCATGGCCGCCGAGGCCATTCCGCTGTCCCCCGTGGAGGTGACCGCCCGCCGCATCGACCCCCGCCACCTGGCCACGCTCGAGGGCTTCTATCAGCGCTGGCGGGAGCTGCCGTCCGTGGGGCCGCGGCGGGCGGTGCGGCGTGAGGAGCCGGAGATGCGGAGCGCGCTGGCGCTGGACGACATCGTGACGTGGTTCGGGGAGCCGGAGTTGCCGGACGGTACGGCGCTTTTCTGGAATGGGGACCACGTGCTTAGCCCGGCGCTGGGCGAGTTGCTTCTGGAGATTCCGATCGAGTTCCTGGAGGGCGTGGAGTTCTATCGGCGCGAGATCGACGCCCCGCTGGAGTACCACATCGGTAGATCTTGTGCAGCATCCCACCGCTGCCCCGTCCTGGCGCTCTGGGGCCGCCTGCCGGACGGCGTGAGCGTCGAAGACGCCGTCTCGGGTGGCGGAGAGGCCGCCGCCGAGCCCGCCCCTGGCCTACCGCCTACGCCGCGGCTCGACCTGCGCTTTCGCGCACGCAGCGCCACGGCCGCCGAGGTCGGCGTGGTGCGCGGCGCCGTGCTGGGCCCCGCCGGCGCCCCGCTGGCCGCCGCGGTGATCGAGCTCGTCGGCCCCAACGGCGAGCGTCTGGGCATCACCCGCGCCGATCCCGACGGCGCCTTCACCCTCACCGCGCCCGCCCCCGGCCGCTACCACCTGCGCGCCCTGCACGAGGACCACGGCGCCGCCACGAGCGATGCCTTCGAGCTGGCGGAGGGCCAGGCGGCCGACGTGCTGTTGACGATGGGGGGCGGGTAGGGAAGGCCGCACGCCGCTCACGCGCTCCGGTGGTTTGGCCGCTCTGCGCCGCCGCTCGCCCCGCTCGCCCCGCTCGCCCCGCTCGCCCCGCTCGGTCGCTCTGCCCGCTCTGCCCGCCCAGCCCGCTCTGCCCGCTCTGCCCGCCCTGCCCGCTCTGCCCGCTCTGTCCGCTCTGCC
>Ga0214473_10002298_pt1 | contig 23562 bp, 18 predicted proteins | sample RVTome_7_FD_203509 | JGI IMG/M metagenome (GOLD analysis project Ga0214473, IMG submission 203509) | Soil microbial communities from uranium-contaminated site in the Upper Colorado River Basin, Wyoming, United States - RVT98D197 | ecosystem: Environmental > Terrestrial > Soil > Contaminated >... | reverse complement strand
CGTTATGGTTCGGCCACCGGGCTGCACAAAGGCGCCTACATCCTTGAAGACGCGCCGAACGGAAACCCGGAATTGATCCTTATCGGCACAGGCTCAGAGGTGCACCTGGTGCTGACCGCGCATGAGCAGTTGAAGGCCCGGGGGGTCGCAGCACGCGTCGTGAGCGTCCCCTCGTGGGAGCTCTTTCAGAGGCAATCCGCAGAGTACAAGGAGACGGTTCTGCCGTCTCGAACTAGGGCTCGCCTCGCGGTAGAGGCAGGATGCTCTTTTGGATGGGAGAGATTCGTCGGGCTGGATGGAGACACCATTACCATAGATCGTTTCGGCGAATCCGCCCCTGAGAAGGTGCTCTTCAAGGAGTTCGGTTTCACTGTTGACAATGTTGTGAAGAAAGCTGAAGCGCTTCTGAAGAAAAAATAAGAAAATGAAGCTCCCACCAGCAACAATACTCATGCACTGCAAAGGGTGTCTGAAATGCAGGGGGCCGGCAAAAGCCGGCCCCCTGAGTCTTACAAGATTCTTCAGTTGAAATCCTTATTCTTCCAGAAAAGCCTCAAATGCCAGATCGTATTTATCGCTACGATAGAGGGACTCTTCACACTCGATCGGCTGACCATCCTTGATGTAGGTCACCCCATTGATCAGAAAAGCCAGTGCTCCGCCCTCAAGCCCGAACAGCCCGGCCTGAGGTCCTGAAAACTTCGCAATGGTCACGTTTTGTGTATGCCGATAAGGCTGGTGGCCAAAGACGTTCTCAAAAACCTTCCACAGGGAAGCGGAAAGGTCGTGTTTTTCAATCCCCGGGCAGAGGTCCGTTCGAATATACCGCGTTTCGAGCATCATGGGCACATCGTTGGCCAGTCGTAACCTGTTGATTTTCACGACCATGCTCCCCTTCTCAAGCCCCAGTCGTTGCCTCGCGAAAAGATTGGCCGATACGATCTTTTTGCCCAAGACTCTCGTAGACGGAGAAAGTCCCATCTCCTGCATATTTGCCGTAAAACCAAGGACTTTCCGAAGATCCCTCTTCACCTTGCTCATGCGAACGAAAGTCCCTTTGCCGGCCTTTCTTTCCAGAAGTCTCTCTTGGACTAGGTCATTGAGAGCCCTACGCACCGTGGTCGAGGAAAGACTGAACTGCTCGCCTAATTCGCGTTCCGAAGGAATGAGATCCTTTTCTTTGTAGGTGCCGTTCAGAATCTTTTTCTTGATCTCCTCCTTCAGTTGATAATACAGAGGCACTTTTGATTCGTAGTTTATATCCATCTGCTCCATGTCCCTCTCCAGAGGCCTCTTCGTTGCCCATTGAAGTGAAGCCACAATCCAGGTTCTAGATACTCTAAACCCTCATTGATCGAATTGATCGTCGATCTCCGCGATCTTGTGCATTAATCTCTGGACCGTGTCATATAACTTAACGTGCACTTCCTGTGAAACTTTAATAAACATATCACATTTCGACGAATCGCTCTATGGATTTTCCATCTGCTCTCCATGGTGCTCACGGCCTTTTTGTAATCCGCAGCATCCGCAATCCAAGCCTCCCCCTGCCAAGCACACCGCAGAACCCAACCCCGAATCCTCCACTCGCACGGTCCGGTCAAACACCGATTTTCAGCCGGACCTTCCGGTCCCCGACGAAGTCCTATTTGATGCCATTTTGTCTGCCATCCTGTGCATCAATTCCGAAAACTGACTATAGGTCGCAATATACTGGTCTACAAAAAATCCATACGCCTCATGGTTCTCAGTATTGGGGTAAATCCGAGTTGGGAATCTGACCATTCTACTTGCAGCGGAATCAATCGAAGGATATAGCTCCGATGCGACTGTTGCAAGAATTGCCGAGCCCAAGAGCGGAGCATCTTGAACCTCAGGAATCTGGATGGGTAGCCCGCTCACGTCGGAGTGAATCTGCATCCAGAGTTGGCTTCGTGTTGCTCCACCACAAGCAACTATCTCTGATACCTCATAGTTTGCTTCTCGGAATGTTTGAAAGATGAATTCCGTTCCATACGCAACGCCTTCCATAATCGCCCTAAAGATATGCTCCGGCCTGTGGCTTAACGAGAGGCCCCAGATGGCGCCTCTCAGCTTGGGATCAACAAGAGGGGTCCGGTTTCCTTGAAAAGAATCGAGTACAATGACGCCATCAGACCCTAATGGGACCTTTCCAGCTCTTTGCCCCATTAAATCATATAAAGAAGTATTCGAATCCTCTGCTTCCTTTTCATAAGCTCTGAGAAAGTATTGTTTAAACCATTGCATTATGGATCCAGTTGAGATTTGACCTCCTTCAACCGTGTGAATCCCCCGAATCACCGAATTTGGGTATGAGCCGAAAATCCCTTTACGGTGAAATGCATTTTGCGACATGCCCAAGTGCAGGTGCGACGAACCCGTGATTAAAGCAACTCGTCCGGGCTTAATGACATTCAGCCCAATCATTCCGACAAACGCATCTGCTCCACCCTGGCCGACCAAGGTCCCTTCCATCAGCCCCAAGTCCCTAGCCGCCGACGGCGTCAATCGACCAATCGGCCTTCCCATATCCAATACTTCTTGAGGAAACTTAGGAATCAAATCATCTAAGCCAATGGTTTCGTAAAAGCTGACCGGAAACCCTCCCTCCGTATCATCATAATACCAGCGAATGGACGCATTATTAATGCTGCCGACATAAACGCCAGTTAAGCGGTAGTTCATGTAATCAAGATATTCACATATCGCACTGGAATTCCGATAAACATCCGGTTCATGCCTTTTGACCCACAAGGCTTTGCACGGCATCCATTCAGGTGATACATTTCCGTATCCATTATACTTGAGTGCCGAATGCCCGCTTTCTGCAATAAATTCTGCTTCCCGATTGGCACGGACATCCATCCAAAGGAGCGCCTTTCTCAGCGGCATCATATGCTGATCAAGCAAGACAACCGTACAAGAGGTTGCGTCCAAAGCAAGCGCTTTGATTCTTTCCGGAGGGATTTGCGTTTCATTAAGCAATGCATTGGTAGCACTACATAACGAGTTCCACCACTCGTCTGGATCCTGCTCAGCCCATCCTGACTGGGGGAAAAAGGTCTGATAGGAACGATGACATGATGCTTTTAGATTCCCGTCTACATCAAAAAGTCCGACTCGAATGGATTCTGTTCCACCATCGACGCCAACGACGTAGACACCTTCGCTGCTCACTTTACTGGATCCTCTGTACTTGCCAATTTTTTCATCACACGAGCCATGGACTTCGCAAAATGTCTGATGGTCTCAATTCCCTCAGTGTCAGCCGCCATATCCTTTTTCCCAGCAGACCCGGCCACCCCGATATTCCAGTAACTGGAACCTACGACGATCATATCGTTAATAAAGTACCAAAGCAGCAATTGAGCCAAGGTGAAGTTATGCCCCGCCCGTCTGGCTACCACGATAGGGCCGCCGATCTTTCCTGAAAAGTATTCTCCTGTCTGTCTCTGCACGTAGGCCGCCCGGTGAAGCAGGCTGGTAATCTGGGAGGTTGCGCTTCCGAAGTAGACCGGTGACGCCAATATAATACCATCTGCCTTCTTCATTTCGGAAAACACGGACTCAAAATCATCTCCCTTAATGACACAATGCTTTTCTTTCTTACACTGCAGGCATCCGTTGCACGGATCGATCTTTTTCCCGCTCAAGTGTATAACACCCGTCTCAATGCCTTCTGATGCGATGATCTTCAGCGCTTCATTGACAAGAAAAGCAGTATTTCCATTTTTTCTAGGAGATCCGACAATTCCAATTGCTTTCATTTTCGATCCGCCGAAGAACTATTCTCCACAGGCTTGTGTCTGGGGGTAAGCATAACTGCATCCTTGTGCGTTCACTAATTTCCAAAATCAAGCTTTCTCGAAAAGCTCGATTACGACATTGTCTACTCCTTTGAAATAGGCGATCTTGGGGCCGTCTTCCCTCGCAACCATTGGAGGTGAATTGAATTCAAACCCCATCGCTTTGATCCTTTCATACTCCTTATGGACATCGTCAACCAGAAAAGAGATATGAACCAATCCTGGCTGATCCTGAGCCGGATAGGTTGCCCTTTCCTTCTTCTCCTCGCTTTTGTAGTCGAGCAATTCAATCCTCAAATTACCTTTTCGGACCACAGCCACATCAAAATCCGCATTCTCAACACCAACGATGCGGCTGATAATCTCACCCTTATTCTTGGTGCGATAATCCAGATCCATCTGCATGACATCGGTGTAGAATCTCACCGACTTCTCCAAATCTATGACGCTGATCCCGACATGCAAGAACTCCTTGACCACGAGTCACCTCCACGATAAAACCCCAGAACGCAGGCCGGATAACTTATCTTTTGCATTATAATGTTTGTGACTTTGCGGGTAACGTAATTCGCAAGAAATAGAGACCACAGGCCGGAATTTGTGGCATCTATTATGAATCCTCTTTTTGAGGGGGTTGAAATACCGACAACAGACTTCTTTCTGTCAGATCGATGCTTGGAGCGCGTGAGCCTATAAGGGCCATCTCGGTTTCTACCAGCTCCAGTCGAATGAAGGATCAATATCAATCGCGAGTAGTTCTTCCTGCGTCTCACCAGCTTCACTCAGCACAATTCCATTCGGCCCCACAATCATACTCTTCCCAAGACTTATCCGGCCCTGAATGGTTCCAACGGCATTTGCCAAGAAGACAACAAATTGGTTCTCACTCGCCCGGGCAATAGGCAAGGCTCGGTTTTTGTCTATCTTCAACCTAGCCTCGTTGGGTGCATAGAAGTGGGCACATGAGATGAACAATACCTGAGCCCCGGCTTCTTTGTAGCGTCGGGCTAAATCTGGAAAGCTCTGATCCCTACAAATAATTGTGCTGAATGTAAGACCTTTCAATTCAAACATTAGTTGTTCGTGACCGGCAGAAAAGTAATTCCTTTCAAATGAAACCAGATTATTCTTGTGATAAAAATACTGCCTTCCATCAGCAAGAAGAACTGCAACGCTATTGTACCTCCGGCCATCCTGCCAGTATGGAGTACCAACTATGACGCTGATCCCCAATTTCTGGGAGGTTTCCTTGATTTCACCAATACCACGCTGTATATCCTCCTCACTAACTTGTAAAAAAGCGTCATAGATGTAGCCGCTCAGGCTGGCTTCCGGAAAATTCAAAATCTCAACTCCCCGATCCGAAGCTTCTGCCATCCACCGTTTGATGGATCTCAGGTTGCTCTTTAAATCAGGGAATAATCGAATTTGGGCCGCACCGACGATCAATTGGAATCTCCCCAATGCTTGTTCTGCATGGCTACAACCTTATCATAAATTCCGGCGTCGCGAAGGGCAATGAATGTATCCTTGAACACACCGAATACATCGTTGTAAATCGCATGATTTCCCATATGCGGCTCAACATAACCGAAAGGATGAACCATATGTTCAACAGCCTCTTCAACGGAATTAAATATCCTGGCTCCGGCAGCCCCTAGGATGGTAGCGCCAAGGGTCGTACATTCGGACACCCTGAGTTTTTCTACCGGCCTTCCATATACGTCTGCTTGTATTTGGTTCCAGAGCGGAGACTTAGCACCACCGCCAGAGAGGCGAATGCTATCAAACGGTTTACCTAGAACCTCTTCCATCGCCTCCACAATCATTCGAAGTTCGTAGGCGCCACCCTCCATGATCGATCGGGCCATCATCCCGCGGTCATGAATCAACGACAGCCCAATGGATCCGCCGCGAGCGTTGTCGACGTAATGCGGGGTCACTTGTCCTGTAAAAAACGGGAAAAAGATATATCCTTTACAACCAACGGGAGCCGATGCAGCCTGTGCTCCAATGAAATCATAGGTATCCATCCCCAGTAACTGGGCGCTTTGCTTTTCAACCTGGGCATAGGTGTCTCGCCACCACCTCAAGCAGACACCGGTTGCAAAAGCAAGACCTTCCATATCCCATTTTTTCGGAATTCCGGAGCCCCCCATGAGAACCAGATGATTAGGGTCAGGTTTGCGGGAATCAACGTGAGCCACCATCACGGAGGCGGTACCAATGGTGATCTCTGCCAACCCTTCTCGAATGACTCCAGCTCCGATGGCCGCACATTGCTGATCCCCGGCACCAACACAAACAGGCATCCCTTCGGCGAATCCGGATTCCTCTGAAGCCTTTTTGGAAATGACTCCGACCTGTCTGGCTGGTGTTTTCATTGCAGGTAGCTTTTCCAATGGAAGCTTGATCAGATCACACAGTTCCTTTGACCAGTCCAGCTTGGCAATGTCCATCATTCCATTCAAGGTTATGGAAGCCGGGTCCGATGACATGTCCTCAGCGCCAAATTTATGCAAGAAAAACTCCTGACCATTTATGATCAAGTGCGTTTTCTCAAGAATATCCGGACGCCTGTCCACGACCCATTTCATTTTTGCGTAAGACCAAAGCCCGGATAGCGGCACTCCGCTGATCTCATGATACCTCTGCGCCCCCAATTGCTTTCTGATCCACCCAAGTTCCTCGCCGGCTCTCCCGCAGGACCATACAACCGAGTTGGCTAGCGGAACGATGTTTTTATCAACGCAGACAAAAGTCCCTCGCTGGCTTGAAAAACCAAGTGAGCCTATCTCTTCCGGTTGCACCCCCGTTTTAGCAATAACTTCTTTGCTTGCCTCACAGATACGGGTCCACATGAGCTCCATATCTTGTTCGACCCATCCCGGATGAGGAAAAGAGCACGGATACTCGCGGTAGGCTGTTCCCACGATCTTGCCGCTCGTGTCGGCGATCATAACAGTAGCACCAGTTGTACCTGCATCAATACCAGCCAGAAGTTTTTTGCCTGCCATAAAATCTTCTCCTTCTTCAAGTCGCCATGTTGGAAATCCGATGCATGACGAACAACCGGTCTGTTCATGTCATCTTATCACTCTATCCTATAAGCAGCGCATGCTCCTTCATCATCCATTTGATGGTGGAACTATTTTGTCATGGAGAGACTGGATACGATTGAAGCAGTCCAGCAGAGGACCATTGAGGATCTCCTCTCTCACCTTGGCCATCCGCTGGTAGAAGGATGTCACCTCGGGTTTCGGCCTAAAGGTCTCCTTGATCGTGACCCACTCCTTGATGGTCTTTCTCAAATCCTTCACAGCCCCGACGCCGTATGCCGCCAACAGTGCATTCCCGAGGACTGCGCCCTCGGACCGCGCAGGGATCATGTATTCAAGATTCATCATGTCGGCCTTCATCTGGTTCCAGAGACGGCTGTTGCTCCCGCCCCCTGTCCCGATCATCTGGTTGACGGCGATTCCTTCGTTCCGAAGAAGGCTGGTCCATATCAGGTACTCAAAGGCGATCGATTCCATCATCGATCTCCAGAGGTGGCCCATCTGGTTCGATCCCCTGAGCCCGAGCCACGCACCACTTGCCGTGGGCCAGAAGGGCGAGCTTCTCCCCTGGAGGAACGGGAAGAACATAGAAAAATCAGAGCCTGGTGGCACTTTCGCGGCCAGCTTATCCAGTTCCCGGTAGATCTCGCTGTCCCCAGGCTTCCCGTAAACCTCATCCCGGTACCACCGGAGGCTCAGACCGCCGGCCGGGATGAATCCCCAGAGGAAATATAGATCATCCAGGGTGTACATGGCGTTGACGAGAACCCGCTTCTGGGTAATCACCGGGTCTATACCGCTGACCGCAAAGGTCAAAATGGAGGCGGTTCCAGCCACATCAATAGAAATCCCTTTTTCCGTCATTCCCGATCCAAGGCATGACTGCATGATATCCCCACCACCGGCCACCAGAGGAACACCCGGCTTCAGTCCCAGGATTTTGGCCTCCTCGGCACTGAGTTTTCCTATGACGTCCCACGGTTTCACAACCCGGGGGAGGATGGTGTCGGGAAGCCCCAGGATTTCGATCTGTCTCTCGGACCAGTTCCTTTTGCGGGCATCAAATCCGATGACCCATCCCGAAAGATGGGCCCAATCAATGAAGGCATCCTTGGCCCCCAGACCTCCGAATTTCCCCATGACGTATTGGGCGCCCGTCACAACCTTTCGGACATTTTTTTTGACCTCGGGCATGTTGGCAAGGACCCACTTGATGATCACCGGTGGCATGTAGGCACCCACGTCGGCGTTTCCACTCTCTTCGGCCCAGAGGGGCTCCGCATCTTTCAACGCCAGGGCCTCTTTCTGGGCTCGGCCGTCGAGGTAGGGGATATAAGGGCCCAGCGGTTTCCAGGCCGCATCAATGGGGACAAAGCCGCAGATAATCCCGCTGCAACTGATCCCTCCCACTTCATCTGCGGGAACCTCGCCCTTCGTGAGACATTCACGGATCCCATCGACCACAACCCGGTAGAACTGATCAGCCTCCATCTCCGCCCACCCAGGCTTCGGGTAGAGGATCACATGCTCCCGGTAGGCCTCCGAAACTGTATTCCCTTCATCAGTGTAAATCCCCACTTTCGTTCCCATGGTCCCACAGTCGAATCCGATGTAGTACCGCTTACCCATTTTGTATCCTCCCAGCTCCCTCGGTCTCCATTTCGGAGTGTTTTATGCCCCATATAGAATCATGAGCCAAAAAACCTTGACCCATCATCATGAATCCGTATTCTTCTGGCTACTCCACCGCTTTTTTGGCTGGCCCGCTTGAAGGAAGAGGATCGCGCCTTTGGTGAGGTCCTTTCCAGATTCCCACAAGGGGCTCGGGTTGTTTCTAGCACTGCAATCCATCCCTAGCAAGTTCGCACTAAAAAATGGAAATCTATCTCTGAAAGAGATGCCCGGACCTGACTTCCAGGTGCCATGGGTAATGCTTTCTTCGAAGATAGGAATTCGCCTTTGGGCCGCAGTCTAAGCACCGCAGCGGTAAAGCTAGGCGAAGTGGCTTCGAGCTCACCTCTCTTCTCAAAAAAAGTACTCCCCCCCGGCTTCTTGGTGAATTCCGGATATTTTTCAGTGCCGACAAGCTAACTAAAAGAAAGCCTTGCTCGTCTCCGGATCGAAGAGATGCATCTTCTTCTTCGTGACTTCCAACCATATCCTGTCGCCCATCCTGGGTTCAAAATCGATAGAGGTTTTCAATTTGACTTTGTTTCCATGGACCGTGACATCAACGATTCTATCCTCACCCTGCGGCTCTGTCACGTACACTTCCGCAGGAAAGGATTCTTCCGAGGTCTTTGTCCCGGAAACGGTGAAACTTTCCGGACGAACACCGAGGATCACGCCCAAGGATCCAGTGAATCGACTGCCGTTGCTCTCGATTTTGCCCTTCAGATCAGGAGGGATGCTGATCTTGAAAGCCTCATGCACCAGATTCCAGCGGTCACTGTCCACGTCCAGGCGGCAATTGATGAAATTCATGGGGGGATCGCCCACAAAACCCGCTACAAACTGGTTGACCGGACGGTTGAAGATCTCATCCGGTATCGCGAACTGCTGGAGTACACCCAGGTTCATGATGGCGATCCGATCTGCCATCGAAATCGCCTCCAGTTGGTCATGGGTGACATAAATCATCGTTGCATTGAGGACCTTCTGGAGGTGCTTCAGCTCTCCTCGCATATGGGTCCGGAGTTTAGCATCGAGGTGAGAGATCGGCTCATCCATCAGAAATACCTGGGGCTCCCTCACGATGGCCCGGCCGATGGCCACCCGCTGGCGCTGGCCTCCAGACAGTTGCCGCGGCATCCGGTCCAATAAATTGTCTATTTCGAGAGTTTCCGCCGCATGCTTCACGCGCTCTTTGATCTGGGCAGACGAATACTTGTGGCTCCGCAGCCGGAGCGGATAGGCCATGTTTTCGAAAACGGTCTTGTGGGGATAGAGGGCGTAGCTTTCGAAGACCATGGCAACGTCCCGATCCTTCGGCTCTACTTCATTGACGACCCGGTCGCCTATCGAAATTGTTCCCTCGCTGATCGCTTCAAGCCCCGCCACCATCCGAAGGGTCGAGGATTTCCCACAACCGGACGGCCCCAGAAGGCAGAGGAACTCTTTGTCCATGCACTCCAGGGTAAGGTTCTTCACCGCCTCGACCTTCCCATATCTCTTCCAAACCCTGTCGATCGTTACCTTTGCCAAGGTACTCCTCCTGAATGAAAGTTGTTGTTTCTATTGTCATATCATTGCCGAACCGCTCCCATGGTGAGCCCCTGGACCAGGTATTTCTTGATCAACAATCCCAGAGTCAGCATGGGAACGCACAGAATGGTCCCCGAAGCCAAGATCTTCCCCCACTGGATATCAACCGTGCTATGGAGCTCGGCCGTGGCAACGGGCAGCGTCTTTGCTGCCTGCTGGCCGAAAATACTGGCAAAGATGAAGTCGTTCCAGGACAGGATCAGGCACAGAATAAAAGCAGCCACGATCCCGGGTTTGGCCAGAGGAAGGATGATATCCCAGAAGGCCTTGAAATCGGAACAACCGTCCACCCGCGCCGCCTCCTCGAGCTCTGTGGGGATATCCTCAAAGAAACTCCGGAGGAACCAGACAGCAAAAGGCAGGCTGAAGGTGGTATAGGCAAGGATCAGGCAGAGCAGGTTCCGCCAGCGGGAGGCCTCAAGCAGGCCTATGGCGCTGAAAATAGAATACAGAGGCACCATGACCGCCACTACAGGGGCCATTCGGCAGGAGATGATCCAGAAGGAGATATGCTGTTCACCGGGGATCCTACCGCGGGCCAGCCCATAAGCGGCGAGGCTTCCCAATATCACGGCAATAATTGACGCACTGAGGGAAGCCACCACGCTGTTGACGATATAAGGCGTAAAATCAGTGCCCCCGGAGAACAACTCCTTGTAATGCCGACCCGTGGGGGAAAACTGGAAAAATTGGACAACCCCCTTCCAGTCGCCCAATTGAGGGATCTGGAATGCCTCCCGGAGATCCTTGAAAGAGGAGACCACCATGATAAACAGGGGGGTCAACGTCCAAATGAGAAAGACAATTATCGCGATAAAGGTCACCGTTCCCCAGATCTTTTTTTTCCGTTTCTCCGCACGGGAAATGAGTTCAGTCTTAGCCAACGGGAACCACCTCCTTCTTCTTGAATACGTTCACAAAGAACATCGCGAGGATTATGATGAACAGCAAGAGGAGAAAGCCCACAGCGGCCCCTCGACCGAACTCGAAATAGCGAAATGAGATGTTGTAGAGATAAAAGGGGAGTATTTTCGTGCTATCCGCCGGTCCCCCTTTGGTGAGTACATAGATTGTATCAATATAGCGGACGTTATCCATGAAGCGCAGGATACCGGCAATAAGCAGTACCGAGCGGAGATTGGGAAGGGTCACATCCCGGAACAACCGAAAACTGCCGGCGCCATCGACCCGGGCCGCTTCCATCTGATCCTGGGGAACCCCCTTCAGGCCGGCTATAACGATCAGGACGATCAGAGGAGTCCACTCCCAGACGTCCGCCACGACCACTCCGAAAAATGCAATTGATGGGAGAAAACCGAGTACCGGTTGAGCACTCGCCAGGATCGTGTCTGTCCTGAGGAAACCCACCGATTTCAGGAACCAGAAATACCATCCGAAACTCACGTTATACAGGTAGCTGTAAAGATACCCCACGACAATCGGGGCCACCATCATTGGCATCAGAATGAGGATGATAAAGAGGTTCTCTCCTTTTCTGCCATTGATCAGGAGGGCAACCGCCGTTCCCAGTACCATCTCGATTGAAAGACAAATGACGAAATACCAAAGCAGAAGCTTCACGCCGTTGAGGAAGGACTCATCATCGAGCAGGCTGATGTAATTGCCCAAACCCACCCAAACATCTTTTTCTCCCGGGTCCATTGCCGTCTGGTGGAGGCTCAGCCAGATCATCCAGAAGAAGGGATAAATCGTGATGGCAGCCAAGACGATGATGGTCGGGAGCATCAGCCAGAAGTGGAATGGAAGAGCGCCCTGGATTCTCTGGAAAAGCGTCTTTTGTTCGATCGGCCATTCTCCAACAACAGCACTGTCTGCTATTTTTTCCATGATGCTCCTCAGGTCTCGAACTTAGAAACCTGAGTCGGGGATCTGGACTTCCTCCCCGACCCAGGCACGGGGCTATTTCACTCCGTGGAGTTTATCGGTTTTCTCTTTGATGGCCAGGCAGGCCTGCTTGGCAGTCTTGATCCCGGCGACACATTTATGGATCTCCGAAGTCTGGATCTGGATGTACTCATTGAACTTCGGGATCTTGGGTCCCGCGACGACGTTCGGCGGCAATATCCCTTTTTCAGAAGGTCCAAACGTCAAAGCACTCGTCATCAAGGGGATCTTGGTCACTATGGATTTGGGGTCATTTTTGTCCATCTGCACAGGTTCGATATCCTTCATAGGCGCGGTTTCACGGACGAAGGCCTTCCTCACTTCCGGGTCCTCCCAGATCCGCTTCCGGTCAGGAGTACCCCCCACGTCCTTCAGGACCATCATCATCGTCTCGTAAGACGTCGCCCAGAGGACAAAGAGATAGGCGGCTTTCTTCAATTCCGGTTTTGAATACCTGTTGATGGCAATGCCACCAATCCCATAATTGGTGGCATTGACGGCTTTCCCCCCGTTGACGATCCAGGTGGGCTCTCCCTTGGGATCCAGTTCGTAGGCGGTCCGTCCGCCAGCCGCAACCGACTGCTTCGGATCCTCCACCACACCCGCAAACTCACCGTAGTTGGGGACCATGGCGCAGAGGCCCGTGATATAGGCCGTATTGGCACCAGACCAGTCGTTGGTCAGGGTGTCCGGATGGCAATAGGACATAACTTCCTTGTATTTTTCAAGGGATAGGATCGATTGCTCATCCCCCCATCTGCAGGGTCCGGGCTTCTCGCTGCCAAACCAGTCATCAAAATCCCATTCCAACCACTGGCCGTGGGCGTAACTGAACCTCTGAAAATCGAGTTGGCCGCCCCATCCTTCCCGGCCTTGGAGAGCGAGACCATACTTGACATCGGGGAAGTTGGCCTTCTTGAAGAACTTGCAGATGTCGAGCACATCCTTCCAGGTGGTATCCGGAGTGTATCGCAGGGGCTTTCCATATTCCGATTCAAACTGTTTTGTATACTTCTCGAAGAGGTCCTTGCGGTACATCATGACGCAGATCGCGTTGTCATATGGATAGGCTGCAATCTTTGGATCGCCAAAAAAGCGGCCCGTCACATCGAGGAAACGATAACACCAGACATCATCGCCCACCCCATCCGTGGGCTTCGGGAATGTCGGGTCTGATGCATACTTTCGAAGATCCTCGGCATGCTTGTAAAAGGGGGCCCCGACGGGCTTATCCTGGCTGTAAAACAGTGGATAGGCGCCTTTTTTGGCTCGGACGTCGATTCCCACCTTTTCCGAGACGATGTCCAGGTGCTCCTGGATGATCTCGATGTCCATCCCGGTCAGATCCTTGAACGACTGAATCTTAGCCTTGATGGCCGAGGTCGGTGGGGTATCCTCGGACATGAAGACCAGCTTGGAGCCCTTGAATTGCTTCCACTTGTCATCTTCCGATGCATAGGCAAGCTGCGTCAGGTTCAGTTTGGATTGGACGATGTTACCACCAACGAGGGCCAAACCACCAAGACCAAGACCTTTGAGAAAATCACGGCGATTTAAAAACATAGACCTCCCTCCTTGTTAAGAGATGAACGGCTTCATGACTCGATAGACTCCTCCGCATGATGCAAGAATTTTCTTTGCTCACCCCCTTTCTTTTTCAGGAATAGCGTCCTTTCAAGACGGGAATCTTCGGTAAGCGAAAAAAATATACTGGAAGATACAATCGCATGCACATGACTGGTCAATCTTGTAGGACCGCACGTCTAGTACATTAATACTAAACCTTGATGGCCTCGTCCAGATCTTTATCCTCCTGGACTTCGATTTTTTTCATCTCATTCTTGTTGTCGATTTTGTTGCGAAGGAGCTTGAGAGGGTCTCTCTCCTTCCACTCCGCAAGGACCTTCTGGTCCATGTACAAGCCAGGATCATTGATGTGATGGCCTCCGTGGCGATAGGTCTTGGCCTCGATGAGGGTAGGACCTTCCCCATTCCGGGCTCTTTCGACAGCCTGCTTCGTGGTGAAGTACACGGTCGCCGCGTCGTTCCCGTCAATGGCAATGCCCGGCATTCCGTACGCCGGTCCCTTGCAGGCCGGATCACAATTCCTGAAGGACCATTCGACCCGTGTCGACACAGCATAATGATTGTTTTCGATCATAAAGATCACAGGAAGATCAAAGGCAGAGGCGAAGTTCAGACCCTCCCCCGTTGGCGCGAAAGGAGTGACTAATTCGCTGTTCTTGACCTCGAAGGAAATATCCTCCAGGATCTTCTTGCATTCGTACGATTTCGAGATAAATTCAACGACGGTGCCTCTGTGTGCCGCTCTCTCTGGGAGTGCTCGCAGGGATGAAATCCCACCTCCCTGGCAGGAGCGCCCTAACACCGCCCCTGTCGCGATCGTTACATTATTTCAGTCTTGCTGGGATGAGATTTAAGATGAATGACGCCCTTATGCTCATGAATCGCTGTCACAACGATGACTCAATATGTCCAATGGTCGGCAGGGCTAACGCTTGCGCTGAAACATGGAGTGGAGCGAGCCCGCTGCCGATCCTTAACGCGCGACTGCATTCTCTGATTTTGAGCCCCGGAGAGCTTCGAGGCTCAGGCTGATTTGATTAGCACAATATTACAATATTATTTTCTCAGTCAAGCCAAAACTGTGGGTTTTATGAAAAATTTTCAGACGCAGTGATTCGATAGAACATTGCTACGGTTATGGTCCTTCTGCGCTCAAATCAAGCCTTCTTCCTCGCCTTCAGGGGTAAAGTGCCGTCCCGAAAACCCCTGCTTCTTCCTCGTGCAGGAAGAACCCATCAAACCCCGAAAACCATTGTCTGTAAAGGATCTAAACGTCTTGCCTCTGTCGGAGCACTGAGGATCACTCCTGCAAAGCCTTCTCCTGTGAAAGATCTCCAACGGGGTCTTCCGCTCGGTCCCTTTCCTCCTTTGCACCTTTCGCAGTTTTGTTTCTACTCTCAGATTTTCTCTTGATTAACTATACAATATCACAATATTGTACTAATCTGGTTAACCTGCAACACTCCGATATCGCCGAAAGGTTAAGGCCTTTTCTGACCCTCCCTTCCTTCCAATCTAAAGAACTCAAACCCCTCATGGACATCGGGGTCTGCGCGTAAGTGGGTCCCCCCCGGTAGCGCCCGAAGTACTCACTTCGCCTCCCTTCGACTCCGCTGCGCTCCACTCAGAGCGACCCCTCGACTCATCTTGCCCTTGGCGGCAAAAGAATTAGGGATGGCCGACAACGCGGTTTGTAACCGGCTTTGCCTTACACACGCTGCGGTCAGCAATCGGCTCAATGCGGAGAAAAGTTTGTGTTGATAAACAAGGTGAGTCTGAGCGAGCAAAGAAATTCTATAGTTTTGTCACCGTCTTGAATTTCACGATTTCATGCCTTCGGTCTCATGGTCATCACCGATACGGGCATGACTACCTGAGGTAGCTATCGACTTTCTATTTATCTTCTTCCTTCTTCTTAGTGCCCGAACCCCCTTTTGGCAGCGTGCCTTCTAAACTCGTGACCTCCAGGCCCAGCTCGCGCAGCAAGGAATCAATAAAAGGTGCCCTCGCCTTGAAGCGCAAGGCGCTGTCAAAGATTCCATCGCTCCCGGAGCCGCCACCCCTCTCCCCCCAGAGACCGTCGGCCTGCACGATCTTGATACTTTCTATCTTCTCCATGGGCTTGACGGTCTCGCGGAGGATCTCAGGCGCATGGTCGATAAGGTACTTTTTTACATCTGCGGCGATCTGCTCCGGGGTCAAAATGTTGCGTGCCTCGTTCACGGCCATAGTGCCTTCAGCCTCTACTTTGTAGCGCACCTGTTGCCCGTCGGCTTCAATCTTCATGGCATCGGCCCGGTCGGAGGCGGAAGCCTTTTCAGCTTCGGCCATAATCTTCATCTCCAGAGCCTTGCGCTCGGCCTCGCGGGAAGCCTCAACGAGTTCTATAGCCTTACGGCCTTCGGCGGCCGACAACGCTTGAGCGGTAATCACTCTCTGCTCAGCGGCGACCAGCTCAGCCCGCACCGCCTCGGCCTCCGCTTTGGCGTGGAAGGTCTTCTTGGCTCCCGAGGATATTTCCACTTCACGAGCCTGTTCGGCCAGCTTCAAAAATTTTTCCTTTTCGATCTCTCGATCCTTCACTGCCCGCTCACGGGCTAAGCGTTCTTCCTCTATCTCACGTTCTGAAATAATCTTGGCGATCTCCACCTTCTGTTTAGCAAGGATTTCTGCCTGATCGGCCTCTTGCGACTGCTTTGCTCTTTGCCGGGCCACCTCGGCCATCTGCTCGGCCTTGCGGCTTTCAACCTCCAGTTGCTGCTCTAAGCGGGCGTAATGCTCTTCGCGCTCTATCGCCAGGTTGCGTCTTTCGGTCTCCAGGTTTTTTTCTCGTATCTGGACCTGTGTGTCCTGCTCGATATCGTTGCGCGTTTTCTTGCGGCTTTCTATCTTTTCGGTAAGCCTTGTAAGACCCTCCGCATCAAACGCATTGGAGGGGTTGAAGTAGCTCATGTCTGTCTGATCCAACTGGGTCAGCGAAGCCGCCTCCAGTTCCAAGCCATTGCGCGATAGGCTTTCGGCCACGACTCCACGCACCTTGTCGATGAAGGCCTTACGCTGCTCATGGAGATCCTCCATGTTCATCTCTGCGGCTGTAGAGCGTATGGCATCGACGAACTTGCCTTCCACGATCTCCCTGAGGTCACCGGCGTTCTTGGTGCGGGGACCTAAAGTGCTGGCCGCCACTGAAATGGCGTTTAAATCCGGGGCAACATGGACGTAAAAATCCGCAACCACATCCACCCGCATACGATCCTTGGTGATAACCGACTGTTCATGGATACGCTGAACCTCCAGACGCAGAGTGTTCATATAAACCTTTACCACTTCGTGCAGCCTGGGTATGACAATCGCCCCTCCGCTCTTGACGACCTTCTCACCACCAAATCCTGTACGGACGAAGGCAATTTCTTTGCTGGCTCGCTTGTAGAAGATAAAGAACAGAACGATAAGTACGATGGCCAGCAGGATGAGAATCGTAATGATGGATGACGTAGACATGGCTAAGCCTCGCTTTTTTTGCTGGTGCCTTTCATGGATGATTGCTTGTCTCTTGTATCAACTCGCCACATGCTTCTTGAGTGCATCGAAACCGGCCTGGAACACGTCGCGGCCGATCATCGTAGCTGTCTCCTGTTCGCTTCCCGGTTTGGTCTCGAATTCAGCCGTCCACTCGGCAAAGGTCTGGTTTCCGTCCGTAACCGGTGTGAGTTTGAGGCCGGCGACGTAATTGGTGACATTAAGCCCTGACTCAACGATGGCGTAAGAGAAGCTGTAATCAAAGTCCGAGAGGGACAACAATTGTTCTCTCACCCGGACGCCATCACTCATAGTAAGGCTGCGGATGCACCCCACGCTGTCGCTCGGCCGTCCACCTTCGATGGTGCTGCGGGCTATCGAAGGGTGCCAGCTTGGCATGCCGTTGAAGTCCCGTACCACTGCCCAGACCTTGTCGGCCGCGGCCGGAATCACCGAACTAATGAAAACCTTGACCATGAGAACCTCTCCTTCATTGTGCGGCCTGTCCGTTCTAAGGCCTTCCCATTCGTTTTGACCGATTGATGAAGATGCTTAGAAACCTATCGTGTAATCTCGTTAAAGGCCTTCACCAGCGCATCGGCAAAGGCCGGGTGATTAATGTCATAGGGCAGGCGTTCAATCCGTCGTTTCTCAGTCTGTTTGACGGTGCTTTCAATGGCTTCGAAAAGGGCGGCATCGGCACGAGGATCGTGATAGGGAGCTCCTGGTTTGTCAAGCAGGGAAAGGCCGCCCTCTGGAAGGAAAAATCGCACCTGGCCGTTCATCTGGTTCAGCTTGTTCCCGATCCATTTGCCGATCTTGGTCGACTCCTCAATCGTTGTCCGGACCAGGGTGACTTGTGGGTTGTGATAGTGAAGTTTACGCCCCCTGTAGCGTTCCGGCACTGTATTCGGTGCCCCGAAGTTTACTATCTCCAGCGCACCGCATGTACCCACATAGGGCACTTGCTTCCGGATGATTGCGCCCATGCGGTCTTCGCCTGCGCTCAGCACTCCACCCGTAAGATGGTCCGTAATCTCCGAGGTAGTAATATCGAGGACCCCTTCCAAGACACCTGAGTCCACCAGTTTCTCCATGGAGCGGCCGCCGGTCCCTGTAGCGTGGAAGACAAGGCAATCGTACTTATGTTCCAGTTTTCTTACGACCGCCTGGACACACGGGGTCGTCACGCCGAACATGGTCAGGCCTATGGCCGGTTTGTGTTCGGCTCCCTTGGGTTTCTTGCCTGACATCATGCCGACCAGAGCGTTGGCCGCGTTGGAGAGCACCTGTTCGGATATTCGGTTGATCCCGGCAACGTCGGTCACCGAGTAAAGCATACAGATATCGGAGGCACCGACATAGGGCTCCACATTGCCGCTGGCCATGGTGGAGACCATGATTTTAGGCACGCCTACATTTAATCTCTGCATCCCCGGGGTGGCCAAGGCAGTACCTCCCGATCCCCCCAGAGAAATCACCCCACCGACATCTTGGCGGGAGGCCATAAAGCCGGCGAAGGCTTCAGCCATAGCCTTAACCGAGGAGCCACGATCGCCGGTAAAGACAGCGGAAGATCCTCCGGGATGATGGGCTGCTACATCGGTCGGCTTCACATCGGCCGTGGAAGGCTGACCCGAAGTGCTCAAATCCACGGTTTTCACTCTGATGTTCTGGCCAGCGATCAGGTTGGCAACAAAAGAGAGCTCGCGTTGTTTGGTATCAAAGGTTCCGACCACATAGGCGGCCCCTTTTGAAAGGGGTCCTGCGGCACTCAAGGCCGAACCAGAAGGAACGACGCTCTTGGCCGCAAGACTTCCGGTTCGTTCGGCAGCCAGGTTGACGACCCTTCCCCAGCGCGTGATCCGTTTGGAAATGCCGTCGCGAAGTTCGTCTCCCAAAGATTTCTGGGCAAGTGGATTACCGTGGGACCATCGGTTGGCGACCCCACTGCTTGTAAGATAGGGTTTGCTGGCCGGCCCGGTGCTCGATGCAGATTGAAGAGCGCGACCCACGGCAGCAGGTTCCGGTGCTTTAACGACCAGTGCTTCCTCCTCAGAGCTAACCCCAAGAAGACGCTTTTGCAAAGAACGGTCCGCAGCCAGGGCAGCCGAGTCCAGTTCGGTCTCGATCCGTCCGTTGACCATTACCGCCAAACGCCTGGCCACCTTGGTGGCCACTCCCAGATTCTGCTCCACCAGCAAGACCGCCAAATCTTCCTCGCGAGCCAGCCGGACCAGCAGCTCTTCCACTTGCTGTACGATCTTGGGAGCCAAGCCCTCGGAGGGCTCATCCATAATCAGCAGCTTTGGGTTCGCCACCAAAGCACGCCCGATGGCCAGCATCTGTTGCTCGCCACCGGAGAGCTGGTCGCCCTCGTGTCGTCGCCGCTCGGCCAGGCGCGGGAACATCTCATAAACCTTTTCGGGGTTCCAAGCCCCGCCGTTCCGGGCCGACACCTTCAGGTGCTCGTCCACTGTCAAAGAGGGCCAAACCCGACGACCCTGGGGCACGTAGCCGATCCCCAGGTCCACAATGCGATACGGCTCCATGCCCAATAGTTCCCGTCCGTTCAGGCGGATGCTGCCGCTGCGGGAACGCACCAGTCCCATGATGGCGTTGCACAGCGTGGTTTTGCCCATTCCATTGCGGCCTACGATTCCCAAGACGCCGTGATGTTCAAGAGTAAACGAGACCCCCTGCAGGACATGGCTATGCCCGTAGTAAACGTTGAGATCTCTTACCGCCAAGATCACTTGGCTGTTGTCGTTGGGTTTAGCTATGGCTTTCCCCCAGATAGATGCTTTGCACCTCGGGATCGGCTTGTATGGCCGAGGGCGAGCCCTCTTTGAATACAGTCCCCTTGTGCATGATGGTTACACTTTCTACAACTTTCAGGGCAACGTCTAAATCGTGCTCGATGACAATAAATCCAATATGTTTCGGCAGCCCGTTAAGCATGGTCACAAGATTCATGCGCTCAGCAGCTGAAAGGCCGGCTGCCGGCTCGTCCAGGAGAAGCATCCGTGGAGCGCCCGCCAAGGCCATGCCGATCTCTAATTGACGCTGGCGGCCGTGGGAGAGTTCGCCCACCGTCTGATGGATAGCTTCATGCAGACCAACAAACTTTGCGGTCAGTTCAGCTCGGTCCAATACCGTGTCGTCCGGGCTTGGACGACTAAAGGAAAAGCGCCGCCTCGCTACTCCCCGCAGTGCCAAAAACAAATTATCGCGCACGGAAAGGTTCATGAACAAAAGAGTCTGCTGATAGGTGCGCCTTAAACCACGCCGGATGCGCTCGTGGGTGGTCAGATGGGTTATGTCTTCGCCAAAAAATCTGATGTGGCCGCTGGTGGGCGGGAAGTCTCCGGTGATGGTGTTGAACAGAGTGGTCTTCCCGGCTCCATTGGCCCCCAAAATGGCACGCCGTTCCCCTGCAGCAATCCGCATGGACACACCCACGATTGCTTCGAGGGCACCGAAGGTCCTCCCAACGCCCAAAAGTTCCAGGGCGAAGGGAGTTCCAACGGTATTTAAAGGCGTGACGTCTCGATTGACCAAAGAGCCCTCACTCCTTTATGCAACTAATTGCACGGCGGGTTGTCGCGGCCTACCGGCCCTAGGTCCAGAAACTTCTGGCGGTCCCAGCCCAAGGTCTGGTTGACATTGGGGATAACTTTAACCACCTTGTTGTATAGGTTTCCGTCTTTGCCGAGTTCGACTTCCGTCAGGAAATTGTCTCCAATGGCCTGGCGATTTTCATCCAACTTTATGGAGCCGGCCGGTGCCTTCAACTCCATTTTTGAAAGGACTGCGCGGAACGCCTTTTGCTGGTTGGAGAGATCGCCTTTTACCTGGTTCAAGCCCTCCAGACCCGCTAGCGTGGCACAATAGTAACCATAGCAAAAGAGGGAAGGAGACGGGAAGCCCTTGGGATATTCCTGCCTGTATTCCCCAACCCACTTCGTCCACGACGGTTTATCGTAGGAGTCGGCGATCGGGCCCGCGGAAGGGGTGCCGATTACGAAATCGCGGCGGCGTCCCTTGGATCCCAACACCGACTGATCCATGGTGATCGAGCCGCCGATGAGGGGCTTATTGCCACCGGCCTGCTCGTACTGACTCAAGAAGTTGACTGCATCCGCACCCCCCAAGGCCACATAAATAGCGTCAATCCCTTCGGGTATGGAGGCCACCGTGGTGCTGTAGTCCTTAGCACCGAGGGGGACCCAGAAACGATTGAGAACTTTGCCGCCCGCCTGGCAATAACCCAGGAGGAAGCCAAACACTTGGGTATAAGGGAAGGAATAGTCTTCAGCGATGGTTACTATTTTTTTATATCCCTTGACCTTGAGCACATACTCGCCCAAGCCAAACATCCATTGGGCGCCTTCGGTTTGAAAGCGGAAGTAGTTGGGGGCTGGGTCGCGCAGGGTCGTGTCCTGGGCTGCCGATGCTCCATTGAGAAAGGTCACCTGCGGTTGAGTTTTGGCGTATTCTTTAAGGGCAACTCCTTCGGAACCCGAAAGCGGCCCGATCAGCAGGTCCACTTTGTCCTGTTCTACAAGTTTCCTGGCGGCTTTGATTGCGCTGTCAGGGGATGCATCTGAAGACATGGTAATCAGCTCGATTTTTTTCCCGGCTACAGTGTAATTCCACTGCTTTAGGGCCAGTTTAACGCCGCGCATACCATCCTCGCCCAATGCGGCGAAGGGCCCCTCTAAAGTCGCTAAGGCACCGAACTTCAATTGGTCCGCAGCGTGTACCGTGGCAGCAAGGCCCAGGCAAGCGACGAGAGCCAGAAAGATAAACAGCCGTGTCAAATTTCTTTTCATTTTCTTCCTCCTTTTCTTGGGTGATGAGTTATTTATTTTCAACCAAACCTATCCATCCCTCTCACGGTATTTCCGGCCCTAAGGCCGGATCATAGCTTTCTTCAATTTTTGCCACAACCCTAAAATGCCGTCCGGTGAGAAAAGCACGATGGCCAGGAACACGGCGCCGATCAACAAATTGAAACGCTCCCTTGCAATCAGGTCTATGGCGAAATTCTCCAGCAAAATGAACAGCACCGCCCCGAGGAAAGCACCGATAGGATGCCCCAATCCGCCCACAACCGCTATGATCAGAATATCGATGGTGCGCCAGACGCCGACCGAGGCCGGGTCTATGCGTCCATTCAACCACACGAGAAGCACCCCGCCCAGGGAGGCAATGAGGGCTGCAATGGAGTAAGCCAGAATTCGGTGCGCGGTCACATTGAAACCCAGGGCGCGCATTCGCCGGTCATTGTCGCGTATGCCCTGCAGCGACAGTCCGAAGGTGGACCTTCCAAGATAGACAGTCGCTGCGTAGGCAGCGGCGGCCACGCCAAGGCTTAGATAGTAGAAGGGAGTCGGAGCCCGCATGTTTACCCCTGCGATGACCGGGGGCTTCAGGCCCGCAAAACCGTTCCAGCCGTTGAAAATGGGATAGTTTTGCCTGAGGAAGTAATAGAAACCCACGCTGATGGCTAGGGTTATCATAATGGTGTAAATCCCCTGGGTGCGTACCGAGACCGCCCCGATCAGGGTCCCAAAGATCACCGCGATCAGGATTGCCATGAAAACGGTTGGGACCCAGGGCCAGTTCAAGCCCATTTTGGCATCGTTAAAGCCCCATATCGCCACCATGTATCCGGCGCAACCGGCTACACTAAGCTGAGCCAGGGAGACCATCCCGCCATAGCCTGCCAGGAAAGTCAGGCTTAGGGCAATCACCCCTAGGATGAAGGACTGAGCGCCAATCTGCACAGTCCAAAAAGGCGAAGCGAACCAAGGATAGATCAGGAGAAATGCGCCCAGGAGGATGTAACTCACTCCCACAGCCTGGCTGTTCACGGTTGAGATTTGTGCCGAGCGGCCAGCCATCAGGCCTTCCTTCCGAAGAAACCTTGTGGCCGAAAAGCCAGGGTAACAATCATAATAAGAAAGGTATAGACCACGCCGTAGGTTGGTGTATAGGCTAATCCAAACTGCTCGGCCAGGCCGATCAAAAGCGCCCCCAATACCGCCCCTCCCACGCTGCCCATACCGCCCACGATCACTACCACCAGGGAAGCCAGCAGATAGCGAACGTCTTCGCCCGGTGCTATGGATAGGGCGCTTCCGCCCACTACCCCGGCCAAGCCCGCCAGCCCGGCGCCGATGGCGAAGACAATGGCGAAGACGCGGTGGACATTCACGCCCGTGGCCGCCAGCATATCTTTATCGTCCACGCCGGCCCTGATTTTCATACCCACCTGGGTTCGTGTGAGGAAAAGCCATAGCGCCAGGCCTATCACCACAGCGACCCCCAGGATAAACAAGCGGTAGGTGGTATAGCCCTTAATTAGAGGAAGATGGATGACGCCGTAAAGCACG
>Ga0214473_10002296_pt1 | contig 23583 bp, 23 predicted proteins | sample RVTome_7_FD_203509 | JGI IMG/M metagenome (GOLD analysis project Ga0214473, IMG submission 203509) | Soil microbial communities from uranium-contaminated site in the Upper Colorado River Basin, Wyoming, United States - RVT98D197 | ecosystem: Environmental > Terrestrial > Soil > Contaminated >... | reverse complement strand
TTGTCGAATTCCTTGTCGAATCGCTCCTTGCACATATGCGAGCAGAAATAATAGGTCTTCCCATTATATGTGCTTGTTGCTACGGCTTTGTCTTCTTGAACATCCATCAGGCAGACGGGGTCTTTGGTCAATTTGTTCACCCCCTTTTGAGGTCAGGCTTCTCTTTCTAACTTTTAGCAGATTTTTTTGGGAAAAACAAATTTAAGGGAGGCCCTGCTCTTCCCCGAATATCTCGAGGTCTTTTGGGAGCATGTGCCTGATGATCTTGCCCTTGACCATATAGACGACCATCTCGGCGACGTTTGTGGCATGGTCGCCGATGCGTTCGAGGTATTTGGAGACGTAGCTTATCTTCACCCCCCGGGAGACGGTCGAGGGGTCCTGCGTCATAATGAAGGTGAGCTCGAAGAGGACGGCCTCATTGAGCTCGTCTATCTCGTCGTCCTGCTTGATTACGTCCACGGCCAGGTTTACGTCCTCCTTGAGAAACGCCTCGATGGCGCCCCTCACCATGTTCTGGCCTATCTCGCTCATTTTGGGTATGTCTATATAGGGCTTTAGAATGGGTTCCTGGTTCAGCTCGAGGGCCCTCTCGGCAATATTGACGGCGTTGTCCGCGATGCGTTCCAGGTCGGTAGTTATCTTCATCGCTGTGGTTATTATGCGGAGGTCCTTGCCCATCGGCTGGCAGAGGGCCAGGAGGCGTATGCATTCCTCGTCTATTTTCACGTCATAGGCGTTTATCTTTTTGTCGCCCTCGATGACGGCCCTTGCGGCATCGGAGTCCCTTTCCACGAGGCTCCGGACGGACTCCCTTATGGCAGTCTGAACGAGGGAGGCCATCGTGAGGAGGTCCTCCCTTAATGTCCTGTATTCTTCCTTCCTTACCGGCATCTTACTTTATTTTACCCGAATCTCATTCATCCGGACCGTCATTTTACCCGAATCGTCCAGTCACGTAATCTTCCGTGAGCTTCTCTTTGGGCACGGTGAATATCTGCTCCGTCCTGTCGAATTCAATGAGCTCGCCCAGCATCAAAAAGCCCGTCCATTCCGATATCCGCGCCGCCTGTTGCATATTATGGGTTACTATAATGATAGTTACGCCCTTTTTCAACTCCTCCAGGAGCTCCTCGATCTTGGCCGTGGAGATGGGGTCGAGGGCCGACGTGGGCTCGTCGAAGAGGAGGGCCTCGGGCTCCACGGCAAGCGCCCTCGCGATGACAAGCCTCTGCTGCTGGCCCCCCGAAAGGGCATAGGCGGACTCATGGAGCTTGTCCTTGACCTCGTCCCAGAGGACGGCCTGCCTCAATGCCTTCTCCACAAGCTCGGAAAGCACTGATTTCTTCCTTGTCCCTTTCAGCCGCAACCCGTAGGCAATATTATCGAATATGCTCATCGGGAAGGGCGTGGGCTTCTGGAAGACCATCCCGATGCGGCTCCTCAAGTCTATAAGATCGATGTCCTTTTCAAGGATGTTCCTTCCATTGAACGTTATTTGTCCCTCATACCTGTTGCCCGGATAGAGGTCGTGCATCCGGTTAAAACAACGAAGGAGCGTGGTCTTGCCGCACCCGGAGGGGCCGATCAGGGCCGTAACGGAATTCTTACGGATGTCGAGGCTTATGTCCTTCAGGACCAGATGCTCCCCCGAGTAATAAAAGCTGAGATTTTTCACCTCGATGTCTATGCTCATTTCTTCCCGTACCTGATCTTTATGAACATCCTTCCTATTATAGTGAGTAGAAGTATGAAAAGCGTGATCACAAGGGAAGCCGCCCATGCCTGCTCGTGCCAGCTCTCATACGGGCCCATCGCGTACTGGAAGATGGTCACGGTAAGGGAGGGCATCGGCCCGTTCATATTAGTGGTGAAAAAGGTGTTGTTGAAGGACGTGAAGAGAAGAGGCGCGGTCTCCCCCGCCACCCTCGCCATGGAAAGCAATATGCCAGTGAATATGCCCGTTGCCGCGCCGCGGTAGACCACCTGGATTATCACCTTGTAATATGGGGCCCCGAGCGCAAATGCCGCTTCCCTCAGGGTCCACGGGACGAGGGAGAGCATGCTCTCGGTAGTCCGGAGCACGACCGGTATCATGATGACGGCAAGGGCCACCGCGCCCGCCCAGCCGCTGAAATGGCCGAGGGGCTTTACAAGAAGGGCGTAGATGAAGGTCCCAATGACTATCGACGGCACGCTCACCATGATGTCCGAAAGGACGCTTATGAAGCGGGAAAACCTTTTTCCCCTCGCGTATTCCGCAAGGAATGTCCCGCCGAGCACGCCCACAGGCACGCCGATGAGGGTGGCGGCGAGCGTAATGAGGAGCTGGCCCACAAAGGCGTTCCGGAGCCCGCCGGCCTCAATTCCCGGAGGGGCAGGGTCCTGGGCAAAAAGGTCCAGGTTGATCGCGTTCATTCCCTCTATAAGGACATCCCCCAGGATGAAGACAAGCCAGAAGAGGCCGAAGAGCGCGGCAAGCGTGCTCATGGAAAGGGCAAAAAAGCTCTGAAGCTTTCTTTGGGCCTCTCTCTTCAACGCGCATGCCTCCGCCCGGTCCTTAAAAGAAACAATTTTGCGATCGCAAGAATTATGAAACTGAGGATAAAGAGAAGGAGCGCGAGATAGAAGAGGGAAGATAGATAAATGTCCGTATCGGCTTCCGTGAATTCATTGGCCAGGGTGACCGTGATGGTGGCCGCCGCGTCTAAAAGGGAAGATGTTATCTGGTGGTTGTTGCCGAGCACGAAGGCAACTGCCATGGTCTCCCCGAGGGCCCTTCCCAATGAGAGGACCGCGCCCCCGAAAACGCCCAACTTGGAATAGGGGAGGACCACGTCCCTCACCACCTCCCATTTGGTCGCCCCTATCGCGTATGCCGACTCTTTTACGACCGACGGGGTGAGGTTAAACGCATCGCGCGAGATGCTCGCGGTGAAAGGGATTATCATTATGCTGAGTATCAGGCTCGCGGTAAGGAGGTCTATCCCCATAGGGGTGCCCTCAAAAAGTATCGAGAAGACCGGCAGGCGACCAATGCTCTCTTTAAGCGCAGGCTCTATGTAATTTGCCATTATCGGGGCAAGCGTAAACAAGCCCCACATGCCGTAAATGATGCTCGGTATTGCGGCGAGGAGCTCTATGGCGGCCCCTATGGGGCCCTTAAGTTTGCTCGGCGCTATCTCGGTGACGAATATGGCGATCCCGATGGCTACGGGGAGCGCAAACAAAAGAGAAAGAAAGGTGGTCAAGGCCGTGCCATAAAGGTTTGTGGCCGCCCCGAAACTTTCCGTGACAGGGTTCCAGTCCCTTGAGAATATGAAATCTATTATCCCGAATTTTCTTATGGCGAGAGAGGATTCGTCTATGAGCACAAAGAGGATGCCGAGGACAAGGACAAGGATGGTGAGAGAGGCTATTCCCGTAAGCGTGGAAAATAAAAAATCAACAGGGTTTCGTTTCAGACGGGGCATCCGCGATACTCCCTTTTGATTTCTAAAGAGTTCAAAAGCAAGAAGTCATTTCCCGATCCCCGATCGCAATCGGGAACATGCTTGATCGGGTAATCCAGAAAGACACTGGATGCCCGCTTACAACCTGCGGGCATGACGAATGCGCCTTTATGCTCAAATCCTTAATAGATTCCGTGGGCTTTCCAGTAAGACCTCACCTTATCTTTCAGAGCCACAGGCAGGGGCACATATACAAGTTCTTCTGCCGTCTTATCGCCCTTATTGAAGCTCCAGTCGAAGAATTTGACCACCTTCTTATTGGCCTCTTTCTGGTCCTTATGGAGCAGGATGAAAGTGGCGCCCGCTATGGGCCAGGCATTTTTGCCCGGTGCGTTCGTAAGCCAGAGGAAAAAGTGGCTCTCGGGCTTGAACTCGCCCGTGGCCGCCGCTTCCTTGAATGTGTCAATATTCGGCTCAACGAAAGCTCCGGCCTTGTTCTTCATCTGTGCGTAGGCCATCTTGTTCTGTTTGGCATAGGCGAACTCCACGTAGCCGATGGAATTCGGCATCCTCTTCACGTAATTGGCCACCCCTTCGTTCCCTTTTCCGCCGATCCCGGCGGGCCAGTCAACAGCCTTGCCCTCGCCCACTTTCGTCTTCCAGTCGGCGCAAGTGGTCGCGAGATAGTGCGTGAAGATGGCCGTCGTTCCGGAGCCGTCAGACCTGTGGACTACGGTTATCTCGTTTGCGGGCAGTGTGAGGCCGGGGTTCAGGGCCTTTATCTTCGAGTCGTTCCACTTTTTGATATCTCCGAGGAATATCTTGCAGAAGGTATCGGAGTCAAGTTTCAGTTGGCCCGCTTTAATTCCGGGGAGATTGACGACCGGGACAACCCCGCCTATGACGGCCGGGAACTGGAGCAGGCTGTTTTTCTGGAGCAGGGCGGGCTCGAGGGGGTCATCGGATGCGCCGAAGTCCACCGTCCTGTTTACGATCTGTCTCTGTCCGCCCCCGCTCCCTATGGACTGGTAATTGAGCCGGATGCCGGTTTCCCTGTTATACCCGTATGCCCACGCGGAGTAGACGGGATAGGGAAAAGTGGCGCCCGCGCCGTTTAAGGTCACTTTCTCTGCGGCGAAAACGCTGCCGCAAATTAACACGAGTGCCGATATCACGAATGCCCTGAAGGTCCTTTTCATTTTTCCTCCTGTTAAGGTGTTCTTTTTCCTGTTCTTGAGCGCTCATCTTATCTTTTTAAATTTTAGGAGGAAAATGTTACAGGAGTATTACAGGGGTATTAAGATTTTTACCTTTCCGGGATATGGAGGCGGATGACCGTGCCTCTTCCCAGGTCGCTTTCGATAGTCATCTTCCAGCCCTGCGCGAGGACAAGGTGCTTTACGATGGCAAGCCCCAGGCCCGTGCCGCCCAGTTCGCGCGAGCGCGATGGGTCCACGCGGAAAAACCGTTCGCCGAGGCGCGAGATGTATTTTTTGGAAACCCCTATACCGGTGTCCCGGACCACGAGGACGCAAGTGCCGTCCTCGCCCTTTCTTGACCTCACGATCACGCCTCCCGTCTCGGTATATTTCACGGCGTTGTCGATCAGGTTCGTAAGTATCTGAAGGAACCGGTCGGGGTCGGCCTCGATCTCATCGCATCCGGGCTGGATGTCTTTCTTCAGATAGATGCCCTTTGAAGCGGCGCGCTCCTGGAACAGGCCCAGCGCATCGGAGACTATTTTTTCCACCATAACGGGCCTTTTCTCCACAGGCATGGCGCCAAACTCTATCTTGGAGAGCGTTATCAGGTCCTTGATGAGGGCCTCCATCCTTTCGGCCTGGAATTTAACGGAGTTCAAAAATCTCACCGAGTCCTCCCTGTTCTCAAGGGCCCCGTCGAGGAGTGTTTCCGCGAAACCCTTAATGGCCGTTACCGGGGTCTTGAGCTCGTGTGAGACGTTGGCCACGAAGTCGCGCCGTATCTGGTCTATCTTCTTCTGGGCCGTCACGTCCCGGAAGATAACAACCGAGCCGGCAAACCTGCCCTCCGTGTCCCTGTAAGGCAGGGCCATTACCTCAATGTATTTGTCCTCGGAATCGAGGTAATAAGTCTCAGCGGCGCACTCTTCCTTATCGCAGAGGCCCATTATATTGAGCCCCGGGATGCTCACCGTCTCCCCGATGCCCCTTCCGGCAATGGATGCCGCTTTCAGGTGGAAGAGCTTTTCGAAGGCAGGGTTCAGGTTCTTTATCCTGTCTTTTGCGTCGAGTATGGCGATCCCGTCCGGGATGCTCGTGAGTATCAGGTCAAGCCTGTTGCGCAGGTGCGCGGTCTCATTCAGGCTCTGTTCGTAATTGGAGGCGAGCATGGAGAGGTCCGACATCATGCGGGAAAAACCCCCTCCGCCTTTTAAATAGAGCCTGCGCTTCACATTCCCCTTGAGAAGATCGGCTATGAAGTCATGCAGATCTCTTATTCTTTTCCAGGAGACAAAAGACCTGGCTGTAAGGAAAGCGGCCAGGGCGAGAAGAAGGAGGACGAGTATCCAGGGATTGATCACCTTGGAGCCTCTTCGCTGAAATAGTACCCCACTGCCCTCTTCGTAAGGATATAGACCGGGTTTGAGGCATCGTCCTCTATTTTCTCTCTGAGCCTCCGGATATGCACGTCCACGGTGCGGGGCTCCACAAAACTATCATTTCCCCAGAGGGCGTCCAGCAGGAAGTCCCGGCTGAACACCTTTCCCGGCCTTTCGGCAAGGTAATTGAGGAGCTTGAATTCCATTGCGCTTAGGGTAACAGGTTTTCCCTTCTTTTTTACAAGGAATTTTTCGCCGTCAATCTCCAAGTCCCCCGTCTTGAGGATTTTTCCAATCCCCCCTTCCGCTCCCGCCGCCGCGCGCCTGAGGACGGCTTTCACCCTCGCCATGAGTTCCCTCGTGCTGAAAGGTTTAACCACGTAATCGTCCGCGCCAAGCTCCAGTCCGAGGACCCTGTCGATTTCCTCGGAGCGGGCGGTGAGCATGATTATGGGAACGGGGGCCCTCTCGGCCCTCAAGATGCGGCAGAGTTCCATGCCGTCCATTTCCGGGAGCATGAGGTCGAGGACGATGAGGTCGTATTTGCCCTTCTGTATCTTCCTGAGGGCCTCCGCGCCGTTGAATGCGCTTTCGGTTATAAAGCCCTGCTTTTTGAGGTTATAGGAGACAAGCTCGTTAATGTCCCTTTCGTCTTCTACCACAAGGATTTTTTTCTGGCCCATAACTTCTATGATAAACGCAAAGGGGTGGCAAAATGGAAGCCCCTTATCCGGAGGAATACCTCTCTTCCTTCCAGGGGTCTCCGCGCATATGGTAGCCCCGCTCCTCCCAGAAGCCGGGCGCGTCCGAGTCCCTGAGCTCGACGGACTCCACGTATTTTGCGCTCTTCCAGGCATAAAGCTCCGGCACAACGAGCCTCAAAGGATATCCGTGCTCGGGAGGGATTTCCTTTCCATTGAGGCCCCATGCCAAAAGGGTATCCTCTTTGATGAGATATTCTATGGGCATGTTGGCCTGGTAAAGATCAAGGCAATGCACCATTGCGAATTTGGCCGTATGCATGGGCCTTGCCATCTCAAGGAGCTTCCTGGCCTGCACCCCTTCCCAGAGAAGCTCTTTTACGCTCCAGCGGGTTACGCAATGGAAGTCCGCAAGGACTTGGACCCGACCGAGGGCCTTAAGCTCCTCATACATAAGTTCCAGCGGGTTTTCCACAAGCCCCCGTACCTTGAACCTGTACCGGTCCATGTCTGGCTTGGGGCGCTCGCGGACTATATCATAGACGACAGGGGCGGGTATCCATCTCTGCCCCGGAGGGAGACGGTCCACCCGGCCCATGGTCGAACTTTGAATCCTCTTCTCCATATAAAATATGTTATCATAGAGAAATCGGACTACCCTTTAGCCGGCATTTTTAATGCCTGCCCTATCAAAAAGGAAGAGGCAAAATGCAAATTAAATCTCCAAATAGAACTTTAATAAACCCTTATAAGAGCTTGTTTTTTAAAGAGTCTCGTTGACATTTGGAGAGTATTGAGAGTATTATGATTTTAGGGATTTGATAGAAAGGGAAGGAACGGCAGAAGATGTTTGAGAAGTTTACAGAAAGAGGCAGAAAGATAATCATATATGCCAAGGAAGAGGCCGAAAAAAGGCAGAATGATTATCTTGGGACAGAGCATCTCTTCCTGGCGCTCCTGAGGGAGGAAGACTCGCTCCCCGTGACCATCTTGAAGAAGATGGGTCTTTCCCTCGAAGAGATGAAGATGGAGGTAGAGAGGAACATCCCTGCCGGGAATTCCGTCCTGACCTTCAGCGACGTTCCGTTCACGCCGAGGGCAAAAAAGGTCCTGGAGCTTGCCGTAGAGGAGGCAAGGCTCCTCGGGCATAACTATATAGGCAGCGAGCACCTCCTTCTGGGGATAATCCGGGAAGACGAGGGGATCGCCGGCAAGATCCTGCGGAATTTTGGCGCGAACCTCCTGGGCGCCAGGCAGCTCACGATAAACCTGTCAATGAAGACCTACACCCAGCCCAAGGAGAAGAAGAGCACTACACCGGCCCTCGACGAGTTCGGAAGAGACCTGACCCAGATGGCCCGGGAAGGGAAGCTCGACCCCGTCGTAGGCAGAGAGGACGAGATCGAGCGCATAATGCAGATATTGGGCAGGAGGATAAAGAACAACCCCGCCATAATAGGGGAGCCCGGAGTGGGCAAGACCGCCATAGTGGAAGGGCTTGCCCAGAGGATCGTGGCAGGGGACGTCCCGGAAAACCTCCTTGGGAAGCGCATAGTGGGACTGGACCTGGGGGCCCTTATAGCCGGCACCAAATACAGGGGCCAGTTCGAGGAGCGCCTCAAGGTCGTGATGAAAGAGATAGTCCAGACGGACAATGTGATGCTCTTCATAGACGAGTTCCATACCATAATCGGGGCCGGCGCTGCGGAGGGTTCCGTGGACGCATCGAGCATGCTGAAACCCGCATTGTCGAGGGGCGAGATACAGTGCATAGGGGCCACCACGCCCAACGAATACAGGAAATACATAGAAAAAGACGGAGCGCTCGAGCGCAGGTTTCAGCCCGTCAATATCAACCCTCCCACCGTTGACGAGACGGCAGGCATCTTGAAGGGGCTCAGGAGCCGTTACGAGTCGCACCACAGGGTGAAATATACCGATGAGGCCGTTGAGCAGGCTGTAAAGCTTTCGGACAGATATATTACTGAACGGTTCCTTCCCGATAAAGCCATAGACGTGGTGGACGAGACCGGGGCCCGGCTCAGGTTGAAGAGGTATATCCAACCGACCGAACTGAAAGAACTCGAGGCCGACCTGGCCCGGCTTGCCAAGGAAAAAAACCTTTACGTGCGTCTTCACGACCTCGAGAAGGCAGCGGCCCTGAGGAGCGAGGAAGAGCGCCTGAAGAGGCTTTACGACCAGTTAAAAAACCAGTGGAAGACCAACCTCCAGAAGGAAATACCCGTCGCCACCGAAGAGGACGTGGCCTACACTGTGGCCAAGATGACCGGCATACCGCTTATGAAGCTCGAGGAGAAGGAGTCCGAAAAGCTCCTCCGCATGGACGATGATCTGCATAAGAGGATAATAGCCCAGGACGAGGCCATCAGGGTCGTCTCGAGGGCCATTAAGAGGTCGAGGGCGGGCTTGAAAAGCAGAAGGAAGCCCGTGGGCTCATTCTTCTTCTTGGGTCCTACCGGGGTTGGAAAAACCGAGCTCGCGAAGGCCCTTGCCGAGTTCCTCTTCAATGACGAGAACGCCCTCGTGAAGATTGACATGTCCGAATACATGGAAAGGTTCAACGTATCCCGGCTTACCGGCGCTCCGCCCGGCTATGTGGGTTACGAAGAGGGGGGCCAGCTAACTGAGAAGATCCGGAAGAGGCCTTACTCCGTCGTGCTCTTTGACGAGATAGAGAAGGCACATCCGGACGTCTTCAATATCCTGCTGCAGGTGCTGGACGAGGGCGTCCTTACGGACAACTTCGGCCGGAAGGTGGACTTCAAGAACACGGTCATAATCATGACCTCGAACCTGGGGGCAAGGTTCATAGACAAGGCCGCCCCCCTGGGGTTCCAGGCCGAATCGGCCGAGGTCACTTATCAGAAAATAAAGGAGAACGTCCTCAATGAGCTGAGGAAAACCTTCAACCCCGAGTTCCTGAACAGGGTGGACGAGATCGTGGTCTTCCACCAGCTCGCCAAAGAGCATCTCCACTCCATTATAGACCTGCTTGTATCCGAGACGAACAGGCAGCTTGTAGAGCAGGAGCTGTTGATCGAGGTCACGGCCGAGGTCAAGGAATGGCTTACGGAGAAGTACTTCCAGCCGACCTACGGCGCGAGGCCGATGAGGCGGGCCGTCCAGAAGGAAATCGAGGACCCGCTCTCGGAGGAGATACTCAAAGGGAAGTTCAAGCCCGGCACGAAGATAAAGGTCGTGCTCATAGGAAACGCCCCCGCATTTGTCCCCGCGGAGGAAGACGTCCTGAGCGGTGTCAACTAATATAGGACTACGAAAGAGAGCGGCGCTCTTTTTAACGGTGCCGCTCTTTTTATTTGTCCTCTCCTGCGCCAAAGAGCCCGCCCGTGTGGCAACCAAAGGCGACCCTGCGCCGGATTTCAAAGTGGAAAGCCCCGACGGGGCGAAATTGAGGCTCTCGGACCTCAGGGGGAAGGTTGTCCTCGTGAATTTCTGGGCCACATGGTGCCCGTCCTGCGTCGAGGAGAAGCCTTACATGCTTTACCTCGTTTCCCTCCTCAGGGACAGCCCCGATTTCAGGTTCGTAAGCATACTTTACAGGGACGATATAAACAACGCCCTGATGTATCAGAAATCCCATTCAGCCGTCTTCCCTGTCTATATGGACCCGCAAGGAAAGGCCGCCCTCTCGTACGGCCTGACCGGCGTGCCGGAATCATTCGTCATAGATAAAACGGGCATCCTCAGGGAAAAGGTAATAGGCCCCGAAAACTGGGCATCTCCCCAGGTCCTCGGCTATTTCCAAAGCCTCCTTAGAGAATAAATGAGGACACCCAAAAAGCCCCCGCCCGCAATGCTCTTTGCGGGGTGTCTCTATTCGACAAAAGATTATCTCCTTAAGGCAAAAGATCTCCTTATAGAGAATTTCGGCCCGATCATATTTGAATCGGATGAATCGGAATGGAAATCCCGGTATTATGTGGAAGAGCTTGGGTCGCCTATAAGGAGAAAATTCCTTTTTTTCGAGCGGTTGATAGACCCCGGTAAAATAGCGGATATAAAATTACAGACGAACCATCTTGAAAGCCTGCTCTCGGAAGAAGGGAAAAGAAAGATAAATATAGACCCGGGATACCTGACCCTGTACAGCATGATACTTGCGAGCACGAAAAATTATGCTCATCGCATTTACCTTGAAAGAGGAATTTTTGGTGACGTGACCCTGATATACGATTCCAGGGAAAAAACCTACAAACCCCAGCTTTTCACTTACATGGATTTCCGGGAAGAACAGAACATTGCCTTTTTTCTGAGGGCCAGAGAGGTTCTAAAAAGAAAACTCCCTGCGCTTGAATATCTCGAAGAAGGCCTTGAATAGGCCCTTGTCATACTCGCTTATATTAGAGTGCATTTTCTGGAGGGCCTTAGCGGGGGTCAATGCCGTCCTGCCGTAAACCCGTCCCGATACGAGGGCATCGAAATCGTCGGCGATCCTTACAAGCCTGCTGTAGAGGAGAGGCGTTTTCTTTTCCTTGAGTTCGGGATAGCCGTTCCCGCGAGCGTCAAGGTGATGCTCAAGGCAGGTGATCATGGAAACTATGGAGACTTCGTTAATTCCCCTCGTCTTGAGGATATGCTTTATCCCTTCCACCGGGTGCATTTTCAGGAGTTCCATCTCCGCCTTCGAGAATTCCGCGGTCTTGTTGAGGATCGCGGAAGGGATCTCGATCTTTCCGATATCGTGGAAGAGGGCAGCCATTCCGATGAGGGCCAGCGTGAATTTTGTGAGCCCGAGCCTCTGCCCCAGTGCGATGGCGAATATGGCGACGTTCACCGGGTGCTGGCTTGCATACTGGGCGGGGTTTCTCAAGGTCGTGAGCCCGAGGACATAGCCCTCGTCCTTGAGCAGGCAGTCTATGAGGGACTGCACTGCGCGCTTGGCCTTTTTCACATTGGGCTTTTTCCCTGTCCGCATCGAGTTCACGGCCTCCATGTAGGAGGAAATGGCCCTCGCATAGGCCCTCCGCGAGGAGACCCTTACGTCTTTCATGTCCACGGACTGCCCTTTTTTCGCGAACACGGGGCCCCCGATGCTTATCCCTTTCGTCATCCTGCTTTCGAGCTCGCTCTGTATCTCGGAGACCTCGCTCCCGCCCCTTATGGCATAGGCCACGACTATGAGGTCGTCCACCTGGAGGGGGGCCTTGAAGGTCACGGCCCCTATGTTTTTCGCGTTCAGGTCCCTGATAAGCGAGCTGAAATTATCGAGGTCGGCCATCGTCGCCTTTACCCGGATATTTTCTATGAAGAAGGACTCCTCGGTTAATTTCAGCGACATCTCCCCGTCCTCGCCCAAAAGAGGCGAAAGCTCCTTGAGCATCCTTGTGGCGGTATTTACGACGGCCTCGTTTATGGACTGGTATATGCCAGTGAGTTTTATGAGTATCGCAAAATTTGTGATGAGGGGTCTCCCGTGCTTCAAGACCCTTTCGAGGAAGAGGTCGTCTATGTACTTCATATCGCCCTCATCTTATTTAACTCGTTGGGCGGCAAGCCTCAGAGAGGCCATGCACGCCTCCTTGAGGAGGCTCTTCTTCGAGCCGGACTCCGCCTTGAGGAGTTCCTCAGCCCTTTCGCCCGGCACAAACCCGAGCCCGTAAGCCGCCGCGGCCCTCAGTTCCAAATTTTCATCCCGGCCGAAGAGGATGCTCTTTTTCCTGAAGAATGTCTCGAGGAGGGGCAAGGCCTCTTCTCCAGCGATAAAGCCGAAAACCTCCAGGAATTCCCTTTTTTCCGGGAATGGACGTTTTCCGAAGTCCGGGCGCATCACGTAGCCCCTGAGAAACTCGAGCGTGTCGGGGCCGGGCATCCTCCTTAATGCCTTTAGGGCGAAGGTGCGTGTCGTGCTGTCCGGGTCTTCTAAAAGCCCTTTGAGCAAGGGCCTCGTGCCCTCCGTCCCCAGTATTTCGAGGGCCTTGATGCACTCGCGCCTGACCCTGACCTCCGGGTTTTTAAGGGCGGTTTCCAGCATATCGAGAGAGGCCGGGTTTTTGCTCATGCCGAAGATCATGACTATATTTCTGACGAGGAACCAGCGCTCATCGCTTATAAAAGCCCTGAGGGGGGCCAGGTCCCTCGCCGCAATCTCCGCCAGGACATTGCAGATGGATTTTCTTATCCTCCTGTTTTCGTTCTCCGCCAGGACATATATAAGCGTTTCAACCGCATAGGGGGCTATAAGGGCAAAATACTCGTCCATCCCCTCTTTTTCTTTTGAACCGGCGATGAACCAGTTGACGAGTTCGGGCTCGGCGAATTTCTCAAGGAGTTTACGGAGGGCGGCCCTTTGTTCTTCCGTTTCCATGCCATCAACCAGGGCCGCCGTCTTCTTCAATATCTGAAAGAACTGGTCGGTGTTCCCCCTCTCTTTCCACACTTCGGCAAGGAGCGATATCCCTTTCAAATAAACCGAAAACCCGGAGATATCCCTCTCGGTTTCAAGAAATTCGAAAAGCATGTCCCCTGTGCGCTCAAGGAGGTTCTCCGGCTCGAGGGCCCCAAGCTCCGCCTTCAGGGCCTTCATCTCATCGTCGCTGAAGGGCTCAATTTCCATGTCTATGCCGGCAGGTATTATGGTGAGGTCCGAATAGCTGGCCCCATGCACCGTATCGGACGTAAACCCCGCCTGGGACCCGGAAAGGAACTCCTCCTCGATTGCGGTCTCGTCTTCGGCCACGTCCTCCGGGACGAAATATGTAATGTGCTCAAGCTCCTTTTCCCAGAGGAGCGTTACTATGTCGTCTTCCGGGTTTTTCTCCTCCGGCGCTGAAAGAAGTATGTCGATAAATGCCTCGATCTCCTCCCTCGCAAGCTCCTTGATGAAGCTGAACTCCCTTATGCCGTCCACAAAGAGCGCCAGGGCAAGATTGTCCTGCCGCTCCTCGCTGTAGAAGACCTCTCTCCCCTTATACAGTAAAGAGAACTGTTCGATATCCAGCTTGAGATCGCCATACGTGTTCAGAAAGGAATCGAATTTTGCGGCAAGCTCGGATATGAATTTCTGGGCTATCGGGTTTTGTTTCGGGTAGACATTAAGGGTCTTTATGGTTTTTGTGAAGGTCTTAAACAGGTCTTTTGCCTGCGAGAGTTCCTCTTCGGTGACCTCGGGCCTTTGGGTCTCCTGTTCTTCCATCCCCAATTTTGTAACATTTCAGGCGAGTTATAGTCAATATTTTGTAAGTTCCTTTAAGTCCGGAAAATGAGTGATTTTACGGTTTCAGCCGACGAGGACGAGGTTGTCCCTGTGGATAACCTCGTCCGAGTAGCGGTACCCGAGGACGGTTTCGATCTCGGAGGTTTTTCTGCCCTTTATCTTTTCCACTTCCTCGGAGGAGTAATTGGAGATCCCCTTGGCTATTCTCTCCCCTTTTGCCGTAACGCAGTATACGGGGTCCCCGTTCTTGAAATCCCCCTCCACGGCGATTATGCCCGAAGGGAGAAGGCTCCTGCCCTTATGCATGAGCGCCTCTTTGGCCCCGTCGTCGATAATGAGCCTTCCTTTTGCCTTGACGCCATAGGCTATCCAGCCCTTCCTTGCCGAAAGCCTTTCTTTTTTAGGCCGGAATTCTGTCCCGTGCGGGCGGCCCGCGAGGATTTCGCCAATAAGGCCGGGCCTTTTCCCGTTTATGATATTTACGATAATCCCGCTACTTACGGCCTTTTTAGCGGCAAGGAGTTTTGAATACATCCCGCCTGTGCCAACGAGGCTCCCGGAACCGCCGGCCATCTTCTCCAGTTCAGGCGTGATCTCCTCGATAACGCTTATGAGCCTTGCCCCGGGCCTCTCTTTCGGGTCCGCTTCATAAAGCCCGTCAACATCGGAGAGTATAAAGAGCCTGTCCGCCTCTATGAGGGAGGCCACGAGGGCGGCAAGCTGGTCGTTGTCCCCGAAACGGATTTCATCTATTGCCACAGTATCGTTCTCGTTTATTATGGGAACTATCTTGAGGCCAAGGAGCGTGATCAGGGTATTTTTGGAATTTATGTACCTCGCCCTGTCCGAAAACACGTCCCTCGTGAGGAGCACCTGGGCCACCTTGATCCCGTTTTCGGCAAAGACCTTCTCATAGGCCCACATGAGCGAGGACTGCCCCACCGCCGCTATGGCCTGCTTCATCTTTATCTCGACAGGTTTTTTCCTGAAACCGAGCTTTCCCATCCCGGCGGCGATGGCCCCGGAGCTTACGACGGCTACTTCGTGGCCGGCCTCGAAGAGGTGCGAGATATCGACCGCTATGGCCTTTATGCGCTGCTCATCGAGCCCGCCCTTCGCGGTTATTATATTGGAGCCTATCTTTACAACGAGCCTCATGCCGGGGCCTCAAGTTTTTTTGTGAGAAATAGTATAACTTCTTTAAGGCCTTCTTTTCTCACGGCCGAAACGGCAAAAAAATCAATTTTCTTCTTTTTTGCATATCCCCTTAACAACGCGAGTTTCTCCTCATCGGCCGAATCAATCTTTGAGGCAATGATTGCCTGGGGCTTTTTCAGGAGTTCAGGGCTGTAAAGGGCAAGCTCCCGGTTTATCTTTTCATAATTCCGGACGGGGTTGCCGGGGGCCGTCTGGGAGACATCCACAAGGTGAAGGAGCACCTTGGTCCTTTCGACATGCCTCAGAAACTGAAAGCCAAGCCCCACTCCCCTGTGGGCGCCCTCGATGAGGCCGGGGATATCGGCAACAACGAAACTCCTGTGCTCTCCGTATTTGACCACCCCGAGGACAGGTGCGAGCGTGGTAAAAGGATAATCCGCTATCTTTGGCCTTGCCGAGGAGACGACGGATATGAGCGTGGACTTCCCGGCGTTCGGAAGCCCTATCAAGCCCACATCGGCGAGAAGTTTCAGCTCCACAATAATGCCCCGTTCCTCGCCGGGCTCGCCCGGCTGAGCGTATCTGGGGGCCTGTCTCGTGGCGGTCGCAAAATGGGCGTTGCCGAGCCCTCCCCTTCCGCCCCGGGCGGCAATGAACTCCTTTCCGGGCCGGTCGAGGTCCGCTATGAGATCGCCGGATTCGGAGTCGGTGAGGACGGTCCCTACCGGGACGGGTATAGTCAGGTCCTGCCCGTCTTTTCCGTGCATCCTCTTTTTCTTCCCGTTTTCGCCCCGCCCCGCCCTGTACTCTTTCTTATATCTCAAGTCCAGCAAGGTGGCCAGCTGGGGGTCGGCCTTGAACATGACATGCCCTCCCCTGCCGCCGTCGCCTCCGTCGGGGCCGCCCCTCGGTATATATTTCTCCCTGCGGAAGCTCACCATTCCGCTCCCGCCGTCTCCGGCCTTTACATGGACCCTTACGTAATCGATGAATTTCATTCTTGCCCGGTTTGCCAAATAAAAAGGGCGGCCTCTTAAAACCGCCCTCTCTCAATCCGTACTGGATTTCCGCTTAGCCGACAATCGGGGGATAGATGCTCACTTTGAGCTTTTCGCGCCCTTTCCGCTCGAATTTGAGGACGCCGTCAATTTTGGCAAAGAGGGTGTCGTCCCTTCCGATGCCCACGTTCATGCCTGGATGGTATTTTGTGCCCCTCTGCCTTACGAGGATGTTTCCGGCCCTTACAGATTCGCCGCCGAATATCTTCACCCCGAGGCGTTTGGACTGGCTGTCCCTTCCGTTCCTCGAGCTTCCCACGCCTTTTTTATGAGCCATGTTATTGTCCTCCGGACCTGATTTCCTTGATTTTTATCCTTGTGAAAGGCTGTCTGTGCCCCCTCGATTTCCTGCTGCTCTTTCTCGGTAGCTGCTTGAAGACGAGGACCTTTTTCGCCTTTCCGTCGGAGACCACCTCGGCGCTCACGGAAGCGCCTTTAACATAGGGGGTCCCGTAAGAGGCGCCGTCCTCTTTTATAACGGCCAGCACGGATTCGAAAAGGACGTCCGCGCCGGGGGCGGCATCCAATTTCTCTATCTCGACTTCCTGCCCCGAAACGACCTTGTACTGCTTCCCGCCTGTTTCTATTATCGCATACATGTCAGTCCACCTCCGAACTTAATATTTAACACCATAAAGGAGGGGATTGTCAATTGTGCCGGCCTACTTAAAAAAGACATGGGACCTGAAATAAATTATAACTTAAAATGGGAATAGACAGTGTGCTATCGGTTGACAAAGCCTGGACAATCGAGGTAATTTATATATTCTGAAAAGGGAGGGCCGCTAGCTCAGTTGGTAGAGCAACGCCCTTTTAAGGCGTGGGTCGTTGGTTCGAATCCAACGCGGCTCACCATCGAGTCCCCATCGTCTAGCCAGGCCTAGGACATCGCCCTTTCAAGGCGGTAACATGGGTTCGAATCCCATTGGGGACGCTTTTTTTACCTTGCGCCCTTCCCGAAGAGAATTATCTTCGCCGTCCTCAAGAGAATGTAAAAATCGAGGGCGGGGCTCAGATAATTAATGTAATAAAGGTCGTATTTCAGCTTCTCCAGGGCATCCTTTTCGGAGGCCCCATAGGGATAATTGACCTGGGCCCATCCGGTAATGCCCGGCTTTACCGAATGCCTCAGGGAATAATAAGGTATATTCTTCTCCAACATAGTCACGAATTCCGGACGCTCGGGCCTGGGGCCTATGAAGCTCATCTCGCCTCTCAAGACATTCCACACCTGGGGGATCTCGTCTACCCTGTATTTCCTGATGAACTTGCCCACTTTCGTGACCCTCGGGTCGTTCTTGTCGGCCCAGACAGCACCTTTAAGCTCGGCATCCACCCTCATGGAACGGAATTTTACGGCCTTGAAGACCCTGTTTCTATAACCAATCCTACTCTGATAATAAAGTACCGGCCCCCTTGATTCGACCTTTATGGCCGCGGCAGTCAGGAGGGTAATCGGCAGGCTCAGGAGAAGGCCCAGCAGGGAAAAGCCAATGTCGAGCAGTCTTTTGCATTTCAGGTTATAGATGTTCCTCCTTACGCCGGACAGGGGGTTGCTTACGAACCAGAGGTCGTCCATGTACTCCACGGACAGCTTGCCCATCACTTCCTTATAAAAGGTATGGATATCATATACGAGTATGCCCTTGAGCTTGCACTGGAGCGCCCTCTTCAAGGTCTCGGGGTTCTTAAGCTGGGATATGACAATGGTATTGATATTCCTCATCAGGTTCCAATCCGAAAGCATTGCAGTCCCACCGAGGACTACCGGGGAATTGCGCAGGCCCCAGGTCGCCGGGTCATCGTCCAGAAAGCCGGTTACCCTGTAATCGAATTTTCCGTTTACCTCGGCGCAGAGGGCCCTCCCCGCCGAGCCGGAATCCACAATCAGCATTTTCCTGACCCTTCCCAAGAACCTTCTGAAAATCCACTCAAACAGGAGCCGCCAGGCGAACGTAAAGATCGCCACTATGGCCGCAGTAATGAGCAGTATCCCCCTTCCGGTCTCCAGAAAGGAAAGGAAGTAAAAAACCACTGAAATTGCGATTGACGCTCCGGCATTAGCCGCCAGGAACCTATAAAAATACTTTGCACTCCTGAAACCGAGATCGAAGGCGTAGAGGTCCAGCAGATAGAATGACAGAAAATAGAAGATGAGGACTACGAGCCCGGTCCAGGACGGCTCCTGAACCAATTGCCCCATGTCGCCGGCCTTAAGCCGCATAGAGGACAAAAAACCGGCACAGATCAGGCAGGCGTCGCCGGCGAACAGAAGTATGGACTTCTTTGGAATGTATTTCATCATGAGGAAAACTATTTTCCGGGGTTTATCCCTGGGCTCTCAGAGAGTAAAAAGGAATAGTCCTGTAAATTTTATCTCTCGAGAACAAGTACCTGTGTTTGAAGAAGTAATACGCCAGCCCCTTTACATGCTCCCAGGTGGTCCTCTTGAACCAGGATTTCCTGGTAACCCTCCTTTCGGCATGTACTATGACGGCCTCGGGGTTGTAGACGACCCTGTACCCCGCTTGCCAGACCCGGAGACAGTAGTCCACGTCTTCCGGCCCGTAGAAAATCCTGCTGTCTATGGGGCCCACTTTCTCGTAAGCCTCCCTCTTTATCATCTGGCAAGCACCGATTACGTAATCCACCTCCCTTATACTGCCGTGATCCCAATCCCTGAATTCCACTTCCCTCAAAAACCTCTCTGCCCACCCAAAGCGGTAACGTCTCAGCACCTTGCTGACTACGGTTGGGAACTTGTGGCACGTATACTGTAGATTGCCTTGCTCGTCCATAAGCTTCGCGGCCACCAGCCCGACGTCAGGGTTGGAGCGCAGATATTCCACGAGCTTCCTCAAGGAGCCCCGGCGCACTACGGTATCCACATCGAGCAGGAGCAGGAATTTCCCTTTTGCCATGCTGAGTCCCTGGTTCCTGGCGGGCATACCGATGTTCTGCTCGTTTTGTACCAGAATTACCCCGGGATAATTCCGGAGCATCATCTCGGACGTGCCGTCTTTCGAGGCATTGTCCACAAGGATTATCTCGATGCTCAGGCCGTCAGCATGAATCGATTCGAGACACCTCCTGAGGAATTCCCTGGAATTCCAGCTTATGATGATAATGGACAAGTCCACAGTCTTCCGAAGGTCAGCCATGGTTTCCCCCGATTATCCTTCTCTTCAGTGCGTACTTGAGAACTTTGACAGGCTCCTTTCTGAGCGAACCCAGCACCTCGCAAGCCAGATAGCAGGGCTGGCACTTCCCCTTCATTACATGCACTCTCGTCCTCCGGGCCTCCGGGGAGGTCCAGATTTCATCGAGTGCCTTCCGTTTGATATTGCCCATTGAAAGTCTCCCGTCACTGATCGCTTCGCACGGGAAGACTTCTCCCCGCCAGTCTATATAAGCGCTCTGCAGGCCCGCATAGCATCGAGAGACCTGCTCGCCCCGGAACATCCTCTCGACGAAATAAAGAGTGGAATCGTCGAAGTAGTAGAATTTTCTTCTGGAGAACACGGCCTTCATCGCCCTGAGCACTTCAAGCTTCTGTTCGTCCAGCAGGCCTCTCCTGCTTCCGGTGTTATCGAACCTGTAGGAGGTCGTTTCCGGATAAAAATTAATGTCCATGCCAAGCTCTTCCGCAAGCTCGTAGGCCCACTGAAGCTGCTCGTGGTTTTCCACTGTGATGGTGTAAATGAACGAGGCAAGGACGCCCAGCCGCTTCAGCCCTCTTGCGGACTCTATTAGCCTGTCATAGCCGCCCTTTATACCCCTGGTCAAATCATGAGTTTCGGGTTTTCCATTCAGGGACAAGGCTACTTTATCTATTCTCGCGCCCCTCCTCCTGGTTTCCTCGACCAAGGAGAAGATCCTTCCGGGTAGGAGGCCATTCGTCACGACCGAAATTTCTGCACCGGAATTCGAGGAAAGCATTTCCATTATATCTGCGAGGTCACTCCTCAAAAACGGCTCACCCCCCGTAACGACCACGGAACCTGTCCTGCGGTAGAGTCGCGAATGCGTTATCATCCCGATCTCCTCCAGGCCGATTTCCCGGGCCGTATCGGGTCTCGTCCGCCAGATGTTGCACGTAATGCAGCGTGAATTGCACCTTCCGGTTACGGAAATCGCGAGCCTCTGCATCGGCCCGACTATGCCCAGTTTGTTATTTACATAAGCTTGCATATATCCCGCCAGGAGTCTGCCTCCCTTTCTCAGGTGAGGTATGTTCATAATTGCCGTCCCTGTCCGCAACTCCATAGTTTCAGCATCATCAGGTACTCATCCAGAAGGGTCTTCGCAATACGCTGCCATGTAAACGTCTCCAAAACCCTGGCCCTTCCCCTCCGGCCGAAACTCTCCCGCTTTCCCGGATTCTCCAGCAGTTCCACTATCCGCGCATAAAAGCCCTTTACATCACCCGGAGGAACCATGTAGCCCGTGCTCCCCTCCTCAACCTGCTCCGGTATGCCGGATACCAGGGAGGCCACAACCGGAAGCTCGCAGGCCATAGCCTCGAGGACTGTGTTCGGAAGCCCCTCATAATACGTGGGCAAAACGAAGATTTTAGCCCTGCGATAATAAGAAAGCAGGTCGGCGTGAGAGAGTCGGTTAACGAGATGGACATTGAAAAGGCGCCTCTTCCTTATCGCCCTTCGCACCTTATCCCGGAGCGGACCGCCACCTATCAGAAGGAGACTGGCCCCGGGATGACTGCCCTTCAGAAGCTCAGCCACCCCGAGGAGGTCGAGCACGCCCTTTCCGCGGCGGAGCATGCCGGAAAAGAGGACCATGTCCTCCCTGAGACAGCCGTTAGGAGAGAACCTTTCAGGGTCTATCCCGTTATACACGACCCCGCCCTCGACCCCATAATGCCTTATGTATTCGTCCCGGAGCGAGCCGCTTACTGTGGTGAACCTGTGGCACGAGCGCAACAATTTCCCTTCATAATAAACGTACATGGGAAGAAGCGCGTTCCTCGCGAGAGACTCGAGGCTCCTCACCGGCCTGAATAATCTGGGTATTCCCGTCCTGTTGCACGAGTGCGCAGTGACCATAACAGGACAGTCATATCTTATAGCTACAGCGGCACCATAATGGACATGCGCAATGTCAGGCTTCTCGACAGATAATACGCGCTCCACCGCTCCGCTAAATGAACTTGAATTAAGGGGCGGCACCCCCGATACTTTCACCTCATTAACCCTGATATTCTCCATCAAATAGTTCGTGTCGGTCTTGCCGCGGAGGATTACCGAAACATCATGGCCTTTTCCCCTGATCTCCTTTGCGAGGTAGTAGACGTAATAGCCTATTCCGCCGCAGTCGGGCGGGAACTCGGGAGTTACCATGACGATCTTCATCCCTTGAATTTAAAAGTATTGCGCTCTTATATCTTTTTGAACCCGGATGCTTCAATTACGTACCCGGAGTTGGTCAGGATGCACATTAAGTAATTGTTGAAGAGCCCATGAAGAAATCCGAACCTATCAAGCACGACCGGGCTCGGGTACCTGAGGTGCAGCCTCCTGAACCCGGCTTTTTTCAGTGCCGCGAGCCAGGCCCGGGGGTCCTGTTTTGTGGAAAGGTCAACCAGGTCCCGGTAGCGCCTGCGGTAAGTCGGAACAGGGCTCCAGTTGCGCCTGGCCGTTTCATAGACAGCGAACTTCCCGTCATCCTCGAGCCATCCCCCCATTTTTCTGAAAAGATCGACCACCCTCCGCTCCAGCCCCGGGTTTCTGTGCAATACCTGTTTTGATTCGGCTATGTGGTGAAGAGACGAGATGGCGCATATGAAGCCGTATTTCTCGCGGGTGTCGAATTCCCAGATATCCTTCTTTATCACATTGAGCCTGCCCGGAAGGATATCTCTGAGCTCGTTGACCCTGTCGAAGTTGCACTTCTCAGAGCCGTGACCCTCGAATTCATCCAGGGCAGTGGCGCGTGATGCTCCGAAATCGAGAATGAAAAAGCCGGTATTCTCGCCATAGCCGGCGCCGATGTCCATGACCGCCTTGCCCTCGATGTCCTTCCTGTCAAAGAGGTGTTTAAGCACCCTGAGGTGGTATTCATGACCTGCGGTGGCCCATTCGGCGAACCGGGCTCCGACGTCATCGGCCTTTAACATCAACGGTACCTGGACGCTATTTTTTGCAATCATCATAGATTCGGTCAATCCTCCTTGCCACGTTCTGCCAGGTGCAGTGCTCCTTTACGAAAGCCCTTGCCGCCTGGGCGATGCGCTCCCTCGCTTCGCAGCCCTTTAAGGCCGCCAGCAGGGTTGCCGCAAGGTCTTCCGTGTCCCCTGTCCTGAAGAGATACCCTGTCTCTCCGTTCCTTATAATTCCCCTGTGGGCCGGAATATCCGAGACTACCGCAGCCGTGCCGCAGGCCATCGCCTCAAGGAGGGCTTTTGGCAGCCCTTCCGAGTGGGAAGGCAGCACAAAGAGGTCGCTGGCGCCATAAAAGCCGCTCATCCGGCTCGGCCCAACGCTCGGAATGAAAACTATCTTTTTTGCGAGCCCTGATTCGCCTGCCATTTCTATTGCAAATTTCCTTGTGGGCCCGTCGCCTATGACCACGAGCTTGGAGTCCGGATGTTCGACCGTGACCCTCTTCATCGCCTTTATGAGGTCAAACTCCCCTTTGCGCCCATTCAGGACACCCACGAAGAGAAGCATGAGATTACAGCCGATCTCCTTCTTCAACCACCCGTTTTTCCCATTGCGGCGGACGGAACCGAAATAATGAGTATTCACACCATTTAGCACAACGGAAACCTTGTGCGCCATCCCGTACTCGCTCGTTATATCATCCTTAATGCCTTCACTTACGGCAGCCAGGGCGTCGGAGCGCTTTAAATAGAGCCTTTCCTTCCAGAGTTCCTTGGCCCGGGCAGCGGGGCCAGGCCGCGCGCAGGCAATTGCTGCCCGCTCGAACCCCCTGAATATATCGGCCCTGTCCAGGGATTTGAACTGCGCCTTGCGCACTATGTGGACCGAACTTACTACCGGCACCCGTGGAAACAGCCTCCTGAAAAGAAGCAATGGGAGAGCCGAATCGCCATGGCTGTGGATGACGTCGAACATCTCCTTCCGGTGAAGTTCGTTAAACTTAAGCGCGGCCATAAAACCGAACGAGAGGTTTCTACTTGTCCTTATCCTCACCACCTCGAAGGGCGACTTCCGGTCAAAGGCCTCGCAATGCTCGGCGTATTTTGTTATTACGGTCACTTCATGGCCCAGTTCGGCCTGCGCGGCGGAAAGTCCGTAGGGGCCTGGGCCGAGGCCCGACCAAGGCGGCGGGAAGGCCGATGTTATCCGGCAGATTTTGAGCTTACGGAACACTAATACTCACCTAAATTTTCTCTGCCACCATCCAGTACATTGTGCAGAAATACTGCCAATATCTTTTTGAGGCGGACTGGAGAACC
>Ga0214473_10002295_pt1 | contig 23584 bp, 23 predicted proteins | sample RVTome_7_FD_203509 | JGI IMG/M metagenome (GOLD analysis project Ga0214473, IMG submission 203509) | Soil microbial communities from uranium-contaminated site in the Upper Colorado River Basin, Wyoming, United States - RVT98D197 | ecosystem: Environmental > Terrestrial > Soil > Contaminated >... | reverse complement strand
GAGCAGCACACCCAACAGCCCCAGGATGCCTCGAAGAATCCCTCGCGTCATGGTCCGGTCCTCCCTCGTGGCCGCCCGGCCACGCGTTCCATCCCCGCGACCTCTGCCGCCGGGATCAGGCCCGATGAGAGCGTTCGCTCCCCTGAGTCGCCCAGCGGCGCAGCTCGGACACCACGATCTTTCCGCTGGGGTTGGACGGCAGCGCATCCACGAAGCGGACGATGCGGGGGCGCTTGAACGGCGCCAGGTTCCGGCTGGCGCGGCAGTGGGCCAGCACCGCCTCCTCCGTGAGCCGCGGGTCCCGCCGCACGATGAAGGCCGTCACCACTTCGCCCCATTTCGGGTCCGGTGACCCGACGACCGCCGCCTCCCGCACCCCCGGGTGCCCGCACAGCACCGCCTCGACCTCCCGCGGGTAGATGTTCTCTCCCCCGCTGATGATCAGGTCGTCCAGGCGGCCGCGAATGGTGTGGAACCCGTCGGCGTCGCACGATGCCAGATCCCGCGTGTGGAGCCAGCCGCCACGCAGGGCCCGGGCCGTCTCCTCGGGCTTCCCGTGATACCCGCGCATCATCTGGGGGCCGCGGACCAGGATCTCCCCCACCTCATCCGGTTCGCATTCGCGGGCACCTGCCTCGCCGTCCAGGGGTCGCAGGCGGACCGTGGTGATGAGCGTCGGCTTCCCCACGGTGCCCGTGCGCCCCGGCGCCTCATCCGGATGCAGGGTGATGGCGCAGGAGGCCTCCGACTGGCCGTACCGGTTGTACAGCCGCGGGGTGAACACCTCGGCCGCCTGGGCCAGGTTGGCGGCGCTGCTGGCGGCCCCACCCGTCACGAGGCGGCGCAGGGCGGGAAACCGCGAGCGGTGCAGGCCCGGCACCTGCAGCATGGTCACCACCTGCGTGGGGACGGCGTAGAGCGACGTGATGCCGGCTTCGGCCGTTGCGAGAACGCTTCGTTCGGGGTCATACCGGGGCATCAGGATGTTGGTGGCGCCCACGTAAAGATGGGGCAGGAACCAGGACTGCATCCCGGCGACGTGGTACACGGGCGCAATGTTCAGCGCCCGTTCGTCTCGCGCCAGCCCGTACTCCATCACGCAGCCCACGCTCAGGGCCACGTGCGCGGCATGGGTGTGCACGACCCCCTTGGGCCGCCCGGTCGTCCCCGACGTGTAGAGGAAGCATGCAACGTCATCCTCGGTCACGGGGATGCCCGGGCCCGCCTCCCGTCCCGCGGCCAGGAACGCTTCGAACTCCACCGCGCCGGCGAGTCGCCGCCCTCCGATCTCGACGAGCCGCAGCCCCGGGCGCCCGGCGGCCGCCTCGGCGGCCACCGCGGACAGGTCGGTCTCCACCATCAGCATCCGGGCGGCCGCGTCGTCGAGGATGTGGCCGATCTCGCCGCTGGCCAGCCGGAAGTTCATGGGCACGGGAATGGCCGCGATCTTCTGCGTGGCCAGGTAGGCGGTGACCACCTCCTCGCGGTTGTAGCCGAGGATCGCCACGCGATCGCCCCGCCCGATCCCGCTACCCGCCAGGGCGTTGGCCAGGCGGTTCACGCGGGCGTTCCACTGGGCGAAGGTCCAGGCCCTGGCGCCTTCCTCGAGGCCCAGCCGGTTCGGCCAGAGCCGGGCGTTTCGTTCCAGGAACTGCCCGACCGTTACCCCCAGACCCATGGGCTCTCCGGCTCCCGCCCGCAATCCCGGCTCTGGCGACCCACCCACTATCGCAGCGTGAAGGCCTCGTGCGCAGCCGAACGGCCCTCGCCACCCCGCACCACCGCCCCCCCGGGCAGGTAGAGCATGCCCCCGACCACCGCCGCCCCGGTGCCATGGCGCGGCGTGAGCATCCGGGCCAGGGTGTACCACCGATCGGTCTTCGGGTGGTACGCCTCGTTCTCGTCGTACACGCCCCGGTCGCCCTCGCCGCCGATCACCACGATGTAGCCGTCCAGAAGGGCGGCCACGAAGCCGCTCCGCGGGGTGGGCAGCGGGGCGCGGAGCGACCAGGTATCCGTCTTCGGGTCGTACACGTCGTGGCGGGCCGTGTTGGTGAAGAAGTTCTCACGGCGCCCCGCGATGGCGTGGATTTTCCCGTCGTCGACGACGAGGCCGAGATGGTCCCGGCGCTCCGGCAGGGGGGCGCGCGGGCTCCAGGCATTGGTGGCGGGGTCGTACACCTCGTGGAGCGTCACGCTCAGCCGTCCCTCGAAGCCGACCCCGTGGTCGCCGCCGATGGCCCCCCCGATGACATGCAGCTTCCCGTCCAGCGCCACGATGGCGGCGGCCCCACGCTTCGACGGCAGCGGCGCGATCTCCTCCCACTTGTCCGCCCGCGGGTCATAGGCGAAGGCGTTCGCCACGGGCTCCCGGTTCTGCCGGATGAAGCCCCCGAAGTGGTAGATCTTGCCCTGGTGCCCGATGACCCCGACGTGGTTGAGGCCCATGGGCATGATCCGCAGGTCCCGCCAGGTATCGGTGGCCGGATCGTAAACCTGATTGAGATTCGAGGTCACGCTCCCATGGACGTAGCCGCCGAAGACGTAGACCTTGCCGTCGAGTTCCGCCACGGAGATCTCCGTGCGGCTGACCGGCAACGGCGCCTTCTGGACCCAGCGGCCCGGCCCCTGCGGCGGCTCGCCCCAGGCGGAGACCGCCACGAAGGTCGCGGCACACACAAGAGGAAAGGCCATCCGCGCCGCCCCGACCGAGGGAGCCCTGTCCCGCATGACCTCCGCCCTCCCCCCCGTCTTTACGCCCTGAGGGTTGCCTCGGCCGAGCCCTGGATCACCGTCTGTCCGGCCTGATTGTCCACCCACGCGATGCATTCCACGTTCGTGGCGCCCGCCTCGCGGGTCACCTTGGTGAGCCGCGCCCGGCACGCCAGCGTATCGCCGGGATACACCCGGGAGGTGAAGCGGAATCGGTAGCGCCGCAGGGCCCCGTCCCCGAACCAGTCGGTCAGCAGGTGCGCCAGGTAGCCGCCCTGCAGCATCCCCATGGCGAACACCCGGTCGTCCCCCGCCCGGATGGCGTACAGCTCGTCGTGATGGTTCGGGTTCATGTCGCCGGACGCCCCGGCGTAGCGCACGAAGTCCGTCCGCGTGATGGGGCCCACCGTCATGGGCGGGGACTCCAGGCCCTCCTTGGCCTCCGCGGCCGCGAGTCGCTGGATGGGCGCGGCGGGTGCGGCGGGTGGAGCCGCCGGCGACGGCTCCGTCTCGATCAGGGTGCGCCGCCCGATCAGCACCGTCTCCCCCTTCGCGTTCTTGAACGTGCTCTCGACCACCGCGAAGGTCATCTTGCCGCCGCGCTTCCCCGGCTTCTCGTACATCCGGACGACATTGGTCTGGCCGGTAAGCACGTCGCCCGCCCGGACGGGCTGGAGGTACTCGAACTCCTGCTCCCCGTGGATCCGGTAGCGGGGATCGAATCCCAGGTCTTCCTGGACCTGGGTCCCCTCCCACCAGAAGTTCCGGCAGAAGGTCGGCGGCGCGATGATGCCGCCGAAAGGCGAGCGCCGCGCCTCCTCCTCGTCCCGGTACAGCGGGTTGTCGTCTCTGAGGGCCTCGGCCCACTCCCGGATCTTGCCGTACTCCACCCGCACCGTGAAGGGCGGATAGGTCTTCCCCACGACGCTCGGATCAGCCATGCTCCCCCTCTCGCCCGCCGCGGGCCCCGCCGCCCCGGTGCTACCGGGGGGCGGCGATCTCCGGCGGGACGGCGTGCCCCTTCTCCCGCCAGTACCGCTCCGCCCCGGGGTGGAGTCGCAGGCCGATGGCCTTCAGGCCGTCGAACCCCGGATTCAGCTCCAGCGCCGCCCACCCCCGGTGCACGGCGACAAGCTGCTTCCGCCCCTCGTCCGACATCATCACCCGCAGGACCTCATAGACCGCCTCGTCGGGTACACCCTTGTTGGCCACCGTGTAGCCGTTGTAGGCGATGGTGAGGGCATCCGCGTCCTGCCCGTGATAGACGCCCTTCTTGATGGTGAAACCGAAGAGGGTGGGGTACTTGGCGTTGATCCGCTTGACCCCCTCCTGGTCCAGGCTGACCATCTGGATCTCGCCGGCCGCCGCCGCCTCTACCACCGCCGGGAAGGGGGCGGCCCCCGTGATGCTGAAGGCGTCCAGCTTGCCGTCCTGGAGGGCCCGGGCCCCTTCGGCCCAGTTGAGGAACGACTTCCGCACCTCGTCCTGGACCCCGTAGGCCTCCAGCGTCAACCCGGCCATGTACGCCGAACTGGATCCCACGGGCCCCATGTTCACCCGCTTCCCCTTCAGGTCGGCCATGGTCTTGATGCCGGACTTCTTGTAGGCCACCCACTGGACGGGGGAGACGATGGCCACCGCCGCCCCCCGAATGTTCGTGTGTTTCTTGGCGAAGGGCTTCTCCCCCTTCAGGGCCTGGTCCAGCAAGATGGTGGAGCTGAACCCGAAGTCCAGTTCCCCGGACTCCACGAGGCGTGTGTTCTCCTCGAAGCCCCGGGTGGCCTGGGCGGTCATCCTGACTCCCTTGGCCTGTTTGGCGACCAGTTCGGCCAGGCCGCCCGACATGACGTAGGCCACGGCCCCCACTCCGGCCCCGCCGATGGTCACCCGCACCTCGCCGGCCATGGCGGCTGCCGCCCCCAGCACCAGGGAGCCGGCCACGGCGAGACAGCCTCCGGCACCCAGTCCCCACCTTCGCACACACCGCATGGTTCCCTCCCGCCGGCTTGCCGCCGGCCTTCTCACCCCAACGCCTCGGGGACGCCCACTGCTCCGGCCCGACGCCGGGCCCGCACCCACTGCCGCCCCCCCACCAGCAGTACCGTCGCGACGCCCAAAAGGTCCGTCACGGGCCCCGGCACGAGCAAGAAGGGGGCCGCCACCAGCAGGGCGAGCCGCTCCCATCGGTTCATCGGCATGAAGATGTACCCTTCGAAGACGGCCGCCACGCTGAGCAGGGCCAGGGCGCTCGTCAGGATTGAGGCGAGCACCTCGAAGAAGGTCCCCCCCAGGAGGAGGGGCGTGTAGACCATCAGGTAGGGCATGAGGAGCAGGGCCGACCCCAGGCGCATGGCCATGAAACCGGTCCGCATGGGCTCGGCGCCGGCGATCCCCGCCGCGATGAAGGCCGAGATGCAGAAGGGGGGCGAGATGGTGGCCGTCTGGGTGAACCACAGGATGGCCAGGTGCGCGGTGACCAGGGGCACGCCGAGCTGGACCAGGGCCGGGGCGGCCAGGATGGAGAGCAGGATGTAGTCCGCCGTGATGGTCATCCCCATGCCCAGGATGTAGGCCGCCACCGCCGTCAAGAGCAGGATCAACGGCAGATACCCGTAGGAATAGGAGAGCACGAGCGAAGAGAACCGCAGGGCCATCCCCGGCAGGACGACGGCGGCGAGGATCACGCCCATCACGCCGGCCGTGGCGCCCACCGTCAGGGAGTTCGTGGCCCCGTCGCACAAGGCCTCCAGGATCTTGCGCGGCCCCATGCGCGTGTCCGCGCGCAGGGCGGCCGCGCCGACGGCCGCCACGATCGAGAAGAAGGCCGCATAGTAAGGGCTGAAGCGGACCAGCAGCAGTCCCACGAGAACAGCCAGGGGGAAGAACAGGTGCCAGCGGCCCCGCAGGAGCGCGCGCAGATCCGGCAGATCCTCCCGGGCCATCCCCCGGAGGCCCTGACGGCGCGAATAGAAATGCACCTGGCAGAAGATCATCAGGTAGTAGAGAACGGCCGGGATGAAGGAGATCTTGATGATCTCGAAATAGGAGGTCTCGGTGAAGGCCGCCAGGATGAAGGCGGCCGCACCCATCACGGGCGGCATCAGGGCGCCCCCGAGGGAGGCGGTGGCCTCTACCGCGCCGGCGAAGTGGGGCTGGAAGCCGGCCCGCTTCATCATGGGGATGGTGAAGGTCCCGGTGATCACGACGTTTGCCGCCCCGCTGCCCATGATGGTGCCCAGCAGACCGCTGGAGACCACGGCTGCCTTGGCCGGCCCGCCGGCGGTCCGCCCGACCAGGGCGAAGGCCAGGTCCACGAACAGGTCCCCCACCTTTGACTTCTCCAGGAAGGCTCCGAAGATGATGAAGAGGATGACGAAGGTGGCATAGACGTTGGTGACGACGCCGAAGACGCCCTCCAGGCTGTACACCGTCCCCACGATGCGACTGACGGAAAACCCCTTATGCCCCAGGTCCCCCGGGAAGTAGGCCCCGAAATAGTCATAGAGAAGGAAGGCGATGGCCACCAAGGGAAGGATGGGGCCCAGCACGCGGCGGCACCCCTCCAGGGCGACCAGGATCGCGATGACGCCGAAGACGAGGTCCGCCGGCGTCACCACCCCGGCCCGCTGCATCATGGTCTCGAACCCGATGATGAAATAGGCCACGGTGGCCGCCGTCAGACAGGCGAGCACCCCATCGGGCAGCGTGATGCGGTGGCGTGGGGACCCGGGCCCGGCCGGATAGAGGAGGAAGATGAGGATATAGGTGAAGCCGACGTACATCCCCAGGAAGATCTCGTAGGAGATGATGCCGACCGCGCCATAGAGGAAGAACAGGGAGAAGCCCGCGGCCAGCACCGTGACCAGGTGGCGCGCGACCCCCGGCAGTTTCCGCGGGCCCCCGCCGCCGGCGCGGGTGAGCCAGCTGACCAAGCGCCGCAGCGGGGTCGGCAGCTGGGCCGGGATCGGAACGGCCTCGGCCGTCATGCCCCCACCTCGTCACTCATCGCTCCACCGACCCCTCAGAGCCCCAAGGCCTGCGCGATGATGTTGCGCTGGATCTCCGACGAGCCGCCCCCGATGGTGGCCAGCCCGCTGTCGCGGAAGTGGCGCTGCATGTCCGACTCCATGCTGTAGCCGTACCCGCCCAGGATCTGCATCCCGTGGTCGGCGATGGCCTTGTACCCCTCGCCGGTGTAGAGCTTGAGCACGGCCGCGTCGCGCCGGTCGGTCTTGCCCGAATTCAGGCGGCCGGCGAACTGGTACACCATGGTGCGCGAGACGTCCGGCATCACCTGCATGTCGGCCAGCTTGTGGGCCTCCGCCTGGAACTTCCCGATGGGCCGGCCGAATTGCTGCCGCTGTTTCGCATACCCCGGCGCGTCGTCAAAGGCCACCGCCCAGTTCCTCCAGCAGGATGGCCAGATCGACGAAATCGCCCCCGGACCCGCCGGACGCCTCCGGGCCGCTCGTGTCCAGCCACCCCTGCTTGGCCAGCGCCCGGAACGCCTCCGCGGGCGGCCGCCCCCCGCGATCGCACCTGCGGGCGTACGGCGGCGGGCACTCGCGGCGCACGAACTCCCGCACCGCCTCCCGCCGCAACTGCTGCGTCTCGCTCAACTCCATGTCCATGCTCGTACCGCCCGCGCCGGGGACTACTTCACTTTCATCTCGTGGGGCTGGACCTCGCCCAGGAAGACGTAGCCGGTCTCCTCGAGGCTGCCGGCGCCCAGGTAGACCCCCACCAGCTCCACGGGCTCGACCGGGTCCAGGTTGCGGAGCCAGTGGGGGACGTTCTTGGGGATGTAGTAGCAGGAGCCGGGGCCGACCTCCCACTCGTCGTCTCCCTGTCCGTGGGCCCCGCGGCCGCGGATCACGTACACCAGCTCGTCCGACTTGGTGTGGAGGTGTTTCTTGTGGGCGGCGCCGGGCGGGAACACGCTGCGATAGAGGCTGCCTTCGGTGGAACCCACGTTGTGACGGCCCAGCAGGATCCGGTAGTCCATCCGCCGCCAGCCGTCCTTCTCCTGCGTCGGCTCCGGGGCCACCTCGTTTACCGTTGTGTGGAACTTCGCCATTCCGTCTACTCCTTCAGGAACGACCGCGTTCCGAACAAGACGAACAGACCGAACGGGGATGAAGCCCGTCCCTCCATCGTGTCATGGCGGGCCGCTTCCCGCCGACGTGTCGGACTCAGTCCTCAGTCCTTTGACCTCAGGCCTGCGTTACCGGCGCAGCTTGTCCGCCAGGCCGAATTCCGCGTAGGGCGCCAGGTCCGGCACGGGCGGCTTCAGGTCGCCCAGGGTGATCATGTTCTCCAGGACCTTGCGCAGGCCGGCGGGGGACAGGCGCAGGTCACGGGGGTGCGCCTTGATCTCCTCCACCCAGACGCGGTACGTGGTCTCGGCGTATTTTTCGCTGACCTTGAGGCTGCGCGCCAGGATCTGGATCGCCTCCGCCCGGTTCTTCGAGTCGTAGATCCACTCGGTGGCCTCCGCCGTGGCCCGGCCGAACCGCAGGGCGGCATCCTCGTGCGACTGCACCCACGACCGCATGGCCAGGACGCTGATGAAGGGGTAGTCCTGCAGGCGCGGGATCGAATCCGCCCGCAGCAGATCGACCATGCCCCTGTCCCGCAGGAACGACACCTGGGGCTCGAAGAGGGCGGTGGCCTGGATGGTCCCTCGCTGCATGGCTTCGGCCCGCGCCGCCGGCGAGCCGGCCACGATGATGGAGTAGTCCCGCCCGTCCTTGAGCCCGTGGGCGTCCAGCATCGAGCGCAGGATGTACGTGTCCCCCGTCTTTGGCGTGGTGCCCCCCGCGACCTTGCCCTTGAGGTCCTCCACCCGCTTGATGTCGGGCGTCACCACGAGGCTGTAGGGGTTCTTGCCCACCAGCGAGAAGATCTGGCGGATCTCGGGGACCTTCTGCTGGGCGATGAAGGCGGCGTCCGTGGACGAGACCGTCATCTGGAGCGAGCCGCCCGTCAGGGCCTGGGTGGCCGCGGCCGAACTCCCGGTGAAGACGAGATCCAGCTTCACGCCGTGCCGCTCGTAGAACCCCTTCTCCCGGCCCACGAAGATCGCCCAGTAGTTCGGGTTGGCGCTCACGATGCCGAAACTGAGGGTCTCGGCAGCCCGCACAGCGCCCGGCCACGCCGCCCCCGCGGCCAGTGCGGCCGCCAGCACGATGTTTCGTCCCGTTCGGCCCATCATCCCGCTCCTCCTCCGCCGGGCCCGCCCGCTCCGGCTCCCTCGACCCCCATGGCGCTCCGCACCTCTTCTTCGATCAGCCGCCAGATGGCGTCCACACGTTCAAGAAGGGCCGGCTGCCGTTTCACCGCCAGCGGCCGGGGGCGCGGGAGGTCCACGGGGACGGCCGCCTTCACCACCGAGGGCCGTCCCGAGAACACCAGCACCCGGTCCGCCAGGTACACCGCCTCGTCGATCTGGTGGGTGATAAAGATCACCGTCTTCCGCTCTTCGGACCAGATGCGGAGCAGTTCCGCCTGCATCAGCTCGCGGGTCTGGGCGTCCAGGGAGGCGAAGGGCTCGTCCATCAGGAGCACCTCGGGGTTGATGGCAAGGGCTCGCGCCAGGTTCACGCGCTGGCGCATCCCCCCCGAGAGCTGGTGGGGATAGTGCCGCTCGAACCCCGCCAGCCCCACCAGCCGCACCAGGCCCTCCACCGTGCGCCGGCTGGCCGTCCGGTCCCGCCGCTGGATCTCCAGGCCGAACCCGATGTTGTCGGCCACGTTGCGCCAGGGCAGGAGCGAATCGGCCTGGAACACGAACCCGCGGTCGGGGCCGGGATCCCTCACCGCGTGCCCGTCCAGGAGGATCGCCCCACCGTCCGCGTCCAGCAGGCCGTCCAGGATCCGCAGGAGGGTCGTCTTGCCGCAGCCGCTGGGGCCGACGATGGCCAGGAACTCGCCCGGGTGGGCCGCGAAGGAGATCTCGCGGAGGACCGGCGTGACCTCGCCAACGGACGAGACGAAGTCCTTGTGGATGCCTTCCACCCGCAGCTTGGCGGCGGCGCCCATGGGCTCAGGTGCGAACGGCATACTCGCGCCAGGGGGCGAGCCACCGCTCCAGCTTCTGCAGGCCGATGACCGAGAGGATTCCCGCCCCGGCCAGGATCACCACGGCCACGAAGAGGGCCGAGGTGTCGAAGAGCTGGGAGGAGACGAGGATCAGGTACCCCAGGCCGGCCCGCGTGCCGAAGAACTCCGCCACCACCACCCCGATGATGGCCCGCCCCACGCCCAGGCGCAGCCCGGCGATGATGAAGGGCAGCGCATAGGGGATCAGGATCTTGCGGAAGACCTGCGCCCGCGAGGCGGCGAAAGACCGGGCCACGTCCACCAGGTTCTGCTCGGTGGTCCGGATGCCGGCGCTGGTGTTGATGATGATGGGCAGGACGGCCAGGAGGAACGCCACCGCTATTTTGGAGGAGGGCCCGATCCCCATCCAGACCACGAAGAGGGGGGCGAAGGCGACCACCGGCGTGGCGTAGAGGGCCGAGAGCCACGGATCCAGCACGTCGCGGATCGCGTCGCTGACCCCGATGGCGATCCCCATGACGATCCCCACCACGGCCGCCAGGCCGAACCCGGCCACGAACTCGAAGCCGGTCACGTACACGTGGGTCTGCAGCTCGCCCTTGCCCAGCAGCTCGACGAAGGCCTCCACCACGTGGGAGGGCGGCACGATGATCAGGGTCGACTTGATCAGGTACCGCGCCACCCACTCCCATACCAGGAACCCCACCACCAGGGAGGCCACCCCCCGACACAGGGGCAGGTTCCGGCGATAGAAGGCCACCGGCCCCGTCGCGCGTGCCCGTCGCAGCGGCAGGGCCGCCGCCTGCGCGTTCGATACCATGTGTCTCCCCCTCCCCCCGGACGGCCTCAGCGGCGCCCCATGGCCTGCTCCCGCGGGCCCGGCTCCCCGAACCCCCGTGGGTGCGGGAAGGGCCCGTGCCGGTCCCCCATCAGCCGGGCGAAGTCCTGGTACACGTTCCGGATGGACGGATGCGCCTGCACCGGCCCCTACGCGATCGGGGCGGGGACGGCGGCCGGGCGACACGCGGCGGAGGCTGCCCGCCGCGCTAGCGCCCGAAGGCCTTCTCCCAGATGCTCGTGTCCACGTATTTCGCCAGGTCGGCCGGCGGGGTCCCGCCCACGATCTTCATGTTCTCCGCCCCCTGCCGCAAACCCTGCATGTCGAGCTCGCCGCGGCGGGGATAGCCCTTCAGTTCCTCGACGAACACCCGGTAGGCATTGGCGGCGTAACGTTCTTCCACCTTCATCCGCTCGGCCAGGATCTTGGTGGCCTCCGCCTTGTTCTTGGGATCGTAAAGCCACTCGGTGGCGTCGGCCCACCCCCGCATGAAACGCACCGTCGTCTCCTGATTGGCCGTGTACCACGGGCGCATCGCTACCACCATCACCATCTGGATCAGCCGCAGGTCAGGATAGTCGGCGGCGCGGGCAAGCTCCACCATTCCCTGGTCCTTGAGGAACGAGGTGAAGGGCTCCATCTGGGCCACGCCCCAGATGGTCTTGTTCAGCAGGGCCTGGCTCCGCTCGCGAACGCTGCCCACCGCCGCCACCGTGTAGTCCCGCGGATCCTGAAACCCGTGGTGATGCAGCATGACCCGCAGGGTTTCGGTGTCCGCCCCGGTCTTCACCCCCGTCCCCCCCAGCACCTTGCCCTTGAGGTCCTGGATGTTCTTGATCTCGGGATTGACCACCAGGGTGTAGGGCGACCGGTTGAAGACGCCAATGATCTGCTTCATCTCCGGAGCCTTTTCCTGGGCCGCGAAGGCCGCGCCGGGGGTCGTTGTCGTCATGTGGATCGACCCGCCCAGCACCGCCTGGACGGCGGCGCTGGCGCTGCCCGTAATGGGGATATCCAGCTTCACACCGTGCCGCTCGAAGTGGCCCTTGACCGCGCCGGCCATCACGACCCAGTGCAGCGGGTTCCAGCTCACGACGCCGTAGGTCACCGTGTCCATCTTGGGGGCGGCCGCCACGGCCGGGGCCGCCGACCACGCGAACACCGTCAGCGCCAGCGCGAAAATCAACACGCATCTCGGCTTCTGTCGCATCGCATCCTCCAATCACTCGATTCGGCCCCTCGATCGTCCTCTGACCCCAAATATGGAACCCGGGAGAGGCGATGCGTTTATCCGCCGGTGGCCAGTGCCCGCAGGCCGTAGGTCTGGAGGTACGTGCGCAGCTCGGCCGCCGATGGGCCGGCGTAGAAGAGCCGCCGGCTGGCCGAGATGCCCACCCGCTTGGACAGGTCGGCCAGGGCCTCGACCGTCTTGAGCAGCACCGCGTTGCAGTCCAGCACCAGCGCGCCGTCCACCTCGGCGATCTTCTGCTTGTGGACGATGGCGTTGACGCAGGCGCAGGCCGGCAGGATCACCTCGGCGCCCAGGGCGGCCAGGCGCCGCGCCTCGGCCAGGAAGGTCTCCGTCATGGCCCCCGGGTCCGTGAAGCCCTTCTGGACCTCGGCCAGGTCGATCTTCAGGCTGCCGAAGGGGATGTGCCGGTCCCGCAGGCCGTACTCGTAGGCCTTGCGGTCGTAGTACTGCGCCTGCTTGTCGTGGAAGGCGACGCCCGAGAAGCGCGCCCCGAACATGCAGGCCATGAGCATCGAGGTCTCGCCGAGGCCGAAGACGGGGATGCGCACCAGCTCGCGGGCCTCGTGGAGCGCCGGGTCCAGGAAGCAGCCGATGGCCGCCGCGTCGTACCCCTGCCGCTCGGCCTGCAGGAGCTTATCCAGGATGCCGCCCGGCTGGAACGAGTTCAGGGCCACCACGGCGTTGTAGTGCAGGTCCAGGGAGCCGCCGTCCACGCCGTTGACGTGGACCTCGGCGTCGGGCCGCCGCACCGCCTCCAGGTGGGCCGTCAGGGCGTTGCGGTAGTCGGCCATGTGGGGCTGGGCGATGGGCGTGCTGCTCTGCCACCAAATCTTGATCGGCATGCCGTCCTCCTTCTTTCTTCGTACTGTCTTCGCTCAGCTCGCCGCCCGGTCCGCCCCGAGTTCCCGCTCCAGCCGTTGGACCTCCGGGAGGCCGACCAGGGCGTTGAACTCGGCGAATGGGATCATGCGGTCGAGGACGGCCTGCGTGTTGCCGTCGCGCCGAAGGGCCCCCAGCGCGTCCCGGACGGCACCGGCCGTGGCGTACAGCGTCGTCAGGCCGAAGAGGACCACGGAGACGCCGAGGGCCTGCAGTTCCGCCGCGGGCATGAGGGGGGTCTTGCCCCCCTCGATCATCGCCACCAAGATCCGGCAGGGGACCTCGCGGACCAGCCGGGCGATGGCCTCCGGGCCGGGGATGGCGTCCGCCCAGAAGAGGTCCGCCCCGGCCTCCGCGTAGGCGCGCCCGCGGGCGACGGCCTCGGCCATGCCGCCCACGGCGATGGCGTCGGTGCGGGCGCAAAGGACGGAGTCCGGGTCGCGGCGCGCCGCGCTCGCCGCCCGGACCTTCGCCACCATCTCCGCCGCCGGGACGACCTGCTTCCCCTCCATATGGCCGCACCGCTTGGGGAAAACCTGGTCCTCGATGGTGATCCCGGCCACACCGACACGCTCGTACTCCTGGACGGTGCGGTAGACGTTCAGGGCGTTGCCGAACCCGCAGCCGGCGTCGCCAATCACCGGGATGGCCACCGCCCGGGCGAGACGCTCCAGGAGTCCCACCATCTCCCCCAGCGAGACCAGCCCGTAATCCGGCCGCCCCAGCAGCACCGCCGCCGCGTTGTAGTCGCCGCAGAAGACCGCCGGGAAGCCCTCCCGCTCCACCAGCATGGCGCTCAGCGCGTCCTGGGCCCCGGGGGCCACCAGGATCTCGGGCGCCTCGACGAGGCGGCGCAGCCGCCGCGCCGCCGTCTCGCCGCCAGGGGTCGTCACAGCCTATCCCCTCAACAGCGTTCGGCCGTTCGGCCGTTCACTCAGGAAGCCGGTACTGCCGAACGGTCGAACAGCCGAGCTGCCGAACGGTGTTAGGTGTCGGGTTGTACCCCGACCTGCTCCGCCAGGGCCAGGAACCGGCGGGCCCGCTCGGCCATGGCGATGTCGACCATGGTGCCGTCCAGGTTCACCGCCGCCGAACCCTGGGCGGCCGCCGCCTCGAAGGCCTCCAGCAGCCTCCGATAGTAGGCGGCCTCCTTCGCCGAGGGCGTGAAGGCGCGGTGGGCCAGGAGGATCTGGCGCGGGTGGATCAGGGTCTTGCCGAAGTACCCCATGCGCCGGGACAGAGTGGCCTCGGCCAGGAACCCCTCGTCGTCCTGGAAGTCGGCGAAGACGCCGTCCAGCACGTAGGCGATGCCGGCCGCCCTGGCGTCCACCAGGACCTTGCCGCGGGCGTAGGCCAGTTCCGGGCCGTTGAGGGACCAGGAGGCCCCCAGGTCGCGCTGCAGGTCCCCGTCCCGCGCCGTGCCGGGGCAGACCGAGGCGACGCGCGGCGAGAGCGTGGCCAGCTCGTAGGTGTTGCGCACGCCCAGCGCCGTCTCGATCTGGAGGATGATCTCGGCGCTCCCCTCGGCCAGGCCGCCCCGGGCCTCGGCCGCGGCCAGCATGTCACAGACCCGCCGCACGCTGGCCGTGTGCTCCACCTTGGGGAGCACGATCCCGTCCAGCGGGCCGCAGACCACGGCCTCCAGGTCCCCGGCCAGCCACGGCGTGTCCTCGGCGTTCACCCGGACGTAGAGCGCGAGGCCCCGGGTCTTCTCCAGGGCCTCGCGCACCATGGTCCGGGCCGCCGGCTTCTCGGCCGGCGGGACGGAATCCTCCAGGTCGAAGAGCAGGCCGTCCGCCCCGGACGCGGCGGCCTTCTCGTGCATCCGGGGCTTGTTCCCCGGCACGAACAGCAGCGAGCGCAGCGGACGCACGGCGGGCCCCCTACCGCACAACCTGCTTCACGATCTTGCGGAACTCCTTTTCGTCCAGCAGGCCCTTCTTCTTCAGCGAGGCCTTCTTGACGCGCAGCAGGATGTCGTTCACCTCGTCATCGGTGGCCTTCACCCGGATCCGCTCCAGGTGCATCCGGATGGAATCCAGCCCGCTGTTCTTGCCCAGCACCACCCGCGGCATCCGTTGCCCCACCAGCTTGGGATGGAAGGGGAAGACCTCGAGGAAGTGGTCCTTGGCCGCGTTCTTGTACCAGGACGCGATGATGCCCGACTCGATGTCGAACAGCATGTCCCCCACGATCTGCCGGTTGGTGGGCATGGGCTGCTTGGCGATCTTGCGGACGTACTGGGACAGCTTGGTGAGCCGCTCGGCCTTGATGCCCGTGTCCACCCCATACATGGTGAGCAGGGCCAGCAGGGTGTCCTCCGTGGGCACGTTCCCCGCCCGCTCGCCGATGCCCGAGATGGTGGAGTGCACCACCTCGGCCCCCTCGGCCAGGGCGATCACCGTGTTGGCCACGCCCATGCCGAAGTCCATGTGGAAGTGGGTCTCCAGGGGCTTCTTGATGCGCTCGCGGGTGCGGCGCACGAAGTAGGAGACGGCGTGGGGCGAGAGGACGCCGAAGGTGTCGACCAGGGCCAGGGCGTCCATGTGGCCCTCGCTGGCCACCTGCTCGATGATCTTCAGGTACCAGCCCATCTCGGCCCGGGACGCGTCAATGGGGAAGAACACGGTGTAGAGCCCCTGGGACTTGGCGTACTGGGTGGCCTCGATGCTGGTCTCGATGGCCCGGTCCAGCGTCCACTTGTAGGCGTACTCGATGATGTGCTCGCTGGAGGGCACCTCCATCACGATGCCCTTCACGCCGCAGTCCACCGACCGCTTCACATCCTCCTTCATGCAGCGGGAGAAGGCGAAGATCTCGGCCGGCAGGTTCTTCTTCACGATCATCTTGATGGCCTGGGCGTCCATGGGGGAGACGGCGGGCATCCCGGCCTCGATGCGGTGCACGCCGGCCTCGGCCAGCATGGTGGCCAGGCGCACCTTCTCCTGGGGGGTGAACTCCACGCCGGCCTGCTGCTCGCCGTCCCGCAGGCACACGTCGTGGAACTTCACGCGCGTGGGCATCTGGGCCCCGCGCATCACCTCGTCCAGGTAGTTCCAGGGGCTGACGAACCACTGGTTCGTATGCCACGGGGTTGCGGTCGCGTTCGCCATGGTCGTTCCTCCTTGCCGTGTATTGAGAAGAAAACCTCCCTGGAGCCCATCGGCCAGGGGTGAACCCTGGCCCTACACCAGAGACCGGGCAATGCTGTAGGGACCGGCTTCATGCCGGTCCGAGGCGAGCGCCGATCCCTCGAAGCCCGCTGGTCCCCGGATCGTCATCCGGTGTTGCGCCCGAAGCCGGACATGCCCCCCGCTCTGAAAGGCCGGATGATCCTGCAGCCTGTCACGCGTGCGCCACAGCACCCCCGGCCCCGTTCCACCGGCGCCAGGCCCAGCGGGCGGCCGGCAGGAACAGCACCAGGGCCGCCACCAACAGGAGCGTGACCGAGATGGGCCGCTCCACGAACACCAGCGGGTTCCCCCGCGAGGCGATGAGCGACTGCTGCAGGCTCCGCTCGAGCTGCGGGCCCAGGATCATGGCCAGCACCAGGGGGGCGGCCGGGAAGCCCCCCAGCCGGAAAATGTACCCCATGACGCCGAAGAACACCATGAGGCCCACATCGAAGGCCGAGTTGCTGACGCTGTACGCCCCCACGATGCACATGACCACCACCAGGCCCGCCAGGTAGCGGTAGGGCACCTCCAGGAGCTTCACCCACAGCCCCACCAGAGGCAGGTTCAGGGCCAGGAGGATCGCGTTGCCGATGTACATGCTGGCCACGGTGCCCCAGAAGAGGTCCGGGTGCTCCTGGATCAGCAGGGGCCCGGGCCGGATACCGTGGATCATCAGGGCCACGAAGATCATGGCGATGGAGGCGTTGCCGGGGATGCCCAGGGTGAGGAGCGGGATGAAGGAACTGCTGGCGGCCGCGTTGTTGGCCGCCTCGGGCGCCGCCACGCCCTCGATGACCCCCGTGCCGAACTTCTCCGGGTGGCGGGAGAGGCGCTTCTCCAGGGCGTAGGCGATGAAGGAACTGATGATGGCCCCGCCGCCCGGCAGGATGCCGATGAAGAACCCCAGCACCGATCCCCGCGCAATCGCCGGCGTGCTCCGGCGCCACTCCTCCCGGCTGGGCATGAGGCCCCGCAGCGTCGTTCGGAAGACCTCCCGCACCTCGGGGACCGCCACGTTGCTCAGCACCTCGGCCACCCCGAACAGGCCCATGGTGACCACCACGAAGTCCACCCCATCGGTGAGCCGCGGATGGCCGAAGGTGAACCGCTGGGCCCCGTGCACCGGGTCCAGCCCCACCATCCCGATGAGCAGGCCCAGCACGCCCATGATGAGGCCCTTCAGGGGCGAGCTCTCGGAGAGATAGACGGCCATGAGAAGCCCCAGGATCACCAGGGCGAAGTACTCGGGGGGACCGAAGCTGAGGGCGAAACGGGCCAGGGGCGGGGCCAGCAGCGAGAGCCCCACGATGCCGAGGGTGCCGGCGACGAAGGATCCGATGGCGCAGATGCCCAGCGCCGGCCCGGCCCGACCCTGGCGCGCCATCTTGTAGCCGTCCAGGCAGGTCACCACCGAGGCCGCCTCGCCCGGGATGTTCAGCAGGATGGAGGTGGTGGACCCACCGTACATGGCCCCGTAGAAGATGCCGGCCAGCATGATCACCGCGCCGGTGGGCTCGATCTTGTAGGTGGCCGGCAGCAGCAGGGCGATGGTGGCCGGCGGGCCCAGGCCGGGCAGGACGCCGATGGCCGTCCCCAGGGTGGCCCCGATCACGGCATAGAAGAGGTTCCACGGGGTCAGGGCCACGGCAAACCCGTGGCCGAGGCTGCTCAGGAAATCCATCCGGCCGTTTCCCTCAGCCGCCGAAGATCTGGCCCGGGGGGAGAGGCACCCCCAGCCTGACGAAGAGCAGGTAACTCCCCAGGGAGAGCAGCGCGCCGCCGATCACGCCCGGCAGCCATCGGGTCCCCAGCACGCGGAGGGCCAGGAGGGCCACCAGGGCCGTCATCACCGGGTAGCCCACCCACTCCAGGAGCGCCGCGTACGCGAGCAGCCCGGCCACCAGGATGGCCGGGGGGGCCAGACTCTCCCTGCGCGTGCCGGCGGGGGACCCGCCCCCCCGGAGCCCCTGGATCACCAGGAGGACGGCCAGGCCGATCAGGAGGGCGCCGCCGATGAAGGGGAAGAAGCCCGGCTGCGGGTCCAGCGCCGAACCCAGCGTGAGGCGAACGCCCGAGAGGCAGATCCCCACCCCCAGGGCCACCACCAGGATGCCGGCCGCCACGTCTCCCCAACGGACCATCGCGCCCCCGTCGATGGCGGAATGCGGATTGTGGATCGCGGACCGCCGGCGGAGTCGGTGGGGGGTGGGACCCGCCCCGCCGTCCCTCGGCGATCGGCCGTCACTTCTTGAAGAGCCTGCCCAGCTCCCGGTGCGCCTCGAACTCGGCGCGCCATTCCCTGGCGAAATCGTCGGGGCCGACGTAGTTCGTCTCGTCTCCCAATTGCTTCACCAGGGCCTGGAAGGACTTGTCCTCGGTCATCTGCTTGAAGGCGCCCGCCAGCTTCTCGACGACGGGCCGCGGGGTCTCCTTGGGCGCCAGCACGGTGCGCCAGATCACGTAGACCACGTTGACGCCTTCTTCGCGCGCCGTCGGCACCTCCGGCAGGTCCGCGAGCCGCCGCGTGCCGATCACGGCCAGCGGGCGCAGCTTGCCCGCGCGGATGTGCGGGAGCGACTGGGCCGTGAGCAGAAACGAGGTGTCCACGTGGCCGCCCAGCACGGCCAGGAGGGCGGGCCCGCCGCCGTCATACGGAACGAGCTGGGCGTTGATCCCGGTCTCCTTCATGAGCTGCTTCATCGGGACGTCGGCCGCACCCCAGGGACCCGTCGTCCCGTGGGTCAGCTTCCCCGGGTTGGCCCGGGCCCACGCCAGCAGCTCCTTCAGGGTTTTGTAGGGGCGGTCGGGCCGGGTCACCAGGAGGCCCGGTGCGTCGTTGATCTTGGCCACGGCCGCGAGCGAGTCCGGCCCGTGGGACCGCCCTTCCACGGCCGGCAGCGTGCTGTTGGGCCCGGGGGCCCCGAACAGGAGGATGTAGCCGTCGGGCCGCGCCTTGGCCACCAGGTCCGACGCGATGGCCCCGCCGCCGCCCGGCCGGAGCTGGACAAGGAGGGGCTGGGACAGATGCTGTGGGGCCACGCTCGACAGCGCCCGCGCCGTGAGGTCGTGGGATCCCCCTGCCCCGAAGGGAATCACCAGCGTGACGGCCCTGGCGGGGAAATCCTCGGCGCCAGGCGCCGCTGGCGGCGCGCCGGCGAGCCCCAGGACCGCGCCCGCCAGCGCCAAGAACCCGACCCCTCTCCGTTGCCTCATGGGGCCCCTCCCGTCCCGGGCCCGCCCCAGGGGCCGCCTCGGAACTTCCCCGCGGATCCCGGCGTCCCGGCCGGGGTCCGGGCCGTCCCCGCTATAGCTACTTCTTGAAGACCTTGGCGATTTCCTTGTGCAGGTCGTACTCCTTCTGCCACAGCCCGGCGAACTCGTCCGGCCCGGCGTACCCGGGCTGGTCCCCCATCTGCTTGATGAGGGCCTGGAACGACTTGTCCTCGGTCGTCTTCTTGATGGCATCGGCCAGCTTCTCGATCACCGGCCGGGGCGTTCCCTTCGGCGCCAGGACCGCCCGCCAGATGGTGTACGTCACGTTGATCCCCTGCTCGACGGAGGTGGGGACGTCCGGCAGATCGGGATGCCGCTTGGTGTCCAGGATGCCGATGGCCCGCAGCTTCCCGGCCTTGACGTGGGGCAGGGACTGGGCGGTGAGGGCGATGGTGGTGTAGATGTGTCCGCCCAGAATGGCCAGCAGGGCCGGACCCCCGCCGTCGTGGGGCACGATCTGAGCCTGGAAGCCGTAGTCCTTCATCATCTGCTTCATGGGCAGGTCGCCGGCGCCCCACGGCCCCGTGTTCCCGTGCACGAGTTTGCCCGGGTTAGCCTTGGCCCACTCCACCATCTCCTTCAGCGTGTTGAAGGGGGCGTCCGGCTTGGCGATGAAGACCACCGGGCTGTAGTTGACCCGGGCCACGGCCATCAAGCCATCCGGCCCCACCGAGCGGCCCTCGATGGCCGGCAGCGCGCTGGACCAGCCGGGCCCGCCGAAGAGCATGGTGTAGCCGTCCGGCCTGGCGCCCGCCACCTGCTGGGAGCCGATGGCCCCGCCCCCACCCGGCTTCAGTTGGATGATGACGGGCTGCCCCAGGTACTGAGGGATCACGCTCACCATGGCGCGGGCCGTGAGATCGTGCGACCCGCCGGCGCCCACGGGAATGACCAGGGTGACCGGCTTCGTGGGATAATCCTCCGCCGCATACGCCGGGGCCCCGGCCAGGCCGGCGGCCAGGGCCGCCGCCAGGAGCCAACCGGCACGGGACGTGTCTCGCCTCATGATGCTCCCCTCCTCCCGCCCCCGCGGGCTACACCCAGGCCTTCTCCACGTAGATGGTCTTGGCGGCATCGCGGCTGGGACAGTTGCCGTAGGTGAAGATCAGCTCGCACTGCTCCGTGTCGCTCAGGTTCTGGAGGCCGTGGATCTCGCCGGCCGGCACGAAGCAGAACTGCCCCTCCTTCATGATAGATTCCTTCTTCTCCTCGCCGATCCACACCTTCATCGTCCCCTTGGCCATGTAGAAGGTGGCGTCGCAGGCATGGTAGTGGCGCTGGTTGCGGCCGGACGGCGGGACGATGGTCCGCCCCATGGTGATGGTCTTGCTGCCGCAGGTGTTCTCGTCCACCCCCCAGGCGATGATGAGGGGCGGCTCGTACTTCAGGTCCTTGTTCACGTTGTTGGAGTCCACGATGATGGCCATGGCTACGCCTCCCCCGTCGGCGCGCCGTCAGCCTTCAGCCATCAGCTGTCAGCCTTGGCGGGCCCAGTGTGGAGTTGAATGGTGTCTGAAGCCGATCGCCAGACGCCCCAAGGCGACGGCTGAGGGGCTGAGGGCTTCGTTCCCCGGCCCCCGGCCCCGCCAGGTCCACCCTGACGCGGCGACGCGGGCTTGCCCGCCGGTTGCGAGGCGGGGACACGGCGACACGGGGAGGCCGCCCTTTCGCCGCGTCGCGGCGTCCCCGCGTCGCCGCGTCAGGTGGTTAGCGCAGGGCCTCCTCGTCGTGCTCCATCAGGGTGAAGATCACGGGCCCGTCCTTGGTCACCAGCACGTTCTCCTCCAGGCGCACGGTCTGGTCGAGCCCGGGATGGCCGGCGAAGGTCTCGATGGCGAAGTACATGTTCTCCTGGATGGGGGCCGGGTACTTCATGGAGTAGGCCCGCGAGATCCACATCCCCTCGTACAGGCTCAGGCCGATGGAGTGGGCGAACTGCTGGAGCGTCACGGTGGTGTACTTGTCGTCGTCGTAGGTGGGGAACTTCTCCGCCACGTCCTTGCTGGTCTTGCCGGGGCGCAGCTCGGCCAGACCGGCGTACATGGAGTCGTAGACCTCCCGGTACAGTTTCTTCTCCTCGGAGGTCCACTTGCCGCCTACCTTGAAGCAGCGGACGTAGTCCACGAAGTAGCCGCCCGGGCCCACGGCGTTGATGTCCACGATCACCAGGTCGCCGTTGCGGATCATCTTGTCCGTGTGCCAGCGGCGGTACGGGCTGGTGTTGCCACCCGAGGCCACGATGATGTCGTACACGAAGTCGAAGCCCTCGGCGTAGAGCAGCTCGTTGACCTTCGCCGTGATGTCGCACTCGCGGATGCCCGGCTTCAGCCACTCGTGCTTGATCTTCCACATGCAGGTGTCGCCCACGGTGCTGGAGATCTTCAGCAACTCGATCTCCTGCGGCGTCTTCACCACACGGGCCTCGCTCATGGCGGGCCAGGCGCTCACCAGGTTGATCCCCTTCTTGCTGAAGGCCTGGTAGGCGGACATGTCCATGATGTCGATGCCCACCCGCCCCTTGTCCACCTTGTGTTCCTTGAGGACCTCGATGACGCTGTCCACCATCCGGTTCACCATGAAGTCCTCGGCCCCCTCGGACCACTTCCAGGTGATGGCCGGCCGGATGCGTCCCGCCAGCCAGGGGGCGTCGATGATGGCGCACTGCAGGTCCGACCCTGCTGTCTCGAAGAGGATGGGCTCGCCCCCCCGAGGGAGCACGGCGTAGCGGATGAAGATGTTGTTCTTCCAGTTGCCCTGGAACACCGAGCAGGTGTAGCGCACGTTCTCGCCCACGAACATCACCAGGGCGTCGATATCGTGCTTCTCCATCATCTGCTTGGCGCGGGCTAACCGGTCCTTGCGGAGCGTGTCGAAGTCCACGCGCATCTGCCAGTCCGACCCGGTCTGGCTGTACACCCGGCGGGGCGACTGGTGGTGGGGTTTCTTGATGAAGCTCAGGTCCATGGCCATGCGACATCCCTCCCTTGAATAGTCTGGTTTCGTGTTCCCCGTTCCCCGTTCCCCGTTCCCTCTCGCTTGGTTCGCGGTTCGCGGTTCGCTGTTCGCGGTTCCGAGGGCCCGGATGCGGGCGCGCCCGAACCGGGAACGGCGAACCGAGAACCGCGAACCCCCGCGGCCGTTCCCTACGGCCGCGGGGGGGGCGGGCGGTGCCCCAGGCGGGCCGAGACCTCGGCGGCCGTCTCGCGCACGACGGCGATCAGCTCCGGCAGCCGGTCGGAGGTGATGCGGATGTGGGGGCCGGCGATCCCGGCCGAGGCCACCACGGTGCCCGTGTAGTCCCAGAGGGGGGCGGCCACGCACTTCAGCCCCTCCTCGAATTCCTCGTCGTCCAGCGCGTGCCCCCGCTCGCGAACCTGGGCCAGCTCCTTGGCCAGCACGTCGGGATCGGTGATGGTGTTGGGCGTGTAACGCTTCAGGTCGCGGCGCGCCAAGCGCGCGGTCTCCCCCGGCCCGGCGAAGGCCAGGAGCACCTTCCCCAGCGCGGTGCAGTGCAGCGGGGCCCGCCGTCCGATGCGGGAATACATCCGGATGGGCAGCAGCGTCTCGATCTTGTCGATGTAGATGACCGCATCGGCCTCCCGCACGCCCAGGTGGACCGTCTCCTTGGTGGCGTCCCGGAGCTTCTCCAGGAAGGGGAGCGCGGCCTCGCGCACGGTGAGCTGGCTGACGGCCAGGGAACCCACCTCGAAGGCCTTCAGGCCGAGGCGGTACTTGCCCGTGGCCGGGTTCTGGTAGACGTAGCCGCGCGAGGCGAGGGTGGAGAGCAGCCGGTAGACGGTGCTCTTGGCCAGCTTCAGGCGGCCGCTCAGCGCCGTGACGCCCAGCTCGGGATTGCCCGCATCGAAGGTCTCCAGGACGGCCAGCGCGTGGTCGACGGACTGGAGGATGGTGCCCTTCCGCTGCTCCCGCATCTGCACCTCTGGCGGACCCGCGCCGGCCCCGCGAACGCAACAGGCGCCCGTGGCAACAGCCGATCGCTCACCTAGAAGCAGGCCCGGCTTGCGCCGGCCCACCGCAACGAGGATCTGTTCCGCGATTCAGAACGGTCTTTCCCCATGGGAAACAGGTGACTTATATCAAGGGGAAGAACGAGGTGTCAAGCCGGTGGGGGGAAAGGCAGCGGCCAGAGAGGCAGGCGGGTACGCTACGCCGGGCCCTAGCCCCGCCCGCCGCGGAAACCCCGCGGACCGCGGTCGCCGCCGCCCCCGCCCCGCGTCCCGCCGGAGCGCGCCTCGTTGACGACCAGCGGGCGGTCCTTGAACATCCGGCCGTTGAGCATCTGGATGGCCTTCTGACCCTCCTCGAAGCTGGACATCTCCACGAAGCCGAACCCCCGGGGGCGGTTCGTGAAGCGGTCCATGACCACTCGGG
>Ga0214473_10002294_pt1 | contig 23595 bp, 24 predicted proteins | sample RVTome_7_FD_203509 | JGI IMG/M metagenome (GOLD analysis project Ga0214473, IMG submission 203509) | Soil microbial communities from uranium-contaminated site in the Upper Colorado River Basin, Wyoming, United States - RVT98D197 | ecosystem: Environmental > Terrestrial > Soil > Contaminated >... | reverse complement strand
AGTTGAATCAAATTTTCTGTAAGAAACAGAAGCAGAAACGCTGGCTAGGGTTAAAATTCCCAAAACAACAAGAGTAATGGAGGTATACAACAAAATACTATCTGGCTTATGTTTAATGCCGGCTATATTCTTTGACATATTTTTTGAAAAGATTGCCTTTTTCTTTGTAATCTTTAAAAATGCTAAAACTGGGAGAAGCAGTGGAAAGCAAGCAGATTTTATTCTTGGATGTTTGTTGATAAGCTATTTTAACCGCATCAGCCATATTATTTACAAAAAAATGTTTCAAGGGCCTTTTGTTAATTATTTTATTAATTTCTTTCCAAATTATCTGGCCGGTTGTGGGAAACAGAATTACGTTTTTGATTTTACTTTTTGAAACCTCTTTGGCCAGCTTTTCAAAATTCAATCCTCTATCAAAACCGCCCAACATTATGGTTTGAACTTTATTGCCCAGAGCATTCATTGCCGCAATCGTGGTTTCGGGAATTGTTGATAAAGAATCATTATAAAATTCTATTCCTTTAAATATTCCCACTGGCTCTAATCGATGAGCTAATGGCTTGAATTGCTTAATGGCTAAGCCAATCTTTTTATCTGGTATTTGAAAGATTCGGCCAACCAAAATAGCAGCTTTAACATTATCAAGATAGAATTTACCCTTCAAGGGAATGTCTTTTAATTTCATGACTTTTTCAATTTTTACCGAATTAAGATCTTGTTTCTGAGCTTTTGACTTGTTGGCGATTTTGTCAACAATTTCGTTTTTAGAATTAAAAACCAAATAGTCTTTATTGTTTTGATAAAGAGTGATATGAGATTTGGCCTGAATATATTCTTGAAAGTTTCGGTAATAATCTAAATGTTCTGGAAAAACATTTAGAAAAACAGCAATAGGCGGAGATTTTTTTAAATTAGATAATTGATGGCTGGAAAGCTCATAAACATAAATATCTTTGTCGGTGGCTGATGATAATAGGTTTAAAACTGGTTTGCCGATATTGCCAATCAAATGAGCCTTTAATCCGTTATATTTTAGAATTTTATAGATTAAAGATGTGGTTGTGCTTTTTCCTTTGGTGGCAGTCACTCCGATAATCAAACCAGGGCAATTATCAAAAAATATTTCTGCTTGAGAAGTAATTGTTTGCCCTCGCTTTAGATATGGTTTTATTTCTTTTGGAGAAATTCCTGGAGATTTAATAATAACATCATAATCTTTCAACGCCTTCAGATAATTTGATCCTAGATGCCATTTAATCAGTTTTTCGCTTTTTGCTTTGCGTTTTACTTTTTCATCTCTATCCCCTATTCCTAGATTTTTTTTAGGAAAAAGCTTTCTTAGAAATTTAAAAGTGTCTGTTCCTTCTCTACCCAGACCTAAAATTAATATTTTTTTATTAATTAATTCTTTGAGCTTCATCTTTTTAAAATACCACATATTAACAAACAAAAAAACGGCATCTTCAAATTCCGTCTTAAAAAAGATATAGGGGAGAAGGAAGGATTATTTAGAGTCTCCACATTCACTTGTTGGCGCGATTTGTTGTTTTTTGATTCGTTGAACTTAACTTCTAAGAGTTAGTTCTACGGAATTATCAACATTGTTGTGCCAACGGCACATTTATGCAGAATGTGCGTGGGTGAATGAGTTTTTCCTTCTCCCCCTGTCAGATCTTGATTATTTTCGCGTAGTTTGTATTCACGTCGGGTGCACCTCGGGATCGTCTAATAATTCATTTTCATTCGGCTGATCTGACTTTGTAGGATCACCTAATTATTATATTAGTAAAGTATTGTTATTTTGTCAACTTCAAAAGACTCCAAAACTCTTTAGGCAAGCTGTTTTGTTTATCCCAAGACTCCATTATTATTTGAGATTCTTTTTTTAAGTTTTTGTGTTTGAGTAAAATATTTTCTTCAAAATATTTTAAAAGATACGGCAGTTCTCGGTTTTCTTTTTGAATCTTCTGCCAACCAAGATATAGGGCTGCTAAGCTTTCTTTCTGAGTTCCCACGCATTCAAATGGTTTAAATTTAGCTTCTCCAATCAATTCTTTTGTTATTGATAACAATTCTTTGTTTTCAAATAAATCTTGGCCAAAGATGCTAATTAATTTCTCAGTTTCAATGAATGGATACAAAGACATAAAAACGAATAGGCATTTGGAGCAATTACCGCACCACTTCTGAGTTGGCTTTCTTGTTCCTGATTGAGTTTTGTGCGCTTCATTGCAGCTTAAGAAAACAGAAAAATATTTAGAATAATTAGAAAATAGTCGAGCTATTTGAATTTCATACAATGGCCTTAAAAAACTAAAATACTCAATATCTTTAGCTAAATATTTTTTAGAATAATCTCTGAACTTTTTTTCAAAATCAAAACTCTTGGAATATTGATGATTGACTATTCTGCCCAAATATTTGACATTGCCTTCGTTAGAGCTTCTTTCGTTGGAAAAAGCGATATGCTTGTAATTAAAAATTGTTCCCAAGACAATACTCAAAAATGCCAAATAAGCAGAAAAAGGAGTGTGGCCGTTTAAAAACCCTTTTCGGTTAAGACTCAAAAGCTTTTTATCAATTGTTCTTTGGACAATAATCGGATTTGAGCGCTTCCCTACTCTAATTATTTTGTTAATGGCCGGAGTCGGATTAAGAGCAAAGCAATTAATTTCTTGATTGGTTTTTAATAATTCTAAGGTTACGATTGAATCTTTTCCTCCGCCAATTGCTATTAAAAATCTGTTTTTTAAATCTTTTTCTAAAAAGTCAGGCGTGCGTCGAACTGGCATTGGCCTAGTTATAATTTTTAAGAAATTTTTATCCCTGAAATCTATCTTGTTTTCATAAAAAAACTGGCCCAAGCCGTTGAAAATTAAATCTTTCCACCACCAGATTTGTTTTTCGTTTAAATAACCAGCCTCTATTTTTATCTCAGTTGAACAAGTGGCTTTCCAATAGCTTAGCGATTCAATTAAGCCTAAGTGAAAGATTAAATTGTCTAAAACAATTTTGTTGAGCCGATTGATTAATTTAAGATCAATATTTTTAATAATCACCTTGGGTTTAAACTCAATATCAGGCTCAATTTTAAAAGTGAAAACAATTTCTAAATTTTCTTTGGCAACTTGGTAAGAATAATTCTGATATATAAAACGAGGATATTTTTTTCTTAATTGCTTGAAGTTCATATTAAATGCCGTTTTGAGCTAAAAGACGAATGGCAACACCCAATATTGCAAAAATAATTCCAATAATCCAAAATCTCATAGTCACTCTGTAAGGAGGCCAGCCCTTAGCTTCAAAATGATGATGAATTGGAGTTGATAGCCATATTTTTTTATGAAAGAATTTTTTTGACAATAGCTGCAAAATTACTGAAGCTGATGTGGCCACAAGCGGCAAAGCAATAATTGGCAGAACCACGACTGAATCAGTTAAAAAAGCAGCGACAGTCATTGTTGAAGTCAGCCCCAGCATTCCGGTTTCTCCCATATAGAATTGGGCTGGAGGAATATTAAACCAAAGAAAAGAAAATAAAGCGCCGAGAATCACAGCGCAAAAAGAAGCTAAATCAGCTTTGCCTTGGCTAAAAGCAATAATTGTAAAAGCGCCAAAAATGGAAGCAAAAACACCGCCAGCCAATCCATCAATTCCATCAATTATTCCGCCAGACCAAGAAGCCAGCATGACTATAATAAAAAGAGGTATGTACCAAATGCCAATATCAACATTAATTCCTTGAGGAAAATTAAAAATCAAAGGAATGTGAATTGTGCTTTTTTCCAGCTTGTAATAGAACCACAATCCTCCGATCAATCCGATCAAAGCAACCAAGAACAATCTTTTTTTAAAGCTCATTCCGCCGCCAATATATTTCCCTTTCTCTGATATTGTTAAAAAATCATCTAATAAGCCCAATAATGAGGCTGATATCAGCGCAAACAATGGCAGCCAAGTCTCTGGCCTGGAAAGAAAATTCAGCTTTTTGATCCACCAGATATCAGTAATGTTGGCTAGAGCAAAAAAACTGAAAATAACAAAAAGGCTGGCCAGCCAAATTATGATTCCTCCGCCTCGAGGAACCTTGGTTTCGTTTTCTTTATGCAAATTATAAAAAACATTGGCTTCTTCTCCAGTAATGGTTTTTTGCCTAGCTTCTTTTTTCCAGAATCTGAACTTGTACAAAAGATTGATTATAATCGGCGCCAATGCCAAAGAAACAACTGCCGAGCAAGTAGCTAAGAAAAGAATCTTGATGACGTTAAAAGTGAAAAGGGTCATTATTGTATTTGCCAATTAATGAGTTTTTGGGTTTCAACAATTCTTTCGGCTGGCGAAGAAGTGCCCAACAAGATATCAATAAAAATTGTTTGCTGGCTGTTTTTTAAAACTAAAAGCATGCAGCCACCGGCTTCTTCAGTATAGCCGGTTTTGCCGCCAATGGCTTGAGAACCCAAGGGAAAATAAAGGTTGCTGATTCCATTGTGAGTAGCATAGGGCCCTTGATCCAAAGACATCTGAAAGATCAAGGGGTGTTTGTTTAAAATATATTTAGTTAGATTGAGCAAATCTTGAGCTGTAGAATGGTTCAGTTGTTGAGGATCAATTGGAGAGCCGTTTAATTCTTTTGGCTCTAAACCGGTTGGGTTAACAAAATAAGTATTGGTTAATTCCAATTCTTGGGCTTTTTGATTCATCTTTTGAACAAAATTATCAGTTCCAATAATTTCTGAAAGCGCCCAAGCTGCATCATTGCTGGAATAAATAAGCATCCATCTCAAAAGATCTTCAATAATGAAGCTGTTGCCTTGTTTAAAATTGCCGTAAGTTGGCACACCATCTTGGCTGGCTGCTTTTTCCGATAAAACAACTGTTTTTGAAAAAGAATAATCATTTTGGTTTTCTAAGATCACCATTGCTGTCATTAGCTTGGTCAGCGAAGCGATTGGCAATATTTCTTGAATGTTTTGTCTAAAAAGCGTTTTTTCTTTTCCGTATTTATTGATTTTCAAAGAAACAGTTGATTTGGCTTCAATTATTGGTTTTTCGTCTTCATTCGGCGATTGAGCCAGAATTATGTTTTCAAAGGGCTGGGAAATTTCTGCATAAAAAAGATTTTCCAGATTATTCCTAAAATCATTCATTCCCCAAACAAAAACAAAGCTTAGGGCGAATCCTACTGAAAAATATTTTAATTCTCTTTTGGTCATTTCTTAATCTTCTTTGGTTTCTTTTTAGTTTCGGTTTTAGCAGTTTTCTTGGGCTGTAAAAGAGATAATCTTTCATCAATTCTTTCCATATCTCTGGGAAAGATATTGGCTTCTCTTACATTTTCCAATCCAAGAATTTGTTTGACAACCCTTTCTGAACCAATGGCAAACCCTCCTTCTGGCGGCATTCCGTATTTAAAGGTTTGCAGATAATATTCAAAGTCTTTTGGATCATTCCCCCACTTTTTAATATTGCTTATCAGTTTTTCATAGTCGTTTATTCTTTGTCCTCCGGTAATAACTTCCAATCCTCGGCACAAAAGATCAAAGCTTAAAGTGTATTCTTCATCAGCTGGATCAGCATGAGTGTAAAAAGGCCTCTTTTTGGTTGGATAATGGGTAATAAAAACCACCTCTGAGCCGTATTTTTCTTTAGCAAAGTCGCAGATTTCTTTTTCATCTTCGGGCTCCAAATCAGGCTCTTTTCGGTTATCTCTTTTAGTTCTTTCAAAAATGATTTGTTGAGCCTCGCGCATTTTTAATCGCGGAAATTTATCGCTCAATTGCGGCAAGACTGCTCCGAGTATTTTTAATTCTTTAGAACAATTATTTTTAACACCAGAAAGCATGTTGCGGATTACTGTTTCGACAATCTCCATCAAATCTTCCCAGGAATCAATGAAAGCCATTTCCATATCCAAACTGGTGTATTCGGTCAGATGCCGAGTGGTAACACTGGGCTCAGCTCTGAAGACTTTATTGACTGTAAAAACTCTTTCAAAGCCATTGAGCATTATTTGTTTGTAGAGTTGGGGGCTTTGAGTTAAATAAGCGTCGTAATCGTAATAATCAATGCGAAAAACCGCTGCCCCGCCTTCGGCATTAGCTGGCACGATTACCGGTGCTTGAAATTCGGTGCATTGTAAGCTTTGTAGGGTTTTTCTAAAACTATTAAGTATTTCTTCGTTTATTTTAAAAATAGCTCCAATTTTCTGGTTTCTCATAATTAATGGCCGGTAATCTAAAAGAGTTGGCAAGCTGACCTTGAGCTCTTGTATGTCAAAAGGAAGCGGTTCTGCTTTGGCCAGTATTTTAATGCTTTCCGCCTGCAATTCCACTTCTCCGGTTTCAATCTCAGGATTAATCATTCCAGCTGGCCTTTTTTGAATTATTCCAGTGATTTCAACAACCCATTCTAATCTTAATTCTTGAGCAGCATTATATGATTCTTGGTTTTTTTCACTAAAAACAACTTGAATAATTCCGCTTCTGTCTCTTAAATCAATAAAAAGAATTTTCCCGTGTACTCGACGGTTGTTCACCCAACCAGCTACTTTGATTTTTTCGCCAATCTTATTAATTGTTTCTTGATTGAAAATTCTTTTCATAATTATTAAATATATTTTTTAATAGTGTCGATAATTTGCTTGGGAGTATAGTTGGTTTTAATGAGGTAATCTTTTGCACCTAAATCCAAAGCCCTTCTTCTTGTTATTGGATCATCGTAATTGGAAAAAGCAATCACTGGCACTGAACTCATTTTAGGATCTTTTTTTATTTTTTCAAGGAAGAAAATACCATTTTCTCTTGGAAGCAGTATGTCGAGGATTACCAGATCTATTTTTTCTTTTTTAATTATTATCAAACCCCCTTCGGCTTCTTGAGTCCAGATAACTTTGAAACCGGCCTGAGAGAATTTCTCTTGATACATTTCTGCTAAAAGTGTTTCGTCTTCAATTAAAAGTATTGTTTTTTTCATAAACTATTTTTAAGTGGAATTTCTATAGTAAATGTTGATCCCTTTCCCAACCCATCGCTTTCAGCGCTGATTTTGCCATGATGCATTTCCACAAACCCTTTGGCTATATAAAGACCCAAACCAGATCCTTCGGTATAAGATCGGTTGCCAGCTGATCCTCTGGAAAAGCTTTTAAATAATTTAACTATTTCTTTATGGGTCATTCCCAAACCAGTATCTTTTACTTTTATAATCATCTTATTGTGGTTTTTGGTTTGAGCTTGAATAATAACTCCTCCTTTGTCTGTATATCTGATTGCATTATCAATAATGTTTAAAATAGCGTGCCTTATCTTGTCTGCGTCAGCTGTGATTTGAGGCAGCGGTTTGGATGGTTTTTTAAACTTGAGATAAATGTTTTTTATTTGTGCTCCGTGAGTAAGTTCGTCAATTACGCTATTAATTATTTCTTCTAAAGATATTTTTTGAAAATCTATTTCTATTCTCCCAGCTTCTATGCGGGAAACATTTAAAATATCGTTGACAAGTTTGATCAATCTTTCATTAGATTGATAAACATTTTCTATAGATTTCCGGGAACTTTCCGGCAATACGCCATAACTTCCACCCAAAAGCATGGAAATGTATCCCTTGATGGCGCTTAACGGCGTTCTTAATTGATGAGAAACAATTGAAAGGAATTCTGATTTGGCTTTATCTAATTTTTTTAATTCTTGATATGTTTTTTCTAGTTTTTCTCGGTATTGAATTTCACGAATTACACTTTTAATAAGCGAATAGCCAAAATATAGGAAAATAATTAAAATAAGACCTTTGAAAAGTTGAAGGGTTAAGTTTGTGGTGAAAACCAGAGCATCTAATAAAAGCAAAATGGCAATTAAGCCTACCAATAAACTGGTTAAAATAACCTTAATTCCAAAGAGCTCTCTTTTGACAACAGCATAAGCAGTAAAACCAAGGAGAAAGATAGAGGAATAATTTCCAAATTGATAAAATTCGTGGGTCTGGCGCCAGATAGGAAGTATTACGTTAAAAATTAAATTCATTATAGCAAAAATAAAAGCTCCCAATAAAAAGTATTGAATCCTTAACTTTTCTTTTTCTGAAAGCCAAAAGAATTTTCTAAAAAGACGCCCAATAATCAGGAGAGTTAGAGCGATAACCATTATATAAAAAACTCCGCCAGCCTTACCCATTATAAAATCAGTTCCCCATTCCTTGAATTCAATACCCACGATAACCCAGTTACTAAAAACAGAAATTAAAAAGAATATAATTCCAATAAAAAAAATAAAAATATCAAGATAGCTAATTTTACCTTTTCCGATTCCCCTCGACGGAAAGTATAAAGAAAAAAAATAAGCTGAGAGAAAAAACAAAGAAACTGCCCCGAAAACAATTTTAACACACAATAAAGCCAAATCTATTCTTGTCGTAAGGCAACCGAGATACGTAAAGTCAATCCAGGTAAGCACAGTAAAAGTCATCAAAGCAAACATCTGATTTGTGATAGATCGACGATTAGCAGAAAAAACCCAAAAACCTAAACCTATACCAATAAGGTTAAGAAGAAAAACAAATGTTTGGTTTATTAAGTATGATTCCACTTAATTTATATTTTTTTATTATTTTTTTACTTAATAAAAATTTTTCCTAATAAAATAAAAATAAACCACCAAAGATTTTCAGAGTAAACGATATTGTGGGTCAAGAAAGATAGGTCTATTTTGGGATTTTTAGATTTTTGAAGATAGTAAAAAGCATAAAGGGAAGTAAGGCTAAGCGAAATTACAAAGGACGGAAATAATTTCAAATAAAATCCTAAGAAAATAGGTATTAACGCTAGAATATTAATAAATTGAAGAAAAAAAACTGTTTTTTCCTTTCCCAAAACAAGGGGTAGGGTTTTTAATTCTTCTTTTTTGTCGCTATCCATATCTTTGATATCAGAAAAAGTTACTCCGATAAATATTCGCAAAAAAACAAATACAAACATCAGCAAAAAAACTACATCAATATTTTTTGAATAAAAAACGACCAAAAATAATACTATTAAAGCCCAAACAAAAGCAACAAAAAAACTTTTAAACCCAACTATTTTTTTTGTTAAACTTTTAAAGAATAAAGTATAGAGTAATCCGAAACTAATCATAAACATGCTTAACAATAAAGATTTTGTCTTTCCTCTAAATAATTGAAGGACTAAAATAATGAAAAGACAAAAAAATATAAGAAAAGGTACTTTATTTGAATATTTTTGTAAACATTTAACTCTTTCGATATTTGTTTGGGTATCTCTAGGAATTTCCTTATAGTGGTTGTATAGATAAACCAAATAAACGCCAAGATAAACAATAACGAGAAAATCCCAAGTTAATCGTACATTAAGAAGGCTGGCAGACGTAAGGGCAATACTTAAAGCGCCTAAAGATAAAACATGGTCACCGTAAATAAATTCCTCCCAAACAAGTTTTAGGATTTTTTTTATTGCCACGTCTTTTAATTTTTTAAGTATTATATCTTTTAATTATATCCTATCTTATTATGTTAAGAAAACAATTTATAAAGATCACCTGCGCCCATAACAATTACTATATCTTTTTTTTCTAAGTTTTTGTCTAAATAATTCATGATTTTACCTTTTGGCAAATAAATCGTATTGGGTTTATCAATAGCATCAACTAGCTTCTGGGCGCTTACTTTTCTTTTAATTTCTTCGTTTTCTCGGCCAGCCACATCATAGATATCAGTAATAATCAAATTATCAATTGGCGCATTCCTAAACATTTTTACAAAATAGTCCCACAAATAATAAGTTCTTTGGTATTGATGAGCTTGAAAAACGCACCAAATTTTCTGTTTAGCAAATTTTTCTCGAGCAGCTTTCAATGTCACCTTTATTTCCGTAGGATGATGGCCGTAATCTAAAACAACATCAATCTCTCGATTACCAATTTTTACTTTCCTTTGATCAAACCTTCTCCAAGAACCTTCATATTCGCTTAATGCTTTGAAGGTGGTTTTATCGGGAATTTTTAAGCTTCGAGCCACTGCTAAAACCGCTAAAGCATTAGAAACATTATGTTCTCCGGGAATCTTTAATAGCTTAGCCAGCTTATTCGATTCCTTTTGCCTGAGCGAATAATATTGAGTGTTTTTGAATTGTTTGCCTAATTTATAGACATTTTCATCATCTTGATTGGCCACTAAAATACCGGTTGGCGGCAGATTGCTGAGATATTTTATATAAACGCTAAAAATATGATTAAGACTTTTGAAAAAATCCATGTGTTCTTTTTCTATTGTGGTCAGCACAATAATCTGAGGCCAGTAATTCCAGAAAGAAGCTTTAAACTCATCAGCCTCAATGACCAAGTATTGGCTTTTTCCCACTCGGCAATTAGAATCGCCAAATTCTTTTAATTTTGTTCCGACAATCACGGTTGGATCAAATCCGGCCTTAACCAACAAAAGCCCGATCATTGAACTGGTTGTGCTTTTGCCATGAGTTCCGGAAACGGCAATGGTAAAATACTTTTTAGTCAATTCGCCCAAAGCTTCGGGATAGGTTTGGCATTTTATCTTTTGTTTTTGAGCCATTTTAAGTTCAAGATTGTTTTTTTGAACAGCTGGGCTGAAAACAACCAATTGAGTTTTTTTAGGCAAGTTTTGCGCCTTGTGCTTCCCGATAAAAACCTTAGCTCCTGATTTTTTTAAAGCATTGGTAATTTCTGAAGAAGCCAAGTCAGATCCGCTTACTTGGTGGCCTGTTTCCATAAAATACTTAGCTAAAGCGCTTACCCCTATTCCGCCAATGCCGATAAGATGAATATGCATACTAAAATTTTAATGGTATTGATTCTAAAATCATATAAGTCGGGCCGTTTCTTTTTAATTCGCTTTCCATAATATCAATAGATTCAACATCAAAATTGATATTTAAATCTTTTTCTACGATTGGCCTTTCTTCTGATTCGATTTTCTGCCAATCCCAAGTTTTAATTCTGGCTAAGGTTATGTGGGGAACCAGAGCGCGTTCTTCATGATGAAAATTAACGCTTTCTGACAATGATTTCTCTAAATCTTCCTTAAGTTTGGTTAATTTCATTGAAGGTTCGCCTTGGGCCCAAATCATTCGAGGCGGCATTTTTTTGGGCGGTCCATAGCAAACTTGGTTAAGATTTATTAAAAAAGATGCGTGTCTTTGGCTAACCTCATTAGCAATTTTACAAATGCTGGGTAATTCCATTTCTGAAACACTTCCTAAAAAAACCACAGTAATATGCAGATTTTCCGGCCTAGTCCATTTGGCTGGCAATTCTGGCCAGATTTCTTGATGCTGAGCTAATTTCTTCCTAATCTGATCTGGCAGATTAATGGCAATGAAAATTCTACGATGCATAATGGTTCAATGTGGTTATTTTTGAATTATATCATTTTTAGGGGTAAAATTGAATTAATCAAACAAAAAAACCAATCAAATGAGATTTACTTTAGAAAATTTCTTAGGAGGCAATGTTGTGATGATGATGCGTCGAGCTGGTTATGTTTTATTGGGTGATTATCGAGAAGATGCAGAAATAAGCTTTATTAAAACCATAGGTATAGATGATTATCCTCGATTCCACATTTATTTAAGAATTCATCCCAACAGCCAAATGATAGTTTTTAACCTGCATATAGATCAAAAAAGGTCTGTATTCAAAAACTATCCAGATCACGGGGCTGAATACGAGGGTGAGGTTGTTGAAACTGAAGCAGAAAGAATTACGGGAATTTTAGAATAAAAAAATGGTTCGTATAGAACTTATGTAGTTGCCACAAAGAAGTTCTATAGAACCTTTTGGGGAGGATTTAGAAAAGAGGCTATTTTTGTTTAGTTTTTTTAAGATAACCTCTGTTAGGACTTTGTCAGTCAGCTGCTCTGGATTTGCTATGCCCATTCTTTCCGCAGCCTTTTGGGTCACCCTTCTAATAAAGACTAATTCATCTTTTTTGGGATAGAAGGGAAAAGTCCTGTCTATTTCTTCATCGCCGCTTAAATGCTCTAAAATAGTGGCTATCTTGTCTGTTAGCTCAACTAGCGTCTTTGTTTTTTTAGAAAAACTTTCTTTTTCTGGCCCAGAAAGTTCTTCTAAGAGCCACTTTTCTATTTTCGGGAGAACGTCGCTGTAAAATATAGACATATTCACTCCCTTACCATATTTTATCTCATCTATTATGCTATGACAAACTCTAGCTTGCTTAAAAATTAAAAAAAACAGCCGCCTCCACAGCTGTTTTTTTTAGCAAGTTTAAATCTTTTCCAGTAATTCTTTACAAAATAATTTCATTTTGTCAAGCTCGGCTATTCCTTTTTCCGTGGTTTTGTAAGCTCTTTTGCACTGAAATCTTTCTCTTCTAATATATCCTTCTCTTTCAAGACGGTAGAGCACTCTGGGAGTTAAAATCTTTCCAGGCAGGAATTCAAACCCTTCAAATATTAATCTTCTGATGTTTTCGTTGGGAATCTCAACATTTCTTCCTAGAGTTAAAATGTAAATCCAAAGATTATCTTCGGTATTGGCTTTTTTGAATCTTTCAAATGGTTGCATATTTTTATTTTTTTATTTCATTTATCTCTTTGTCCGGAAATAAATTCTTCGACCATTTCTTGAGCCTTTTCATCAGTAAATTGCTGAGGCGGAGATTTCATAAAATAGGCTGAGGGAGAAATTAATGGCCCGCTGATTCCCCTATCTAGGGCCAGCTTGGCCATTCTAATGGCATCAATAACGCAGCCAGCTGAATTGGGAGAATCTTCAACATTTAAGCGCAACTCTATTTCCATTGGCACATCTCCGAATTGCTTGCCCTCTATTCTGATAAAAGCAATTTTTCTGTCTTTTAAAAAAGGGATGTAATCAGAAGGACCAATGTGAAGATTGTCATAGCTTAATCTTTTGGCTAATTGCGATTCAACGCTTTCGGTTTTAGATATTTTTTTAGATTTTAATCTGGAACGGGAAAGCATGTTTAAAAAATCAGTATTTCCGCCAACATTGATTTGATATGATCTTTCTATCTTTACTCCTCGGTTGGCGCAAAGATGGCTTAAAACACGATGGACGATAGTTGCTCCAACCTGAGATTTAATGTCATCGCCAATGATTGGCAGGTTTTTCTTTTCAAATTTTTGAGCCCATTCTTTGTTGCTAGCCAGAAAGACTGGCATGCAATTAATGAAGGCACAGTTAGCCTTCAATGTTTCTCGGGCATAGAAACGAACCGCTTTTTCCGAACCAACCGGCAAATAATTAACTAAGATTTGCGCTCCTGATTTTTTTAATTCAGCCGCAATATCAACTGGCTTTTGCTTGGATGGCAAAAATGCCTGATCTTCTGGATAATCTTTGAAATGATCAGCCACTCCGTCTAAGATTGGTCCCATTTTTACTTTTACCCCTAAATTTGGTATTTTAGAATAAAAGACCTTAGTGCAGTTGGGCTTGGCAAACATGGCTTTGGAAACATCTTGGCCAACCTTTCTTTGATCAATATCAAAAGCAGCTACTATCTTAATGTCGGAAGGTCTGTAATCCCCTATTACATTATGCATTAAGCCAGAGACCAGCTCATCATCATTTTTGACATTTTTGTAATAATAAATACCCTGGATTAATGATGAAGCGCAGTTTCCCAAACCAACAATAGCAATTTTAATATCTTTTTTCATTTTCAATTTATTAATCATATTATTACTATTTTACAGCCGTAAAACACTCTGTCAAGCATGAAACCATTAAATCGTCTTTACGAACACAACACAAAAGGAAATCTCTGGATCTACATCCTTTCTTTATTGAAGCAAGAAAGAACGCATGCTTGGAATCTCCAAACCATTATTGAGAAAAAGTTCGGATTTAAGCCTGGCCGAATTACTGCTTATAGGGTTTTGTATAGATTAGAAGAAGAAGGATTGGTTAAAAGTGAAACCAAAGACAGAAGAAGGGTTTATCAAATTACCAATAAGGGCCAAGAGCAATTAGCTTTGGCCAAACAATTTTACCAAGAAATTGTAAAGAAAATATGAAGAAGCCAATCAAAAGAAAAGTAAAAACTGAAAAACAGAAAAAGAAACAAAAAAAAGAAGAAACCGCTATTCAGAAAATAGTTAATCATTACTTTTACAGCAAAGGATTGAATTTAGATCAGATTAAAAAAGACGCTAAAAAGAGAAAGATAATTTATTCTCGCTTTACCAGGCCAGCCAAACAGCTTTTAGAATTAGCCGGTTCGGTTCAAAAAGCTAAAAATGCCATTACTAAAGTTGCTCAATGGGCCAAGTCGAGAAAATTAGATTATGCTATTGAAACTGTTTTTAAGAAATGGCTGGAATTAGATAGATTGAAACCAAAAGAAATTGTTAAAAAACCATACTATCGAAGCAATCCAATGATTTGGTCAGAAACTAAGAAAAAATGGTATGTGATTGATCGAGACGGCAATTGGCTGGAATTTGTTGGCAAAGAAGCTGAAATAGAGTGGAAATTGAATAATTAAAAATAAAGAAACGATCCATTGGGATCGTTCTTGTTTAAAAAAATGGAATTACTCCTCTATGAGTTGATCTCCCATGACTCTGTTATGGAGACTTAGGAGGTTTCTCTCGGGGAGCTTGTACTGGGGTGGTTGGGGTGCCTTATCGACGAATGTTCGGATGGCCGCTCTCAATCCGTTCTTTCCTGTCGGAAGAGACTCGAAGACTTGTAGCGATTCGGGGCCGCCATCTAAAGGGCGTTTAATCGCTATGTCTAGTGGTCCGGCTGGGAAAACTGCATCCCATCCGTTGTAGTTTTCTACATGCTCTGGCAGGCAGCCAGACATCATCATGTCGTTGATGGCAACTGCCACACGACAATGATCTTCTGGTGTAAGTTGGATTGGGTTTTTACAAAGAACTATGGTTTCCATACTGAATATATTATATTCCATTATTTAATGTTTGTCAATAAGGGGTTTGTAATTTTGACTAAAATCGTATATAATTCTTAAACTATTTAAGAACAAAGAGATGTTAAAAGATATTAAAAGATTTTACGGATTTCTGATGCGCTACAAAAGAGATTTTTTCCTCTTTGTTTTGGTTATGACTTCTACGACAATTTTAGAAAATATCATTCCTTATGTTTATAAGCTTTTAGTTGATGCCGCGCCCAGAGGAAATTACAACGAACTTACCAAAATGGTTTTTTGGTTTGTTGGCTTAAAAATTCTTGTTAATGCATTAAGCACTCTAGGCAATTACTTAGAATTGAGATTTGTGCTGCCAGCCAGTCGCAATGCCAGAATAATGATTTTTAAGCGCATCCAAGATTTAGATTTTGCTTTTCATGTTAATAAAAGCACCGGGTTTTTAATCAGCACTTTTAAGCGAGGCGATAACGCTTTTTATGACTTATCTCATTCAATCAACCACCATATTTTCCGAATTGTGGTCGGCTTAATTGTTGTTTTGTTTCTTTTCAATCAAATTACGCCGATTATCGCCTGGTTAATGCTAATCGTTTTTATAGTTAATACTTTAGCTGGTTGGCAGCTGGTTAAATTTAATATTTCTAAAAGAAAAGATTTCAACGATGCCGAAGACAGGGTTTCGGGAATTATTACTGACAATTTCATTAATTATGAGACAGTTAAATTCTTTGCCCAAGAAGAAAAAGAAGAAAGTCGCTTGAAAGAAGAATTTCAAGATTGGATGAAAAAAATCTGGGCTTATACCAATTCTTTCAGATTAATGGATATTAGCATTGGCACTCTTTCTAATTTGGGCATTTTGGCTATTTTCCAAATCGTCATTCGCAAACTTTCTTTGGGAGAAATAACAACTGGAGATCTGGTTATGGTTATCAGTTTGATGAATGCTTTTTATTACCGCTTTTTTGATTTGCTCTATGAAATAAGAGAAATCGTCAAACAGCAGACCGATATCCATAATTATTTTGATATTCTTGATAATGAAATTTTAATTAAAGATCCCGAAATCCCAGCCCAGGTTAAAGACATCAAGGGAAGAGTTCAATTCCAACAAGTAAGCTTTATGTATCCCGATAATCAGCAAAACGTTTTAAACAATGTTAATTTAGACATTCAGCCTGGTGAATCAATAGCTTTTATAGGCCGGTCAGGCGCTGGTAAAACAACCCTAATTAAGCTTTTACTGCGTTTTTATGATGTTAGCCAAGGAGAAATCTTAATTGATGGAATTGATATTCGCAATTTCACCAAAGCTCAATTAAGATCTTTTATTGGAGTTGTGCCTCAAGAGCCCATTCTTTTTAACAATACTATTGGCTTTAATGTTGCTTATGGCAAAAACAAGGCAACCCAATTACAAATCCAAGAAGCTTGTCATCTGGCTAATTTAGATGAATTTATTGAAAGCTTACCATCAAAATATGAAACTGAAGTTGGAGAAAGAGGCATTAAGCTTTCTGGCGGACAAAAGCAAAGATTGGCAATAGCCAGAATGATTTTATCTAATCCCAAGATTATTGTTTTTGATGAAGGCACCAGTAATTTGGATTCTGAATCAGAACATCTAATACAAGATGCTTTATGGAAGGTAGCCAAAAACAGAACAGTTTTAATCATTGCTCACAGATTCTCTACTGTTAGAAAAGTAGACAGAGCTATAGTTATGGACAAAGGAGAAATTATTGAATCTGGAACACATGCTGAATTAATGAAAAAAGCCGGGCTTTATTCTTATTTAAGAGAAATGCAGTATCAAGATCAAAAATTCATTGATCCTAATCCAGAAAAATAAATAGAGATCACAAAACAAAAAAACCCGACATTCTCGGGCTTTTTTGTAATGTTGCGAGGCTAGGATTAAGGTGTTTTTCCGAACTAATAATGCGTGTTCGGGGATAGGGACTCGAACCCCAATTAACGGGACCAAAACCCGCTGTCCTACCATTAGACGATCCCCGAATATTTTGAAATTCCCCCTATCCATCCTTGGATTTTTCTATTGAAATTTGTACTACTTTTAATATAAATATTTAAAAGTCCGTAATATTTATCTCCAACATTTTTTCTTCTTGTATTGATTTTATGTTTTTTCCAATCAGTCTTTAAAAAATTATTTAGTGAAAATCCTGTTGTGTTGGCCCAATATCTTTGAACTTCTTCCAGTCTGTTCGCTGCTGTTTCGTGTATGGCAATTCGGAAATAAATATCTGATTTAGAGATTTTACAGATGTTTTGAAGCCATTGCAAGAAAACTCTTACCATTAATGGGTCAGAATTGCTAAATTTAACAGCCTGAGAAACATTATGTTCCTTCTGTTTTGACCCTTCTGCCCAATAAAGAGCGATACCAATAAGCCACAGTTCTCGATCAGATAGTTTCCCTATTTCATTTCTTGCTTTATTTTTAATTTCTTCAGTAATAACTAATCTATGGGTTCTTTTTGCACGAGCTCCCCTTAGAGCAGAGGCAAGTTTCTTTTCTGTTAGCCTTTGTTTTTGTTTTTTTGCCAATCCAATGTTTTTTAGCCATAAAGATAAGGTTGATTTGGCTACCGGAACTTCTTTTAAAATTTCAGAATAGGAAAATCCTCTTTTGCGGAGTTTTATTGCTTTTTCTTTCTCTTTAAGTTTTGGTATCATGAACCACGACTTAATATTATTTAACTATATCATCGTGGTTCGATTATCACAAGTTGTTTACACGATATCGCAAGATTCAATAATAGCCAACTCAATCGGCAATTGAGGAATTGGAGAATATCTAATTTTGCCAGAAGCTTCTAAGAAAGAATTAAGAATTTTCTGTATTTGATGATCAGAAAGATTGGCCACTTGTTTTTTTAAGTTTTGAAATTCTTCTTTGGTTAATCCAGTAATGATTGAACTTTGGTTGTCTTGGGCATCGGTTATCTTGAGAACCAGCCCTTGTCTTAAATAATTTACTATTGCTTTTATCAGTTCAAAAACATCAATCCCCTTTTCTGAAACTTCATTTAAAAAGTTTATTGCTTGAGAGGGTTTTTTCTGAAAAATGAAATCAACCAATTGGCTTATAATCTCCACTTCAACCAATCCTAATAGATTTTTAATATCTTCAGCTTTGATTTCTTTTTGAGAATCATTGCCAAATGTTAAAACCTGATCTAATAAGCTTTCAGCGTCTCTGGTTGAACCGCTGGAATAGATTGCTATTAATTCCAAAGCTGCTTTTTCAATTTTTACTTTTTCTGCTTTAACAATTGTCTCTAATCTCCGGATGATTTCTTCTACGGTTAATTTGCGAAAATCAAACCTTTGGCAGCGGGAAATGATAGTTGGGATCATTTTGTGGATTTCAGTTGTGGCCAAGATAAAAATAGCATGAGCTGGCGGCTCTTCTAAAGTTTTTAAAAGGGCATTGGAAGCGTCTTTAGAAAGCTGATGGCATTCATCAATGATAAAAACCTTGTATTTTAATTTGCTGGGAGAAAACTTGATTCCTTCCCTTAATTCTCTAATATCATCTATTCCTCGATGAGAAGCAGCATCAATTTCAATCAAATCCATTGATTGGCCGTTGGTAATTTCTAAACAGGAAGAGCATTTATTGCAGGGTTCAAATCCTTTTAGGTTCTGGCAATTGATTGCTTTGGCCAATAATCTGGCAACAGTGGTTTTTCCAGTGCCTCGAGGTCCGTCAAATAGATAAGCATGGGATATCATTCCTGAGCTAACGGCATTGGTCAGAGTTTTAATGATGTGTTCTTGCCCGACAACATCAGAAAAATTCTGGGGGCGATATTTTCTATATAAAACAAGATTAGTCATTTTGTTTAAAAACAATCAATTTATATCCAGCGAAATTCCAAACAAAGCCTAGAAAAACAGCTGCCATTGCTCCAACATAAGCCCAAAGCTTTGGTGAAATTCCAAACATTGGACCTAAGACGTTAACAAAAAAAGATGAAACAGCCAAATTAATCAAAAATCCGCCAATGGTTATCAAATAGAATTTTGAAGTTTGTTTTAAATCAGCTCCAGCTTCTTTTTTCTCAAAAGTCCAAAGCTTATTCCAGAAATAGGAATTAAGAGTGGCAACAGCAAAAGAAGTTCCTTTAAAAAGAACATAATATAAGCCAACAAATATTTGGAATTTTTCCATCAATATGGTTAATATCCCCAAATCAATAAATGTGTTTAAAATGCCTACCAAAAACGATTTGCCAGCCTGAAAGATAACCGGCATTTTAGTTTTAAACAAAGAAACAAACCAAATTCCTAAAGCTGAAAGAATTGGCAAAACAATTGGAAACAAATTGACAAACTTTTTAAAAGATAATGGAATCAACGAACCAGCAACAAAAAATATGATTAAAGCACACGCTTCTCCGATAACAAGGGCTAATACAATATCTCTTTTTTTCATATTAAACGAGTAATTAGCAATGAATAATTATCTAATCTTAACAAAGCAAAGAACAATTGGCAAGAATAAAAAAAGAGAGGTATTTCACTCTCTAAACTGATATTATAAGGGAATCTCAAATAACAGTTTTTCTCTTAACTCTTTGTAGCGATTTCTTAGAGTCACTTCTGTGACCTGGGCTTCATCGGCTATTTCTTTTTGGATTGTCTTTTCATTATTTAAAACACAAGCAATGTAAACTGCAGCTGCGGCTATTCCTTTTGGATCTCTGCCTTGAGTAATTTTCTCTTTCTTGGCCACCCAGACAATCTCAGTAGCCAATTGGGCGGTTTTCATTGAAAGATTTAGATTTCCTGTAATTCGGTCGATTGGTTGGACATAGCTAGGTGCTTGTACTTTTGTGTTGAGTTTCTGAGAAAGCTTGTCTGCTAATTTATTGTATAGAAAGCGATAAATATTAGCTATTTTCTTTTTAGAGCACCGGCTTACTTCAGAAAAATCTGACAGCGATCTTGGGACTCGGAGAATCCGGCAGCTAAAATAAACTGAAGCTGCCATCACCCAAACAATACTTCTGCCTACGATTAAATTTTGCTCTAAAGCCATTTTATAGATAACAGTGGCCAGTTCTTTGACATTCGAGGGAAGATAAAGCTTGCTGATTATTTTTTGTAGTTCTGGTTCTGCGATTCTCAGGTTGCGTGCTTCGCTAGATTGTAATTCTGCTTGTTTTTGTTGTTTTCTCAAACGTCTTATTTGATGAGATGGCTGAAGATATCTGCCGTGACTGTCAAGGGTTAATCCTATTTGAGTTCCTTTTCCCGGGTGAAGGATTTCAGTTCTTGGTTTTTCAGAATGCTCTTGCGGAGTGAATACTCTCCACTCTTGTTTGCGACTTATATTGTCGCCTTCTAAAACATAACCGCAGTAGCTACAGATCACTTCACCTGTTCTAGAATCATAAACAAAGGCTTTATTGCCGCACCCAGAACATTTTTTTTGTTTAATCGTTTGTCTGCTCAACTGCATTTCACCCCCTTTCTTTCTCACCTCCCTTCATATTTTTAAGGTTCTTCATTGTATTCTTTTTCTAAAACAAAAAACAATTTTTGTCAATCATTAAAACATATTTAGTACGTTTTGTTTTCAAAGATAAGAAAAAAGTATATAATTAATCTAATGAAACTATGTTTAAAACCATGTTAACACTATACAATACATTGTCTCGATCTAAAGAAGTTTTTAAGCCAGTGAGAAAAAAAGGCGTTGGTTTATATACTTGCGGCCCGACTGTTTATTTATTCGCTCATATTGGCAACTTAAGAACCTATCTTTTTGAAGATATTTTAAAAAGAGTTTTGATTTACAACAAATATAAAGTCAAACACGTGATGAACATAACCGATGTCGGCCATTTAACCTCAGATGATGATACTGGTGAAGATAAAATGGAAAAAGGAGCTAAAAGAGAAAACAAGACGGTCTGGGAAGTTGCCAGATTTTATACCAAGGCATTTAAAAAAGATCTTAAACTAATTAACATTAAAAAACCCAGTGTTTTTATTAAAGCCACTGACACAATCAAAGAGCAAATAAAACTGATTGAAAAATTAGAAAAGAAAGGATTTACTTACAAGGTTTTAGATGGCGTTTACTTTGATAGTTCTAAACTTCCGAGCTACGGTCGGTTATGGGGAACAAAAGAAAAACAGCTTAAAGCTGGAGCAAGAGTTGAAATGGTGGCTGGCAAAAAGAATCCTACTGATTTTGCTTTATGGAAGTTCACCCCGCCTGGAGAAAAAAGGCAAATGGAATGGAAATCTCCTTGGTGCAAGGGCTTTCCCGGTTGGCACACTGAGTGCGTAGTTATGGGAATAGATAATTTGGGCATTCCTTTTGATATTCATTGCGGTGGAATAGATCATATTTCTATTCATCATACCAATGAAATTGCCCAAGCTGAGGCAGCTTATGGCCGAGTTTTTGCCAATTATTGGATACATGGCGACTTTCTGGTTTTAAAAGAAGGCAAGATGTCTAAATCATTGGGCAATATTATTCTTTTGAGCACAATCATTGAAAAGGGCTTTAGTCCTTTGGCTTACAGGTATTTAATTTTAAATGCCCACTATCGTTCTCGATTAACTTTTAGCTGGGAAGCAATGACCAATGCCCAAAACAGCTTAAATAATCTTTATGAGAAAGTGTCTGAGATAAAATCTAAAAAAAGAACTAAATCAACCAAAGGCGGCAAGAAATACCAAGATAAGTTTCTTCAAGCCATCAATGATGATTTAGATATGCCCCAAGCATTAGCCATTATGTGGCATTTAGTCAAAGATGAAACAATATCTGATCAAGAAAAATATCAGCTTTTAATCAAGTTTGATAGGGTTTTTGGCTTGGGCTTGAACAAAGTTAAAAAAACCAGAATTCCTAAAAAGATTAAAGAATTGGTTAATAAAAGAGAAAATTACAGATTAGAAAAGAATTGGGCCAAAGCTGACCAGATGAGAAAAGAAATTGAAAGCTTGGGATATGGCATTGAAGATTTAGGACAAGGAACAAAGATTGTAAAAATCTAAAACTCGCTGGGCTATTTTATCCCAAGAGTAATCTTGGGCTTCTTTGATTCCCCATTCCCCCATTGTTTTTCTTAAGTTCTCGTTTTCAATCAAAATCTTTAATTCTTTGGCCATTGCTTCGTAATCTCTTGATGGAACTAAAATACCTCCTTTTTTGCCAGCCAACACTCCTTCGTAGCCCCTATTGGCAAAAGCCACTACTGGCTTTCCGGTTGCCATTGCTTCTAATAGAACAATTCCAAAGCTTTCTCCGAAGATTGATGGAGCGACAAATATATCAGAGGTGGCGTAATAAGAAGGAATAATATCGATTTTTTGCTGTCCTTCAAAACAAACTTCAGATAATTTATTGTCTTTGACAAACTCTTCGCACTCCTGACGCAGATCTCCATCACCCACTACAATTAATCTGAGATTAGAGAATTCTTTATTCAGTATTTTAAAAGCCTTTAACAAATAAATTAATCCTTTTCTTTCTTCAATTCTGTTAACAAACAAAAGATTTATTTTTCCATCAAGAAATTTATTGATTTTGGGATTTTTAGGATTGAATTGTTCTAAATTAATGCCATTGGGTATAACTTGTTTTGGGCCTGAAAAATTCTTAAAATGTTCAAGAGTGATTGGCGCCACGCCAATAATACCATCAAGATATTTTTGAGCTAATTTTTGCAAAGGATAAATGAATTTGGGCGAACCCTTGGTCGGCTTGCTGCTCTCTAAGCTGGCATGAAAAGTAAGAATATTCAAAGCACTGTATTCTTGTAAGATTTGCACACTTAAGGGCAAACCCATGTTGTGGAAATGCAAAACATCAAACTTTTCTTTTTTTAAAGCTCTTTTAATGGAAAGCGGATTAAAACTAACGCATAAATCTCCTTGAGTACCAATGGTTGTTATTGGAAAAGAAGTGCCCAATAAAAGAGTATTGGGGCCGTAATTTTCTTTTCTACTGCGCCGCGGCGCTATAATCTTGCATTCAACTCCTTTCTTTTGAAATTCTTTTTGTAAATTCAAAATATGAGTTTTAACCCCTCCTTCTACATATAAAGCATGATAAGAAACCAAGCCAATTTTCATATGAAAACATTTTATCAAAAAACAGGCTGATTGCCAATTTTTAGCTTGCGGATTTTTTTCTTTTAGTGTTAAATGAATTATATGGCTAAGGAATTACCAGACAAATTACCGCCTCAAAGCATTGAAGCCGAACAAGGCCTTTTGGGCTGTTTAATGATTGACAAGAAAGCAGTTTTTAAAGTCGCTGATTTTTTAAGACCAGAAGATTTTTATCGCAATACTCATCAGCAGATTTATCAATCAGCCATTGATCTTTTTGAAAAAGGAGAGCCAGTTGATCTTTTGTCTCTTTCTAATCGGCTTAGAGAAAAGAATCAATTTGAAGAAATAGGAGGCAGCGGCTATTTGACCGAATTGGTTAATTCAGTGCCAACCGCCAGCCACGTTCTTAATTACGGCCAAATTGTTCAAAGAAAAAGGATTTTAAGAGATTTAATTGACGCCTCTCACGATATTGGTATTTTAGGCTACGATGAATCAGAAGATATTGATATTATTTTAGACAAAGCCGAAAACAGAATTTTTAAAATAGCT
>Ga0214473_10002292_pt1 | contig 23607 bp, 21 predicted proteins | sample RVTome_7_FD_203509 | JGI IMG/M metagenome (GOLD analysis project Ga0214473, IMG submission 203509) | Soil microbial communities from uranium-contaminated site in the Upper Colorado River Basin, Wyoming, United States - RVT98D197 | ecosystem: Environmental > Terrestrial > Soil > Contaminated >... | reverse complement strand
CATCTCGTATGTGATTGTTTCGCTGACCGATCCGTCTGCACCGGAAGTCCGCTCTTTCAGGATCGCCGATAAAAAGGTCGGTTCCGAGGAGCTGAGAATCATCCATGGCTAAAGTTTTATTTAAATTGGAGAGGCTGTGATGACAGAACAATCAGAAAAGTCCCGCATCGATTTAAATAAACTCAAGGCGGGCGGTTTTATCAAGGAGCGGGGGAAAGACCTGTTTTCCGTCCGGCTGAGGGTGCCCGGCGGAAGAATGGCCGTCTCCCGTCTGAAAAAGATTGTCGAGGTGGCGGAGAAATATGGGGGAGAGTTTGTCCATCTTTCCGTGCGGCAATCGATTGAACTGGTCCATGTGAATTTCAAACACATCAATGACGTGGCCGAAGAGCTGGGCATTGTCCGGCAGAGAATCGCCTCCTGCGGCGCCCGGGTCCGTGTGCCGGTCGCCTGCGGCGGTTGCGAATACAATCCCAGAGGATTGATGGATACGCAAAAATCAGCGCTCGAAATCGATGCCAAACTTTTCGGCATCGAAACCGGTCATCACAAATTCAAGGTTGCCTTCGCCGGTTGCCCTTCTGATTGCCCCAAATCGGCGACGAACGATGTGGGTTTCCAGGGGGCCGTCCTGCCGGCGCTGGACCGGGAGGCCTGCATCGGCTGCGGACTGTGCATCAAGACTTGCACGGTCGGCGCCATCGCAAAAGGGGAGGATGACACGCCGGTCTTCGCACCGGAGCGATGCATCTACTGCGGCGACTGCATCAAGGTCTGTCCGAGTGAGGCGTGGAAGGCGGAAAAAAGCGGATATACGGTTCGCATCGGCGGCAAGTGGGGCAGAAATCCGCTGGTGGGGACGCTCTTTGCGACATTTCTTCCCGAGGAGAAGGTCGTGGATTTCATATCCGCGGTTCTCGCATGGTACCGAAAAAATTCGGAAGAGATGGGGAGAATCAGGCTGGGCGACGTCATGATCAGGACAGGGACCGGCAGTCTGCATGGCGACCTGAGAGGCAAATTTCCGGAGTACGTGGTGGATAAAACGATACCCCCGCAGATCATTGATACACAGATCGGAGAGAGGCTTTAACCGGAGGGGATCCCCCCATGTGGCGTCAGGGGGATAAACTCCCGGAAAAAATGGTCGTGTGGGTTCAGGAGAAAGGAAGGTGAGTGATGCGCGTGGTGGATTTGCGGGGCGTCTGTTGTCCCGCCAATTTCGTCAGGGCGAAACTGGCGCTTGAAGAGTTTAAGACGGGAGAGAGCGTACGGATTCTGCTCGACGACGGTGAAACGGTGAAAAATGTCCCGCGGAGTCTCAAAGCGGAAGGTCATCAGCTGCTCTCTCTGAAACAAACGCCGGAGGGGTATTTCATCCTTGAACTGAAAAAAGGAGAGGATTGAAAAAGCGACACAGGGAAATTTTTTTACATAAATAACCTACAATTACAATGGTAATAATGGATTATCCAAAATCGATTGAGGAAGGAGGTTTTTTATGAATGCAGGCAAAGAAAATCATTGGAGAGAACTCTGGAAAACGGAGGATTGGCTCGCAGTCTGGGTAGGATTTACCATTATCATCCTGATTCTATCCGGCCTGGGCTTGAAAATGCCTTCGTTCCGCTGGACTACAGGGGAAGAACTGACAAGTTTCATTTCCAAAACGACTCCTGCCCTGGATAAGCTTATCATGACCGCAGGCGAAAAGGGGGAAAAGGGGCTTGCGGCTCAGGCCGTTGCGGTGAAGATCGCTTTTGACGGCAAGGACCGCAAAGCCATCGGCGGCGCCGTCAAGAGCCTGGCCGGGATCAAAGATATCAAGGACGAGGCCCTCAAGAAAAAGGCCGCAGCGCTGAGCAAGAGCATCACAACCCAAGTGGAGGCCCTCCCCGGCAAGGTCATTTCGGGAGGGAGCATCATGCAGGCCGTTTACATCGGTCTCTTGTATCTTCTCGTCTCCTTGATCGCCTTTGCTCTGATGGGCAAACCGGCCCTGAAGGCTATCGGCGGTTTTATCTTTGTTTTCGTCCTGACGTGGGGCGCACTGTTTATTGCCGGCAACTATACGATCAACTATTTCGGCCTGGAATACGTCCTCTGGTGCCTGATCATCGGTCTGTTGATCAGCAATATTATAGGAATACCGGCATGGCTGAAACCTGCGGTCAGGACTGAATTTTATATCAAGACAGGTCTGGTGATTCTCGGTTCGGGCATTCTCATCGGTGAAATTATCACGGCGGGCGCCTACGGTATTGTTCAGGCCCTCCTGGTGGTGGGTATCGTCTGGTACGTCTGCTACTGGCTTGCCGTGAAGATGAAGGTCGACGAGAAGTTTGCGGCCGTCCTTTCCAGTGCCGTATCGATCTGCGGCGTCTCCGCCGCCATCGCCATATCCGGGGCGATCAAGGGCGATCCGAAGAAACTCAGTTACGTGACATCGCTGGTTCTCTTCTGCGCCGTTCCGATGCTGGTTCTGATGCCTGTCGTCTCGAAGTTTTTCGGTTTTCCCGACGTTGTGGCCGGCGCGTGGCTGGGCGGCACCCTGGATACGAGCGGGTCCGTGGTGGCCGCCGGTGAGATGATCAGCGAATCGGCCATGAAAGCGGGCGTCATCGTCAAGATGTCCCAGAATGTGCTCATTGGTTTTGTTGCCTTTATCCTGGCCGTCGTTTGGACCTTCAAGAAGGCGGGAGAGGTCCCGGGCGGGGAGAAGCCGACGTTAATGGAGATCTGGTATCGCTTCCCGAAATTCGTCCTGGGCTTCATCATCGTTTCAGTGGTTTTCTCCTTCCTGATCCATCCCGCGGTCGTAACGGAAACCAAGGGCGTCTTGGGCGGCCTGCGAACCTGGTGGTTTGCCATGGCCTTCACCTGCATCGGCCTGGACACGAATATCAAAGATTTGGCCAAGATGGATGGCGGCCGGCCGGCTGCGGCATTCCTGATCGCCCAGGCGTTCAATATTTTTTGGACTCTCCTGTTGGCCTGGTTGATCTTCGGGGGAGTTTTGTTTCCGGCGCCGAAGCTGTAATATCAATCAATCTTGTTGATGGGGAACATGTTTGACAAATTGTTGGCTTTGTACTATCTACATTCCCAATTGCTATTATAGAGAATAAACGTTCAGGGTGATTTCATGAAATTATCGACGAAAGGCCGCTACGGGGTGCGGCTGATGATCGACCTGGCTGCCCATTACGGCGAGGGTCCCGTGCTGTTGCGGGAGATCGCGAAGCGGGAGGAGATCTCCGAGAAGTACCTGTCGAATCTCGTCAATCCCCTCAAGGCGATGGGGCTGTTGGAGGCGACCCGGGGCGTCCACGGCGGCTATGTTCTGGGAAAGGCGCCTACCGAGATTACCATGAAAGAAATCATCGAGGTATTGGAAGGACCTCTCTGCCTCGTGGATTGTGTTGAGAAACCGGTCGCCTGCAACCGCGCGTCATTTTGCATTGCCCGCGATCTCTGGAGCGAGGCGGCGGAGGGCATGTCGCGGATTTTCAGAAAATACACCCTGGCCGATATGGCGGTGCGGCAGAAGGCGAAGCGGGAGAACCTGACGCACGATAACTACATGATATAAAATCGGGTTTGCAATCGGATCATGACGATCAAACCCGCCGGCTGGAGCGTCAGGCAACGGTTGGCGGGTTTTTTTGACCCCCTACCTGATGCGGCCGCAACCGGCGGAGCAGATCAATTTTATAAAAATTTGACATGCCGGCAGTTTTTCGTTACAAGACGGACGCTACGTTGAGGTTAGGTTTAGCGATGTATCTCCATTCATAATCGTCAGGAGAGCAAATGGTTCAGCATTGTTGGCCTGTATGGGGGCCCGTCAGGGTTTGATCTGCTGAATCCCGCCGCGATGTTCGGCGGGACGGCGGTTCGGTCCGAACCCCTTTTATTATTTCTGCTAACGAAATAATTCCAAAAGGATTATTTTGGGGACACCGTATCATTCGCAAGTCGATAACTTGCATCATGGCGCAAGTTCAAACCTGGAGGCGCTTACGCGCGAGGTTGCGGAAAAGTGCATCCGCTGTGCCGCCTGCGGGAAGGATTGCGCCTTTCTCCGCAGGTGCGGAACTCCCGGCGAACTGGCTGCATCCTACGATCCTGCCGATAAAGTTTTTCAGTCCCTTCCTTTCGAGTGCAGTCTCTGTCAATTATGCACGGCCGTCTGTCCAGTAAAGCTCAATCCCTCTGATCTCTTCCTCGAGATGCGCCGGGAAAAAAGGCGGCGCGACCCCCTGGATTATGCCGAACATGCCGGCCTCCTGGCCTACGAGAAGCGCGGCACTTCACAACGTTTTACCTATTACGCCATTCCCGCACACTGCGACACCGTCTTTTTCCCCGGCTGTGCGCTCGCGGGTACGCGGTCCGGAACAACACTCAAGATCTACGACCATCTGAAGAACTATATTCCCTCCCTCGGCATCGTCCTCGATTGCTGCCTGAAGATATCCCACGACCTGGGCCGGGAGGATCATTTCCGTACCATGTTCCGGGAGATGAAGGATTACCTTGTGCAAAGCGGCGTGAAAAAAATTATCGTCGCCTGTCCGAACTGTCACCGGATATTCAGCGCCTATGGGGAGGAACTGGCGGTGAGCACCGTTTATGAAATCATGGATGAGCACCCGTTGCCGGTTAAGGAAAAGGTGCCGGGAACGGTGACCGTCCATGATCCCTGTCCTATGCGCTTCTCCCCTGCCGTTCATGCCTCGGTCCGGAGTCTCGTTGCGAAGCAGGGCTTAACCATCGAGGAGATGCCCCATCACGGTGAGAGCACTGTCTGTTGCGGCGAGGGAGGATTCGTCACCGGTCTGTCTACTGATCTGGTGGCGAAGTGGAAAGAGGTGCGCAAGGACGAGGCGGCCGGCAGGAGGATGACTACCTATTGTGCGGGGTGTACCAACCACCTGGACGGAATATCGCCCACAAGCCATATCGTGGATCTCCTGTGGGAGCCGAATGCGACGATAGCCGGCAAGGTCGGGATTACGAAAGCCCCATTTACGTATCTTAGCCGTCTGAAACTGAAAAGGACGTTAAAACAGCGGATCACCGCCCCGATCACGCGTGAAAGAACCTTCACGGGAGGCGTCGGGGATAAGAGGCAGGGCATGATGAAGCGCATCTTACTGCTCACTGTGGTCGTGGCATTGATTCTCTCCTTCAGGCTTATGGGGGCCACACGGTACCTGGATCAGGAGACACTCCGCATGTTGGCCATAATCTTGGAGGGCGCCCTGATCGGGTTTACCCTGGGCCTCATTCTTGCCGTCCTGGCGGGTTCCTGGGTCTGGCTGGAAATGCGGGTGAATGTGGGGCTCTTGATTCCGGCGGCTACTTTTCTGTGTCCGGTTTCCACCTTTTGGATGAGGAAGGCTTTCTCCTATTCACTCTTCCTGATGGTACAGGTTTTCCTACTGATCGTCCTCATCGGGATTTACGGCGTCGATGCGGGTGCCCTCTGTGCGGTTCCGGCATACCTGTTCCGGGAGGGATTCCACGGTACCGGCCTTACTCTGGCAACTGCCGGATTGATGGTGGGTGGTATTTTTCTTGGTGGAAATCTGTTGTGGATCGCTTTCAGCAGAGAGCGCCTCTTCCCCACGGATGACCGCTATTGGTAATGCGGAGAATATTTCTTATCAATAAAGGAGGAACATCTCATGACCGACTTCATTTATTTCATCACTTCCGATAAGATCGGCAGTCAGGATCCGGATCTGGGCGCCCGTCTGATGTACACGTTTTTCCTGAAGCTTGTCCATGCGGCCCGTCTGCCCTCGCACATACTTCTTGTGGAAAGGGGCGTACTTTTGCTATCCGAGTCTCTCTGTCTCGACCCCATAAAAGTACTGGAGGGAAGAGGCGTGGAGATACTCGCCTGTCAGACCTGCCTCGATTATTACGGCATAAAGGAGAGGATGGGGGCAGGGAAGGTATCCAACATGCCCGATATCATCGAGGCGATGCAGACGGCGGGAAAGGTTATTCACCTGTAGGGAGCTTTACCGCAATCGTCTTTTGAGTTTGCAGTCATTGATCTTTTGTAGAAGCGAGGTTCTCTGAACTATCGTTACCGTGGCTTCCCGCGGCAACCTGAAGGAAGAAGCCCCTGTTAAATCTTTACGCTGCGCAGCCTGAGGGCATTTCCGACCACGGAAACCGAGGAAAGGCTCATGGCGGCCGCGGCAATGATTGGGCTGAGAAGGATGCCGAAATTTGGATACAGGATACCTGCTGCGATGGGCACGCCGAGAGCGTTATAAATAAAGGCAAAGAACAGGTTTTGCTTGATATTGGCCATGGTGTCGCGGCTCAAATGTCTGGCGCGGACGATCCCGGTAAGGTCGCCCTTGACCAGGGTGACGCCGGCGCTTTCCATGGCTACATCCGTGCCCGTTCCCATGGCAATCCCTACTTCCGCCTGGGCCAGGGCGGGGGCATCATTGATACCGTCGCCGGCCATGGCGACAATATGTCCACCCTGCTGAAACTTTTTGACCGCCTCCGCCTTTTGATCAGGCAGAACCTCAGCCACCACTTCGTCAAGAGCAAGCTTCCTGGCAACTGCCTCTGCAGTGACCTTATTATCACCGGTCAACATCACAATCCGGATGCCTTCAGCGTGCAGTTGTTTGATCGCCTCGGGCGTGGTCTTTTTGATCGGATCGGCAACTGCCAGCAAACCACCAATTTTGCCGTCAATCCCCACAAACATGACCGTCTGTCCTTCGGACCGCATGGCCTGGGCCTGCTCCGCCAAAGAGCCGGCGTCAACCTTGAACTCTTCCAGCAATGTGCCGTTGCCAAGCAACACCGCCTGGCCGTCAACCTCGCCGGAAACGCCCTTACCGGTGTGGGAGACAAATTTTTTCGCATCGCTCAAGTGGAGCCCTTGATCGGCGGCGCCTTCGACAATGGCCGCCGCCAGCGGATGTTCGCTGCCCTTCTCGAGAGAGGCAGCCAGCAATAACAGTCTGTTCTTATCAACGCCTGGCCCAGCGACAACCTCTACCAGTTTCGGTTTGCCCTCGGTCAGGGTTCCGGTCTTGTCAACCACTAACGTTGTAACTTTTCGCAGGGTCTCGATCGCCTCGGCATTTTTAAACAGGACACCCATGGTCGCCCCCTTGCCCGTTGCCACCATGATCGACATGGGGGTGGCCAGACCCAGGGCGCATGGGCAGGCGATGATCAGCACCGAAACGGCGGCAATCAGTGCATAGGCCAATTGGGGGTCGGGACCGAAAAAGTACCAGATGCCAAAAGCGACAAGAGCGATGGCGATCACTGCCGGCACAAAGTATCCGGATACAACATCGGCAAGTTTCTGGATCGGCGCCCGGGTTCGTTGGGCGTCGGCCACCATCTTCACAATTTGTGACAACAAGGTTTCGGCGCCTACCTTTTGGGCCTCCATAATCAATGAACCGGTACCATTGACCGTAGCGCCGATGAGTTTATCCCCCGCTTGCTTCTCAACCGGTATCGGTTCGCCGGAAATCATCGATTCATCGACACTGCTTGATCCTTCAAGAACGACGCCGTCCACGGGAATCTTTTCCCCCGGCCGGACTCGCAGACGATCCCCTTTCATTACATGCTCCAAGGGGATATCACTTTCATTTCCGTCAGCGTCTATTTTTCGGGCCGTCTTCGGCGCCAGACCCAACAGCGCCTTTATGGCCGCGCCGGTCCGGCTTCTGGCCCGCAGTTCCAGCACCTGGCCCAGCAATATCAGCACAACGATAACGCCGGCCGCCTCAAAATAGACCCCAACGGTACCTTCTGCTGTCCGCATCGCGGTGGGGAAAAGCTTGGGAAACAACACGCCAACCAAGCTATAAATGTATGCTACCGAAACCCCGAGACCGATCAGGGTAAACATGTTCAGGCTTCTGTTGATGACGGACTGGACGGCCCGGACGTAAAAGGGCCACCCGACCCAGACAACTACGGGCGTCGCGAGGATCAGTTCCAGCCACTCATAGGTCTTGGCAGCAAACAGGGAATCGAGTAACCGACCGCCCGGAATAAGATCGCGCATGGCGATGATCACCAGAGGAAACGTCAGGATGGCGCCCACAATGAACCGCTTGCGCATATCCTCGTATTCCGGATGGCTCTCTTCTTCCGTCAACGAGACGGTTCTCGGTTCCAGTGCCATGCCGCATTTTGGACAGCTTCCCGGCCCGTCCCGGACAATTTCCGGGTGCATCGGGCAGGTATATTCCATCCGCTCCGCTACCGGCACCGGGGTCTTCGGCTCCAAGGCCATGCCGCATTTGGGGCAACTGCCGGGCCCTTGCTGCTCGACTTCCGGATGCATCGGGCACGTATACACCTGGCTGCTGTCATGCGTGTGTTTCACTGCTGACGGCGCTTCTTCTTTCTTTCCGGCGAATTTCTCCGGATCGGTTTTGAACGTTGTCAGGCAATGCTCGCTACAAAAGTAGTAAGATTTGCCGTCATGTTTATGGTGGATGAATTTACCTTCCTGATCTGTAGACATCCCGCAAACCGGATCCGTATATTGGCTTTTCTCTTCTTTGGATGGGTGGTGGTGCATTATGTACCGCATCCTCACACAAATGACATTCCGGCTTTCCCAGTAACGCTATTTTCAAGGAATTCCCCGGCATCATTATGTCTTGTCCGTTTTTGCTGAAATCATTTTGACCATTTTCATGAGTCCAAGATGTTCGACGCTCTCAATATGTAATCCTGCTTTCTGTACATTTTCTAACGTACGGCGGTTGATGTTCGCCCCCATGATGCGAACAACCCACGGATTCAGGCGATCCATTATCCAGCCGATGATCGGCTTGTCGATGCGGACATGCTCCAGCAGCAGGATCTGGCCGGACGGCTTGACAACGCGCCGCAACTCCCTCAACCCCTGAACCGGATCCGGCACCGAGCAAAATACGAAGGTTGCAACAGCGGTATCAAAGGTGTTATCGGGGAAATGAAGACTCTGCACATCCCCTTCGCTAAGATCAAACGACAGTCCAAGGGTGGATGCCTTTTTTCTGGCAAAAACCAGCATTCTTTCGGCAATATCAATGCCGGTGACGCTGGCCCCAGAGGGGTAGTGAGGGAAATTCTTCCCTGTACCTACCCCGATTTCCAGAATCTTTCCCTTCGCTCTGGCGAGCAGCTTTTTCCGCCAAGGTTTAAACATCATCTCGGGGATTGCTTCAATGTAATTATAGAGGGGCGCAATACGATTATAGCGTGTCTTTGTCAGCTCTGTCGAAACAGCTCTGACTTCATTATCGCTTACAATTGTCATTGCCTGGGGGTTACCTCCAATCTCTATGTTCAGTTTATTTCCTTCACTACCTTAAATTCCCGCCCTCGCGAGGCCATGTAGATTGCCGGAATGATAACCAACACCAGAACGGCGGAAGTGATGACGCCGCCGATCATGGGTGCGGCGATCCGCTTCATTACATCGGCGCCGGTGCCGTGGCTGAACATGATGGGAATCAGACCTGCCAGGATGACGCTTACCGTCATCATCTTGGGGCGTATTCTCGTGACGGCGCCATACATGATCGAATCTCTGAGATCTTGCAGGCTATTTAATTTCCCTTCCTTTCGCTACTGTTCGTAAGCCAGATCAAGGTAGAGGAGCATGACGACCCCCGTTTCCGCAGCCAGTCCCGCCAAGGCAATGATCCCCACCCACACGGCGATGCTCATATTGTAATCGAGGAAATTTAGTTATAATCTTTTAAAATCAGGTCTGCTTTCCATGGGGCGGTTCATTCATCCATGTGGCTAAAACCCTTACTCTCCGGGTCATGGCTTTTGAATCAGGTTTCGAAAAAAAAGGATAACTTCAGAGGTAGCCCAATCCATCGGGCCTATTACTATTTTTTCAATAATCCCCTCCTTATTAATGATAAAACATTCAGGAACACCGGTCGTCCCATAGAGATTTTGTATCGTACCCTCAGGATCAAGAAGGGCGGGGAAACTCAACTTGTATTCTTTCATAAACGGGGCCACAACCTTGGCCCCTAATGCGTCAATACTGACCGCCAGGATTTCAAAATCCTCACCCTTCAACTCTTGATAAAGCTTTTCCATGGAAGGCATTTCTTCCCTGCAGGGAGGACACCATGTGGCCCAGATATTGAGGAAGACCGCTTTACCTTTGAAATCGGTCAAACTGACCTTCTTACCATCGAGTCCGGGAAAGGTAAAATTTGGCGCTGGAAGACCCGGTTTAACCCGGGGCTGATAATTAGTCAGATTAAAAAATGAATCCTTCCCTTGAAGTAAAATAACGACCGCAACTATAATAATAATGATAACACAAAAGATTATAGATTTAGGGCCACGTCTATCGACTGTGGGGACATCTTTTCCTTCCATTTTTATCAACCGTTGATAACAAAATATCTAAAGGCCAAAATCGATCCAGAAGAACTGCCCATAAGTTGAGATCCATTGAAACACATTAAAGAACAACATCAATCCGACGATGACCAGTATCACGCCCATTCCCACCTCAACATAGTGTGTCACTTTGCCATATCGCCGCAGTATCCCCGATAACCACCCAATACCCAGGGCGGCGATCAAAAAGGGAACTGCCAAACCTGCGGAATATGAAGTGAGCAGCTTGACCCCCAAGGCAACGGAACCGCCGCCGATCGCCAGTGTCAGGATCGTACCCAGAACCGGTCCAATGCAAGGCGACCATCCGGCAGAGAAGAACACGCCCATTAAAAATGATGAGATGTACCCCTTCTTGCGATCAGGAGTGGCATGGATGCGTACGTCATATTCCAGGAAGGTGATGCGGAAAAGTCCGATCATATGCAGGCCGAAAATGATGACCACTATGCCGCCGATACGAGCTACCCAGTTGCGCACATCGTAGAGTAGATTGCCAAAGACAGATGCCGCAATACCAAAAAACACAAAGACAACACTAAAGCCAACTACAAAAGCCAGGCCGTGCGTAAAGGTAGCGAAACGATTTTCGGTCCTATTTTCACCCCCGGCCGCCCGGCCGCCCAGGTAACCGATATACGCCGGAACCAGCGAGAAGACGCATGGGGAAAGAAAGGATGCCAGACCGGCCAAAAATGCTAATCCAATTGAAATGTTCGAGTCCATATCAGAAGAAATCCATGAAATTTATTGAGAGATGACGCATACTACTTGCCAAATTTTCGGTCGATCTCAGCCTGTATCTCCGCTATGGTTGCTCCCTGCGCGTGCATTCGAGACGCTAACTGCGCCTCATCCATACAGATATCTCATGCGGCTGCGTGATCATCGACATAACAGCTCAGCAGGCTTTTGTGACCAATATCTCGGCATTGGCAATAACAATAGAGCCGATCGAGCACCTCCGGTATTGTGCGAGCGATTTCATAGGCTTGCTTGACCTTCCCATTAAACCTTTCCGGCGACAGGGTAGGTCTATTCTCGTGGAGGCTGACATTCTCTTTTTCCAATTTTGCACGCTCAGGGGAGGGGTTTGGGGGTTTTTCTCGTTGAGATAAAAAATAGGCCCCCGTGATGAGCAATGCAACACCTACGGATAGGGCGAGGGAAATGTACTTAGACCTCTTTTCCAGTTTCGGTGCGGTTCGTTCTGATTTGGTGGTATGTTGCGCTGAGCTTTGCTTTTTTTTGGTTGCCATAGTAATAATTACTTTCCTTTTTTCGTCGATTTTGCTGCGGATAGAAGCTGCTCGATCATGAGCAAGCCTTCTTTGCTGTCCCACTTTCGATAGCCACTGGCAAAGGCCACAACCTTGCCCTGAGGGTTTATGAAAAAATTCATCGGAATTCCACGCACCCCATATTGTGCAGCAGTGGAAGATTTGGGATCAAGCAAATTGAGGAAAGTCAGTTCTTTGCGACTGACATAGCTTTTCACTAACTTTCTCGCTTGTTCATCACTCCCCTGGTCGGTAGAGATGGCTAAAACAATCATACTTTTTCTTCCGTAGAGATTATGTATCTTTTCCAGAGAGGACCTCTCCCGGTCGCAGAAAGTTCACCAAGTAGCCCAAAAATTCAACATAACAAATTTGCCTTGAAATTCACGCAGGCTTATTTTTTCCCCCTCTAAATCGGGAAGGATAAAATGAGGGGCGTCAATATTTTCCTTTATTAAAAGAACCCCCATCTGTTCCAGGTAATCCACTTCCCCTTTGGCAGGAAGTCCTGTTGCCGCCAAAAAAAGGAATAGGGAGAAAGTAAAAATTAAAAACCGCCTGGCTCTCAGTTCCATAAAATTAGCGACCTATCCAATTCGTTGGGGAAGAAATACTTTATTTTCCACGTTTGTCACTCCTTATTAGAAATCACAAAATATTTATATTGGACAGTCCCGCCGCCAAGCCTGAAGTCCCTCTTAACAAAGGGTATGCAGGGGGATTTTGCCAGCAGGCATTAAATCCATCAGGATTTTTTGTGAAGTTTTTATTGCTTAAACTCCCTCCCTCGCCAGGCCATGTAGATGGCTGGATAGATAACCAGTTCGAGGATGGTGGAAGTGACGACACCGCCGATCATGGGTGCGGCGATCCGCTTCATCACATCGGCACCGGTGCCGTGGCTGAAGAGGATGGGGATAAGGCCGGCGAGGATGACGCTGACCGTCATGATCTTGGGTCGTATCCTCTTGACGGCGCCGTACATGACGGATTCCCTGAGATCCTGCAGGCTTTTTAATCTCCCTTCCTTGCGCCATTTCTCATGGGCAAGATCGAGGTAAAGCAGCATGACTACGCCCGTTTCCGCATCCAGTCCCGCCAAGGCGATGATGCCGACCCACACGGCGATGCTCATGTTGTAACTGAGCAGATAAAGCAGCCAGAAGGAACCGACCAGTGAAAACGGTACGGCCAGAAGAACGATCATGGTTTTGGTGATGCTCTTGGTGTTGAGAAAGATCAGGACGAAGATGATCAGGGCCGTGAGCGGCAGAACCACCTTCAGCCGTTCATGCGTTTTCACCAGATACTCGTATTCGCCGCTCCACTCCAGGCGGTAGCCGTCGGGTATCTTCAGGGAGGCCACCTTTTTCTTGGCGTCGTCCACGTATCCGCCCACGTCCCGGCCGGAAAAATCCACATAGACATACAACGAAAGGAGCCCCTCTTCGCTCTTGATGCCAGTCGGCCCCTTGACGATCCGGATATCCGCCAGTTGCCCCATCGGTACCTGGGCGAGGGACCGGGCGCCGCCAGAAGAGGGGCCGCCCGTCCCCATGCCACTGCTGGAAGACGGAGTTCCCATCTTCACGGGCACAAGCACCCTTTTGAGCTTTTCCACATCACTCCTCAGCTCCCGCGCATACCTCACGTTGACCGGATAACGCTCTCGGCCTTCCACGGTGGTGGTCAGGTTCATCCCTCCCACGGCCGTCTGGACAATCTCCTGCACATCGTCCACGCTCAACCCGTAACGGGCGATCTCTTTGCGTTTGATATTGAAATCGAGGAAATATCCGGTCGTCACCCGTTCGGCATAGGCGCTTCTGGTGCCGGGGACATCCTTCACCGCATTTTCGATCTCCTTTCCAATCCGCTCCAGCTCATCAAGATTGGCCCCCAGCACTTTGATTCCCACCGGCGTCCGGATGCCCGTAGAGAGCATGTCCGTCCGCGCCTTGATGGGCATGGTGAAGGAATTGGCCACCCCCGGTATGGACAGGGCGTCATTCATCTCATTTTTCAGGGCCTCCACGGTCATGCCCGGCCGCCACTCCGCTTCCGGCTTCAGATTGATGACCGTCTCGAACATCTCCAGCGGCGCCGGATCGGTGGCCGTTTCGGCCCGCCCGGCCTTGCCGAACACCTGGGCCACCTCGGGGAACTTCTTCAGCAGCCTGTCCTGCAACTGCAGCAGCTTCGAGACTTCCGTGATCCCTGCCGCGGGCACCGTGACGGGCATGTAGAAAAGCGTCCCTTCGTAAAGCGGCGGCATGAATTCCGATCCCAGTTTCAGGAAGGGATAGGCCGTAAAGGCCATAATGATCAAGGCGATAACAATGACGCTCTTCCGGAAGCGCAGAGAAACAGCCGCCACGGGCTCGTAGATCTTGCGGAGGATGATGCTGATCGGGTTTTTGTCTTCATGCCTGATCTTGCCCCGGACAAAAAGGGTCATCAGAACAGGGGTCAGTGTAACAGCCAGAAAGGAGGAGAAGAGCATGGCGAAGGTCTTCGTGTAGGCCAGAGGCTTGAAGAGCCGTCCCGCCTGTGCCTGCAGCGTGAAAACGGGAAGAAAACCGACGCTGATGACGAGAAGCGCAAAGAAAAGCGAAGGGCCGACCTCCTTGGCGGCCTCGATGATGACATCCGTCCGGTTCCCGGGTCTGCCCGCCTCCTCCCACTCCTCCAGTTTTTTATGGGCGTTTTCCACCATGATGATGGAGGCGTCCACCATCGCGCCGATCGCTATGGCGATGCCGCTCAAACTCATGATGTTGGACGTAAGCCCGAGATAAAACATGCAGATGAAGGAGATGAGGATGGCAAGGGGCAACGTGAGAATAACCACGAGAGCGCTGGGAAGATGGAAGAGAAAGACGATGCAGACCACGCTTACCGCGATCGACAGCTTGATGATCTCTTCCTTCAAGGTATCGATGGATCGCTCGATAAGGTCGGAGCGGTCATAGGTGGTGACAATCTCCACCCCTTTGGGCAGGCTGGGGACGATATCATTTTTAATCCTCTCCTTGACCCTTTCGATCACATTGAGGACGTTTTCGCCAAATCTTACCACGACAATGCCGGCAGCCACTTCGCCTTTGCCGTCGAGTTCCGCCAATCCCCGTCGAATCTCCGGCCCGAGCCTGATGTCGGCCACATCCTTCAGGAGGACCGGTGTCCCTCTGCCGTCCGTGCTGACCGCGATTTCGGCCAGATCCTGCAGCCCCTTGATATAGCCGCGTCCCCGGATCATGTATTCAATCCCGGAAAACTCCAGAACCCGGCCTTCCACATCGCGGTTGCTCTTTTTGACCGCCTCGATTACCGCCATCAGCGGGATGTTGTACGCCAGAAGTCGGTTCGGATCGATGGCGATCTGGTACTGTTTGACAAACCCACCTAGGCTGGCGACCTGGGAGACGCCCGGCACGCTTTCGATGGCCAGCTTTACGTTATAGTCCTGAATGGTGCGGAGCTCGGCCAGATCGTGTCCGCCCGTCTTGTCGACTACTGCGTAGGAAAAGCCCCAGCCGACGGCCGTGGCATCGGGGCCCAGAACGGGATTGACATCGGCAGGGATCTTCGCCTTCACCGCCTGCAGGTATTCCAGGACCCGGCTTCTCGCCCAGTAAATGTCCGTACCTTCGTCAAATATGACATAGATAAATGAACTTCCGAGAAAGGAAAATCCCCGGACGAACTGGACTTTCGGCGCCGCAAGCAAGGTGGAAGTGATGGGGTAGGTGATCTGGTCTTCCACAAGATCGGGGCTCCGGCCCTGCCACTCCGTATAGATGATGACCTGCGTATCGCTCAGGTCGGGAATGGCGTCCAGCGGGGTCTTTGTCAAGGCCCAGTATCCCCAGATGCCAAGTGCTGCTACCAGAAGGAAGATAATGAATTTATTACGCGCACTGTAGTCAATTATTTTAGCAATCATGATTGCCCTATCGACTCCGTAATCGGTTTTTATCGTGAAGAAGTTGCCTCGGCTTCCGCAGCGGAATCAGGGGTTTTTCAAGAGCGTCATTTTTTTCTTTCTAACGCCGTAACGCCCTTCAGCTGGGCCTCCGAATCGATCAGGAAGTTGGCCGATGAAGCCACTTTCTCTCCCGCCTTGATCCCGCCCGTCACTTCGACGAGTTCATCAACCTTGAGACCGGTCGTCACCTCGCGCGGTTCGAAATACCCCTCGCCCTTATCCACATAGACGATCTGTCTCACTCCCGTATCGATAACCGCTTCGACCGGCACGGCGAGCCTGTTGCCCAGGTTAATCTTGATCTCGACGTTGGTGAACATTTGGGGTTTCAGCTCGTCGCCGGGGTTGGGGATGGTAAATCTCACCTTGGCGGTTCTCGTCTCGCTAGCCAAAGCGGGATAGACATAATCCACCTTTGAAGAAAATTCCTTCCCGGGGAAATAGCTGAGACTAATCCGTGCCGTTTGTCCTACCTTGATGAGCGGCAATTCATACTCGTAGATGTCCGCGACTATCCAAACGCTGGAAAGATCGACGACATCGAACAGTTTTTCCCCCGGCATGACGCGCATCCCCTGGACGGCCATCTTCTGAAGGACATAGCCGCTGACGGGGCTGTAGATGGTCAGCGTTCTGATCGGCTTGCCCGTCGTTTCGATCTTTTTGATCTGTTCATCGCTGATATCCCAAAGCCGGAGCCGTTCTTTTGCCGCTTCCAGCATGGTCTGGGCGTCTTTGACAAGCAGCATGGCCGTGCGTTCATCCTTAACCGATTGACTCTGACCTGCCCAACGCAGAATATTTAAAAACTCCTGCTGCGTAGCCACCAGCTCCGGGCTGTAGATCTCCGCCAGAGGCTCTCCCCTTTGCACATAACGTCCCGTGTAATCGACATGGAGCTTTTCGATCCACCCCTCGATCTTGGTATTGGCGGTTCCCAGTTTCCTTTCGTCATACTCGATGCGGCCCACGGTCCGGATAACCCTGTTCAAGGGTCTGATGGCGGCCTGAACGGTCCTGACGCCGATCAGTTGCTGCTTGTCCGTGGGTATCTCGACCGTAGGCGTTTCCTCCGCCTGATTGGCCGGTTGCGATTCCGTTTTTGTCACCGCCAGAGGGGCGACTGCCCCGTGCTGATGTTCCACCGTCGGGGTTCCGCCTCCCTGCTGACTTCCCGTCACCTGCTTGCCTTCTGTCACCCCTTTTAGAATGCCAAGTTTGGTTGCCGCATCTTTCATCTCTGCTCTGTAGAGATAAAAGAAAGTGCCGGCAACAACGAGCAAACAGATAACCATTATCGTGAGGTTTCTTTTTTTCATTTTGCGTCCACCCCGTAATCCGTGATTGCCGCTAACCCATCCAGCCTTGCCGCAGCCTTTTGCCTGTCGGTAAACTGCCTCCAGAATAAGAATTCATAATCAATCAGAAATTTAAGCCTGGTAATGACGGTTATCGCTTCAATCTTTCCGGTCACATAACCGGCGAGGGCCAACTCGAAATCCTGGTAGGCCTTGGGAGTCAAGCCATCCTTATAAAGCGCCATCAGGTTTTCCGCCGTTTTCAACATGGCATAGTTGTCCCGCAGGGCGGATGACACCATCAGCTTTGCCGCTTCGACATCCTTCTTCGCTTCCAGAAGGGAAGCCTCAGCCTCCAGGACCCCCTCCCGCTGTTTTGTCTTGTAGAAAATGGGAATATTCATCGTTGCCGTAAGATTCCACATGTCCGGGAACAGGGAGCTTCTGGCAAAGTAACTGGCGCCTATCGTAAAATCAGGATAATATTCTTTTTTTGCCATCCGGACCTTCGCCTCGGCCGCGTTTGCCATTTTTTCCCTGGATTTTATCATCGGATATCTATCGTGAGACATCTTGATCAGTTCATCCAGACGGTAATTATTTATGGTATTTTGCAGTTTTTCAGGCCTGCCGAGAGGAGAGAGCGCATCCCTTCCCACAGAGGCATTCAGCATGGCCTTCAGGGACTGGATCTTCTGTTTTTCCATCTCTTCCCTCTCGAGGAGCATGTATTTCTCCGTCTGGGCCATCAATACCTCCTGCTGCGGCGCCATGCCTGCGGCATAGCGTGCGAGGGCCGCATCTTCCACCCGGGAAAAGAGGGTCGCCTGGTCCGTGAGCAGGTCGATATTGGTATAGGCGAGGAAGAGGTCATGGTAGAGTTCCTTTACCCTGACCTCTGTTGCCAGCTTGGTCGCATCGGCCATCGCCTTCAGGCTTTCCGCATCGCGCGTTGCCATTTCCCCCTTCAGGGCGAGCTTGCCCGGATAGGGAAACATCTGAGAGAGGGAGAACATCCAGCGGGAATCGGCGGGCATGCCTTTGGTCTCCCTGTTGAAGGTATATAAACTGTCCGTCCCCTCATTCTCATAGCCCATCATCACCATGGGATCGGCCAGGCTCGTGGCCTGAGGGATCTTGTGTGTCGATGCATTTGCCCGCGCCTCCGCAACATGGATTTCCGGATTGTTCTTTAAAGCCTCCCGGATCAGGTCCGGGAGTTTCAAGGTTTCCTCAGCGGCGAAAACCGGGACAGCGATGAGGAACATCATACAAACAAGAAATGGTATAAAGGAGCCCCCCGGAGGGGAGGCGGCCGTCCGGCCTAATCCGCTTCTCCGTCCTCCCCCTGGAAACATCTCGCCCTGTCCTTCCGACATCTTCTTACCTCACATCGATGTTGAACTTAGCCTGGGCCTTTTTATCGCCACGGTTTATTATGACGGCAATGCTCCAGCCTCCGGCCATGGAAAAGTTAAGCATTGCCTTATACTCGCTACCTTTCAATTCCGTATCAGTCTTGACTTTAACGGCCGGCATCCCGGGCATGGCGGCCATGGAATACTCCACCGCCACCTTGGCATCCTTGATTTCGGCGCCGGCTGCATCTTTGACGGCAACGGACAGGTTATTGTCTCCGGTAATGGGCGGATTCTTATCAATTTTTACCACCACGGTGTAATCGCCGGCCTTCTTTGTCACCTCATAGTCCTTTGCTATAGCCAAACCGCCAACCAAGAAAAACACCATCACCGCTAAAACCAATCTTTTCATCTTCTTTCTCCTTTCATGATTTGAGTTATTACCCTGGAGCTTTCTCCAGTGATAATAATAAACACTTACTCTCGCAAAATCAACTTCCCCCTCTTACAATCTTTAGCGCCTTCCTTCAAGCAAGGGGTGTACCAACAGGATAAACTTCCCCATATCGAAATGTAAGTCAGCGTAATATATGGAGGAAAAATATTAAGGGAGTCTTTTTCTCTTAACATGGCATTATTTAAGTGAGATTTTTCTTCGCACAGGAAGATCTCCTGAAGTAAAAGGTGGGAATATTATTCACGGTAGAAACTTAGTCCAACTCCTGCGTAGGCCTTGCCCGAGATCGGATCTTTGGACGGACCGGGCGCCATCTTTGCAGAAGCCGTACAAACAAAGCTTAAAAAGAAAATACCCACAATAACCAGAAAAAACGCCATCCTTCTTTTCATTTCACTACCCCTTTCTTTGTATGCTCTTCCCCTTTTCAGAGGAACGCGAGAAAAAATAGTAAAATATTTCACCGCTTTCGACAGGAACTTCCTTTTTTTCAGAAAAAAATACTCGCGTGGCCGTCACATGTCAAGAGAGAATAGGGGTGCGCAGCCAGTGGGTGGGGCCGAGGGAGAGCAGGCGAATCGCGGATGGCATGTGGCGAATGGGAGATAGCAGATAGCCGATATCGGATGGCGGATGACGGATGGCGATCGGCGATGCGCGATACGCTATGCGCTTTCCGCCATCGGCCGGATTTCTTCCAGCCGCATCTGCTGCCGGATGATGATGAGGTCGTCGCCGTTCGGCTGGAACGGGTAATCACGGAACTCCTCGCTGGGGCGATAGGAACCGTACGGGCGGTTGCAGGTCACCGCGCCGTTGCGGTCGGGGCAGCCATTGGTCATGAAGGGCAAGCCGGTGTTCACGGCGACCTCCACCAACAGGTCGGGCGCGTTCAGCCGGAGAAGGCTGCCATCGGCGTCGAAGTCGATGGCCTCGCGCGGGAGGTCGTGGTTCTCGATGAGATGCTTGACGAGTTGGACGCGCCGCCAGCGGTGGATGGGCGCGCGCGGAGTCGCCTGCATGATTGTGCCCGGCTCAGGGTTGAACGAGAACAGGTAGCCCGCGATTTGCTCCGACTTCAGTTGGTAGAACAGGTTGACCAGGTCGCGGTCAGTCTCGCCCAGGCCGACGATGATGTGGCAGTTGATCTTCAACGGCCCGAACACGCGGCGGGCGGCGCGGACGATGCGCCAGTGATAGTCCCAGTCATGGGGGCCGCGCGTGTGGTAGAACACGTCTTCGGAGGCCGCGTCCAGCCCGACGCCGATGATGTCCACGCCGGTATCTTGGATCTGCGCCAACCGCTCTTCGTTCAGGGTCGTCGCCGACACGAGCGCCGAAATCGGCACGTCGCTCAGGCGGCGCACGCGCCTCGTCATGTCAATCAGGTCGTCGTAGGCGCGGTGATCCTGCACCTGAGATATGCACACCCGCCCCACGCGCGCCTGGTGCTCGGCGATTTTCTCCGCGACCAGGTCGGTCGGGTACAGCGGCCAGGCGACGCGGATGAAGGTGTTGTCCTCAGGGACGCCGGGGCGCTCGCGCGCCAACCCGCAGTACGAACAGTTGGCGTAGCAGCCTTCAGGGTAATTCTGGAGCAGGTTGATGCAGCCGCAATGTACGTCGCAGAACATGCGCCCCGGCCGGAGGCCGAGTTCGATGGCGGCGGCCATGCTGATGCGCACGTAGTCGGGCGAGATATGCAACTGCTCGGCTTGTACTTGGGAGGATAGCATCACACGGGCCATAGGCTACCACTGCACCCCACAACAGGCGTCCACGAACTTCGGCGTGAGGCCGCGGGCGCGGGCATAGGCGACAAGGCCGTCGGCGGGATAGGCGATGCCGTTCAAGCCGGCGTCGAGCGCGGCGCGGTCAATGTCGGCCTTGATCCGGCCCATCGGGCGCGCACAGCCGAGCATGACGGGCGTGTCCGGCAGCGTGCGGCGGGCGAGGGCGAAGAACTCGGCCATCTCGGCGATAGGCGGCAGGGTCACGCCCACCATCGGCGTCCCGGTGAGGGGCATGAGGATCACCAGCACGAGAAACTTCCGGGCGTGGCGCGCTATCATGTCGAGCGCCGCCCACTCGCCGCGCATTTGGCCGAAGTGCAGGCCGAGGATGATGTGCGGCACGGCTGGGACCCCGTGGCGCTCTAGCCGTTCGAGGACGGCCTCGTATTCGGCGCGAGTCGCGTCGAGGTGATAGACCTCGCGGATGGTGGCGTCGTCGCCGATGATGTCCACCATCGCGCCCTCCACGCCGACCTCGGCCATGCCGGCGGCCGTCTCTTCGTCGAGCAGGCCGGGGTGGACGCGGATGGTGAAGTCGAGTTCGCGGCGGGCGCGCCCCAGGTCGGGGAGGTGGCGCAACAACGGCACGCGTCCGTGTTTGTCGCACCCGCCCGAAACCAGCGCGCCGCGTGCGCCGCGTTCCGCCAGTTGACAGCACAAATCGAACAGCGAGCCGTCGAACCGCGGGAGCGGCGTCATGCCTTCGAGGACGTGCGTCTTGCAATGCTCGCACGCGAGGGTGCACTCCGTACCGGTGACGCTGACGGAGACGAAGCGCGCCGCCTCTTGCGCGGCGTACTCGGACGTTTTGAAGCGCTTGAGGCCGGGGGTATGGAAAACGATCTCGTCCGGGAAGTGGGCGCGGCGGAGGGCGAAGGCGGCATCTAAAGCTTCCGATGGCTGCGCGGCAGGCGCACGCGCCAGGCGGAGGTCGGTCAACCCGACGAAGCCTACGTCAGACATGCGCGTTCTCCGCAACGGGCGCCGGGGTCGCAGTGTCCGCGCCGACGCCTTCGGGATTTACGAAGCAGCCGTATGGATCGGCGCGGGCAGCCGACTCGGTTACGCGCGCGCGGCGGACGGCCTGTTGCACGACCTGAACGAGCGAGTCCAGCGGGAGGGCCGCCAGGTCGTGGGCGCGGTCGGCATACGCGCGGGCGAGGGTCGCGGCGACGGCGTCCGGGTCGGCCGAGTGCCAGCGCAGGCTCGCCTCCAGATCGGCAATCGCGCCTTCATCCGCGAAGAAGTCGCCGCCAATCAACACGGCCTTGACGGTGTTGCCGGCCAGCGTGGCGCGCACGTCGAGCAGACCGCCCGGCGTTTTGACTTTCACCGAGCCGAGCGCGTCGGGCACGGCCGTGGTCTGGTTGATCCATTCGTCCGTGAGGTACTTTAGAGATTGGAGAGTGGAGATGGCGCGGCGCTCGTCGGCGGTGAAATCGCCGGGCGCCAGCGAAACGCCGAAGGCGGCGGCGTACCCCTCGGCCACGCGCATGCGGACTTCGTCTATCGCCATCTCTCGCCCGACCTCGCGCCGCACCGTCGTCATGCGGTTGGCGACAGTGGCGATCTCCTTGTCGGAAATTTTCTCGAACGGGGTATGGAGAACGCGCAGCATGAGCGGGAGGTCGAGGCCGATGAGCAGGGAGGCGTGGAAGAGCAGGCCGCCGCCCGGCGCGCGGTAGATGCCGAGGCCCACGATCTTGCGCCCGCCGACCTCGACGTCATTCTTGCGGCGGAAGGAGGCGGCGACGCCGAGGGCGTGCAGGCCGTTGACGACGCCGGCTGAGAATTGCGCCATGAGTTCGCGCGCGCGGCTGTACGCATCGTCGCCGCGCCCCGGCAGCATGAGCGCCACGCCTAATTGATCGGCGCCCATGATGATCGCGCCCCCGCCCGTGGGCCGGCGGTTGATGGCGATGCCGTGCGCGGCGCAGTAGTCGCGGCGCACCTCGTTGTCCACGTTTTGAAAGCGCCCGACGAGCGCGCAGTGCGAACGATACGTGTACAGCCGCAGGGTGGGCGGGGATTCTTCTCGGCCCACACGCTGCGCCAGGCAATCGTCGGCGGCGAGGCCGAAGGAGGCCGTCACGCCGTCATCCGCAATCAGTCGCCAATCCGCCATCACTCAATCCACCCCTATGACCGATAACGTTCAACTTCGCCCTCCGCCCAATACTCTATCTCCACGCCCTGGACAAGTTGAGCCGCGTCGTACGCCCAGTCGGCGGGCGTGATTTTGGCGAGCCACCCCGCGCCGTAAGGGTCGCGGTTGACGAGGGACGGATCGCGCAGGGCCGCCTCGTTGTGGGCGGTGATGACGCCGCTCACCGGCGTGAAGAGATCGCCCACCATCTTGGCGGCTTCGAAGGTACCGGCCGCCTCGCCGTGGCGCACTTCCGCGCCGACCGGCTTCAGCACGATATACGCCAGGTCGCCGAGCGCTGCGACGCCCAGGGTATCGAGGCCAATCGTCACCACCTCGCCGTCGGGCCTGGCCCACACGTGGTTCCCAGGCTCGTAGTAGAGTTCAGGAGGAAAGGAGTAGTCGCCGATAGTGGGCATGGGACCTCGCGCGCATGTCTATCGTTGGCAAAGCCGACTGATTGATAAGGCATTGCTTTTTCAGGTGGGAGTATATAATGAATGATCCTGTGTTTCAATTGAATTTTGACGCACCTCTACCCTCTCGGTAACATTTATTATGAAGCAATGGGATGGGAAAAAAGTCCCACTTCCTTCCTTAAATGATTTTGCGGTGCGAAAAAAAACCGCGCCTCCGGAAAATCTTACTCAGGCAATAAGCTGATTACTAATTTATTTTATCATTAGATTACGATAAGTTATTGCGTGCTGTCGGGCTACCCAGGCTTGTGGCATATCCCTTGCTTTGGATGCATATAAACAAAGAACTTTGTACAAAGTATCCTTTTAGTCAGGGGAGACCATGATCATTGTAGACGGCCGGAAATACAGCACCATTGTGGACG
>Ga0214473_10002291_pt1 | contig 23610 bp, 20 predicted proteins | sample RVTome_7_FD_203509 | JGI IMG/M metagenome (GOLD analysis project Ga0214473, IMG submission 203509) | Soil microbial communities from uranium-contaminated site in the Upper Colorado River Basin, Wyoming, United States - RVT98D197 | ecosystem: Environmental > Terrestrial > Soil > Contaminated >... | reverse complement strand
CCGGCGGGCCGCAGGATCATGCTGAGGGCCTCGCGCACGTCGGCGTCGTCGTCGATAATCACGATATGTTTGCCCGCCATGTTCGACGTCTCCTGAAGATGCTCCGTGGCATTCGTTCCGTGCGGTTTCACCTGCGTGTGGCGCCCGGCGAAAGCCGGGCACACCGGATCGCCCAGCGGCCCCTCCGGATGTGTCGGCAGCGGTCCGTCCCGTGATCCGCCTGGTCGACCGCAGCGATCTTACCGCCGCCGGGCGGTGGTTTGCAGCCCACGCCGACCCAAGATTGCTTCCGCGGCATCGGAACGTCGGCAGGCAGCCTCCGCCATGGGTCCTGCTGTCCCATCTCGTGCGTGCCAGCGGGTAACGCCAACCGCCCGGTCATGGCGCGGGGCATGCCCTCCCGAAAGGTGACGCGCGCATGCTCGGCGCTCTTCGATTGGTGCACGCGGCATGCCAGATACTCGTTCGGCACCCGCTTGCCTGCTCCAACGGTCTTCGTCGGGCTTCCGAGTGAATCGCCACCGGCGGGATCGCCGACGTGGTAGCGCACCGACCGTCTCTCCCCACCCGCTGCCACCGCCGGTGGATCGCATGATGGCCCTTCCCGGCGGCCGCGATGGTTGAAAGGACTTGGTCGCGAGCGCGGACTTGTCCGGGTATGCTCCACGCGGGAGTGATCGCCTGGGATGGGCACGGAGCATCGCGGGAGAGCGGCGCGGCCGCAACGTCGCAGCAGGGCCTGAATCGTGCACCGGCGATCCGAGGGCGGCTGGGCGCGTCCCGCGTTTGACGGGCCGGATGGTGGACTCCAGAGCATCGCTAAAACGAAGTCTGTTCCGCGAGCCGGTCATTGATGTGCTCGCATGCCTGGAGCACGTCGTTCGCGTCCGCAGCCCCTGGCGGGCGCTGGGCCCGGCTGCCCTGGCCATGTTGGTCACGTGGTTTGTCTACGTGCCCATTCATGAACTGCTGCACGTGTTGGGATGCGTGGCCACCGGCGGCGAGGTCACCGTTCTGGAGATCGCCCCCCATTACGGCGCCGAGCTGCTCAAGCGTGTCTTCCCGTTCATCCAGTCGGGCAGCGACTACGCCGGACGGCTTTCCGGCTTCGAGACCCACGGCTCGGACCTGACCTACTTGGCGACCGTGTTCATGCCCTTTGTGCTGTCCGTGCTGATCGGCATCCCCCTGGTGAAGCTGGGCGCGATGCGGCGCCGCCCGGTCCTCTTTGGCGTCGCCATCGTCGTGGGGCTGGCTCCGTTCTACAACGTTCCCGGAGATTACTTCGAGATGGGCTCCATCCTGGTGACCCGCGCGCTCACCATCGTATCCGGTGGAGGTCAACCCCCCGCGTTCGAGGGCATCCGCTCGGACGACATCTACCTGCTTCTCGGCACGTACCTGACCAAGCCGGCGGATCTCGGTCTGGCCGGTGTCGGTCAGGTGCTCGCTGGCGGCGGGCTTATTCTCATCTCCTTCGTCGTCGACGTGCTGCTGGCGTTCGGCACCTATGCCCTGGGCGCCGCCTGGGCGCGGTGGCTGATCCGTTCGCGGGAACGGTCGCAGGTCGCACAGTCGGGCACTCCGCGAGGTTCAGCGTAGGCCACGGCTTGCTCCAGCGCCGGCCGCCTGGAAAGAAATCTCGCCCCCGACTCAAGCCCAGGCCGCGTAGGAACGCTCGCCAAGTACCAAGCATGCGCGGAGCGCGAGCTGGACGATCACCCACGTGTGCCGGGGCAAGCGTTTCTTTCGGCGGCACATTAGACGGACGAACGGGCACCTCGTAGCATGGGCGACGAGGGCGGCAGAGTTGCCAGCGGCCGGTTTCCGGACGGAACGATGCAGCGTCGCACGTTTCTAAAGAGCGCCACCGCATTGCTTCAGACCCTCACGGCGATGGCCGTGGGCGTCCCGGTGGTGCGCTTTCTCCTCGACCCGTTCCGGCGATCGCAGCGCCAGGCGGACTTCGTACGCGTCGCCCCGCTCTCCGCTCTCTCCACCGGCAATCCCGTTCGCGTGGTCGTGCAATCCGATCACCAAGATACCTACATGCGCTATCCACTCGGACCGGTCGGGAGCGTCTGGTTCGTCCCGGGACCCGACGCCAACGGGCCGCCAAGGTGCTTTCAGACCATCTGCCCCCACCTGGGATGCGGCATCGACTACCTGGCCGCCCACGGGGTATTCAGTTGCCCGTGCCACGCGAGTGACTTCGATGCCGCCGGCGCGGCCCTTTCCGGCCCCTCCCCGAGGGGCATGGATGCGCTGGAGTGCCGCCTTTCCGAGCCGGACGACACCGGCGAGCGCTGGGTGGAGGTGTACTACCAGGAGTTCCAGACGGGCGATCCCGAGCGGCGCCCGCTGGCGTAGGTGCAGGCACGCATGGGTCTGTGGGGCTGGCTGGACGACCGCAGCGGCATCGTGGGGTACCTTCGGGATGGCCTCCGTGAGCCGATCCCGTGCGCCGGCCGGTGGCGGCGCGCCGTCGGCGCTGCCGTGGTTTTCCTGTTTGCCCTTCAGGTCCTCACCGGTGTTCTGCTGATGGCGGTGTACAGCCCGTCGGCAACCACCGCATGGAGCAGCGTCTGGTACGTGCAAACACAGGTGGCCGCCGGCTGGCTGGTGCGCGGCGTGCATCGCCTCGCCACCGACGCCCTGATCATCTTGCTCGGCGTCTACGTGCTTCAGATCCTCTTCGCCGCCGCGTACCGCCGCCCGCGGGAATTGCATTGGTGGATCGTCCTGGCACTGCTCGGCCTCGTCGCTGCGACCGCCCACACCGGCTACCTGCTGCCGTGGGACGAGCAGGCCTATTGGGCCACCAAGGTGCGGACCAACGTCCTCGCCTTCACTCCGCTCGTCGGGGAGAGCCTCCGTACGTTGCTGCTCGGCGGGCACGCCATCGGGCACGCCTCGCTGACCCGGTTCTACACGCTGCACGTCGTCGTTCTCCCGGCGTGCGTGGTGCTGCTCGCGGGGCTGAATCGCGTGGTCGCTCGGCGGGCACGGACCACGGAGACCGATGACCGCGCTCATACCCAAGCTGAGCCGTTCTGGCCCGATCAGCTCTTTCGCAGCACCGCCGCGTGCGCTATCGTTGCCGCGGCCATCTTGACCACGGTCTGGTACGGACACGCGATGAGCGAAGCGGACGGGCTGGGCCCTCCGGCCGATCCTGCCTCGGCAGACTATCCCGCCCGACCGGAGTGGTACGCGCTGTTCCTCTTTCAATGGCTCAAAGCGTTCGATGGGCCGACCAGCGAGGTCATCGGGGCGATCGTGGCCCCCGGCCTCGCCCTGGCGTTGGCCGCCCTTGTGCCGTTCTACGACCGCCTTCTGCCCGAGCGACTTGCCCACCGCGCCGCCGCGGCACTCGCCGTAATCGGGCTGACGGCCGTCGCCGCATTGACCGTCGCCGCACGGCAGGAGGATCGCGACCCGCCGGAACAGGTCGTCCGCGCCCTCCGCGACAAGCAGACCCGGGGCCTCCCGCTCGACGAGGGCGAGCGGCGGGCGCTGCGCGCCTGGCAGTTCAACCGCCAGCGGGAGCGGGCCGCGGCCGACGCCCGCCGGGCCTTCGAGTTGGCGGAGGCCAAGGGCATCCCCCCCGAAGGGCCGCTGGCCTTGCTGGCCGACGATCCATGGACGCGCGGGCCGCGGCTCTTTGCGTCGCATTGCGCCTCGTGCCATCGGTTCGACGGCCACGACGGTCTGGGCCAGGCGCCCGCCGAGCCCGCCGCCTCGTCCGACCTGGCCGGCTTCGCCAGCCGGGCGTGGGTCCGGGGCCTGCTGGCCGAACCGATGTCGCCCCGGTATTTCGGGGGGATGGTCCGCCCGGAGGGAGAGCCGGCCCACACCCGCATGGACCAGTGGACCTCGGAGATGCGCGAGGATTGTGACACTCCTGAGGCACTCGCGGAGCTGCACGCCGCGTTCGACGCCGCCGCGGCCTACCTGGAGGACGAGTCCCTCCGCCCCGGCCGGCTGGCCGCGGTCACCGCCGATTCGGCCGGGGTCGACCCGGCAGGCTCGCCCGGGGATGACGCCGGCGAGTCGTTGATCCGCCGGGGGCGGAACTACTTCATGACCGAGTGCAACCAGTGCCACAGCTATGACGGTGAGCGCCAGGGCACGTTTCACGCCCCGGAAATGTCCGGCTACGGCTCGGTTGCCTGGATCGAACGGATGATCGCCGATCCGAGCCACGAGTCGCTCTATCGGAAGCAGGGCCGCGGCCGGGCGCTGATGCCCTCGTTCGAGGCCCGGCTCAGCCCGCGAGAACGCCACCTGCTGGCCGTCTGGATACACGGGTCGCGCGGCCTGCATCTGGACGGCAGGTAGGCAACGCCGCTGGCCAGGCGCCACGCGGAACGACCGGACGGGCCAATTGCAACTCTTGCTCAATCGAGGTAGTTTACACGTCGAAATTATCAATGGGCTGTGATTTGCGCTGGCTCGATATTGATCTCCCACGTTCGGACTGGGCCGGCACGAGCACGCCGTCGAGGAGGCGTTCTGTCATGCCCGAAACAAAAGCAACGCTTGATTCCATGGCAGACGAGATGTACGAGCTGTACAAGGTCATCGCCGCGGCACGATCGCGCCAGACCGGCGGGCCCGACGATCTCTCCGAGACGGAGTTTTTGACGCTGGACCTGCTGACGAAGGAGGAGCCGCTGACCATCGGGGAGGTACAGCGGCGGGTGGGCGTAGTGCCGGCGCAGATGTCCCGCATCGTTCGGGCCCTCGAGCAACAGGGCGGCAAGGGTTACATCGAGTGCAAGATCAACCCGATGGACCGGCGGCGCATCGATTTGTTCATCACCGACATCGGCCACAAAGCCCACGACACGTACCGCGCGGCCCGCCTGCGGACCATGTACAGGGTCCTGGAAGCTCTCGACTCAAGGGATCGGATCGAGTTCATGAGGATGATGAACGTCATCCGGCTAGCGACTACAGAGAAAAAAAAGAAGTATTAACGCAAATCTTGCCGATTGTTGTCACAAAAAGATATTTCCTAGACATAAACTATTCCTTGTGGTATACTTTCTTCGGTTGCAGACGGGCGGTCGGCTCGTCGGCGAAAGGCCCGAGGGCAGGGCCTGGTACAAGGCTCGAACTGAGTTTCGCGAAGGGAGGACGCACGATGGTCCAGAAAAGACGCAATCGGGCGGTCATATTGGGCGCCGCGTTGCTCGCGGTCGGGGTCTGGCAAGCCCGAACCGAGGCAGATGACGACGGGTACTACGGGACGCGCTGTGTGACTCGCCGCGCCTACGTGGAAGCCGGTCCGCCCTATGCCTCCGCCGTCGCGGTGACTTACGCCAACACACCTTCGTACGTTCGTTATACGCGAACGTACACCGTGCCAACCGTCACGTACGTCGACCCGTACATCGCCCCGGCGGAGGTCGTGTACGTGGAGGCGCCGGCGTATTACCCGGCCCCGGTTCGCCACGTCCGGCACTACTACCACGGGGTCCGCTCCTACGGCTACGGTTACGGCCACTATGGGCACGGCTACCGGCACTACGGACATCGCTACGGGCATGGCTGGGGGTTCAGTATTGGCGGTTTCGGACATCATCGGCACCACGGGCACTGAGGCCAGTCACGTTTCAGTCTCTGGCAAACGCTGACGCCGTCGCGGCTTTCTTAACCAACCGCCGATGCACGACGGCTTCCTCGGGGTCCTGCGTTGGATACCGCGGAAGCGCGTGACCCGGTCGACCCACGGCGGTGACGCCGAGGCTCCGACACAAGCACGCCGGCCCCAGCGCTACGCACGATAGACGAAGGCGAAATACTCGGCCGGGCGGTGGGTGCCGCCCGGCCTTTTGGCTACATTGTCCGGGCATCCAGGATGCGCTGTGCGCGGCGCCGGTGCCGGTGCCACGCAACGCCGCGAGCCTGCCTTGCACGGCGCTCGGGTGGCTCACCCTGTATCGGGAAGACCACCTGTTTGGAGGGTGGAGACCGCGAACCGTCCGCGCCGGGACGCGACGCGCCGGGCCCTCGGCGCCCCCGCGGGCTGACCGCCGTTTCGTCGGAGACCGGACCATGCCGCAGATCGATCGTTTCAGCGTGTCGCTCGATACCGAACTGCTCGCCGCATTTGACCGCTACATCGCCGTGAGGGGCTACGACAACCGATCCGAAGCGGTGCGCGACATGATCCGCGACCGGCTGGTCGAGGGGCACCGCGCGGAAGGGCAGACGCCCGTCGCCGGTTTTTTGACGCTGGTCTGCGACCTGCGCGTCGGCGAGGCGGCGCGGCGCCTTCGGGCCTGCACCGTGGACGCGGCGGACCTGGTGCGCGGGGCGCTGCACGTAGCCGTCGATGCCCACCACGACGCCATGGCGTTGGCGTTTCGCGGGCCGGCGGACGAGGTCTGCGCCCTGGCCGATCGCATCCAGGCCTTGCGCGGCGTCGCCCACGGGCGCCTGTCCGTGCTCCCGCTGGACCGGCCGGCCGCCGGTGCGGCCGTCCCGGCCACCCCCGCGCAAGCTTGACAGTCCGAGCGGGCCACGGCTATCTTCTCGGTTCACCCTCGCGGCAGCGAACGGCCGGCCTCACCGGCCGGATGCCCGAAGCGGATGTGGCGGAACTGGCAGACGCGCTGGCTTCAGGTGCCAGTGGGGGCAACCCCGTGGAGGTTCGACTCCTCTCATCCGCATGGGCCTTCGCGCCGATGCTCCTCGACCGCGATTCACTCCCCGCCGCGCTTCGCGGTGTATTTGCGGAACGTGACCGAGAAACGCGGCTGACCCGGCTCGGGGTCCTCCGTTTCGGTCACGATCCGCCACGGGTTACCCGAATCACTGTAGTAGTAATACGTCGTGGAAACCAGCGTCTCCCCGGGGCCCGGCGAGTCGTACACCGCGTACTTCATGAGCCGGTTCGTGGCCGTCCCGTAAAGGGGCACGTCGTCGATGTCGTACTCGTAACGCGTCTCGATGGTTGTGCCGGCCACAAAGTCGACGAGGACCTTCTTCGTGCGGTTGCCGCCCTGGTCGTAGTGGTACTGGAGGTAGTAGTCGCTGACGCCCAGGTTGTCGGTGCGGATTTCTTCGTACAGCCGTCCGCGCGTGTCGTACAAGTAGGAGGTCGCGGCCACGGCCTCGCCGAGCTGGCGTTCCTCAAACCGGCTAGGCGGCTCGCGGTTCGTCGCGCACCGGTGCGCCACTGGCAAGGCACCGTCCCGACTTGGGCGCCGTCCTAGCGGTTGCGTCACGCTGGCGCTTCGCCCCCGTTAAACGTCCTTCATAGCGTTCTTGGTTCTCATAGGCGGACGATCGTCGCCAAAGTAGAGTTGTACCTCTCTACCACTCGGTGCCAAGACGGCCGCCCGCCGCCTTGAGTTCAGGTACCTGTAGTGGAGCGTCCCTTCACGCGATGGCGCTCGCGAGCCGCTGCGCCATCGTACTTCGTCCAAAACCTGTTCGGCCAAGTTACCTGGCGCCGGGTAAAACTCGCGCCACGCGCACTCCTGCCCCTCTCGCTGCTCGACGAAGTACTCGAGCCCACGCAGGCAATCGTCCTCCAGATCGTGGAACAGATTGACCGCGATAGCACCGTCGTCTAGCGCCTGGCGAAGGACAAGTTTGAGAAACAAGACTGCCTTGCTACGCGGTGTCTTTTTCCCGGATTCGGGTGCGCACACCTCCAGTTCTCCCATCGACATCGTTGCGTCGTCGAGATTAACCTCGCGGCGCCGGGCCCAGACTGCGAGTATTTCCATGATCATGATCACTTTCTGGCGCAACTGACTCGTATCTCGCATCCGACGGTTGTGGCCCCGTGCGGTTCTCTCCACTTCGACAGGCGCTCGTCGCGCGAAGCGCCGGAGACCCATCGTGCAGGCCCAACTCCGATGTCGTCGCCGAAGGTGTCCTTGCTTGCCTCGCCTATAGGCACGCCAGTGCGGCATCAGGCGGTCTTGTCGCAGATCGCCATGCGCGGCGCAATAGCACCTGCGGCGGCACGCTGCGGCATCCAACCGCCGCACTCCCTTTGCGCTAGCGTGGCGCTGATGCGCCTCACGCGGAGGCTTTCCCGCTCACCAGCCCCGGCAATTCGTAGACGCGTCCGAATGCAACCCCACATCAGACCTCCCACAGATCGACAGACTGCGGCAGCTCAATCGCAGCCAGGACACTCCCCTGTGATTTTCTCGTACCAATGGTCCGCAAAGTTGTGACTTGCAGGCTTGCCTGTCTTTTTGTCGAAATAGTTATCCAGCCATCGTCCAGCCGTGTATCCGGCGCAGGCAGCCGCAACGTGGGGTACGCGCCGAAAGTAGGGGCGCTTCCACCAGGGGACCCGTGGAGGGCGCGGTGGTTTAGGAACCCAGCCATCCGGCGTGATCCTCCAACCGGGAGAACCCGGCGCAGGCGAGGGCGGCTGAGGTAACCAGTCAGCTCCCGGAGTGGGGTTGGTTGGATAGTATTGCGCTAAGCCCTCCGGATCCACGGAGACGGTCGGACGACCGCGGACATAGGCGTAAGCATTCGGGCTCCCCTTGATCCCGATCGGGTCCCGTTGCAGGAAGCGGCCGGAGGCGGGGTCGTAGTAGCGGGCGCCGACGTGGAGGAAGGGGAAGCCGGGGTTGGCCTGATAGCCCCAGGCGCCGGCGTAGCCGAAGCGGTGGAAGTCGACGCCGCTGACTTTCCCGCCGAAGGCGGTGTACGCCGCCGGCTCGATGGCGTCGCCGCCACTCCAGGACATATGCCGCGTGGTGCCCAGGTGGTCAGCGTGGAAGTAGTCGGCTGTGTTGAGCGGAGACCCGGGCATCTGCACCCGGGCCAGGCCCGGCTCCCAGGATTCACGTCGGATGAGCTGGTTCGTGGCATCGAAGCCGAAGGTGGCGTAGGCTGCATCGCCGTCGTAGTCGGTCCAGTCGGTCTGCGTCTCGATCACCGCCAGCACCTCGTTGAGCGCGGCGTCCATGTAGCGCTGGCGACTGCCGTCGTACCGAAACTCCCGGCGGTACGACTGCGCGTAATCCGCGATGCCCGAGCCATCGTTGTTCCAGGTCTCGCCCATGACGTACGTGACCGCTTGGCCGTTGGCCGCGTAGTTCATCAACGTCGCGGAATACTCCGGCTGCCCCGGCTCGGGGGCCGCCGTCTCCGTCACTACCCGCGTGGGATTGCCCACGTCATTGTAGTAGTAATACGTGGTTGAAACCAGCACCTCCCCGCCGCCGGTCGTGTCGAACGTCTCGTACTTCATGAGCCGGTTCGTGGCCGTGGCGTTAGTCGGCACGTCGTCGATGTCGTACTCGTACCGGGTCTCGGTGATCTGCCCAAAGGAGCCGAAGCTGGTCTTTTTCGTGCGGTTGCCGCCTTGATCGTAGCGGTACTGGAGGAAGTAGTCGCTCGTCCCGACGTCGTCGGTGCGGGTCTCCTCGATGAGCCGCCCGCGCTCGTCGTAGGCGAAGGTCGTCGCGGCCGTGCCGATGCCCGCCACCCGCTCATGGATCGACGACGGCGCGTTGCCGTGGCCGCCGAGGTAGCTGTACACGAGGGTGAGCGCGGATACCCCCAACGGGTTCAGATGGTCGATGCGGGTGATCCGGTTCGCGGCGTCGTACTCGTATTCCACCGCCGTGCCGTTGCCGTGGCTCACCCGCGATACCTGCCCATCCGGGCAGTAATCGTAGTCGGCGGTGATCTGCGGAGAGCCCTCCGGCCCGCGGCTCACCGTGTCCACCCGGTTGGTCACGTGACGTACGGTATTTCCATGCGACCAATGCTGTGAGCAAACATTCGACTGCGCCTGCACCCTCCCAGAACGCCAACCACGGGGAGGAGTTCGTGACGAAACACAGAACCACAAGGCACATGCCCGACGCGGCGCCCGCAAGCCAGCCGAAGATGCTCACATCATCCGACCGCTTCCGGTGAACGCAGCGCAGCATTTGCCCGCCTGATATACCGCAACCCAGGATAGCCGCCATCGCCACCAGAGCGGGCGGAAGAAGTTCGTTCGACACAATATGCCTCCAATCCTGTTCGGTCTGTCAATCACTCCGGCGATTCCGTTGGCCCCTGCTGGCAGGTCAGGGGTCCTTGCTCCCCGCTTCCGCCTCCTCCATCGTAATCAGCCGCAGCAGGTCGCCTGCATACGCCGTCACCGCCGGAACCCTCGCGCCGTCGTCACCGATCTCGTCACGCAGACGCGCATTGTCGTAAACGATGTCCATGTTGACGAACGGCAGGTAGTAGCGGAAGGTTCCAAAGAGCTTTCGCTGATGCCGAGCATGCACGTACCGCCGATGAAGATGTCCGTCCCAGTGATCGGGCGGCACGAGGCGCAGCGGGCTTTCACGGCGGAAGTAGTCGTCAAGATACCGGGAAAACGCCTCGCAGGTCGTCGCGCCTCGCGGCCCCGCCGACAGGTGGTAGCACCGCCATCGCCTGTCAGGAGCCGCCATCAGGGCCACAATCGACCGGGCCACAAAGTCCACCGGAACGATATCCAATCGGGATGACGGATTCACTGGAACTGCGTCAAAACGCTGAAGCAGCGGAACGAACCACAGAATCGTGCGAGCGAACGCCCGATCCGGCAAGCCCGCGCTGAGGACGATGGACGGACGAACCACCAGAGTAGGCAGGCCGCTGTCCAGAAGCATGCGCTCCGCCACCGCCTTCGACCGCGTGTATTCGTTGTGGTGGTCGTTGTCGGGTCTGCATCCATCGTCCTCGTCGAGACAGGCGTGCGTCACCGCGCCGCCGTTGGCTGCGGTGCTGACATACACGATCATCGGATCGCGCTGACACCCGCGCACACAGTCGATGAGGTTCCGCATCCCGGCGATGTTCGTGTCCACGCACTCCGCGTCCCGGATGAACGACGTCTCGGCTGCGCAGTGGATCACGAAGTCAATTGACTTACGGACGCGCGCCGCGTCATCAGCCGAGAGACCCAGCCCCCCGCTTCGCACGTCGCCGCCAACCGCATGGACGAAGTCCGCGGCGCCGTTCAACTCGGCCCCGCTGCGCCGCATCCGAACCACAATTCGCCTGGCAGGCGGCAATTGTTCTTTGGGACGCACGACCGCCCAAATCTGGCGCACGCCGAAGGCCAGCAGCCCACGAAGCACCTCACCGCCGATCAAGCCCGTTGCACCCGTCAGAAGCACGCGGCTGTTACGGTCAAGCGCAGACATCGCCCGACCTCAATCCGGTCGATGCGACCGGGGGTTGTTCGCGCCGCGCCGCGAAGGGTCTACCGAAGTCACGCCGCAGCGCGAGCAACGCGACGACGACCACAGTGGGCCACCAGAGGATGTGATCCGGTAGGTCGTGCGCATAAAACCTCGCTACTCCAATCAAGTCCAAATACAGCGCCGCGCAGCAGCGGATGAGGTTAGCCGCCGAAATAATAAGTACCGCGACTGCTATCTTGACGATGTTGCGTTGATACCTCGCACCGAACACCCACAGGAACGGCACAACAGTCATCACAAGATCGAGACACGTACATTCAGCAGTATACAAGTGCGCCGTCTCTCCGATGTTGATGGCGGGCGAGCCCTCGTGCATAAACGTGATCGCGTAGTAGCCAGATTCGCGAAACGCCCATGCGATCACATCCCGCTGCGCCTGCCGCAAGGGCATCCAATCCAACAGATAGAAAAAAGACAACAGCGCTCCCAGGACGCACACACGAACCACCAGGAATCGTGTTACGATCTGGCTACGCGCCGGTGGATCGCGGCTGCACTTGCCTGGAACCGTACTTGGTCTCTTCGTATGTACCCTTTGCGCATCCATGCCTTCAGAAATCGAGAACGGCGTACCGCACTCTGGGCAGACATTAGAAGGTAGCCCGTAGAGAGAGTAGCCGCAGCTCTTACAACAACCAGGCTGGGGGTCGGACTGCCTAGCAAGCAGACCAACTAACGTGCCGGCGTAGGCGGCGCACGCAATCAGACCACAAAGCGTCCCGTATCTGGCAACATCACCTAGGTTAGCATCAAGTACTGCCGTCAGCGCGTACCACCAGATTCGCCCTCCGAGACACACATTAAAAACACAATACGCACTCACACAGACGGTTAGCCACAACAGCCCTACCCGTCGAAAGAACCGACCCGCAACGAAGCCCACGGCGAAGAGTAATAACATGTCGGGAACATAGAGAATGGCGATCGGTACCCATCCAGCGAGCGGTGCAAGCGGAGTATCCAGCAGTGGTTGCGCAACGGTCGAAGGCCGCGGCTTTACCAGCATCCACAAAGGTGACAGGCAATTGGCAAACACAAAAATGCCGCCGCCTATAAAAACAGTGGAGCTCCAGAAAATCCACCGAACTTGAACGGCCTTCGCGACTAGGCCATCAAGCCGCAACCCGCCACTACTCTTCTTTCCGGGGTTCACGGCATGGCCCCCGGACAATGTTGCGTCCGTTTCTGACGCTGCCGAACTAAGACCGTGAGGAGGCCGAGGAACGCCAGAAGGACAAAGGGCCTGGCATCGCTGGTTCCGCTAGGGCTGGGACCTGGTGGCCTCGGAGGTGAGATCGGAGGGTTCGGTCCGGGCCAAGGTGTGAAATTCTTCGGCGGCGGCTGTGGGGCTGGTGGCGGCGGCCAATAGCCCCCGATACATGACATATAGCAATTCTCGCGCGTGTTCTTGGGAGCAAATGGACGCCAGGTATCGCACGCGTCTTGACAGGCCGGCACATTATTAAGGCCGTGCGGGTCAATGCCAGCGACGGGGTTCCCTTCTGCATATACGTAAATGTTTGACCCACCTAATACTCCGATCGGGTCGCGTTGGAGGAAGCGCCCGGCGGCGGGGTCGTAGTAGCGGGCGCCGACGTGGAGGAAGGGAAAGCCGGGGTTGGCCTGATAGCCGTAGGCGCCGGCGTAGCCGAAGCGGTGGAAGTCGACGCCGCCGACCTGCTCGCCGAAGGCGCTGTACGCGACCGCCTCGAACACGTAGCCCTCGCTGACGGACATGTGCCGCGTGGTGCCCAGGTGATCGGTGTGGAAGTACTGGCCCGAGGCCGTCGGGAACGACGGCTGCTGCACCCGGGCCAGGCCCGGCTCCCAGGATTCAAGACGCACGAGTTGGTTCGTGGCGTCGAACCCGAACGTGGCGTAGGCTTGGTCGCCGTCGTAGTCCGTCCAGTCGGTCTGCGTTTCGATGACCGCCAGGACCTCGTTGAGCGCGGCGTCCATGTAGCGTTGCCGGCCGCCGTCGTAACGGAACTCGCGGGCGTACGTCTGCGTGTAATCCGCGATGCCCGAGCCCTCGTTGTTCCAGGTCTCGCCCATGACGTAGGTCACCGCCTGGCCGTTGGCCGCGTAGTGCATCAGCGTGCCGGAGAAGCGCGGCTGCCCCGGCTCCGGCGCCTCCAACTCCGTGACCACCCGGGTCGGGTTGCCCACGTCATTATAGAAGTAATACGTCGTCGACAGAAGCGTCTCACCGCCCTCGCTGGTGTCGAACGTCTCGTACTGCATGAGCTGGTTCGTGGCGGTCCCGTACAGGGGCACGTCGTCGATGTCGTATTCGTACCGCATCTCAGTGAGCGGCTGGTCGACGGCCTCCGTGCTGGTCTTGTCGGTGCGGTCGCCACCTTGATCGTATTCGTAGCGCAAGTGGTACTCAAACTGCGCCGGGTTGGAAAGCACGCGCCTCTCTTCGATCAACCGCCCGCGATCCTCCTACTCGTACGTCACTCCGCCACCGGAGGATCACGCCACGTGCCATGCAACAATCCCAGCCCGGTAGCCGAGGCTATCCAATCCACGTTGCACGCGAATCAGTGTTCTGCATCTCCCATGACATCATCCGGCAGTTCACCAGTCGTACAGAATTGGTAGAAACGTCGTTCGAGTTCTTCAGCACTCAGCCCTGAAGCGTCCAGGATCCATGCATAGACGTTTTCAGGCGCTCGAAGGTCGCGTTCCTGAATCTCCCGCAAGATCGATCGCAGGATCGGTCTTTGACGACCCAAGCGGAAAAGAAATACATTCAGCCAAAAGGATAGCTCGGTCAACCGTAGGGCATCCGAGGGAGCCCACCGCGGGCCGTCTACCGTCTCGGACGAAAGCAGTTCCATTACTGACATCACCGAATCGTCGGGCCAATACGTCTGGCCACGTGTAGATTCGGCCCAGTGCCTGGTCCTTTGCCATTCGGTATCGCCCTGCTCATCCGGAACAAGGTACTCGGCTCGTCGCGCGAACCCTTCCGCCACGGCGCGCAAGAACGGAAAACCGTCCGTCAAAAGATGCAAATAGGCATGTGTAAGTTCGTGCAGCAAGACTTTCCTGATCGATTTTACCCGTGCAAAGACTATTACAACGCAACAGATTCGCGACAGCCAAACGCCGCCGATGGCGGAGTTTTCAATGTGAATTCTGATTCCCGGAGGCGCCTTCGTCAGATCTGCTGACGATCCGAAACAAAACACACTGATCTTCGGAGTTGCCTTCGTTACGGCCAGATACTCCTCAATTCCTGAGCGTAAACGGAAAACCTGCTGATGGTCGATCTTGCAGAGCATCTCCGTTTCACCTTCGCCACATTCGATCGCATAAAACGACGCGCCTGCTCGCCGGAAAGCGCGCGTTCGATAGCAGACCCGCAACCGTGAAGCGAGCAACAATCGATTGAGCCGAGGAAGGCGCCTGTGCACTTGAAGCAATCTCATACTGATCACTTGTCTTTCACCTAACCGCTTGGCCATTCCTCGTTTGGGTCATATTCCGGTGGCGAATTTGGCAAGTTCGGTGGAGTCGACGGCACAACGTGGTCATCCTCGCTGGGGTACCATTGGGGCGGCGGGTCAGGGCTCGGGGGCGGTGCCGGCGCAACTGGATAAGGCTCTGGTCGCGGCGGCCTCGGAGGCCTAGGTCGTACGATGATCCGCCATGCATAACGCACAAAGGCAGCTCCCACCATAGCCGCACACGCGACTGTCGCTCCTCGCTGTACGCCCTCGCGCTCTACCTTGTCCGGAGGGTGGCCGCCAAGGGGCCCCCAGTCATCTTGAATTGCCCTCAATCCAGTGGGATCGGTCGCGCCCCCCGGGGAGTTTTTCACGTATTGATAGACGTTCAATCCACCAACACCACCGATCGGATCGCGTTGGAGGAAGCGGCCGGAGGCGGGGTCGTAGTAGCGGGCGCCGACGTGGAGGAAGGGGAAGCCGGGATTGGCCTGGTAGCCCCAGGCCCCGGCGTAGCCAAAGCGGGCGAAGTCCATTCCGCTGACCTGCTCGCCGAAGGCGGTGTAGGCCGCGGGTTCGAACACGTCGCCTTCACCGACGGACATGTGCCGCGTCGTCCCCAAGTGGTCGGCGTGGAAGTAGTCGCCCGTCGCCGTGGGGAACGACGGCTGTTGCACGCGGGCCAGGCCCGGCTCCCACGATTCACGACGGACGAGCTGGTTGGTCCCGTCGAACCCGAACGTGGCGTAGGCAGTGTCGCCGTCGTAGTCCGTCCAGTCCGTCTGCGTTTCGATGACCGCCAGGACCTCGTTGAGCGCGGCGTCCATGTACCGCTGCCGGCCGCCGTCATAACGAAACTCGCGGCGGTAGCTCTGCGCGTAATCCGCGATGCCCGAGCCGTCGTTGTTCCAGGTCTCGCCCATGACGTAGGTCACCGCCTGGCCGTTGGCCGCGTAGTGCATCAGGGTGCCGGAATACTTCGGCTGCCCCGGCTCGGGGGCCGCCGTCTCCGTCACCACCCGCGTGGGGTTGCCCACGTCATTATAGAAGTAATACGTCGTTGAGAGAAGCACCTCCCCGCCGCCGGTCGTGTCGAACGTCGCGTACTTCATGAGCCGGTTCGTGGCCGTGCCGTTCGTCGGCAGGTCGTCGATGTCGTATTCGTACCGCGTCTCGATGGTTGTGCCGGCGACAAAGTCGACGACGACCTTCTTGGTGCGGTTGCCGCCCTGGTCGTACGAGTACTCGAGGTCGTAGACGTTGCCCGCATCGATGCGGAATTCCCCGTAAAGCCGCCCGCGATCGTCGTACTCGTACGCGACGCCGCCGGTCTGACTGAAGGCGTCGTACTCGTCGATGCCGGTCGGCAGATCGCGGTTCATCGAGTAGCTGTACACCAGGGACAGGTCGAGCAGCCCGGCCGGATTGCGATGCTCGATCCGCATAATCCGGTTCGCCGCGTCGTATTCGTACTCTACCGCCGTGCCGTTGCCGTGGGTCACCCGCGAGACCCGCCCGTCCGGGTAGTAATCGTAATCGGCGGTGATCTGCGGCGAGCCGTCCGGCCCGCGCCTCACCGTGTCCACCCGGTTGGCCGTGTCGTACTGCACGACGGTGACGTCGCCGTCCGGCCCCACCCGCGTGTACGTGCCGTTGGGGAGGTCATGCGTGTAGGTGAACCCGCGGACCTGGTACGCGGTGCGGAACTCGGTCGAGTCGATCGTACTGGTGACCAGCCCCCCGAGGTCGCCGTACTCAAAGGTGCTCTGGCGCAAGAAGGAATCCTCGTCGCCGCCGCGGTACAGGGTGACGTTCATGTGCAGCAATTCGTCCATGCCGGAGTAGCCGTAGTTGCCCGGGTCATCCGGCACGTTGAAATCCGCCCACAGGGTCTTGAACGGCGGATCGTCCGGCAGCGCCGGGAAGCTCGCCGGCGCCGGCATCGTCGCCCGTACCAGCGGAATCTGGGTGCAGTTGCAGTACATCGGCTTGCCGTTGCGATTGAAGCCGCAAACGCCGTAGGTCGTCGCCCGACTCGGATCATACCCCCCGCATCCGGACGATACCGTTCGCCCGCCGCCATCCACCGTGTAATCGCACACCACCACGGGGTTGGCCGCTTCGTCCTGGCCCTCGGTGTACCGCTGGATCTGACCCCATTGATCGTAGCGGAACGAGGTTACCACTCCGTTCGGGTCGGTCACCCATTTGACCAGCCCATGCGACGTCGCCGGATCGGGCGGGTCGCCGACACCGGCAAGCCAATACTCGATGGTCGTGCTCGCGGCGGGGCTGCCCTGGCCGTCAGGCGGCTCGATGACCTCACTGAGCAGCGTGGGGCGGCCGGGAACCTCGTACCAGTATTGCGAGGTGTTGCCGTCGGCGTCGATGTACGACGTGAGGTTGTTGAGACCGTCGTAGGTCCACCGCTCGAAGCGCACGTTCGGATCCGTCGCCCTGGTCAGGTTGCCGCTCACGTCGTATTCGTATGTCCACACGTGATTCTCGGCGTTGGTGTAGGTCGTCAGGTTGTACGCGGCGTCGCACCTCGAACTACTCCCGTTAGGTTTATAGGCCTAACTATCACCATGCTCTCAGAACGGTGTACCACATTCCGGACAACGCGGGAGCGAAAGCCCCCTGAGTAAATATCCGCAGGCTGAACACCTTCCAGGCAAAAGACGTGGAAACCTCGCGCTGAACAGGAACACCAACGTGAGCCCCAACACCTCGATTACTAAGGCGGCCAGAGTCACGCTTCCCCACAGTCTCATCTCTGCGATGAACGTAGGCCGCATCCAACTGCACGCAAACTCGCTCGCGACTGATGCCGTCCCGACAAACGCGCAGCTCGACGCTCCAACGGTCAGCCACTTGCCAAGTGTATAGTCTCCGTATTGGCGTGCTAGCGTCCCGAGATACGTCAGCAGCATGGTCTGAAACAGAAAAATCACTATGTCATATGCTACGCCAAGCGCAAGGGCCTCCGTAAATTCTCCCGAAAACTCAGAAGCGCGCGCGATACATTCAACTAATGCGCTGAGCACTGCAACAACGCGTAGGAGGGATCGGAGCTCTAGACCTTTGCGTAGTCGTGCTCGTACGACGCCGCGCGCCGTTATCGCAAACACCGACCCCGCAATCACGATGCTCGCGGCTACGGGAATGAGCGAGATCCACTTGGTTGCGCCGAAAGTAACTGCAGCTGCTCCGGCGTAGAAGCCTAACACATTGGACAGCACGACGGAACAAAGGGCCGTCCAGAAGAGGACTCGAGCGGCCTTTCGAATTCGGCCGAGCCATTCGGCCTCATCGGCGCATGGGGCTAGATTCTCCGCCCGTACCATACCTGTCTCTTCCACATACTTCTCGCAACTATGACGAACGCTGACATTACAACCTCGCTCTTTCAGATCATTGGTCGCGGGGGCGCGGGCGGCCCTACCAAGTCGTCATCAGGAGCTGGCGGTGTTGGAGGTGGCGGAACGGGTGAGTTTGGAACCAGAGGTTCGTAAGGAGGTACGTAGTCCGGATGATTCGGGCAGTCCTCCAGGTGCAACCCTCTCTTGTTGAAGAACGTCGCGAGAGCGCACCCTAACCCACCCTCTTTGAGACCGTGCATTCCTCGGACGGCTTGTCGCTCGTCGCGTCCCTTCTTTCCACCACATGGACATTTCGTGTCAAGCCCAAAGGGGTCGATCAGGACTGTCGGAAGCCCGTGTGCGTACAAATACACATTCATTCCACCCCCAATCCCGATCGGGTCGCGTTGGAGGAAGCGGCCGGAGGCGGGGTCGTAGTAGCGGGCCCCGACGTGGAGGAAGGGGAAGCCGGGGTTGGCCTGGTAGCCCCAGGCGCCGGCGTAGCCGAAACGGTGGAAATCGACGCCGCTGACTTTCTCGCCGAAGGCGGTGTACGCCGCGGGCTCGAACACGTCGCCCTCGCCGACGGACATGTGCCGCGTCGTCCCCAAGTGGTCGGCGTGGAAGTAGTCGGCCGTGGCGATAGGGGAGGACGGCTGTTGCACGCGGGCCAGGCCGGGCTCCCACGATTCACGACGGACCAGTTGGTTGGTGGCGTCGAACCCGAACGTGGCGTAGGCTGTGTCCCCGTCGTAATCGGTCCAGTCCGTCTGCGTTTCGATGACCGCCAGGACCTCGTTGAGCGCGGCGTCCATGTACCGCTGCCGGGCGCCGTCGTACCGGAATTCCCGGCGGTACGTCTGCGTGTATTCGCCGATGCCGGAGCCGTCGTTGTTCCAGGTTTCGCCCATGACGTGGGTCACCGCCTGCCCGTTGCCGCCGTAATTCATCAGCGTCGCGGAATACTCCGGCTGAGCAGGCGCCGGGACGTCCGTCTCCGTCACCACCCGCGTCGGATTACCCACGTCATTATAGAAGTAATACGTCGTGGAGAGAAGGACATCCTCCACGCCGGATGTGTCCCACGTCTCACACCCAACGTAGCCGGCTCTCATGGAGCGTCGCTATCGGACACCTCGCGCACAACTCTAAACCCAATCGTGTCACGCATTCCGACTTTATCCCCGGCAAACGGCTTTTTGTCGAGGATGGGCAGTGGGAAGCGCGCTGTACATCGGCACGCCGGTGCGTTGTCGACTTGCCAGCCACAACTCCGCAGGACGTGAGTAGATTGCACTGTGAAGGGGCGTTTTTCCGATGGACGTCTCCATTCTCGATCCGGTCCCTTGGGATCCTGCACCGTCCCCGCCTTCGCGCATTCGGAGTAGTAGTAGTCCGAGTGCCAGTCCGAGACCCACTCAAACACGTTGCCGTGCATATCGTAGAGGCCCCAATCGTTGGGCTTTAGCTGGGCTACTACAGGCGCCGTCGTGTCATCCCCCATGCACCAACCGTACTCGCGCATCTTTCCCGCAAACATTCCGAAACTGTACTGTGTTTTTCTGCCCGCGCGACAGGCGTATTCCCATTCCGCCTCCGTCGGAAGCCGATACGTCGCACCCTCCCGCGTGGATAGGAGCTTGCAGAACTCATCCGCCTCATCCCACGAAATACGTACCGCGGGCGAATCAGGATCCGACGAGTATTTGGCGTCAGCATTGTGATTCGGAAATAGAACCGCAAACTGGGCATTTGTTACTTCCGTCACACCTATGAAAAGCGGTTTCGTGATTCGCACTTTATGGGCCTTCTGGCTATCGAAAATGCGATGCCTATCGGGTCCCATCGTAAACGTCCCTGGTTCGGCGCGCACAAACCTCATACCCAGCGTGTTCACCTGTGCCCGCCGCCATACCTCGTCGCGCACCGCGGGATCCTCGGAAGCCAGCGCCCCGAGGCGCTGCACCGCAGGCCACCAATTCTCCCGGTCGGATGCCGAAGCAGCACAAACGAGGTCTTGTAGCTCATCCACTTCGGCGCAGACCATCTGAGCAAGTGCGAGATGCAGAAGCACCGGGCAAAGGCGGAGCACGATACAATTGCTGCGAAGATGTTGATTCTGCCTCGAGTGGCGCTCCCGTTGCCTGCTGTCGAACAGGCGGTTGACAAGGCAGAGGCTTCTAAAGATGCGCATCGATCCATCCTTTCCCTGCTACGAAGATGTCTCCAGCCTGATTCAGCCTATTCTCGGCAAATCCCCGCCAATGTTCCTTCTCCCAGCGCTCCCAGAGAATCGCCGCGGTCAACGTCCCGCAGAAGCTCATCCCGGCCTTACCGGCAGCCCATCCGAAGGTGTAATGCACTTTGGACCAGAACCAGTCGGTAAATCCCTTATCGGTAGGACCAGTTGCGCCGGGCGGACGGTAGCGCAGCCCGTCCGGGTCAACAGAGATCGTCGGCGTGTTCCAGGCATATGCGTATACATTTAATCCACCTGCAATCCCAATCGGGTCGCGTTGGAGGAAGCGGCCGGTGGCGGGGTCGTAGTAGCGGGCCCCGACGTGGAGGAAGGGGAAGCCGGGGTTCGCCTGGTAGCCCCAGGTCCCGGCGTAACCGAATCGGGCGAAGTCGACTCCGCTGACCTGCTCGCCGAAGGCGGTGTAGGCCGCCGGTTCGAACGCGTCGCCGTCGCCGACGGACATGTGCCGCGTCGTGCCGAGGTGGTCGGCGTGGAAGTACTGGCCCGTCGCCGTAGGGAACGAGGGTTGTTGCACGCGGGCCAGGCCGGGCTCCCAGGATTCCAGGCGGACGAGATCGTTGTGGTTGTCGAAGGCGAACGTGCTATACGCCTCATCCCCGTCATAGTCGGTCCAGTCCGTCTGCGTCTCGATGACCGCCAGCACCTCGTTGAGCGCGGCGTCCATGTACCGCTGGCGGGCGCCGTCGTAGCGGAATTCCCGGCGGTACGACTGCGCGTAATCCGCGATGGCCGGGCCGTCGTTGTTCCAGGCTTCGCCCATGATGTACGTGACCGCCTGCCCGTTCGCCGCGTAGTTCATCAAAGTGGCCGAGAAGCGCGGCTGGCCCGGCTCGGGGTCGTCCGTCTCCGTGACCACCCGCGTCGGGTTGCCCACGTCATTATAGAAGTAATACGTCGTCGAGAGAAGCACCTCCCCGCCCCCGGACGTATCGGACGTCGCGTACTTCATGAGCCGGTTCGTGGCCGTCCCGTACATGGGCACGTCGTCGATGTCGTACTCGTACCGGGTCTCGGTGATCTGCCCAAAGGAACCGAAGCTGGTCTTTTTCGTGCGGTTTCCGCCCTGGTCGTATTCGTATTGAAGGTCGTATTGAAGCTGCCAGGGATCCGTGAGCTGTCGAGTTTCCTCGATCAAGCGACCACGATCGTCGTAGGCGAAGGTGGTCGCTGCGCTGCCAACGCCTGCGACCCGCTCATGGATCGAGGAGGGCGCGTCTCCGTGGCCGCCGAGGTAGCTGTACGCGAGCGTGAGCGCGGATACTCCCAACGGGTTCAGATGGTCGATGCGGGTGATCCGGTTCGCGGCGTCGTACTGGTATTCCACGGCCGTTGCGTTGCCGTGCGTCACCCGCGAGACCCGCCCGTCCGGGTAGTAGTCGTAGTCGGCGGTCATCTGCGGCGCACCCTGCGGGCCGCGGCTAACCGTGTCCACCCGGTTGGCCGTGTCGTACTGCACCACGGTGACGTCGCCGTCGGGGCCGACCCGCGTGTACCTGCCGTTGGGGAGGTCATGCGTGTAGGTGAACCCGCGGGACTGGTAGGCGGTGCGGAACTCGGTCGAGTCGATCGTACTGGTGACCAGCCGCCCCAGGTCGTCGTACTCAAAGGTGCTCTGGCGCAAGAAGGGATCCTCTCCGCCGCCGCGGTACAGGGTGACGTTCATGTGCAACAATTCGTCCGTGCCGGAGTATCCGTAGTTCTCCGGGTCATCCGGCACGTTGAAATCCGCCCACATGGTCTTGAACGGCGGATCGTCCGGCAACTCCGGGAAGCTCGCCGGCGCCGGCATCGTCGCCCGTACCAGCGGAATCTGCGTGCAGTTGCAGTACATCGGCTTGCCGTTGCGATTGAAGCCGCACACGCCGTAGGTCGTCGCCCGACCCGGATCATACCCGCCGCATCCGGACGATACCGTCCGCCCGCCGCCGTCCACCGTGTAATCGCACACCACGACGGGGTTGGCCGCCTCGTCCAGACCTTCATGATACTGCTGAATCTGACCCCATGGATCGTAGCGCAACGCGGTCGCCACGCCGTTCGGATCGGTCACCCGTTTGACCAGCCCATGCGACGTCGCCGGATCGGGCGGGTCGCCGACACCACAGACCGTCAGTCCTCGCAGCGGACCTTGCAAACGCCGCGCAGATTCACCCTGACACAGTTTGCTGACATCTCTTTCGTGAACGACTCTCAATCTCTGCGACCGCTCTCTTTGCGCGAGCGTTTGACGCAAGGAAACGTCGCTCGATCGTCACCATTTCCTCTCCGTCCATGCCATACAAATGTATGTCGCCCGTGGTCCAACTCCAATGAGCGTCGCCAACAAGTGACATTGCGATTGTCTGACGCTCTTGATTAGTTTTAAGCAACACAATCTCCTGAGAAGAGATCACAATTCGCTTTGGAGGGCGGGATAAGTGCCACAACCAGCCTAACATCATGACGCCAAATGGCAGAATAGATAGTGAATCCGCCTCAGACCATCCACGCAGAACACCGCGAGCCGCGAAGGCCAGGAGAATCACACTATTCAAAACAGCAAGACCCTTCCAGGCATTGCGAGGCTCAGCAAATACCACGCAGTTGACATCATAAGAGAATCCGCACTCTGGACAAAGGTACTCCTCAGGAAGGCCTCGAAGCGAGTATCCGCAATTTGGGCAGCGCGAGATCATAAGGCCAACTTACCTAAACGCGCGGGTCCGAATGTCTAGTCTAATCTGAATACCAGTTTTGCAGCGCGCCCGCCGTCGTCATGACGCCAGCATAGATAGACTTGAGGCTCCAAGTTGCGTATCCGCCGACGCACGTCAATCCCCATTTCGCCGCCTTAATCCTCCTTTTGACACGTCGTAACTCTTCCTCAGTACTCTCCGGCTTTTTCCTAAACTTCGCATTCCACTCCCGACATTCCTTGTGTTTGGTGCAGCGATGTCCGAACCAATCCAACCCTTCCGGATCCACCCAGATCGTAGGCGCATTTCCTACATACGAATACACATTCAACCCGCCGCTAATTCCAATCGGATCTCCTTGGAGGAACCGGCCGGAGGCGGGGTCGTAGTAGCGGGCCCCGACGTGGAGGAAGGGGAAGCCGGGATTGGCCTGGTAGCCCCAGGCGCCGGCGTAGCCGAAGCGGGCGAAGTCGACTCCGCTGACTTTTTCGCCGAAGGCGGTGTACGCCGCGGGCTCGAACACGTCGCCCTCGCCGACGGACATGTGCCGCGTCGTCCCCAAGTGGTCGGCGTGGAAGTAGTCGGCCGTGGCGATAGGGGAGGACGGCTGTTGCA